>Ga0187855_10003338_pt1 | contig 11824 bp, 10 predicted proteins | sample June2016WEW_8_10_2_FD_132969 | JGI IMG/M metagenome (GOLD analysis project Ga0187855, IMG submission 132969) | Peatland microbial communities from SPRUCE experiment site at the Marcell Experimental Forest, Minnesota, USA - June2016WEW_8_10 | ecosystem: Environmental > Terrestrial > Soil >...
CCGAAGAAGGCGACCGCGAAGGTCAGGACGAACACGCGCTGCACGCCGAGCTCGCGGGCCTGGTCAAGCAGCGCATGCGCGATCCGGCGCCCGATTCCGTGCCCCTGGCAGCCCGGACGGACCGCGATGGTCCGGATCTCGGCCAGGTCCTCCCACAGGATGTGCAGTGCTCCGCAGCCGACGACGAGGCCGTCGGATTCCTGTTCCGCGACCCAGAATTCCTGCACGTCCTCGTACAGCGTGACGGTGGCCTTGCCGAGCAGGCGCCCGGAGTCCAGGTTCGCGTCGATCAGCGCGCGGATCCCCGGGACGTCGGCGGTACGCGCCGACCTGACCCTGTATCCCATCGCGGCTCCACCATAGCCGGTGTCACGGCGCGTGGCTGGCGGCATGTTACGTGCGGCGAAACATGAGGCGAATTACGTCATTCCGTTCGCGCGTCGTTGCCGAATCCAATAGCGTGCATCGCTGTTGCCATCGATAGACGACTGACACGGATGATGTCACCGTCGAACAGGCCGTCCGCGAGAGGAGGCCTCTATGCGGCGTTCAGCGCTTGGTGCAGGGGATCTGCCCAGTTCCGTGCCCGGCGGCGCACGGACGGCAGTATCCCACTCCTGGCGTGCCGCAGCGGCCCTCACCGGTGCCGCGACCGCTCTGGTGCTTCTCCTGCCCGGCGGGATCAGCAGCGCCAGGACTCACGCTCCGGCTCCGACGCTCAGCTCGCTGGTGGCCCAGGCCCAGCAGCTCACCTACCAGATCAACGCGCTGAGCGAGCAGTACGACGGCCTGCGGGTGGAGCTGTCCTCGGCCCGCGCGGCCGCCGCGAAAGCCCAGCAGGCGGCGATCCGGGACGCGACCGCGCTGAAGACCAGCCAGGGCGCCGTGTCCAGGCTGGCCGCAGCCAGCTACGAGAACGCGGGCTACGACCCGACGCTGGAGATTCTCACCGCCAGCAGCGCTGATCAGTTCCTCAGCCAGGCCTCCATCATGCAGCAGCTTGACCAGGAGAACGGGACAAGGGTGAGCCAGCTGCGGGCGGCCCAGGCGGCGGACAAGCGGGCCAACCAGACCGCCCAGCAGCAGATCACCAATGTAACCGCGCTCGAGTCGGCGCTCAACGCGAAGACCAAAGCGATCCAGGCCGAGATCGACAAGATCAACAGCTCGACAATGACCCAGGCCATGGCGATCTTCGACAAGACGGGGCAGTACCCGGACATCGCCATCCCGGGGGGAAGCAGCGTCGGCGCGGTGGCCCTGCGTACGGCCCTGACCAGGCGCGGCGACCCGTACGTATGGGGGGCCGCAGGCCCGGGTGAGTTCGACTGCTCCGGCCTGGTCATGTGGGCCTACGCGCAGGAGGGGATCACCCTCGATCACTACACGGGCGACCAGTGGAACGAAGGCGAGCACATTTCGCGCAGCCAGCTCGAGCCCGGTGACCTAGTCTTCTTCTACGCCGACATCAGCCACGTGGGCCTCTACATCGGTAACGGCCTCATGGTCGACGCGCCGTCCTTCGGGCAGGACGTCATGGTCCAGTCCATCGACTGGAGCATCTTCGTAGGAGCCGTCCGCGTCGAGGCATGATTCCCGGGGGGGCGACCCCCCGGAACCCCCCGCTGCGCTCCGCGCCCGCGCGGTGGTACTTCGCCGACACACCGGCCACTCACCGGGCACAAGGCCGGGTTCGCTGGGCCGGTAGCGAGCGCCTCGCCGTAGGTCCGCTGCGGTACCGCTTAAAGCACTTCGCGCGATTTGACCGTCACCTGGCGCGGGTTACGGCGGCACGTTCTTAACCGGCCCAGCGAGTCCCGGGCCGGAGGCTCGGGCGAGTGGCCGGTACTGCGGTCCGCACCTCAGCGGGTAGCGGGGGGTCCAGGGGGGTCGCCCCCCCGGACGGCGTCGGGCTTGACGAAGGGGAAGAGGATCGTCTCGCGGATGCTCACGCCAGTGAACATGATGAGCAGGCGATCGATCCCCACGCCCACTCCGCCGGTGGGCGGCATGCCGTACTCGAGGGCGCGCAGGAAATCCTCGTCCAGCTGCATGGCTTCGGGGTCACCTCCGGCCGCCAGCAGTGACTGGGCGGTCAGCCGCTCTCGCTCCTCGACCGGGTCGACCAGCTCGGAATATCCCGTGCCCAGCTCGGCGCCGAACGCCACCAGGTCCCACCGCTCGGCCAGCCGCGGATCATCCCGGTGCGCCCGGGTCAGCGGCGAGACCTCTACCGGGAAGTCCCGGTAGAACGTCGGCTCGACGGTCTGCTTTTCCACCAGCCGCTCATACATCTCCAGCACGACCTGGCCGCGGTTCCAGCCGGGCTCGACCGGGACCCCCGCCTGGGCACAGAGCTTGCGGAGCGCCTCCTCCGGCGTGTCGGGCGTGATCTCCTCGCCCAGCGCCATCTCCTCGCCCAGCGCCGCGGAGATGGCGGCGTGGACGGTGACCGCCTTCCACTCCCCGCCGATGTCGTGCTCGCTGCCGTCCGCGCGGCGGATCAGCGTACTGCCCAGGGCCGTGCGCGCGGCGTTCTGGATGAGCTCCCGGGTGAGCACGGCGACCGTGTCGTAGTCGCCGTAGGCCTGGTAGGCCTCCAGCATGGTGAACTCGGGATTGTGCGTGGTGTCCACGCCCTCGTTGCGGAAGACCCGGCCGATCTCGTAGACGTTTTCGATTCCGCCCACGACGAGCCGCTTGAGGTACAGCTCCAGCGCGATACGGAGGTAGAGGTCGCTGTCGTAGGCGTTGCCGTGGGTGACGAACGGGCGGGCGTTCGCGCCGCCGTGGATGGCCTGCAGGACTGGCGTCTCCACCTCGACGAAGCCGCGGCGGTACATATCCTCCCGGATCGCGTGCACCACATCGCTGCGCAGCCGCGCCATCCGGCGGGCGTCCGGGTTGACGATGAGGTCCACGTACCGCTGGCGTACGCGCGACTCGATGTCGCTGAGGCCCTTGTACTTGTCGGGCAGCGGACGCAGGCTCTTCGCGGTGATCGCGAACGAGTCGGCCAGGACCGACAGCTCGCCGCTGCGCGAGGTGATGACCTCGCCGTGCACTCCGACGTGATCGCCGAGGTCGACGTCGCGCTTCCAGGCCGCCAGGGCCTGCTCACCGACCTTGGCCAGCGAGAGCATGACCTGGATGTCACCCGTCCCGTCGCGGATGGTGGCGAAGCACAGCTTCCCGCCGATGCGGGACAGGATGACGCGTCCGACCACGCCGGCGAAGTCGCCGGTCGCCGCGTCCGGCGGCAGCCCGGCGTACGCGGCCCGGATCTCCGCGATCGTGGCGGTGCGCGGGAAACCGACCGGGTAGGGATCGACCCCGGCTTCCAGGAGCGCCTCACGTTTGCCCAGCCGGACGCGCATCTGCTCCGGGAGATCGGCGCTGGCCGCGGGCGGCGGGCCGGCAGGCCCCGGCCGCGCGGAAGGCGCTGCGCCGAAGTCACGGCTGTCATCGGCCGGATGGTTCTCGGTCACCTGCCCGAGGCTACCGGTGCTGGCTGGTCACCGGCACCTCGGTTTGGCCGCGCCTGCGGCTCAGGTCTCCGGCGCGTTCCGCTCGAAGACGAGTCGCAGGCCGATCAGGGTCAGCCAGGGCTCGTGCGCGTCGATGATGCTGACCTCGTTGATGACCAGCGGGGCGAGGCCGCCCGTCGCAATGATCGTGACCGAATCGGGGTCGGTAGGGGCCAGTTCACGCGCCATCCGCCCGGCGATCCCCTCAACCTGTCCCGCAAACCCGTGCACGATGCCCGACTGCAGGGCCTCGACCGTGTTTTTCCCGATCACGTGAGGCGGCCGGGTCAGTTCCACCTTCAGCAGTTGCGCCGCCCGGCGGGACAGGGCGTCCACGGATATCTCGATGCCGGGCGCCAGGGCCCCGCCGACGAACTCTCCTCGCGCGCTGACCGCATCGAAGTTGGTCGACGTGCCGAAGTCCACCACGATGGCCGGGCCGCCGAACAGGTGGACCGCGGCCAGGGCGTTCATGATGCGGTCGCTGCCCACCTCTTTGGGGTTGTCCATCCGGACCGGGACGCCGGTTTTCACCCCCGGCTCGACAATGATCGCTGGCACCTCGCGGTAGTAGCGCCGGCACATTTCCCGCATCTCGTGCAGCACAGACGGCACCGTCGAGCAGAGCGCGATACCGTCGATCCCGCCACCCTGCCGGGTGCCCTTGAAGGCCGCGCTCTGCTCGAGCAGACCCCGCAGCACGACGGCGATCTCGTCCGCCGTCCGGTCCGGCACCGTAGAGATGCGCCAGTGCTCGATCACCTCCTCGCCTTCGAAGATCCCGAGCACCGTATTGGTGTTGCCCACATCGATCGCCAGCAGCATCGCATTCCTCCCGGTACCTGACTTCACCCCTGCCTCCGCCCGCGGCCTGGTCAGCCGAACTCAACCGGGACATTGTCGATGAGGCGGGTGCCGCCCACCCGCGCAGCCACCGCGAGCACCGCCGTACCGGTGAAACCAGGCGGGACCGGTTGGAACGTCCCCGGATCCACCAAGGCCAGGTAATCGACGGCCAACGGCATCTGGGCGGCGGTACCGTCCGGGCGCGGGGCGGCCGGGCCAGCCGGAACCAGCGCTCCAGCCCGGTCCAGGCGGTTGCGGGCCGCCGCCACGACCGCCGCAGGCCCGGCGGCGGCTTCCGCGCGGCCCGCCTCGAGCGCGGCGGGCAGCGCGAGCGCCACCCGGCGCTGCTTGGCCGACAGGTACCGGTTGCGGCTGGATGTCGCCAGGCCATCGGCGTCGCGGAACGTGGGGGCGGCAACGATCTGGACATCCAGATTGAGATCGGCGGACATCCGGCGCACCAGGGCCAGTTGCTGCGCATCCTTTTCACCGAAAACGGCCATATCCGGTCGCACCAGCGAGAAGAGCTTCAGGACCACGGTCAGCACGCCACCGAAGAAGCCGGGCCGGAACTGACCCTCCAGCAGCTGTCCCATGGGCCCGGGGTCGACGGTCACGACCGGCTCCGCCGGGTACATGTCGGCCGCGGTGGGAGCGAGCACGGCGGCCACCCCTTCCCCGGCGCACACCGCCAGGTCAGCGTCCAGGGTGCGGGGATAGCGGTCGAGGTCCTCGCCCGGGCCGAACTGCCGTGGGTTGACGAAGATGGAGACCACCACAGAGCCGGACGGCGAGGCCAGGGCGGCGGCCCGCCGCAGCAGGCTGCGGTGCCCGTCGTGCAGCGCTCCCATCGTGGGCACCAGGACGACCGGCGCGCCGAGCCCGCCCCGCACGGCGGCCAGCGCGCCCAGGCTGGTCACCAGGGCGGGTGTGACTGGGCCGCCGGGCCGGGACGCGGGACCGGTCACCGGTGCGCGCCGGAGAGCACGTCGAGCAGCCGTTCCGCGTCGGGCGGCGTCAGCAGACCGGCGGCCAGCGCGCGGTCCGCGGTGAGGCGCGCCAGTGCCACGTAGACGGCCAGCGCCTCGGGTGCCGTCTCGCGCAGCGCCTCGAGGTGCCGGGCGACCGTGCCGACGTCACCCCGGGCGACAGGCCCGGTCAGACCCGCGTCACCCAGACGCAGTGCATTGTCCAGCGCGGCGAACAGCAAAGGGCTGAGCATCCGGGCTGGATCGGCCGCCCCGGCCGCCCGGAGCAGATCGCACGACTCGGTCACCAGGGTGACGAGGTGGTTAGCGGCGCTGGCGAGGCCCGCGTGGTACAGGGCCCGGTTCTCCTCGGCGATGAAGACCGGCTCGCCCTCCATCTCGATGACGAGCGCCTCCGCGACGGCCCTGAGCTGGTCCGGGGCGGTGACGCCGAAGCAGATCCCCCGCATGCGCAGCAGATCGTCGCCGCGGCCGGTGAAGGTCATCACTGGGTGCAGCGCCAGCGGGAGCGCCCCGAGCCGCGCCGCAGGCTCGAGCACCTGTGCGCCATACCGGCCGCTCGTATGCGCGAGTAGCCGTCCCCCCAGTGCGGCCCCGGTGGCCGCGAGGCCTGAGATCAGGCCGGGCAGAGCGTCGTCCGGCACGGTGAGCAGGACCAGGTCGGCGGCGGCGACCACATTGGCTGGGTCCGCGACCGAGGCCGCGGGAAAGTGCTCGCGCGCCCGGCGGACGGACGCGTCCGACACCGCGGCCACGGCGACCACCTCATGGCCGGCCCGGGCCAGCGCCACCCCCAACGCAGTCCCCACGCGCCCCGGCCCGACGATACCGACCCGTAGCCGGGCCGGGTGCCGGCCTGCCCCGTCGGGCGGGAGCTGACCGGGAACGCCTGATTCAGAATCCATCTCGTTCCAGTCCTCAGTGGGTACCGGACGGGCCGATGCCCCTGGTAGGCCCGGTATCCCAACCGAGCATAGTCATGGCGCAGGGCAGCCCAACCCGGTAACGCTGCTCTTCGGCCGCGTGAGTGGGCGGCCGGATCTCAATGGAAAGGATCCGCCTGCCGGGGCGGCGGGACGTACCGGCCGGGGCCCGGATCATCTGGTACCCGGCAGCAGTGCTCCAGGTACAGCGCCGCGAGCGCGAGGATCACCGTGCCGCCGAACGTCATCCCGGCGGCGAACACGTCATGGCCGGCCGCCCGGGCTGGCAGCGCGCCCGCCGCGGTCACCGTGAAGCCGGCCGCGATCCCCCCGATCAACGCCGCGGTCAGGGACGACGCTTTAGCCAGTGCGGCCACCCTCGCGACGTACATGGGATCGGGAGGCCGCGTCCCGGGCCGCCGGAGAATCCGGGCGCGCAGCCCGTAACCGAGATAAGCCTCCGCGCCGGCCGCAATGAGGACAGCCGGCAGCACGGTCCACGGCGCCAGGGGCAGTGTGGCGTAGACGAGCCGGAGAAGCAGCCAGCTCAGGACGGCGAAGACCACGGCGGTACCGAGCAGGGTGCGGATGCGGGTGGGGGTCATAAGGTCGCCGCCACGGTCAGTATGGCCACGGCATCCAGGCTATGCGGGCCCCCGGAGCGCCAGATCATCACGCCGCCGGACACCGCCTCCCAGCAGCGCGGCCAGCAGCGCCGCCACCCGGCCCCGCCCGGGCAGCACGGCACCGGGATCGGCGTCAAGCCAGGGGGCCAGCACGAACGCGCGCTCATGCGCCCGCGGGTGGGGCAGCGTCAGCACGGGATCGCTGCTCGTCTCGGCGCCGTAGGCGATGATGTCGACGTCGAGCGTGCGCGGGCCCCAGTGCACCTCCCTGGTCCGCTGGGCCGCCACCTCGATCGTGTGCGCCCGCCGCAGCAGCTCGGCGGCCGGGCGGGACGTCTCGGCCAGCACGACGGCGTTCAGGTAGTCCGGCTGCTCGGGCCCCCCGACCGGAGCGGTCTCGTACACCGGTGAAACAGCGGTGATACGAAGACCCCGGGTGGCGGCCAGCTCGTCCACAGCCCGCTGGAGTTCCTGGCGCCGGTCTCCCAGGTTGCTGCCCAGCGCGATGACCACCGGAACACGGCGCTCGCGGCGGATGGTGACCGATACGTCACCGAACGGGAGGCTGATCGGCGCGTTCGGCTTGTGCACGGTGATCTCGGCCTGCCGCACGGCCGGCTCGGCCAGGCACGCCTGCGCCAGATGCTCCGCCAGCGTCTCGATCAGCTGGACCGGCTCACCGGCCACGATCCCAGCGAGCTGTTCGCTCAGCCCGGCGTAATCCACCGTCAGCGAGAGATCATCGGTCGCGGCGGCGGGGCGGGTGTCGACGGCCAGCACGGCGTCAATCAGGAACTCCTGGCCGTCCCGGCGCTCACTGGCCAGGACGCCATGGTGGCCCCGCACCCGCAGACCACGCAGCTCGATCCGGTCCGCTCTCATGAGTTGGCCTCCTGGGCCGCCCGCCAGGCGGCCGCCACCCGGACGGCGTCCGCGTTGGCCGGGACCCGGTGGACACGTACGCACCACGCGCCGGCCGCCGCGGCGAGCGCGGTCGTGGCGACGGTCGCGTCGTCGCTGGCGGCAAACGGCCGGGCCGTACCGTCGGCGGCCGCCAGCAGGCGGCCCAGGAAACGCTTGCGTGAGGCGCCGATGAGCACCGGGAAACAGCGTGGCCAGCCGCCGCGCCCGGGATCCTGGGCGAGACCCGGGTCCAGGCAGCCGATTTCCGGCAGAGCCGTGAGCACGCGCCAGTTGTGCTCACTGAGCTTGCTGAACCCCAGGCCCGGATCGAGCACGATCATCGACGGGTCGACGCCCTCGGCCACTACCGCATCGACCCGCCGGCTGAGCTCGTCCCGGACCTCGCGGACCACATCGCCATAGACCGCCCTGGAGTTCATGTCGTGGCTGTGGCCGCGCCAGTGCATCACCACGTACGGCACCGACGCCTTGGCCACCAGCCGCGGCATGTGCGGGTCGGCGAGGCCGCCGCTGACGTCATTGACCAGCCGGGCTCCGGCCTCCAGGGCCAGCTCCGCCACCTGGGCGCGCATCGTGTCCACGCTGACCGGGACGCCGGATCGGGCCAGCTCGGTGATGACCGGCAGCACCCGGCGAATTTCTTCCTCGGCGGAGATACGCTGCGCGCCCGGCCGGGTCGACTCCCCGCCGACATCCACGATGTCCGCGCCCTGCGCCGCCAGGTCCAGGCCGTGGGCCACCGCGGCATCGGCGCCCAGCCACTGGCCACCGTCGGAAAAGGAGTCCGGGGTGACGTTGACCACACCCATGACCAGGCAACGGTCCCAGCTCGGCAGTCCCGGCAGCGTGCACCCCTGCCTCGTCACGGAACTGCTCGCCATGGACCCCAGCCTATGAGGTCCACCGCCCCGGCTCAGCTCCGTTCAGCGCCGGCGCAGGGCGCGCCGCAGCAGGCGGCCCAGGCGGCCCAGGCCCAGCTGGCGCGCGATCCGCCGCGGCTCGAGTGTCGGCCAGACCAGGAAGGCCTCGGCCTCCAGTGCGGCGAGCGCGATCCGCGGCGCATCCTTGGCGGTCGGGAAAACGAAGAACCTGGGCTGCCAGACAGGTGAGAACTTCGCGTTGAATTTATAAAGCGATTCGATCTGGAACCACTTGGAAAGAAAAAGGAGAATTGACCGCCAGGCCCGCAGTACCGGCCCCGCGCCGATACGTTCCCCCCGCTCGAGGGCGGCCCTGAATACGGCAAAGTTCAGCGAGATGCGCTTAACACCGAGGCAGGGCGCGGCCTTGATGGCTTCCACGATGAGGAAGTCGTTCAGGCCTGGCTGAGAGCCCCGGTCCCGGCGCATGAGATCGAGGGACAGGCCGTCGCTGCCCCAGGGGACGAAGTGCAGCACGGCCCGCAGCGTCCCCTCGCACATCGCAGTCGCCATCACGCACTGGTCGTCCCCAGGGGCGCCAACCCGTCCCAGCGCCATGGAAAAGCCGCGTTCCGTATGGCTGCCGCGCCACGAATCGGCCACGTTGAGGATGGTGTTGATCTCCTCGCGCGGCACGTCGCCGACCCTGCGCACGTCAGCGGTATAGCCGTTGCGCGTCACCCGGGACACCATCTGGCGGACATTGCGCATGGGCCGGCCCGAGAGGCTGAAGTCCGCTACGTTGACGATGCCCTCGTCACCCAGTTCAAGGGCGGTGAGGTCGCCCTCGCGGCACCAGACCTCCGCGCCCAGTTCACTGCAGCCCATCACCGCCGGGGCCCAGGCGTGCCGGGCGGCCTGGTCGAGGAAGGCCTGGATCGCCCCAGGCCAGGCCTCAGGATCACCGATCGGATCACCGCCGGCCAGCATGACCCCGGACACGACCCGGTAGCAGACGCACGCCTTCCCGGTCGGGGACCAGATGACGCTCTTGTCGTCGCGGAGCGCGAAATAGCCGAGTGAGTCCCGGTCCCCGTGCTTGGCCAGCAACTGCCGGATCCGCTCGGCGTCCACGGGGGTCAGCCGGGCCTTCGGCTCGGCGGGCCGCAGGAACAGGTAGGCCGTGACGATCAGGGTGAACAGCCCCAGGGCACTGGTCAGCAGGTGGTAGCTGTCGCCCCGGCCCTCGGAGACGAAGCCGATGGACCCGGAGATCCCGGCGATCTCCAGCACGACATCTTGCAGCCGGGCGGGAAATGAGTAGCTGCCGTTGAGCACGTTGGCGGACAGGTAGCCAAGGCTGATCGCGATGTCCGCGACCGCGAGCCCGACGAAAACCCAGAGGGCCAGCCAGCGCGTCCGCCAGTCCCCGACCGCGTAGAAGTCCTTCCGGAAGAAGAGGAGCGTGCCGAGCAGGATGACGGCAATGACCGTCGTGGGGAGATGCGCCGTAAGGTCCCGGACCCGGGTGAAGTGGATCCCGATGTCGAGGACGAGGAGGGCCGTGACCGCCTGCCAGGCCCGGCGTTTCCTGCGGCGCAGCCCGTGCGACAGCATCAGCAGGAGCAGTCCCACGAGCACGTCCGCGCTGCGGGCCGCGTTGGTCAGGGTACCGGGAACGTAGGTGTTGATCCGGTGCAGCCGGGCGTGAAAGCTCGGGGTGGCGAAGATCGCGAGAACGTCGGAGAGGCCGATCAGAAAGCACAGGAGGGCGGCGATGGAGGGGATCCACCGCCGCTGGCCCCGCTGGCTGTCCAGCCACGGGTGCTCAGAATCCTCCCCGAATACGGCTGTCCGCCCGGCCGTCTCGGTCGCGTCACTTTCGCTCATATGAAGGTTATCCAGGCCCCGAATCACGAAATTCAAGGTTAGCCAGGAACGTCCGGCACCGCTTACCAGCCGACAATAATGAATAGGTTTCCGCGAAATTGCGCGATCCGCCTATGTCCGCTGCGCCGCTTGCGTTCTCCATCGGTACCGCCCCCCTCAACACGGTACCTCTAAAACGGACCGCCGGACGGTGCGGTTCAGGGTCGGCGCAGCCGCGCGGGCCCGGATAAGGTCAGTGCGTGCCGCGCACCAGGCTCATGGCCTCGGCCCGGGTCCGGGCGCTGGTACGGAAGATGCCGCGCACGGCCGAGGTGACGGTCCTGGCTCCCGGCTTGCGTACCCCCCGCATCGACATGCACAGGTGCTCGGCCTCGATCACCACGATCACCCCCCGGGGCTCCAGGTTGGCCACCAGCGCGTCCGCGATCTGGCTGGTCATCCGCTCCTGCACCTGCGGCCTGCGGGCGTAGATATCAACCAGGCGAGCCAGCTTGGACAAGCCGGTGATCTGCCCTTTCTCGTTCGGGATGTACCCGATGTGGGCGACCCCGAAGAACGGGACGAGATGGTGCTCGCAGGTCGCGTACAGCTCGATGTCCCGTACCAGGACCATCTCGTCGTGGTCAGCGTCGAAAACCTTGGTCAGCACGTCCTCGGGCCGCTGGCGCAGCCCCGCGAACTGCTCCGCGTAGGCGCGGGCGACCCGGGACGGGGTGTCCGCCAGCCCGTCCCGTTCCGGGTCCTCACCGATGGCCAGCAGGATCTCCAGCACGGCACGCTCGATCCGGGGCTGGTCGATCTCAGGCGGTATCGCCTCGCTCATCGGATGACGTCCTGGGAGGCTGCGCGCCCGATCATGCATCCCCGTCCGGATGGTCCCCGTAGTCATACGGCTGGCCCGGGCCGGGGAAGTCATGCGGCGCGCCGGCCGCGGGACCGCCGGGAAGCTCACCGGGGCCACCGTTGGAGGTGTGGCCGAAGGCCTGCCCGTTCCCCTGAATCGCCGCGCCGTTCTTGCTGTCCGACGCGGCGGCCAGCGCGAGCTCCTTGGGCGTCAGGACGGGAGGCCGATCCGACGGCAGCCGCTTGCCGTATCCGGTGTAAGAGCCACGGAGCGGCCGCTTCTGCACGGTGGCGAAGACTTCCAGGACCTCCTTCCTGGACAGGGTTTCCTTGTCCAGGAGCCGGAGCACCAGCTGGTCGAGGACGTCCCGGTACTCGACCAGCACTTCCCAGGCC
>Ga0187855_10003341_pt1 | contig 11814 bp, 11 predicted proteins | sample June2016WEW_8_10_2_FD_132969 | JGI IMG/M metagenome (GOLD analysis project Ga0187855, IMG submission 132969) | Peatland microbial communities from SPRUCE experiment site at the Marcell Experimental Forest, Minnesota, USA - June2016WEW_8_10 | ecosystem: Environmental > Terrestrial > Soil >...
AATAACGCCGACGGAATGGCCCACACCCTGGAAGCCATGCAGACGTGCGGCGAAGGGCTGATCTTCGTCAACCTGGTGGATTTCGATCAGCAGTACGGCCATCGCAACGATGTGGAAGGGTATGCGTCGGCGTTGGAGGAGTTCGATGCATGGCTGCCGCGGCTCTTCACCGAGGAGCAAGCCGGCGACCTCGCCATCCTGACGGCCGATCACGGTTGCGACCCGACCACGCCCTCCACCGACCACAGCCGCGAATACGTTCCGCTCCTGGTGAGCGGGCCACACGCCAGGCACGGCGTGGACCTCGGGCTGCGCTCGTCGCTATCCGACATCGGCCAGACCGTGGCGGAAAATTTCGGTGCGCACATTTCGAAAGGCGCGAGTTTTTTACCGCAAATCATATGAGAAAGCCAGTAATGGCGGGCAATTGGAAAATGTACAAGACCCCCGCCGAGACCACTTTGTTTTTTGAAAAGTTCCGGCCTCTGGTCGAGAAGTCGGAGCACTGCGAGATCGTGATCTGTCCACCTTACACGAACATCGCCGCGGCCGTCACCGCCGCGCACGGCACGCGCGTTCGCATTGGCGCGCAGGACCTGTATTGGGCCAAGGAAGGCGCCTTTACAGGCGAGGTCTCCGGGCCGATGATCAAGGCGTCCGGGTGCACGCATGTGATCGTCGGACACAGCGAGCGTCGCCAGTATTTTGAGGAGACCAACGAAACCGTTCTCCAGCGGACCATAGCGGCGCTAGACTCCGGCCTGACTCCCATCGTGTGCGTGGGCGAGCACCTGCAGGAGCGGGAAACGGGTGAAACCGAAGCCGTGCTGTCGCTCCAGTTTCGGGCCGGCATCGGCCTGCTCAGCCCCGAGCAATTCGCGCGCATCGCGATCGCTTACGAGCCCGTGTGGGCCATCGGCACGGGCAAGACCGCTACGCCGGAAATCGCGGCGGATGCGCACCGCGTGCTGCGCGCGCAAGTCCGCACGCGCTACGGCCCCGCGGCCGCTGACGCGGTCCGTATCCTATACGGCGGCAGCGTCAAGCCGGACAACGTTCGCACCCTGATGGCGCAACCGGAAATCGACGGGGTGCTGGTGGGCGGCGCCAGTCTGGACGCGAATTCGTTCGCCAGCATCGTGAACTTCTAGGCTGCTCACAAGTCGCGCGGCGATGGTACCAAAATGGCCCAGTGGTCCTGTAGACGTGCGTCCGCGCGTGCCCTATAATTGAGCGTAGATTCAAAAGGACATGAAAGACAAGACTATATATATCGGAAGTGCAATCTGAAACTGAGGCCAACCTGACGGGGCCAGCGGAATCACCGGTGGTGCATGGGATTCCCATCAAGAGCCAGGATTGCGCTCTACCTTCGATCCGATCATGATGACAGGTGAGGAACTGTCCCAAACGGTCTTACGCTCGCGTAGGTAGACATTGAGCGTCGCCGGCCGCAAGTCCAATTATGCTGCGAGCGGGGGGGCGCGAACACACATTGCACTCGCAAGCGCCAATGGATACGTGAGAACGTCAAGCCGTTCGTGCCGGCCGTGGCCCTAGCTGTATCGTGGCTTCTCGCTCTTGTACAACCCGTCAGGCTGCCTCTTAACCGCGTCTGTCGACTCCAAATCCGCCCCCATCGTTCCGGAGTACGGTCACGGCGCTCCGTTATTCGGCAGATAATGAACGGCAACGCCGCGTGCAAATCGGCTTGATCACGCTCCAAGGCTTGGCCTATCAGTCATCGCTCCGCGGCGCTTCGCTCGGTGATCGAAGGGCAACTCTACGGCGTGAAGCCGCTCGATCCGGCCGTGATGACAGCCGCCATCCTTACGATGGAGCTGGCGGGCCTGGCAGCGTGGATATTGCCGGTCGCCGTGGCGCTCGTGTGGACCCGGCGACCGTGCTGCGCGAGCAGTAATCATGAGCCGAAACAAGTGGATGCGCCGGCCGATCCTGAATCGCACCAAGCGCGGCGAGTTGGTGTTTACGGACATCTGGCACAAGCTGCCCAGGCTACCCTGACCACCATCTACAACTTCACCTACGGTCTCGACGGCGGGTATCCTTACGGTGCTCTGCTTGTCAGCCAGACAGGTGCGCTATACGGCATGGCCGGCGGCGGCCAGTCCGATTGCGGCGGCGAGCCTGACTGCGGCATCATCTTCGAATTGACACCTCCCGCGGCGCCCGGCGGCTCCTGGACCGAAACTACCATCTACAGCTTCCCGACCTTCATCTCTGCACCGGGCTGGCGGTGGGCAAAAAGGGCGGGATCTACGGCACCACTACACCTGTTTCTCCTTCTGACAATGGATCCGTTTTTGAACTATCACCTCCTAGGTACCTGGACTTACACGGCGCTGTACAACTTTCAGGGCGGCAACGATGGATCTTCTCCTGCCGGCCTGGTGCTCAGCGATAAAGGACAGATCTATGGCACGACCGGCAGTGGCGGCGGTGCCGCGGATGCCGGCACTGTATTTGAACTCACGCCCCATCATCGCCCGGAGGCGCGTGGACCGAGGCTGTCTTGTACGCCTTTCAAGGTAGACCCGACGGGATGAACCCTTCGTCCGGCGTGGCGATCGGCAGCAACGGAGTACTGGCAGGAACCACGCATTTTGGAGGGACCGGCTCCTGCAAAGGGTTCGTTGGAGATCTGACCGGCTGCGGCACGATCTATGAGCTGAGTCCCCTCCTCGCCGGGCGGCGTGTGGACCGAAACGCTGCTGTACAGCCTCACCAACAACGGTGCGGCTGGAATGTACCCCGACGCAGGCGTAGTCATCGGCGCCGGAGGCGCGCTATTCGGAATCACCGGCACGGCCGCCTATAGAAACCGAGGCGCCCTTTGAAATGGCGCCGCCCGCCACTCCTGGCGGCTCGTGGACCGAGACTGTGCTCAACGCGTTCAAGAAATCGGGTAGCCCGTCCAATGTGTATGTGAACCTGCTTTTAGGCCCGAACGGCGTATTGTTCGGCGCCGGTGGCGGCGGTACGGACAATGTGGGCCTGATCTTCGAACTAGCGCCGCCCACCTCGCCCGGGGACGCTTGGCGCGAAATCCCGCTTTACAATTTCACCGGCGGAAGCGACGGGTGGGCTCCCTCCGCTCCCCTCGTCTTCCGACCGAATGGAGTGCTCTACGGCGTTACTGAACGCGGCGGTAGCTCCCCAGCATGTCTCAACCTTGGCTGTGGCACGGTGTTCGAATTGAAGGTCTAGCCTAGCATGTTGTTTGTAACAGTAAACGAGCATATTCCCTCACCCGAGCACGCTTCTCCCCATGCCGAAAAGGCACAGTTCGGACCCGGAGCGTAGGAAAGCGAGATCGTGCTGCCAGCGGTATAGACCGCGGAGCACTTCGAATACAGGCAGATCAGCCGACCATCTTGACTGGTCACGTCGCCGGCGCCCAAAAACCTGAACCGTTACGAAATATGTGGCGGTGGATGACGGCGTGACTGTCAACCTGCGTGACCGACGCAGGATTTTGTGCGACGACAATTGTCTGGCCACTTGTGCTCTCACCACGCGAACCCCGCGCGCGAACACCTGGTCCGCCAGGTCTTCGATGGCTTCGAGAGGATTGCCGGGCGGCGCGCTCATGCGATAGGGAATGACAGGTCCGGATAGGTTTGGATCGCCGCCTCCGACCAGCCGGAGAGCATCCACGTCGCCGGAATCGCCGGGCGCCGCGGCCGGCGAGCACCAGGGTTTGAAACCGATAGTCCGGCCCCAGTCCATCAACGCCAGCGCGGTAGTGAACAGCTTGGCGTTGGATGCGGGAAGGAACAGGCGATTCGGGTTGCTCTCGAACCACGTGCGGTTCTGGTCGAGATCCACGATGCGGATGCCCCAGAATGAAGTGCGCCCCACCGGAGACGCATCCAGCAATGCCTGGCTACGGTCCACTGGGCGGCAGGGCTAGGCACAACAGCGTAAGCGCGCGCGCCATCAACGGCCCGTCACCTTGGTTTCCAGCCAAATGAGCAATAGTAAGCCGAACACCATGCAGGTTCCCAACAGGGGCAGCGCCACGACGACTCCGATGCCCCAGGCCGCCGCCGCGTAGCCCAGCGTAGCCGGAGCGATCAGTCCGCCGAAAAGCGCGAACGAAAAGATGCCGCTGAAGAACACAGGATGGTAGTAGGGAAAACGGTGCCCGATCTTCTCGGCCACCAGCGGATAGATACTGGCGAATCCGGCGCCCGGAAGCAGCACGCCCGCCAACACGCCGGAGCGGTTGTCGGTGGACGCCCGATAGAGCAGAAGGCATCCGAACAAGGCCGCGACGACGCTGCCCGCCAGCAGTCTGCTGTGGCGTAGTTTTGGCAGGATCGGAACGACAGCCACCCGCCCGACCAGGAGCGCTGCCCAATACAGCGCCAGCATCCAGAGCGACGCTGGCGGGCTCATGCCGAGGCGCCGCACCAGAAACAGCGGCAACCATCCGGCGATCGACCACTCATTGCCGAACTGGAAGAATAACAGCAGCGCGAAGAGCACCGCGCCCAGGCTGCGAAAATCGCGGAAGACCTGTCGTATGTCCGGCTGAACCACAGAGGTGGTCACCGCGGGGGCGGTCCGCGCATATAGACCGGCGAAGAATCCGGGCGCGATCGCCATCAGAATCTCGATCGACGGCACCGTGTAGGCGTAAAAGGTCCCGGCGACCAACAGCGTAACGGCCAGGCAGCCCAGACCGTAGTAGATGCCGCCCAGACCCACGGTGCGGGCGGTCTCGCGCGAGTAGGCCGCGGCGATACCGTGGAACAGCCCGGTATTGAGCAGCCCGACGGCCAAGCCGATGACTACGAGGCCCGGAACGCGCCAAAGCCAGTGCGCTAGCGGCGTCACCAGAGCCAGCGACAGCAGCCCGGCGCAGCCCAGGGAGCAGGCGAACACGAGCAGAAAGCGCAGGCTCTGGCCCGAGAGAATCCGGGCCGACAACCAGACCGACGCGATCACCCCTACAGCCAGGCTGAGGAAGTAATTGCCGATGGTGACGAACTCGGGCGGGTCCCGATGGTAGCCCCAGGCCGGCAAGACAGCGCCCAGGAGCGCAAAGAGGAATCCCGAGAGCAGAAAGCCTGCCAACGCCCTCCCGGCCGCCGGGGCCGGCGCCATGCGGGCCGCGCCAGCGACGTGGCTCACCAGTCGATTGTATCCCTTTGGCTGTCGTGGCGCAGGGCGGGCCGACGGCCGATCTCCATGTGGCCGCGCCACAGCCGACATGACCACCATCCACCAGCCACTAACCACCAGCCACGGTTCGCCAGGCGCACCGCCCGCCCCACCCTGCTATTCCTTGCCGTCCAGTAATCCGGCCGCGCGCAGCACCCTGCGCACCTTCTTGGGTGAAATGGAGAGGCGCGCAGCCACCCGTGAGACCTTGCGGTCCTCGCGCTCCCAGACCTTGGGAATGATAATGTGCGCGAAGTCTTCGGTAATCTGTTGGAACGTCTTATCGCCGACGAGTCCCTGGGACCACTCGCGCAACACCGTGTCGACGGGTCCGCGTCGCAGAATCCGGGCCTTCAGGTCCTGCAGGTCGTCCCAAATATAATCGGGTCCTTGCGGTTTCAGCAAGCCCGCCGCGTCGTCGCAGCACTTGCGGGCGCCTTCCACGTTATCGAAGAAATCGTTCACGAAGGTCATGCCTTGACAGACATAGGCGCGCGCCAGCAGCCGGCGGTTCTGGGTGTGCTTGGCAAACTCCACCGCGTCGCGGGCGAAATCGTGCGCCAGTTGCGCATGCCGGTTCGTGCCCGACGCCTCTTCGATTTGCTCGTCGAACTTGGCATTCTCCACGATCGACTGCAAGATTCGCGCGCGCGCCATCAGGATGTAGTCGGCCTTCGGCTCCCCCAATTGGAACGCATGCGAAGCTTCCGTCGCGGCCGCATCCAGTTCGCCGCTGTCCAGGCAGAGAAATCCGCGAAGAATGTGGACCGCGCCCATCCCCCGGTGGTTGTCCTGGCTCTGGTAGATCGACCGGGCGGTCTCCAGTTGCTCGAGGGCCTGCTCTCGCAACCGCGCTAACCGCGTTCGCTGCTGCGCGGTATCGGCGGCGGCCGCGTGGTCCCGGCCGGCGAGGTTCTTACGGCTGGCCGCGGCGGCATCCAGTTTCTTGCGCAATTGCAGGCAGATCAGCCGCTCGGACGAAGCCATGTTCACCAGCGACCGCGCCATGTTCGGGTGCCGCGGATTCCGCATGGCATACTCTTCCATGGCCTTCGCGAAGTACTCCAGAGCGCGATCGTGGCGGCCCTCGCGCCGGGCGATCCGGCCATAAGCGGACTGGATATTGCCACGGTTGACGTAATCGTCCGTCTCGCTTAGAGCGGCTTCGGCTTCTTGCAGTGTGCGAGCCGCCTCCTGCAGTTTTCCTTTCTGGAACGCCAGCCAGCTTTCCAGAACTTGCATGACGGCGGCCATTTTGTCGTAGCCCAGATCTCGGGCCAATCCACGGGCCTTCACGGTGAAGCTGAGAGCGTCATCGTACCGGCCTTGACTGCGTAAGCACCGCCCGATCCAGAAATTCGAGATCGCCAGCATTTCGCGATCCCGGACTTCTTCTTCGACCGACTCGACGAATTCGAAATGCCGGATAGCCTGCTCGAATTCTTCCTCGGCCATGGCTACCAGGCCTTCCGCCATCCGCAAATGCAGGTAATCGAGCAGCGGCAGGCCGGCGCGCGAATCCTTTGGAAAACGCGCCAGCAAACATTTGATCAGTTGTGGGCCTTCATATCCGATATCGACCCACTGTGCCACGTACCCTAACAGGACGCCGGCACTTCGGTGTACGGGGGCGAGCGCATCGAGGAGGCCCCGGTTGGCTTCCAGACACCGCATGCCGCTCGCGATCCTGCGATACGCGATGTCTTCCCGCAGCCGTCTCAGAAGCTCGCCGTACTCTGCGGCGTTGGGCATCTACTTAGATTATAGGCGCGCTTTCGGCGCCAGGGGCAGAGCCAGGGGCGGGGCTGTGTTCGGCATCCGCTCCGCGCGCAGCGGCTATTTGGCCATCAATTCCAGGACCGACGACGTCATGGCGATCACGCCCGTGCGTATGGCGGGCTCGACCATCGGGAAAAAGAGGCTGGAATGAAGCGACGGCAGCGGTTTTCCGGTGCGCAGGCTCTCCTTGAGTTTCTCCGGGTCCGCGGCGCCGAGGCGCAGCATGAACACGGGAATCTGTCGCCCTTCGAGGCCGAACAATCCAAAATCCTCGCTGGCCATCTCAGGCTTGGAATCCAGCACGTGGTCGCCGCCAAGCGACACGCGGAGGGCCTCTTTCAGCCGCCTGGCCAGCTCGGGATCGTTGTAAGTGACCGGGGCGTGGTCCGGGTCCACGGTCACGATAGGGGCGCGATCCTCCGGGATGCCCGCCGCCAGCGCCACGCCGCGCGCGATTCGCTCGATGGACGCCAGGATGTTCTGGCGCACGTTCTCACTGAAGGCGCGCGTGGAGATTTCGAGCTTCACTTCGTCGGGAATGATGTTGTGTTTGGTGCCGCCGTGAATGGAGCCCACCGTGACCACCGCCGGGTCCTGCGGTGCGGTCTGCCGGCTGACGATGGTCTGCAGCGCTAGCACGAACTGCGCCGCAACCACGATGGGATCCTTGGTGGCATCCGGGTGCGCGCCATGGCCGCCGACGCCGCGAATGATCACGTCCACTGAGGTCGAGCTGGCCAGCAGCGGTCCCGCGACCACCCCCACGTTGCCCGCGGCGATGCTCGGATCGTCGTGCTGCGCGATGCAGTAGTCGGGCTTCCCGAAACGCGCATAGAGGCCATCGGCGAGCATGGCGCGCGCGCCGCCGATGCGCTCCTCGGCGGGCTGGCCGATAAGCAACAGCGTGCCGTGCCAGCGGTCCTTGATGCCGGCGAGCGTGCGCGCGGTCCCCAGGAAGCAGGCCATGTGGAGGTCGTGCCCACAGGCGTGCATCACCCCTACCGTCTCGCCGGCGTCGTTTTTGGTGTGCACCTGGCTGGCGAAGGGTAAGCCCGTCTTTTCCTCGACTGGCAACGCATCCATTTCCGTACGCAGCAAGACCATGGGGCCGGCGCCGTTCTTGAGAATGGCGACTACGCCGTAGGCGCCTTGCCCGTCCGCATACCTGCCGACGTGTTCGGTGACGGTGTAGCCTGACTTGCGCAGTTCGTTCGCCAGGAGCGCGGCAGTGTGCTCTTCGTACTGCGAGAGCTCCGGATGCGCGTGCAGGTCTTTGTAGATGGCGAGCAGGGACGGCACTTCCGAATCCACCGTAGGGCGATAGTCATCGGCGGGCGCGGCCAGGGCGGGGAGGGCTAGGAAGAGGAGCGCACTTATGAGGGCGGATCGCGGGTTAGGCATCAGTACAATCTACCAGACCGTCGCTCACACCCACACGTTCGATTTCGGTTCCGCTACGGGGAAAGCACTTTTCGTCCCGATGAGAGCAAGCCGGTCGTGCCGACAAGCAACACGAGACTCCCCGTACAAACCGAGTCCGGCCGCGGCCCCGCCGGCGACGCGATCCCCTGAACCGAATTACAGGTCGCGAGGGTCCATCAAACGAGGCTCGGCCCCGCACACAAGTTTGGCTTCAGGCGACCTTGAGCGGCTTTACCGTGCGCACGATCTTGCCGCCAGCCCTGCGTTCGGCTATGCGCAGATCGTAGAGCGACTGGAGGTTCAGCCAGAACTCGGCGCTGGTTCCGAAGTAGCGGGCCAGGCGCAATGCGGTGTCCGCGGTAATGCCGCGCTTGCCGAGCACGATCTCATTTAGCCGGGCCGTTCCGATACCGAGCGCTGCGGCGAGGCGGCTGACGCTCATACCGAGCGGTAAGAGGTAATCCTCCTTGATGGTTTCTCCGGGATGCGGCGTCTTGATCATACTATTGCTCCGGTTAGTGATAATCGGTGATCTCCACTTGATGCGCACCTCCATCTTTCCAGATGAAGCAGAGGCGATAGCGGTCGTTGATCCGAATGCTGTGTTGTCCGGCTCGGTCGCCTTTCAGCGCCTCCAAAGAATTGCCTGGCGCACGGAGATCGTGAAGCGCCTGGCTGCATGAAGCTGAAACAGTTTTCGAATAGCGACCTTTTCGATGGCCTGATAACCCCTGGATCTGATTCCAAGAAAAACGCGCTCGGTTTCGGCGCCTCGAAAGTTGCAGCGTACGCGTCACGGCGCCTCAATCCACCAGCCCATATCGCACCGCGAACCGAACCAGCTCATTGCCGCTGTGCAGATTGAGCTTCTCCATGATGCGGCCGCGATGGGCATCCACCGTGTAGACGCTCAGGTTCAACACTACGGCGATTTCCTTGTTGGTCTTGCCTTCCGCGATCATCTGCAACACCTCGCGCTCGCGGCTGGTTAACAGATCGATAGGATCGGTCACATGGCGGCGATAATCGTTCAGCACGGCGTCGGACACGCCCGGACTTAGGTAGCCTTCGCCGCGGGAGACTGCGCGCACGGCGGCCAGCAGGTCGCTCGAAATCGCGTCCTTCAATAAGTAGCCGCGGGCCCCGGCGCGCAGAATCTCGCGCACATACACGGAATCCTTGTGCATGCTCAGCGCCAGCACGCGAGTTCGCGGAGACACATCGGCCAGGCGGCGGGTGGCTTCGATGCCGTTCAACTCCGGCATAGCCACGTCCATGACAACCACGTCGGGCTGCAATTGACCGGCGAGTTCGACGGCTTCGCGGCCGTTGGCGGCTTCGCCCACGATCTCCATATCGGGCTGCGCGGCCAGGATCATTTTGAATCCCTGCCGCACCACGGAATGATCGTCAGCCAGCAGGATGTGAATCTTCTCTCTCATGTTCTGCGCTTGCCGCCGGCACACGAACTACGATTTCGGCGCCCTGTCCTTCTTTGGAATGCACCGTCAGGTTGCCGCCTAAGCTCCGCGCGCGGGCACGCATCCCGATCATACCCATGCCGCCGTGTGCAGCGCCAGCGGGCGGCAAGCCGTGCCCATCGTCGCGAATCGAAAGAACTACCTGGCCGCCCTGCGAGTCCAGAGTGACGACGGCCTTGTGTGCGCCGGAATGCCGCGCCACATTGGTAAGGGCTTCCTGCGCCAGGCGGAACAGGTGTGTCTCGGTCTCATCGGGCAGCCGTCCGGAAATCTCCGACTTGAATTCCGTTTCGATGCCCGTGCGATGCGTGAAACCTTCGCAAAGCCAGCGGAGGCCGGCTTCCAGGCCGAAGTCGTCGAGAATCGTGGGCCGCAACAGTTGCGACATCTGCCGCACGTTCCCGATGGACTCGTCCACCAGGTGCAAACAGTCGTCCAGGCGGGACCGATCCACGTGATCGTCTGCGGCGCCCAGCGCGGAGAGATTCGCCTTAAGAGCTGTCAGGGATTGTCCCAGCTCGTCGTGCAACTCGTGGGAGAAACGCCGCGCGGTGCTCTCCTGATCCTGCAACAGGTGCCAGGAGACCCGGCTGAGTTCGCTCTCCTGCCACTCCATACGGTGCAATAGCTGCGCTGTCAGGCGCACGGTCACTACTGTGCAGGCCAACGCGAGGACAAGGAAGGTGGCCAGAAAAGTGGCCGACTCTTTGACGAGCCGCTCCGAACGGCGGTCGATCTGGTTCTGCGCCGCGACGGCCCTATGGTAACTGGCCTCAATGAGTTTGGCGACCACGGAGATGAACGCCTCGTGATCGCGGAACAAGTCCTGCGATGAGAAGGTTTCGGGCTCGTCGACATCCAGCAGGCGGCGGGCTTCGGCTGAAAACGCCGCCGAAGTCTGCCGGAGCTGCGCGTAGAGATTCCGCTGAGGAGTCTGCGCGCCCTCCGCTACGATGCGGTCGATGTTCTGATTCGCCTCGTCCAACTGGGAGAGTATTTTTCCGTAATCGACCGAATCGGGATCGCGCGCCAGGACGGAGAAAACCTCGCTCAAACTGGCCTGCTGGCGGTGCACCTCCTCGAGCAGCCGGTTGGTGGCCTGCTGCTCCTGAACCAGGCGTGCGGCGTTCTCCTTGATGGATTGGATATTGCCAATGCCGATGAAGGCGCCTGCGAGCAGTAGGAGGATGACCAGGCTGAATCCGGCGATCAATACACGCAGCAGGCTGCCGCGCGTGATCTCTTCGCCAGGCGGATGTGAACCTTCCTTCATACTTCTCCAACTCCATGATGGCGCTACGGCAGGTGCGCCGGGTATCCCGTATCGGGGCTATTAGGGCGCCCTAAGCGGGGCTACGGTTGTGCCATTTGAGCGCCTTCTTTTGCCGGGGCGATAGCCTTTCGAGTCTATCGTATTCATTCGGCCATTAGCCCAAGATGGAATTGACGGGACAGATGGAGCCCGAAGGAGAAAAAAACATGACGAAGAAAAGCTTACTCGCGATCGTTTTTGCCGCAGCCACGCTGCCTCTGACATTTGCCGCGCAGGCGACTGCGCCGGCCGACAGCAAGGCGCCGGCTAGCAAGACGAGCACCACGAAGTCGAAGACGAAGAAACACAGCACGAAGGCCACGAAGAAGACCTCAAAGGCGAGCGCCAGCAAGACCGGCGCCACCACTCCCGCCAACCCGCCCCAGAAGTAGGTACCTCGCGTGCCGGGGGCGCAACCGCCGCGAATGAACGCGCGTTGAATCGCGTTTATTCGCGGCTAATGTCGCACCGTGGCGCACGCTTCAGCGTGCCGCGGCGAACTTCAGTTCGCCGGTAGTGTCATTCTATTGAGATGCGGCCGCACAGCCTGTGGCGCGACCCGGACTTCCTCAAGCTCTGGGCCGGACAGGCGGTTTCCCAGATCGGATCGTGGATCACACTGGTAGGATT
>Ga0187855_10003342_pt1 | contig 11808 bp, 8 predicted proteins | sample June2016WEW_8_10_2_FD_132969 | JGI IMG/M metagenome (GOLD analysis project Ga0187855, IMG submission 132969) | Peatland microbial communities from SPRUCE experiment site at the Marcell Experimental Forest, Minnesota, USA - June2016WEW_8_10 | ecosystem: Environmental > Terrestrial > Soil >...
CAGACCTCGCACATCCAATATCAACCGTGGAAGACCGGGCCATGGTTTGGCTTCAACTGGCGCTACGACAGTGGCCTTGTAGCCGGACCGGTGCCGTGTTTTGGAGGTGAATCGTGCGCTAACGGACCGGACGGCGGTGGCCCTAATGACCTGATCGACGTGTCGGGGATAACGCCGGATCAACAGTTCCAGGCAGGACTCTTCTGCGGTAGCGTGTTGGCGACGCCCACGACCCCGATCAGCTCGTCCTTCGGAGCGAATCTGTGTCCCGCATCCAGTTACGGCTCCAAGTACGTCTCCATTCCAGCGCCCGGGACCGAGAATGACGACAAGAATCCGCCCCGCATTTCGCCGCGAAACCTGTTCGACGCATCCGTGGGCCAGGACAACCTCTTCCACGGCGACCGCTACAAGTGGAGCTTGCGCTTCACGGTCATCAACCTAACCGACAAGACCGCCCTGTACAACTTCCTCTCCACTTTCAGCGGCACGCACTACGTATCGCCACGCAGCGAAACGGTGGAGCTGGGCTTCCACTTCTAGCAAACTGGGCGCGTTTAACCGCGAGGCAGCGAGGGCTGCCTCGTGAGCCCGTTCCCGACGTGTCACTGTCCCCAACCCATTACTTTTCGGCCGATCCAAACCCCTACCGGCACCGCTCGTTGGACGCCATTCCATCCCGCGGGCTACAATGTGCAGCGGAGCGGTACTTCGAAGCAGGTGAGGGGACGAAAGCTGTTTGAACCAATGACGAATCTCTGAGGTGCTGCGGATAGACAGCCTGTGTGCACGGCCTGTCCCTTTGGCTTCCCGGCCAGATCTAAGGCCAGATTCAAGGAATGGCTCGGGAAGCGAGCGGGGCAGGAAAGCCTAACGGTTGGCTCGTGGCGCCCACCTAATTCAGAGGTTCACGGCCTAGTTTCCCACGGCTAAGCAGTCCGCTCCATTTTTGTGTTCCGCATTCGGTTTATAGTCTCAAGTTCCGCATGCGTATACTTTTCATCGGAGACATTGTGGGTTCGCCAGGCCGCCAGATCGTTCGCGACCGCCTGGCGGACATCGTGGCGCAGCGCCAGATCGACCTGGTGATCGCTAACGGAGAGAACTCCGCCTCCGGCTTCGGAATCACCCCCAAAATCGCCGACGACTTGCTGCAAAACGGCATCGACGTCCTGACCGGCGGGAACCATAGTTGGGATCGCAAGGAAGTACTGGAGTACATGCCGCACCAGCCGCGGCTGCTGCGTCCGGGAAATTTTCCGGAGGGTAGCCCGGGGAGCGGGTTGTACATCGGCACCGCGAAGAACGGGGTGAAGTACGCCATCCTGAACTTGCAGGGCCGCATATTTTTGCCGGCGATCGACGATCCGTTTCGCAAGGCTGATGCGGAACTCGCCAAGCTTCCGGCCGAGGTCGCGTTTGTGCTGGTGGACATGCACGCGGAAACCACCAGCGAAAAGATCGCTCTGGGCTGGTATCTCGACGGCCGGGTAACCGTGGTGGTTGGCACACATACGCACGTGACTACGGCAGATGAGCAGGTACTGCCGCAAGGCACGGCGTTCATCACCGACGTCGGAATGACTGGTCCGCACGATGGCGTGATCGGCATGGACCGGCAGGGCATCATCAAGCGCTTCCTCGATGGTCTGCCCGCGCGGTTCGACGTGGCTTCGAGGGACGTACAGATGAATTGTGTTCTGATCGAAACCGACGACGGCGGGCCACGAAATTCCGCTGGGCGCCTGCGAGCGCGGTCGATCGAGCGGCTGCGATTGCGCAGCGATTAGGCGATTGCAACGCGGAGCAACCCTGACACGTCCGAAGTAATCTGAGGACTCATGCAACAAATGAAGGTCCAGCCGTCTCGAGTTGCGGTGCTTTTGTGTCTGTTGTTGTGCCTCGCCGCGCGGAGTGCGTTTGCTCAAGACGAAGGCGAGCTGACCGCGAAAAAGCGCCTTTTCCCCGGCATCGGGCCCGGGCTGCGCGCTGTCAAGCGCGGGGCAGACGGTCGAACCTACGTGCTTGCGTCGCCGTCGCCGGGCCTGGTCATTTTCGACAAGCAAGGCAACCGCTTGCTGGTGATCGCGGAGACCGCTGCTGCGCCCGATGCTAAGTCCAACAATGCCGCGATCCGTTTTGGCGAAGACTGTGACGTGGATCCGGATGGCCGCATTTACGTGGCGGACCGTGGCGTGAATGCCATCCAGGTTCTGTCCTCAGACGGAAGGTTGCAGCGCTCGATTCCCGTGCCGGCGCCGATTTCCGTCGCGGCGCTGGGAGAAGGCGAAGTCGCGGTCACCACGTTGAGCGAGCCGCATCTCGTCATCGTTTTCGATAAGAGCGGCCGGGAGGCCCGGGAGTTCGGCGATCCCGAGCAGATTTCCGTGCGCGAGGATCTGAACCGATTTCTGAACACCGGTCAACTGATCGCCGACGCACAAGGGCATCTGTATTATGGTTTTGCGTATATGCCGGAGCCGACGGTTCGGCAGTACGACCGTAACGGCTACGGCGCGGGCCCGGACGTTCAGTATCTGGCGGTGGAGGCAGCTCCCGCCGCGCAAGCCATTCGCCGCGAAATTGTGCGGCAGGAGAAGCGCCAGAAGTCGCCCTCGTTCAAGCGTGTGCTTACCGGCGTGGGCATTGACCGGGCGAACGGAGAGATCTGGATGGCGGTGGGCGACAACCTTTTGCATTTCGACAAAGACGGAAACCGGCGCGCCAGCTATCAAATTTATACGCCGGAAGGCGCGAGGCTCGAAGCGAATACAATATGGATCGAACCTGATCGCATGATCATCGGCGGCGACCCGATCGGCGTCTATGAGTTCGACCGCCCCGGAAAAAAAACTACGCCGTAGCGTGAGTTTTCCTCAGGTATTTTTTGCGATAAACGAGCAAAGAAGGTTCCGTTTGCAAAATATTCGTAAAATTCCCTTTCGAATCATGGCGAGAACGTCGTGTGCGCGTATTTTCATGCTTGTGGAAAAACTGTGCACGAGGTGTGAACACTCCGGCGCGCCACTTCAGGCCTTCGCGCACTTTTCGCTTGCCTGCCACGTTCCAATCAGAGACAATCCCGCGCTGTCTAATAGCGACCATGAAGTTGCCTGTACGCATGGCCGGGTCGCTCAGGGACAACAGGGGCACGGCAGCACATTCCAGCGAGGGTTGAACCCCGAAGTCTACAGAAAGATGCAGATGGTCCTGCTTTCCACAGCTTTTTCACATCTGTGGAAATAGCGCGGGATGAGTATTCTCTTTGCGATGACAACAGCCACTCAGACTGGGCGTGAACGCGAGACGGTTAATTCCTGGGACAAATTCCTGGAGCGCGTGAAGTCCCGGGTTAGCATCAACACCTTCACTACTTGGTTTCAGCCCACGCGGCTCAATCGCGCCGAGGGCGAGACCTTGTTCGTCCAGATTCCCAGCGCTGTTTTCCGCCAGGTCCTCACCCGTACCTACGGCGAAATTGTTAAGGCCGTTTTCCACGAAATCGGCGTGCCCAATACGCGCGTGCAGTACGTCTGCACGGAGGAAGAGCCGGTCGCCGCGGCGCCTGTCGTGGTAGCTCCGGTGAAGCAATCGAAACTCGATTTCGAGAGCAGCGACCACCAGTTGAATCTGCGCTATACCTTCGATTCCTTCGTGGTTGGCAAGTCCAACGAGTTTGCACACGCTGCTTCCCGCGCGGTTGCCGAGCAGCCCTCCAAAGCCTACAACCCGCTGTTTTTGTATGGCGGTGTGGGCATGGGCAAAACGCACTTGATGCACGCCATCGGTCACACCATCAAGAAGCGCAATCCCGCGATGCGTTTGAGCTATGTCAGCGCGGAGAAATTCACTATCGAAGTCATCAATTCGCTGCGCTTCGACCGCATGATCAGCTTCCGCGATCGCTTCCACACCGTGGACGTACTTCTCGTCGACGACATCCAGTTCATCGCCGGCAAAGAGCGCACGCAGGAAGAGTTCTTCCACACCTTCAATGCACTCTACGAGCAACAGAAGCAGATCGTGATTTCTTCTGACTGCTTGCCGAAGGATATCAACTCGATCGAAGAACGATTGCGCTCACGATTTGAGTGGGGATTGATCGCGGACATCCAGCCGCCCGATCTGGAGACCAAGATCGCGATTCTGCAGAAAAAGGCAGAGAACGATCGTTTCCCGCTGCCCGATGACGTTGCGGAATATATCGCGCGAGCGATCAAGTCCAACGTGCGCGAGCTCGAGGGTGCGTTGACCCGCTTGATGGCCTATGCCTCGCTTACCGGAGCCACGGTTTCGCTGGGTACAGCACAGCAAGTGCTACGGAATATTATTGCCTCGCAGGAAAAGCGCGTTACGATCGACCTGATCCAGAAACGCGTGAGCGAGCACTTTAATTTGCGCGAGCAAGACCTGAAGGTTCGCAGCAACACCCGCGCCATCGCCTTCCCACGGCAAGTAGCGATGTATATCGTCAAGCAGCTCACCACCGCATCGCTTCCCGAAATCGGCCGTCAGTTCGGCGGCAAGCACCACACCACGGTGCTGCACTCGATCCACAAGATCGAAGAGATGCGGCGGTCGGACAAAGACCTGAACCGCACCATCACGCGATTGATGGACGCGCTGCAATAGCGAACCGGACTCTCCCACCCACAATTTGGTTTGCTTATCCAGGACACACCCTCCAGAGTGCCTGCCCGTTGAGCTCGTTTGCGCGATTCGTCTCTCAGCGCAAATACATGGCGCCAACACGCCTCAGCACTCCCGTAGATGACCTGTGCAGAACGCTTGTGTAACGTGCGGATTTCGTGTGCACGTTTGTGCACAAAAATCTGTCGCGACGTGTGGGCTCCATCAAACACACCGAGATTTCCTCTATTCTCACAATTCGCCACTTGGGATCGATGCTTGCTCTACCACCAATCTAACCGACCCTTTGCACTTTTCCACGTTTCCACAGCGTTCATCACAACAACAAGCTTTATAGGCTCTTCAAATCAACCCCCAATCTTGTTATGACAGGTCTTATTCTTTGCTGTGAAAAAGTCGGCCACCCGCGATGCCCGCGTCACCCCGCAAATCGCCGCATTTCCACAGCACAAATGCCTTGATGGGCCTCGTTGGGCTTTATACTTTGCGCAAAAGCGAGTACAGTACGGCAGCGGTAAAATTTCAGTGAGGGAGGCGGCTGACCGTCCCAGGTCGCACAAAAAATGACCGCACCTGTAACTGCACGCGAGGATCATCAAGCGATGGAATTCAGCGTATCCAAGACAGCGCTGTTGAACGAACTGAGCACCACGCAGGGCGTTGTGGAACGAAAAACCACGATCCCCATTCTGTCGAACTTGCTCGTTGAGGCTAAGGGCAGCACGCTCACGATTACAGCCACCGATCTGGAGTTGAGCATTCGCACCTCTTGCGAAGCGAAAGTGAAAAAGGAAGGCGCTGGCACCATCCCCGCGAAGAAACTTCTTGAGCTGGTGCGCTTGCTTCCGGAAGGTGAAATCAAGTTCAGACTACTGGAAAATCACTGGGTCGAGATCGTCAGCGACAGGAAAAAGTACAAGCTTGTGGGAATGGCCAAGGAAAATTTCCCGGCGTTGCCCGCCATGCCGCACACGATGGTAAAAATCTCCGCGCCAGTGATGGAAAGCTTGATCGGAAAGACAAAATTCGCGATCTCTATGGAAGAGTCGCGATACACGTTGAATGGCGGCCTGCTGATTTTGAAGCCCGACACGCTAGCCATGGTCGCCACCGACGGCCACCGCCTGGCGCTGGCCGAAACCGATCAGAAGCTCGCCGGCCTGAACGGCGAAATGAAAGTGCTAATCCCGAAAAAAGCCATGGACGAAGTGGAAAAACTCGCCAGTGCCGGGGGCCCCGACGCCCAAATCGATTTCGCCAAAGACGAAAGCCATCTGTTTTTCCAGGTTGGCCACCGGCTTCTGATCTCACGCATTCTCACCGGCCAATTCCCGAACTACGAAGCGGTTCTGCCTCGCGACAACAACAAAACAGTGACTCTCGAGCGCACTGAGTTAAGCGATGCCGTGCGCCGCGTCTCCCAGCTCGCCGATCAACGCTCGCACGCCGTAAAGCTGGCCGTCTCTAAAGAAGGCATCGAAATTTCGGCGTCAAGCCCCGAGTACGGCGAAGCCAAAGAAAACATCGAGAAGGAATACAAAGGCGAGCCGATCTCCATCGGTTTCAACTCAAGCTACATGCTGGATTTCCTGGCCGCCGCGGCCGACGGTCCCGTCAGCATCGAGCTGAAAGACGAACAATCCGCCGGCCAGATGCGCCCCCTCGCAGACGAAAGCTATCGCTACCGCTATATCATCATGCCCATGCGCATCTGACAATAGTCGCATTCGTCTGTTAATTGATATATACTAATAAGCATGAGTAAGCACATGCGCCAGGACCTCGTTCGCGTTGCGACGGTATCTGCGAGGATTCACCTCTGCCGCGACCTTCGCGTGATGTTGGATTCGGACATCGCGGTCTTGTACCGAATCAGTACCTCCAATTTAAATAAGGCTGTGGGCCGTAATCGCGACCGATTTCCGGGAGACTTCATGTTTCGGTTGACGGCACGAGAGCGCAACGCTTTGATATTCCAGTCTGGAATATCAAAATCCCGCGGACGAGGCGGCAGCAGACATCTGCCGTATGCGTTTACAGAGCAAGGTGTGGCGATGCTTTCCAGCGTTCTCCGCAGCGAGCGGGCCGTGCAAGTGAATATTGCGATTATGCGTGCGTTTGTGCAAATACGGCGTGCGGCGGCCACACATGAAGAGTTGCGAAAAAAGATCGAGCAAATGGAACGGCGCTACGATGCAAAATTCGAGGTCGTCTTCAGCGCTATCAAACAAATGCTGGAGCCGCCCGCGACACCCAAGCGGGGAATCGGGTTTCACGCCGTGCCAAAACAAGCGAAAAACCGACTTCTGAATTGCTAGCCGCTGTCGGGAGCAAGATTTGTCGATGCGATTGATATTCCAGTTTGGAATATCAAATGTGTGAAAACACAAGGCCCGCCGGACCCGAAACGCGACCGAATCCAACCGCGGGCCGCTCTCTGTAAAGTGCTCGTAACTTACTGTAAATTAAGCAACTTAATTCTATATCAACGTCGGTTTTCTCTTTGGATTCTTGCGCCATTCAGGTACAATATTCTTGGTGTTTTGGTTTCTTCCAATCGGCCCGCCCTGAGTGATCGGGGCACGTCCGCCAAGTGATGCTGTTCTGCAATTCGCCCTGCGCCAGGGGCTTTGAACGGCGCGCTTGGAAATGGACCTCGGGGGATTTTCCCTCGGGGTAACAAGTCTTCGCCACGTCTCGCTGCGCGGGACGGGATGGAGCAGGGACCCTACGAGTTCCGGTCGCTCGCGATCGGGGCCAAAGGGTAAGGCGACGTACGGATAAGTCCGCATCAGCCTTTCCTCGCTTCGCAGAGTTTTTGAATCGCTGTTTTTAGCGGCAGCGGCTACCGCGCGTCTCGCGGTTCGTTTTGCGCTGCACGTTTTCGCGAGCTAACGCCGCGTCACGGTAATGCAGATGGGGAGATGGAATGGGCGATCGAGAAGAGATTCGAGAAAAAGATAACGACGCCGTCAAAGCTGCGGCCGGGCACAAGTACGATGCGAAGTCGATCCGAGTGCTCGGTGGCCTCGAAGCGGTTCGCTTGCGTCCAGCGATGTACATCGGCTCGACCGGTGAGATGGGCTTGCACCACCTGGTTTGGGAAGTGGTGGACAACTCGGTGGACGAAGCGATGGCCGGGTTCGCCGATGAAATCAATGTCACCGTTCACGCCGATGATTCCGTGACCGTCGTCGACAACGGCCGCGGGATCCCCGTCGACATGCACGCCACCGAGAAGCGGCCCGCCGCTGAAGTCGTGCTCACCGTGCTGCATGCCGGCGGAAAATTCGATAGCGACACCTACAAGGTTTCCGGCGGCTTGCACGGCGTCGGTGTCTCCGTCGTCAACGCGCTCTCCGATTGGCTGGAGCTGGAGATTTCGCGCGACGGGGCTGTGTGGGAGCAAACCTACGAAAAAGGCAAGCCCACTTCAAAATTGAAGCAAACCGGTAAGACCCGCAAAACCGGAACAAAGGTCACCTTTCATCCCGATCCGACTATTTTTGACAAGAGCGTATACAGCTTCGATACGTTGTCGCAACGCCTGCGCGAACTGGCCTTCCTGAACAAAGGCCTGAAAATCACGCTAACCGACGAGCGCACGGAGAAAACCGCGGAATTCCGCTTCACCGGCGGCATCGCTGAATTCGTGAAACATTTGAATCGCGGCAAGTCCACGCTGCACGATTCGCCGATTTACATCGAGGGCAAGCGCGGCAGCGTCGAAATCGAAATCGCGCTGCAATACAACGACAGCTACGGCGAAAACGTTTTTGCCTTCGCGAACACCATCAACACCGTCGATGGCGGCACACACCTTTCCGGCTTTCGCTCGTCTCTGACGCGCACCATCAACAATTTCGCGTCTTCGGCGGGGATGCTGAAAGAGCAGAAAGACGAAGTCACTATCACTGGCGACGACGTGCGCGAAGGCCTTGTCGCGGTGGTCAGCGTACGTTTGCCGCAGCCTCAGTTTGAAGGCCAGACCAAGGGAAAACTCAATAGCGATATCAAGGGCGACGTCGAGCAGCTCGTCAACGAACGCCTTGGCGAATGGTTTGACAAACATTCCACCGTAGCCCGCCGCATCATCGGCAAGTGCATTGAAGCCGCGCGCGCCCGCGAAGCAGCCCGCAAGGCACGCGAGTTGACGCGTCGCAAATCCGCGATGGACTCCAGCGGCCTCCCCGGAAAATTGGCCGATTGCCAGGAGCGGGACCCTTCGCGCTGCGAATTGTTCATCGTCGAAGGAGAGTCGGCCGGAGGCTCGGCAAAAATGGGCCGCGATCGAAAATCCCAGGCCATCCTGCCGCTCAAAGGCAAAATTCTCAACGTCGAGAAAGCCCGCTACGACAAGATGCTGGGCCACGAAGAAATTCGCGCCATCATCACCGCGCTCGGCACCGGCATCGGCAAAGATGATTTCGACGCCGGCAAGCTGCGCTATCACAAAATTATTCTGATGACCGACGCCGACGTGGACGGCAGCCACATCCGCACCCTGCTGCTCACCTTTTTCTTCCGGCACATGAAGGAATTGATCGAGCGCGGCCACGTCTACATCGCGCAACCGCCGCTGTACCGCGTGAAGCGTGGCAAGAGCGAGCGCTATATCCGTGACGAAAGTGATTTCGCGCACGAGCTGATGAAGCGCGCCACCGAAGACCACACCGTGAAGCCCAAGGAAGGCGCGGCGCTCGAAGGCGCAAGCCTGACGAAGTTCCTGTTGAACGTTCAGGAATTTGAGGCGGCGGGCGCGAAGCTGAGCCGCCGCTTGCGCGACCCCCGCTTGGTGGAATTGCTGGTCGAGAGCGGTCTCGAAAAGAAAACCGATTTCGAGGACAAGAAAGCGATCGAGAAGCTTCTGAAGGAAGTGGACAAAGCCAAGTTAAAGCTGGAAGGAAAAGTTGTCTTCGACGAGGAGCACAGCTTGTACGAAATTCAGTTTGGTCCGCCGCACGGGCAGAAAATCAATTGGGCGCTCGCTTCCACCGCGGAATACAAGCGCCTGCGCGGCTTGGCGAAGTTGATCGACGAATTCAACAAGCCGCCCTTCGTCATCACCAACAACGGCACGAAGATCACGAAAGAAAAAGCCCAGGACGTTTTGAACTACGTGGTCGAAGACGCCAAGAAAGATTTCACGATCACGCGGTTCAAAGGCTTGGGTGAAATGAACGCCGAGCAGCTGTGGGAAACCACCATGAACGCGGACACGCGCACGCTCCTCCAGGTGAAACTGGAAGACGCCGTAGCGGCCGAAGATATCTTCACCACGCTGATGGGCGAAAACGTCGAAGCGCGCCGCAAGTTCATTGAGGACAACGCTCTCGACGTCCAAAACCTGGATATTTGATCGTCATCGATGATGTATCAACTCGGATGGGCGACATTGCCGGGGCTGCGCGGATTGAGCTGCAGCGAGTTTCGCGCCACGCCCACCAATTCGCCCGATAGTGAGCGTGGCGTAGCGGTCGAGTTTGCAAATGAAGTGGAACGAGACGAATTTTTACGCGCGGCCGAAGAGTATTTTGCCGCGCGACGATTCACAAACGCAGCCGATGCCTTCGATACGGTGAAGGCATATGTGCTCGGCCAAGTCTCAAGATAGCGATTGATAGTGAGCGATTTTATTAGTCACCAGTAACGAGGAAAAATGGCGGACGAGAAAAACACATCGATACTCCTTCCGATTGATATCGAAGCGGAGATGCGCAAGTCGTATCTCGACTATGCGATGAGCGTGATCATCGCGCGCGCGCTTCCCGACGTGCGCGACGGCTTGAAGCCGGTGCAGCGGCGCATCCTGGTGGCCATGAACGATCTAGGCCTCGCGTCAAATCGCGGCTTCCGCAAGTGTGCGAAAATATGCGGCGATACCTCCGGCAACTATCACCCCCACGGCGAAGCGGTGATTTATCCTGCTTTGGTTCGACTCGCACAGGATTTCAATCTGCGCTACATGCTCATCGACGGCCAGGGAAATTTTGGTTCGGTGGACGGCGATCCTCCAGCGGCGATGCGGTACACGGAAGCGCGTCTGGCGAAAATTTCGGAAGACATTCTCGCCGACCTCGAAAAAGAGACCGTCGATTTCATCCCCAACTTCGACCAAACTCGTGAAGAGCCGGTGGTGCTGCCGTCGCGCATCCCGAACCTTTTGGTCAATGGCGCGAGCGGCATCGCTGTGGGCATGGCCACCAACATCCCGCCCCACAATTTGCGCGAAATCATCGAAGCGGCGATTTTGCTGATCGAAAAACCCGACACTCCACTGAAAGAAATAATGAAGCTGGTGCCCGGCCCGGATTTTCCGACCGGCGCGTACATTGCCGGCCGCGAAGGTATCGAGGCGGCCTACCGGACCGGCCGCGGCAGCTTCGTGATGCGCGCCAAAGCCGCCATCGAAGAAGTCGGCAAGGACCGCGAAAACATCGTCATCACCGAAATTCCCTATCAGGTCAACAAAGCGCGGCTGATCGAGCGCATCGCTGAGTTAGTGCAAACGAAAAAGATCGAAGGCATCGCCGACGTTCGCGACGAATCCTCCCGCGAAGGCATGCGCATCGTCATCGAAATCAAGCGCGGCGAAGAGTCGCAGCTGATCCTCAACAATCTTTTCAAGCACACCCAGATGCAGGAATCCTTCGGCATGATCCTGCTCTCGATCGTCGCGGGACAGCCGCGCGAACTTGGCTTGATCCCCATGATCAAGCTGTTTATCGATCACCGCGTCGAAGTCGTGCGCCGGCGTTCCGCGTACGAATTGCGCAAAGCTCGCGAGCGCGAACACATTTTGGTCGGCTATCAGATCGCCCTCGATCATCTGGATGACGTGATCCGCATCATCCGCGGATCCGCGGGCCGCGCGCAAGCGAAGGAAAATTTGCTCGCCTATTTCACGGAGCAGGACGTCACGATCACCGAGAACGGAAAGCCGCGTAAGGTCGCGGGCGTCAAGCTGGATGGCCGCAAGTACAAAGTCGGGCCGCTCGAAGGCGAGGCAGTGGCAGCCCGTGGCGGCGTAATCGGCCTCACGCCGGTGCAGGTGGATGCGATCCTGGAATTGCAACTCCACCGCCTCACGCAGCTCTCGGTCGACGAAATCCTGAAGGAGTTGAAGTCGATCCGCGAGACGATCGCCGAACTCGAGGA
>Ga0187855_10003343_pt1 | contig 11804 bp, 12 predicted proteins | sample June2016WEW_8_10_2_FD_132969 | JGI IMG/M metagenome (GOLD analysis project Ga0187855, IMG submission 132969) | Peatland microbial communities from SPRUCE experiment site at the Marcell Experimental Forest, Minnesota, USA - June2016WEW_8_10 | ecosystem: Environmental > Terrestrial > Soil >...
AGGCCGATCATTGCGCAGGAATCTAGAGGTGAATCAAGACTCATCGCCCCAACATGCTCGCGCCACGCCCTTGCCGCCAAAAGTAGCAAAGCCATTTATGCTTTCACCCGGCGCAATTTTCATCACGGATCCTGAGGGCCTAATTCGAGGGTCGAGTCCGCAATCAGCGGCACTTTTTGGCTTTCCACAGATCCAGCTGTTCGGTACTCCCATTGAAGATTTAATTCCGGAGAGTTTTCCTAGTCTCCGTTCGAGGAATCGCGAGGGCCAAACATCCCTTAGGATGCGATCGATCGATCCAGCATTAAATCTGATTGGACGGCGCAAAGATGGTACGAAGTTTCCGATCGAATTCAAATCGATCTCGATGGAAACCGACACTGGCCCGGCCGTTCTCATCATTGTCCGCGATGCCACGGAACGAGTGGTCCCGCCGGCGGATCGAAGGCAAAACGATCAGCAGTTTCGCTCCGTTGTGGAGGCCGTTCTCGATTATGCCATCTATCTTTTGGATTCAGAAGGTCACGTGAAAACCTGGAACGCCGGCGCTGCTCGAATTAAGGGATACACCCATGATGAGGTCCGGGATCAGCATTTCTCTCGCTTCTTCACGCAGGAGGACATAGATCATGGGAAGCACACAAGGCTGCTTCACCAGGCCGCGGTGCATGGACGCGTGGAAGACGAAGGGTGGCAGGTGCGTAAAGATGGTTCGAGGTTTTGGGCCCACAGCACCATCACTGCAATCCGGGGCCAGGGCGGCGAGACCACCAGTTTTGTCAAAGTTACACGGGACATTACAGATCGTAAGCTGGCCCAGGATGCACTGGTATCGCAATACAGCGACGAATTGCATGCCACCTCTGAAGCTTTGAAAGCCAGTGACGCGCGCTATCGCACCGTCTTTCATACGAGCCCGGAGGCAGTCGCCATTTCTCGGGTCAACGATGGGGTTATCCTCGATGCGAATCAGGCCTTCTTCGATATCACCGGTTATGAACGCCAAGAGGTGATCGGAAAAACAACTACTCAACTTCGACTTTGGGCCATTCCCCGAGACCGTTTCAGGTTAGTAGAAGTCCTGCGTCACGACTCATTCTGCCGGGATATGGAGTTCAGGTTCAGGAGAAAGAACAACGAGATTTTCTGGGCTCGCCTGTCAGTGTCCTTTATGGAAGTTGATGGAGCTCGGTGCATGCTATCCTTCGCACGCGATATCTCCGAGGCCAAGATGGCAGAGGAGAAGATCAAAGACCTTGCATTTTATGATCCGTTGACCGGTCTAGCCAATCGCCGCCTGCTTTTGGAACGATTGATGTCGACCCTGGTGGCTCGTACGCGGAACGATCGCAAACGGGCTCTTCTGTTTATCGATCTGGACGACTTCAAGACCCTGAACGATACTCTTGGTCATCACATCGGCGACCTCCTGCTTCAAGAGGTTGCTCGACGTATCACCAGTTGCATTCGAAAGAACGATACAGTAGGACGCTTGGGCGGAGACGAGTTCGTTGTCATGCTCGAAGACCTCAGCGAAATCTCCGAAAACGCCGCTGCCCAGGCAAGAGAAGTTGCTGACAAGATCCGCACTGCAATCGCACTTCCGTATGTACTCGAGAATCACGAGTGCAGCAGCGCATCTAGCATCGGGATCACTGTGTTTGGAGATGATGCAAAGAGTATGAATGAGGTTCTCCAACAGGCCGATATCGCCATGTACCAGGCAAAGGCAGCAGGGCGCAATACAATCCACTTCTTTGCACCCGCTTTGCAAGCCGCTGTCAATGCCCGCGCCGCAGCGGAAGACGATATTCGCCGAGCGATCAGGACGAAACAATTTCTACTTTACTTCCAGCCCCAGATGGATAGTGGTCGTCTGACAGGTGCGGAGGCCCTCTTACGTTGGAATCACCCTCGACGGGGCATCGTATTTCCAGGAGAGTTCATTCCCTTAGCTGAAGAGACAGGGCTAATTCTTTCCTTGGGAAACTGGGCACTGGAAACTGCCTGCAGACAGGTCGCGTCGTGGGCACATAACGAGAAGACGGCACATCTAACAGTCTCGGTAAATATCAGCGTCCGGCAAATGCGCCATCCGAGCTTCGTTGAGCAAGTCTTGGCGACGCTCGAACAAACCGGAGCAAATCCCCGAAAACTGAGGCTCGAACTCACAGAGAGCATGTTCGTGGATAGTTTTGAGGAGATCATAGCCAAAATGGCCGTACTAAAGGCACTGGGCCTTAAGTTCTCTGTCGATGATTTCGGTACCGGATTCTCTTGCTTGTCGTATCTGAAACGCTTGCCGATTGATGAATTGAAGATCGACCGCACCTTCGTCCACGACATCGTCTCAGATGCCAACAGCGGCGCCATCGCAGAATCGATCATTCTTCTGGGCCGTGCCTTGGGACTATCCGTGATTGCCGAGGGAGTCGAGACCGAAGAACAGAGGGATTCTCTCCTCCGTCTCGGGTGCAGTTCATTTCAAGGGTGGCTATTCAGCCAGCCGCTGCCGGTTACGGAATTTCAGTCTTTATGCGGAGCTTGATCCGGGCCTGTACGAGCTTTGGGAAGACATCGCAAAGAGGCCTTCACCAAGTTGGAAAGCGCCATTGTAAATTTGCGCTGAGCCTCCAGCTACCATGACGGTTAATCCTGTCGGAAGTGCCCTTCACTTCGTCAGAAGGAACGAGGAAGAGGGGCAAAACGGGGAGAAAGTGTACTAAGTCGCCAACAGTAAAGTCGCTGATTTCGACACAATCGGCCCGGAACCGATGGAACTGCTTCCACGTTAAAAAGCCCAAAGAATCGGGCTCAGAAAAACAGGGACCAGTTCGCTATGAAATTCAGTGCATTTGGAACCCGCGGCGTAATTGCCGGCCCGTCGACGTAGCTTAATCCAAGACTCAGGTAGTTACCGGGTGAAGCGTGGAGCGAGTAGCTGCCAGTGACGGTCGTTCCGGCCCGCCACACGGTCTTTCCTTCAGAGACAAGATTGTCGGTAAAGACCTTGCTGTAGCCGGTTCGGGATGCAACTACGGAGAGAACATCATCGGGACGTGATCGAACCGGCGCCTCTTTGTACATTCGTGCCTCGTAATAGCGGGCGTATGGATTCATTGTTTCCGGCACCATCATGAAGGATCCACCGGCATAGAGCCCGTGGCTTGGATGCTCCCCGCCTGACTTGAACAATTGATCATCCATCAGAGCATATGCACAGTAGTTGCCTGACTCCAACTGACCGGTGGTCTCATTCCTGTAAGGAGTGGTGTTGTATATGTAGCCGGCGCGAAACCAAGCCTCGTGTGCATCAGCGCTTGCTGCACGCAAGTAGCCGCCTTCATCGATCAGGACAAGTTTGTCCCCGTGCGGAATGAACCGGAAGCCGGTGTGATTTCGCGCCACTTCGGCCGGCCCCCCGTTTGGATCGAAACTTCGCTGTGCGGCGGTCTTGATGTAGGTGTTCTTGGGCCCGCTAATCCGAACGTTGAAAGAGGGCGCCGTCAGAGGGAAGTAAGACATACCCGCCTCGTACGGCAAAACGGCATAAACGCCCTGAGCACCAGTCGCTGTCGATCCTCCCACAAAGAGACCAACAAAATTCATGTTGTAGGCGACGTAACCCGCCTTCACTTCCAAGCGGTCCTCCCCGATTTCCTTGTAGAAGTAGAGGGCCCACAACTGCAGCGACTTTGGACCCGCAGGGTTCCAGCTCACCCAGTTCCACACCGCGCCCATATACAACTGTGCGCGCCGCAGGCGCAGCTGATGAAGATCGGCCGAGAGGATCGGCTGCGCAAACATGCTCTCGAAGGCGCGCTGACCAACATAAACCTGTTGATCCGCAGGCACAGGCGCGTCCAGCATGTTCTGGGTGTACTGCGGCCCCGTGATAACCCGAAAAGCCAGGCCCTTGCGCAAGAGAGCTCGGCGAAATCCCGAATCAATGTCGATGACGCTGTCAGAAAACGGCGGCATGGCGGCGTCCCCTCCGAGGTAATTCAGGTCCTCGATGGAATGCTCCGCAGGTGTTGGGGAATCGGGAAGACCCTGACCTTTGTCGTTGCTCTGCGCATTGCAAAATAGACCAGAACACAGCAGGAGTGCAGATGCGAGCATTCTCCTGGTTCTTCGGTCGTTCCTTTTTCGCATTTCACCTGCACCTTCGGTCTTTCTCGCAGCAGTACGGCTTTCAGTCCGGTGATGTTTGTCTCGGTGGGCTCAAATTGAAGATACGCTGCGTGGGGACAGGGGTCCTATCGATTCCGCCGTCGCGACTGGAACTGAATGAGAAGGCGGCACTCACCGATTCGCCGATGCCCGGGTTCCCAGCAGTCAGAAGGATGAGCGATCAGGAGGCTAAAAAGGGGCAAGACGGGGAGAACAGGTCATTAATCGGTCGTATCTAACACGGGAGGCGACTATTCCAGGGCCCGGGGAGGTAGGGGGGAGCGATCTGAGACCCCCCGTACACCGATGGTCTTATCTCCCCAACTCTCTTTGCATCGCAGGCTCCAGCGCGGTATACCTGATATCTTTGTCGGGAAATGCGTGATAGGTCCACCGGAAGGGCCATTCATGGTGCCAATGAATTGCAGTGGCGTTGCCGTCGATGGGCCGGTCAGGCTTGCTCCGCAGGATGATCCTGTGCAAAGGAGTTTCGGCATGCTTCGGACATGGTGGCAAGCTTCCGCCCTGTTCGGGGAGCAAATTCGTCACGTACTTCTTTGAGGATCCCCTGTCCGAAAGGCCCTGGTTGACCGCGCTCGGCGAGCCAATCACAGATGAGATCAGCTGCGATGCGAGTCTGTCGAACCTGCTCGAGCGGGTCGATCTCGCGAGGTTGGGGTGAACGCGTTAGGCTATCCCGGCGCTCGCTTCTACGCCACTCATCCTTCATAAGAGCCGTATGCGTAGACGCGCTCGTACGGATCTGCGCAGGGGGCAATCAGCGATGGTCGTCCCTACTGCGACCGAAATGCTTTTGTGACATGACTCGGCGATGGATCAGTGTTGCCGTGGCCGGTGCGGCACCATCAGTGCCCAGGTATGGGATGAATCTGCGGGGGACTCACAACTGGAGGCAGCCCCCGCGTCCTTCCACTTGCCGCCCAACCAAGGGCAACAAACCAGCCAAACATGGTCCAGCCCAGCAAAACATCCAAGACGGTGATCCAGACCGTTGCCTTGCAGTCTCGATACAGGGCCAGGCCGATTGGCAGGAGGTAGAACACCACTGCGAGAACGAATACAAGTAGATGAGCTGGCGCCAACAGAGCGCCAACGTTTCGGACCATCCCCAACGCGATCGAGAGGATTGCCAAAGCGGCGAGCCCGCCGACAACGATCAGTCGAAGCAGATTGTTCATTTGACACCCCCAAAAGTGGATTCAACTCTAGCTCCGCCCGAGACTCTGCTCAACACAATTTCGATCTCTTTGCAGCCACATCAAAACCTCTGGGATAGATAGTGTTTCGCATCACATCGTGTAGTGCCGGGGCTCACATACAGCCATGGTCGAGTACCTCTAGATTCCGTTGCACAAGTGTTCCGGATCACTTTAAACACGAGAGTGAAGTCTTCTGGCGCGACCATAGGAGTCCAAGTCAATGGGCGTATTCAAGGACGCAGGGCACCTTTTCCGATTCGCTGGACTCTTTGTCCTAGCATTTCTCGCGTTTCTCCTGATCCGCGGTTACGTGGTGCCGAAGACCTTTGGCCAGTATGGACACTATCGCGGCGCGGCGTTGGGCGAAATTGCAGCGCGTCCGATCAAATTTGCCGGCCACAAGGCGTGTGAAGACTGTCACACGGACATCGTCGATGTGAAGACGAAGGGTAAGCATGCACACGTGAACTGCGAAGCCTGCCACGGCGCGCTGGCCAGACATGCAGATGATCCAACATCGGTAACTCCGACGAAGCCGGATACCGCAGTCTTATGTGCCCGCTGCCATACCGCAAGCGCCGCCAAGCCCAAAGGCTTTCCGCAGGTTAATCCGGCCGATCACTCGAATGGGGTTCCCTGCGAGACCTGCCACAATCCCCACAGTCCGGCAATGGACGGCGGAGGTGCGAAATGAACATCAGCCGACGCCGAGTTCTGATTCTGTTGCCAGCTGCCGCTGTTGCATGGGAGTCGGTGCTGGCTGGAACGCCGGAGTCCTCGCCGAACTACAAGATGTCCGAGCACTGGTGGAGTATGTTGATCGACATTCCGAAGTGCATCGGCTGCGGAAACTGTGTACGCGCTTGCCAAAGCGAAAACGACGTCCCGGAAGGATACTTCCGCACATGGGTTGAGCGATACCACGTAACAGACGAAAACATGACGAGTCCCGAGGTCATTTCACCCAACGGGGGCAAAGACGGATTTCCAGCAGTCGCAGAAGACCGCGGCAAGTACTTCTTCATTCCGAAACTTTGTAACCACTGTGCAGATTCTCCTTGCACACAGGTATGTCCGGTAGGCGCGACGTTCGTAAGTCCGGATGGGGTAGTTCTGATCGATCAGAAGTATTGCCTGGGCTGCGCATATTGCGTGCAGGCCTGCCCCTACGGCTGCCGCTACATTCATCCCGAAAAGAGAGTCGCGGAGAAGTGCACTTTGTGCTACCACCGGATTACAAAGGGGCTCACGACCGCGTGCTGCGAGGCCTGCCCGACAGGAGCGCGTCAACTAGCCGATTTGAAGAACCCCAGCGATCCAATCCACGCGTTTCTGAAGACGCACAGCGTACAAGTGCTGAAGCCGCAGATGGCGACAGGCGCGAAGGTCTACTACAACGATCTGGACGGTTCGGTTCGTTAGCCATTCCGGTTACGAGTTGTGCGATGGGACACAGGTGAGTTTATGAACGGCGTTGAAGGTTTCATGTATCCGAACGAGATCGGGCTTCAGTGGAGCGTGCTGATCGTTCTCTACCCCTTCATCACGGGACTAGTGGCGGGGGCGTTCATTTTGGCGTCGCTCGAACGTGTTTTTCGAGTCGAGGCGGTGAAGCCCACCTACCGGCTAGCACTGCTGACGGCCCTGGCGTTTCTGCTGGATGCTCCGTTGCCTCTGCAACTGCACCTGGGTCATCCGGAACGCTCCCCAGAGATGTATTTCACCCCGCACAGCACCTCGGCGATGGCCATGTTCGGCTACGTGTATTTGTGGTACCTGATGGCGGTTCTGGTGCTGGAGATATGGCTGGACTACCGGCGCGACATCGTCATCCTCTCACAACAATCAAAAGGCCTGCTGGGCCTGATCTACAAGGTGATGACGCTTGGGTCGAGCAACATCAGCGCGCGATCGCTGGCCATCGATGAAAAAGTTGGCTGGGTGGTTACGCTTGTCGGCATCCCATCGGCCTTCCTGCTGCATGGTTATGTCGGGTTTATCTTCGGATCCATTAAGGCGAACCCCTGGTGGTCTTCGCCACTCATGCCCGTCGTATTCATCTTCTCCGCCATGGTTTCGGGAGTCGCAGCAGTCATGCTGCTCTATATGTCGATGATGAAACTTCGGGGCAAATCGATCGATATACGTTGTGTAGATACCATCGCAATGTATCTGTTCTACATATTCATCATCGATTTCAGTCTGGAAATGCTGGACCTCATTCACCGGATCTATGAAGCCGACGAGTCCTTCCGCAGTCTCAACTTCATGGTTCACACCCGGCTCTATTTCCCGCATATCGTAATTCAGATTTTCCTCGGGACGCTCACTCCGCTGATTCTGCTCTTTGTTACACAAGTGGTGAAGCTGCCAGAGGCCGTGCGTAAGCGCATTTACGCCACGGCAGGCTGTCTGGCGATGGTCGGCATCTTTGCGATGCGCTGGAACGTGGTGATCGGCGGACAGCTATTTTCGAAGAGCTTTCTCGGGTACACGACTTACAAGATGACTCTCGTGACTCGCGAAGGTTTGCTGGTAGCGATCGGGTTGACGATCCTACCGCTTGTCTTCCTGTGGATTCTGGTGAAGCTACTGCCCCCATGGCCTGAACAGAGCTTGCACGCCCCAGCGCCTGGGGACTGACGGAATGCGGCTTGTGCAAGATCGGGTGAATTATGGATCCCGAATCACTAAGTCGGTTGATCACGCGCCTCGATGAACTCGAACAGCGGGTTACCGCGCTCGAGCACACTTCCTCTCCCCTTTCTCTCGCTCCTGCCGTCGAGCTGACCGTAGCTGCAGCCGCGGCGCCGGGTCAAGCAAAACCGACGATAGAGGGGAACCGGGCTTTTGCCGTGATGGGACGGGCAATGCTCGGAATCGCCGGCGCCTATCTGCTGCGCGCCGTGGCGGAATCGGATTTGATCCCGAAATCAATCGTGGCCGGCGTCGCGATCGCATACGCAATTACTTGGCTGGTTTGGGGCGCTCGGACACGCGCTGGGTCTTGGTTTCCGAGCTCTGTGTACGCGTGCACTTCGTCCTTGATTCTGGCTCCCATGCTCTGGGAGCTGACGATGCGCTTCAAGGTCATGTCGGCGTCGACTGCCGCGTTTGCAGTGGCCTTGTTCGCAAGCGTGGCTTTTATCTTGGTGCGCAAACCACATCAAGTAAACCTGCTCCGGATTGCCAATATCGCAGCGGGATCGCTCTGTCTGGCCTTGGCAATTGCGACACACGTGACACTACCCTTCATCGGTGTGCTGCTGCTCATGGTTGCTTTCAGCGAGTACGCGATGATCCGCGAACGCCCGTCAGGTGCTCGACTACTCGTTGCTTTCGCAGCCGATCTTGCCGTATGGATATTCGTCTACATTTACTCTTCTCCGCAAAGTACGCGACTGGATTACCCTTCTGTCACTCCATTCTGGTTGCCCCTTCCTGGACTCGCGCTCTTCTTGATCTTCGGAGCAAGCATCTTCATCAAGATGATCCCGCTCCACAGGAATATTTCAGCTTTTGAGACGCTGCAGGTCACCATCGCATTTGCGATCGTGACTTACGGTTTTCTTTTGTTCGGACCCACCGGCAGAGTGATCCTTGGAATTCTTTGCCTCGCGCTGTCGGTTGTAGTTTATGTAGCGGTTTTCAAACCAATCGAGTGCATGCACGAGCCATTCAATACGGCCGTTTGTGCCTCGTGGAGCGCCGCGCTATTTCTGGTTGGGAACTGGCTCTTCATTCCAGCATCGTGGATGCCAGCAAGTATGGGCTTGGCTGCAGTCGCCGCTACAGTTGCGGGCTCGCACATGCGTCGATTGGCTCTCGAGTTTCATGGCGCACTTTACCTGCTCATAGCTGCAGCGGCGTCGGGTTTGTCAGGCTACGTCGTGCGCATGGCGACCGGACTGCCGAATGAGGCTCCTCCATGGAGCATAGATCTGGTTTCTGGGTGCGCAGTCATCTGCTATGTCGCTGTGAACTCTTACCGCGGAGACCTATGGCAGGAGAAAGCTCTGCACCTCGTTTCCGCATGCCTAGCCATTTTGAGCATCACAGCCCTGACAATCCACGGCCTGGCGACGCTGACATCTCTCGTCGTGCATCCCGCAACGCACCATCTTGCGTTCATCCGAACATTAACGCTTTGCGCAGTGGCACTCGCACTCGCCTTCAGTGGCGCGCGATGGCGACGTTTGGAGCTGACCCGGCTCGGCTTCGCGGTTCTGGTGCTTCTCGCTGTGAAGCTCGTGGCCGAAGATCTCCGCCATGGTCACTTGGGTTATACCGCTGCCGCCATCTGCCTGGTAGCAGTCACGCTGATTGCGGTCCCGCGCGTTGGACGCATTCGACCGGCAACCTAAGGCAAAGCCTCTTCTAAGCCGAGTCGTTCTTCGGGGCCGCGCATTTCAACCCACACTTTTAGTCACAGCCGGATCAGAAACCACAACTCTGGCAGCCTCAATCTTCAATAGAATCGTGTCGAAAATGGCGGGAGAGCCCGGTACGTTCTTCGTGTCTTTATCAAGTTCGAGATCTTTCCGCAGAGACGGCTCAATCTCCACGTCGGCTCGCAGCCTCTCGATGGCCGACTGGAGAGCGCGCTCGATGAAATTGCGACAAACCGCCCCTTGCCTGTCGCTCTGCCAGGAATAGAAGACGGTATTCATCCTTGAAGGATATCAACTACGAAGAGACCGCAGCGAGGTTGGAAAAACGTCGCATAGCAGGGTGTCTTCCAGGCGGGCGCAGAGCATCCATCACTGTCGTAGTAAGAGACAGCGCCGTTTGTAACATCAGGTAAATCGCCGGCAAGGGACGTGGTTCGGTATCCATTGGCGGCCCCGTAGTTGAGACTGTCGACAATCAAGCCATCATCTCAAACAGCAGCCCAAGCCCTCCTGCTCTTCGCCCATTAACCGGACCCTTTTGCAAATTCCGGCACCTGTGCCGATCCGATGGCCAGCTTCCCGCACGAGACCATCCCCGTTGCACTTTGCTGGCATTGGAATCGTTCACCGACACTCCTGCGTCCGGAGTCTGCCTCGATCTGACGAAACCGATTCGTCCACAAAAGCAACATTCACATGACAGGCATTAGCCGGTGGGTGATTCAGCTCCTCTTCGACTCAAAGATCCATCGCGAGAAAACGGTCCTTCTGAGGAGAACCGAATAGTTGCAGACGCTCCCGCACTTGGCCGCGCATTTGCGCAGGTGGCGTGCTCGGGGTCGTGAGAATGCATTGAAACAGTGGAGAGTCGCCAAACTCTTCCATCCTCTTTCCGAGCAGAATCAAGCAGCGTTTTCGTTGGCATTTTCACGCGCAGGAAATTGCTTCATCTCATGGCGTTGGGGGATGACTACCTCGGGGATCTGGATCGCGCGATCAATAGCAGCTTGGATTCGGGCACGGTTGGCTTCCTCATCAGGCTCGATGAGATTGTCATTCTTCGGGGAACGAGAAAACAGGAATGTCACCGTACGGCTCTCCCTTGTTGATGCGGAATAAGTATCTCAACTATGCAATGCCCCAAGGCTAACTGGAATTCCCATTCAGTATTATCCAGAGGGATTTCTGGTAATCCAACAACAACGGTACGTCCATGCGTACGTAACCATCCGGGAAAGGTACCCTTGGCGTTCCCCGCCTGGAGCTGCATCGTGAGGACTCGCCGCTTGGGGAGCTTAGACGCTCAGTAGGGCGTTCGATTGCCAACCCAACGCACTGACGATCACCGTTGCGCAGCAGACGGACGGGCCCTGCGCGGATGCCCGCAGACATTAGTTGTCGCTCAGTTCGCTCGAAGTACGCGCGCTGCGCTATCCAGTAGATCCGGCACTGCGATAGGCTTCGGCAAAATCTCGAACGCGTGCCCTTCCTCCGCGGCATTGCCGACTAAATCCCCAGCCACGATCTGTCCCGACATTAAAATCACCTTGATCGAAGGCCGAGTCGCTCGCAGAAGGATCCCCAGATCAATTCCGCTCATCGCGGGCAGGACGACATCAAGAATCGCGATAGCAGGCTCCCACGCGGCGATGATTTGCAACGCCTCCTCCGCAGAATAGGCGAACCTCGCCTCGTAACCGCTGCGATTAAAGATCGCTGCCATCGACTCTGCGATGACTCTTTCGTCGTCGACTATCAGGAGCTTGGGGAGGATCGATCGATCTTGCATAAGATTCGTATCCGGAGCCGAAAGAATGATTTCAGTCTTCGGTTCGAAGCGTCAAGAACTCCCCTAAGTTGCATCCTTCCGCCCAGTGGTTGAAAGCCTCGGTAGTCAGTAGAATCCCAAATCGGCGAGATCCCCGAATTGATCGGGCTATTCATAAAGCGACCGAGATCGTTCCGGGCTGGATAAGCGCACCGAGGCCCGTCACATTTTGACGACCCGGTCGGATCACGG
>Ga0187855_10003344_pt1 | contig 11802 bp, 12 predicted proteins | sample June2016WEW_8_10_2_FD_132969 | JGI IMG/M metagenome (GOLD analysis project Ga0187855, IMG submission 132969) | Peatland microbial communities from SPRUCE experiment site at the Marcell Experimental Forest, Minnesota, USA - June2016WEW_8_10 | ecosystem: Environmental > Terrestrial > Soil >...
CGCATTCATCGCCGGCGTTTCCCTGCTGACGACTGCGCCAGCGTGTCTGCCGACAACGAAACCGGCGGCCTGTGCGGGCGTTTTTCCGGCGCTAATGCGGTCGCTTCCAACCGGCGCTAACACCGCCTAGCTCGACGGGGCGACAAGCCGGGGAACCCTGCCCGGTTGGCGGCGCTTCCACCCAGGGAATCGCAGAAGGGGCGATTCGTTGAGCCATCCATCTAGACCCGAAATCGAGAAATTCGCCGCCGAAGCATTCGCGGTAGCCACCGATGACATTATCGTGGAGCATGCAGAAAAGCGGAAACGACTGTCGGCCCAAGTTCGGCTTACGGGCAACAGTGGAGGCTACCTGCCTTTTCTAGTCCTGCTTGAGGCGGAGCACGTGCGAGAGATGATCCGCGCCAAGGCGAAGGCTCTTGTAGAGGCGTTCACGTTATACGGCGTGCCATCCGACCGGCGGGCAGAGCTAGATCTTCAAACGGCTGCTAAGCAAATGGCCGGAGGCGCCATTTCCGGTATTCGTGGTGAGCTGCAGTTGCGCTCGGTAAGGTTGAGCATTGCGGAGGAAGGAGGAGGGGTGCCCTGGCATCTCGAAATCGAGAAAGCCATGAATACAGCCCTGAAAAAAGGCGTGCTCAGGCTGAAGCGGCAAAGAATCAAGGCTACGACGACCAAGACTCAGCCTGCCGTGACACCCAGGTCGCAGCCTGGTTCCTCGAACCCACCAGGACCTACGGAAGGGCTCGAGGCGGCAGCGCCTCCCCAGCACCCGGAACGGGTGGCAGCGATCCCAGCCGATGCAAATCGATCTGCAAATGTAATGAACGTTGGTGCCTTGATGGGGAGGCTCGGCAAGGACTGGAACTGGGAGTTCTCGCCCGAAGCCTTGAGGGCATTCCAAGATATTCAAGCCATATCGGCTAAAGGCTATGAGCGGATTCTGCATATCGCGGCCACGATGCAAACACGGGAAGGGTTCATTTCCCGCCTGCCGGAACTTTTTGCAGAAATGGGCCTGAAGGTTCCGTCTGGCGTTCTCAATCCACCTCCAGGCCGACCTGGCAGACCGCGTAAATCAAGTACGCAAAGGGTTCATGAGATATGGATCAGCTTGGGACGTCCCGGTCCCGGCAGCAACAAGTTAGCCGCCGAATGCTATGGCAAAGAATTCAGGTCCGCAAGCCCTAAAGCCCGGAAGCTAATGGTTGATCAATGCTATCGGGCTGTCAAGCGCATGGAATCGACTAAATCCGCTCTGAAATAGGTCGAAGGTTTCTCGTATCGACGAAATCTTGACCTATTTTAATCGAAGAACATAAAAGCCATACTATGTTTTAGCGAATCTTGGAGTTTTCCTTTGGAACTTCACGGTTGGCTACACGCCAGCGCCTGAGGCTAGAAAAGGCTCATCCGGCCGGAGGTGTGCATGGACATTCATGGACAAAGCCTTATCGATCTTCTCCGCGTGAATACAAGGCCGATTCAACTTCGCTGCGGGAGGGAGATGGTCTGCATGCTCTCTCCTTCAGAGGCCCTTCGCAAGGCAGTGAGTGGTCTCTACGTTGGCATTGGCAGCCCCAGCCGCATTCGGCATCTTAGGCGCGCAGAAGAATGCTCACCGATTCGGCCACTTGCAGCGAGCTGTTTTACGCGGCGCGTCCGCAACGATGCTGGCGTGATCGTCGCGGCCCGGAAGATATTGGAGCACAAAGACGTATGCAGATAGCAACTGAACTTCTGACGATTCCCCAGTTCGCTCGGGCAACGGGCCTGAAGTACTGGCTGGCCTGGCAATTGGTGAGGCGCGGTAGCATTCCCTCCGTGCTGGTAGGAAATCGCCGGCGGATTGATGTGCGGTGGGTTGAGCAATGGCTTGCTACCGGCGGCTATCGGCCAGTGGCGCAGGGATCCGCAGCACCAAACTGATGCCGGCATGCCCAAAGGGTCTGGCATTCCCGACATGCGCTTCATCAATCGGGAGCTGCCGATCGCGGAAGTGGCCCGCACGCTGGAATTACGGCTCGACGGCGCCAGCAAGATCCATTGTTGGCATCCCGAGCGCCACCAACATGGGGATCGGACTGCCTCCGTGGGAATTCGGGCCAGCAACAACACGGTGAAATGCTTCGGATGTGACAGCAAACCGATGGGCGTCATCGACCTGGTTGTGGATGTCCGTGGTGTCGGGCCGGCAGACGCCGCACTGTGGATCGCCGAACGCTTTACGGTACCGTCTATACCGGCGCGCAAGCGGCTCGCGGACGGGAACGAGCGGAGTTATCGGGTTGGGTACGAGCGCGGCCTGGGGCTGCTAATCCGCTCCGGGCTGTGGGCGAGGCTTTCGGCGCCCGCACAGGCCATCGCAGGGGTGCTGCTTGAATTCGGCGAGAAGGACCGGCCGCTTGACGAAACACTGCGGGTCCAGATGGCCTATCGCACGCTGGCGCGTTTTAGCGGCGTGCAATCGCACAACGCCATCCGGAAGGGCTTGGTTGAGCTGGGCGAGGTCGGATTTCTGGTTCTGCCGGCGGGCGTCCCGTCGGCGTCCCTGGACCGCAAGTCAGCGACGTACATCGTGACACCCAATTCTCATCAGCTTTGGGAACTCGCGCAGACTGCGGGCCGGCAGATGCAGCAGGAAATCGCGGCTGAAGTTGAGTTGCGGAAGCGGCAGCGGAGGGAAAGATTGTGTTCCAGCAAAGGAAACTGACAGGCAGCAGCAGGCCGCGCCCGCTCTCTGTACTAAGTATAAGAATCTGTATTCCGCGAATACCGTGGAACGACAAGACGCTATTCCACGGATAGCGTGATCTTGCATCAGCAGCCGTTTTTGCGTCTGGCCGGCTGCCAACGACCCTGAGGAAGATATGGCTGAATTGCGATTCTCCGAAATATCTGCGGCGCGCCAGTTGTTCATCCGCACCTGTCAGCGGCTGGGCTTTGGAAAAATCTGCGGCCTTGCGGTACGCGACCGGGAGCCGGTGTTCGATCAGAACGCTCAACTTGTCTTCGATCTGAAGCTCGAAACCGACGAAGATCCGCGTCCTGAAATGGCCTTGAACGATTTCGTGCTTTGCAGCGAGATCTGCCGACTGTTTTCGATGCTGGATGCCTTCCACAACGGGACCATCGAGCACCTCGAAGTTCGCGCGGGGGTTCCGCGACGCATGGTCTTCAGGGCCACAGATCCAATGCATGGGTAGCTCGATGACAAGTACCGGCAATCAAAATCTGGATGCGCTCGCCGACGCCATCGCTGAGCGAGTGTTCCAGCGGTTAACTGCTGCGCAAGAACGCAACAAAAGCCGGTTGCTGGACGTGCCGGCCGCGGCCGAGTACATCGGGCGCACTCCTTCCGCGCTTCGGCACCTGATCGCCAAGAAAGCTATCCCTTGCGTGCGGCGGGACGGCCGCGTTCAGCTTGATCGCCAGGATCTCGATGACTGGCTTGAACTCGGCAAGACAGTGAGTAAACATGAGGGCCATGCGAAAACGAGGTAGCGGCACCGTCTACCAGCGCGGGAAAGTCTGGTGGATTCAGTATTTTGTCCGCGGGCTTAAAGTCCCGGAACCCACCGGCTTCACTGAGAAGGCGGACGCGGAGAATCTACTAAAGCAGCGCATCGGCGAAATCGCGGCAGGCCGGCGCGTAGGGCCGGAGCGCGCCACTATCGCGGATCTATGCGCGCTGGTGGTGGAGGATAATCAGTTGCGCAAGCTGCGCGATGCCGGGCACGTCGCGTGGCGCTACAAGGCTCACATCGAACCGGTGTTGGGCAGTCTGCTGGCGTCGCGATTCGGCTCGGCGCAGGTGCGGCAGTACATTGCCCAACGCCGATCGGCGGGCGCGTCGGACGCTACTATCAATCGCGAGCTCGCCATCGTGCGCCGCGGATTTAGGCTTGGCGCCCAGGAGGACCCACCGCTGGTACAACGGCAACCAGCGATCTCCATGCTCGCGGAGGATAACGTCCGGCAGGGCTTCCTGGAGCAGGACCAGTATGAGCGGCTCCTGGAAGAATTGCCGGCCAATCTGAAGGCTCTGTTCGTGGTCGGCTATCACACGGGCGCCCGCAAGAACGAGCTGCGGCGCATCCAGTGGCCACAGGTGGACTTCGAAAGCGGACTGATCCGATTATCGGCAGGTCAGACGAAAACGAAGAAGGCCCGTACGCTCCCGATCTACGGCGACATGCGGCGATGGCTGGAGCGCCAGCGCGAAACCTGCCCCGCCGGGTCCGTGTGGGTGTTCCATGGCGCACAAAACCGACCGGTCGACAATCATCTCAACGGCTGGCCCGAAGCCTGCGAACGCGCTGGCGTGCCGGGGCTGTTGTTCCACGACCTGCGCCGCAGCGCCGTCCGCAACATGAAGCGCGCGGGCATCCAGGACAAAGTAGCCATGGAGATCACCGGGCACTTGACCCGGTCCATTTTCGACCGCTACAACATCGTGGACGTGGCCGATCTGGAGAGCGCTGGCAAAAAGCTGGAAGAATACGCCCGCCGCCGGAAGCGGGAGCGCGCCGCGCCGCTGAAGCGCGTGAAGTAGCGCACGGGATTAACAAACCCGTGCGAAACCTTCGAATTGAGGCCGAGAACCACTACAGAAACCACTACAGTGCGCCTGGAGCAATCTTAAGGTAAACTCAAAGGAGTCATATCTTTGCTGGAGTGGCGGAACTGGCAGACGCACGGGACTCAAAATCCCGCGACCTTCACTGGTCATGAGGGTTCGACCCCCTCCTCCAGCACCATCATTGCGTGCACGTTTCTCGCTTCCTCCTTGTATCGAATGGACCTTTGGAAGGCGCCGACTTCTCCAAAGCGATCCAAACTTCCGATGTGCCCTTCTGCGTGCACCAAGTCGAGGTCGGGGGTCGCTCGCCAGGTTGTACCGGTCGAAAAACAGAGCGCTTCTTGCATCCCGAGAAGTCTAGTTCATCATGTTTTCGGGAGCCCGCCGCACCGCCGTGCGCCTTAGTTTAGCTCGGCGGAGGTCCTTTCTTCGTGCGGAGCGTAGCTTGCGTCCACGATTTTAGGAAGTTCCTCACGGGCTCGCCGCCGCGGCGGAGGACGGAAGGCATCGCGGGAGCTGGGCATCCCAATCTGTGTCCCGATTTCCAGCCAGCGGCGCCTTTCGCCCGTGGATTGTCGACTTCCATCCGTCGAAAAGCCAGCCTTTACCGCGGCGCCCGGCAATCTTCCGAGGTGGATTGCGGAATACATGGGCCGCGTCAACTCCCCGACTGCGGGCTTTGAGCATCGCGCGTAAGCAGGCCCGGCGGGTGGGGCAGAACCGGGTAGGCCCAGTATCGCGGGCTGCGGCGGCCGCGAATGTCCCGATTCAGGTGAATGGGCGCCGGACGGCCTGCGCGATTGGACAAGGCACGGGCTCTGGTCGTTCTTTCTATCGCCCCGGGGCGGTTTGGAGTGAGTCGTGCTGAAAGAGGCCGGTTACTGTTTGGAGCCGGCACTCGCGCTTGGCGTCTTGCCAATATTGCCGATTAACGTGGCCTTCGAGGCAACCTGTTGACATCTCCACTTCGCGTGGCTCTCTTCGCCGATTGCTTCAGCGAGGCCAACGGAGTAGCTACGCTATGTAGACAGTTCGCCGCCTTTGCCAGCCGCCGGCAGCTTCCGTTCCTGTGTGTTCACAGCGGCCCTCGCACACAGATCGATCATCGGCGATCTTTCACGGCGGTGGAGATTAAACGAGGTCCAGCGGCATTTCCCCTGGACCATGATTTGTCCTGCGACCCCTTTCTTAGCCGCTACAAGAATTGGGTAACCGCGCAGGTTTTGCCGTTCCACCCGCATCTTTTGCACATCACCGCGCCGGGAGATATCGGGATCTTGGGCCTGTGGGTTGCGCACACCCTGCGGATTCCGCTGGTGGCGTCCTGGCATACCAACCTGCATGAGTATGCGGGCCGGCGCCTGAACAAGCTCTTTTCGCTTCTGCCGGATACCTGGCGGGAGCGCCTCTCGCTGACAGCCGAAGAGCAGAGCCTGCGCGCGTGCCTGCGCTTCTATGGCCTCGCCCGCTTCTTGCTCGCGCCCAACGAAGCGATGGTCCGTCTGCTCCAGGAGCGGACAGGCAAACCCGCATTCCTGATGGCGCACGGCGTCGATACCGAAGCATTTTCTCCACTACGGCGCTGCCGCCGCGACCGCTCGTTTTCGATCGGGTATGTGGGCCGCCTCACTCCGGAAAAGAATGTGCGCCTGTTTGTCGACCTTGAGAGAAGCCTCCTCGCACAAGGGCAGCGCAATTTCCGCTTCACCCTCATCGGTGAAGGAAACGAGAAGGCCTGGCTCCGCAAGAACCTGGAGTTTGGCGAGACGCCGGGCATTCTCCGCGGAGAGGCGCTGGCGGAAGCGTTTGCCAATATGGATGCGTTTGTATTCCCTTCCCGGACCGACACGTTTGGTCTGGTGCTGCTCGAGGCAATGGCTTCGGGCGTCCCGGTGGTGGTGAGCCCTGAGACTGGCGCTCGGGTGGGAGTAAGGCACGGTGTCACGGGGTTTCATGCGCCGGATTTGCGTTCGTTCACGGAGGGTATCCTGCAACTGATGAACAGTGAAGCTCTGCGGCAACGGATCGGGGCCGCGGCCCGTGTCTTTGCTTGCTCCAGAGTATGGAATGGCGTCTTCGAGCAGTTATACCGGACGTACGAGTGGGGGCTTGCAGCCACCGGCTGTAAGCCTGGCGATCGGGCAATCGCGGAAAGTCAGCCGACCGAATAGCGCCCCGATGCTCATTCTCCCATTTCTGTTGTTTGCGATTAACCTGCCTGCGATCCGGCAGGCGCCGGCTGGAACGCAAGTCCACATCCGGCTGACAACCACAGTGGGTTCATACGCGAGCCGGGCTGGCACGCGTGTCAGTGCCGTCTTGATCGCGCCCGTAATGGTGGACGATAGGACCGTCTTGCCGGCGGGGAGCGTGGTGTCCGGAAACGTCAAGAGGGCCGCACGCGTGGGACTGGGCATCCGCCATGAAACAGCCGCTCTCGACCTGGAATTCAACCAGGCGACCCTTCCCGGCGGCGATCCGGTTGCGCTTGTGGCGCGCGTAGCGGAGGTGGATAATGCCCGGGAGCACGTCACCCGCGATGGCAGGATACACGGCGTCCGGGCGACCGACAGCGGCTCTTACCACGTTAGCGGCTACATCAGGGATTTGCTCTTTCGCTGTGAGCTGCATGCTAGGATCGCAGAAGTGATCATCAAGGCCGCGGTCATCAACCTCCCGGAGCCGGAGATCTATTTGCCCGCGGGCGCCGAGCTCACGCTGACACTGACGGAACCCTTCTCTCTCGACTCCTCCATCGAAGAGCCGGTTCGCGCACTGCCCGCCGCCGAGCCCGAAGGCGAGCGCGAGGCCGAGCGCGAAGGCTTACACCGCCTGCTCGCTTCCATGCCGGGCCGGACATACGCCACCGCCCGCCAGCGCCCGGCGGATCTTACCAACGTGGTGCTGATCGGATCTCGCGATCAGATTGCCGCCGCGTTCGCCGCTGCCGGCTGGTTTGCGCCCAGTCCGTTGTCCTTTGGCCGCCGCGTGCGGTGGATCCGCGCGATTGGTCTGAGACGGGGATTCGATTCCGCGCCCATGTCTTCCTTGTTGCTTAACGGGGCGCCGGCGGACATGTCCTGGGAAAAGGGCCTGAACGACGTTTCCAAGCGTCACCATATCCGTTTGTGGAAGGCGGGCGATTGGGAGGGCCAGGACGTGTGGATCGGCGCCGCCACCCGCGACGTAGATTTTGGTTTCTTGCGGCCCGGCCGGCCCTTCGCGCACAAGATCGCTGCGGACGTCGATCAGGAACGCGACAAGGTCGCCTACGATCTGGAGTTTACGGGTTGTACGAACGCGCTGGTCTGGGCCGCGCGCACGAACGTCCCTAGAGTCACTGAGAACGGCACGGGGGACGCTATGACTACCGATACCAGGCTCGCGGTGGTCGAGTTCAACGACTGCCGCGCGCCACGCGTCTCGACCGAGACGATCGATACCGCGCCCGTGCCGATGCACGGCGGCAGAATGGCGCTGTTTGCGCGGCGGGAGATCCTCAGTGTCCGCAGCGATCTCCTCCGCAACAATTGGTATTGGCGAGGCTATGAGGCCAGCCGATGGACCGCTGAGCTTCTCCGCACACACGCGCGGGCTAGTTCCGGGCTCCGATCGTTTTTGAGCAGCTTCCGTCATTCGAGCCTCCAGCCACCATCCATTCAGACCGTGTCTATTAGACAATGAGGCGTCTTGCGCTGTCCCTCCTGATCTCCGGCATACTCTCGCCGCTTATCCGGCCAGACGTCGTTCCACAACAGCTCACTGTGCAACAAGTCCTCGCGCAAATGGAGGTGCGAGGCCAGGCCAGGTCTGCCTTGTTGGCCCATTACGTCTGCCTCCGCCGCTATGCTCTGACCAACCGGCGCTTCCACAAGTCGGCGGAGCTCAGCGTACGGATGACATACACAGATCCCGGACACAAGACGTTCGAAGTACTTTCCGAGCGGGGGGTGTCGATCATCCGGCAGCGCGTGCTGAGGAGAATGCTGGAAGCCGAGGAGGAGGCCAGCCGCGACGGGATTCGGGAGAACGCGCAGATTACGCCGCGGAACTATGACTTCCACCTTGCCGGCTCTGAGATGCAGCAGGGCCGTCCGGCGTACGTTCTGGAGGTCAATCCCAAGACGGTGAATAAGTTCACGATTCGCGGCCGCATTTGGGTGGATTGCGAGGATTTCGCAATCGTACGCGTCGACGCGGCTCCCGCGCTCGCCCCTTCCGCCTGGATTCACAACATTCACGTCGTTCAGCAGTACGCGAAGGTGGGGCCGGTATGGTTGCCTCTCTACAATCACTCGATGTCCGACTCGTTCTTTTTCGGGCACACCGACGTCGCCATTGATTCTTCGGACTACCAGATCACGGAGAAGAGGTGATCGCGGGCGAGTGCGGAGTTCGCGTCGAAGGCGTGGCCCGTGTATGGAGACGACGCCACAACGCTTCGTTTTCGCGTTCGCTTCGACCCATGCTTCATGGCTGGGCCTCATCCAGAATCAATTCAGCAAGATGACTCGATCGATGCTGCGAGGGATTTGCGTCGCCAGCAAGCCAGGGCTGACCGGCCGCATTCATCAATACTTCGGGCCGTTCGCCAGCGGAGTCGTTTCGCATCCGGCGCCCTCTGGCCTGGCGTGCGGTCCAGCCGGTACCGCAATGCGGGAATCGTGCCGCGGCTCACCAACGTCTCTGTTTCGGCGGTAGCATAGCTGGGCGGCGTCAGCCGGATTTCACGGCCAATCTGCCGGTCCGGAGTGACGATCTTCTCGGTAGAGGATGAGGACAGCATTAACTTCCTCACGATGGAAATGGTCGAGAGACCGAGGCGTTCGTCGCTGCGCACAAGAAGGCATCGTGCATCGCGACCTGAAGCCCGCAAATGTGAGGCTGACCGCACCCAGCGCCTGCGTCTCCTCGTCCCCTACTCCGGCTGAACGCCTGCACGGCGTTTAATGTTAGGGCGGTCGTGCCGAGTCGCGCAGTACCCGGTCAGTACTGAAGTGACTGTCTTCGAGGCCTTGCCGTTCTATATCCTGGAAGTCGACGAGAGATCGCGGCGCAGCGGCGGGCCGCAACCGTTGCGCTTCGTGCCTGAGGAGATTTCGTCGAGGAAACGCTGAATTGCCGGAACACTCCAGTACGGAGCTTTTTTGGGCGCCGTGCTTGCCCTTCTCCGGACCTGCCACATGGCGGGAGATCCTCCGCCAGCCGCATCAGCCTTTCACAGTCGTCGCCGCTGGCATTTGTGCCGGGAAGGCCGCCGTCTACGCTGAAGTCGGTAGCGGGACGAAACTCACGATGAGTAGATGGAATCGAGCCGAACGCAAACTGAGAGCGGTGACCGCATATCTCACCTGGGCCGGCGCCTTGGGGATGGCGCTCACCGGTGTGACGCAAGCGAGCGAACCCGCTGAAACTCAAGGCTTGCCTCTCGAGGAGTCGGCCTCCATACGCTATGCCCTCGCCGTTCCCGGCGTTGACATGGGAGCGCATATCAATGCCTTATATCGCAGCCTGCCGGCCAGCGGCGGGGTCATCGTCGTGAAACAGAGCGCTGCTTTTGCGACGCCCATCGTCTTTGGAACCAACGATAAGCCTGTGCTTCTTACCGGCCTTCCCGCCGATATGGTCACGCTCACCTACACAGGGCTGGCCGGAACCGCCCTCACATTCGATTACGGCACTCACCACCGCATGGGTCACGGCATGCGGGATCTGACCCTCACCGGTCCCGGCAATTCGACAGACACGACCGGTGTTGTCTTTGGCGGCGAAAACGGAGCCGAGGGCATCGATTTTCGCGATTTCAAGATACAGGGTTTTGGCGCCAACCTGAAGATGGGTTCACACACCTGGCTGGCCTATTTTCAGCATGGAATGGTGCGCGATGGAGGCATCAATCTATTGCTGGTCTGCGGCCTCGTGGAAGCCGGTGAACAGATCGTTTTCAACCATGTAACCTTCGCCGACGCTCCGGCCCCGCACAGCAACAGCGTATGGGTTCAGGGCGGCGGCCAAGAAGTTATCTTTACCGATTGCTCATTCGATCAGGCGCAACTTCGAATCGGCAACGGCGCAGTCTCGGCGGCGCAGATCGTGGTGAAGGGCAGCCACTTCGAAAATTCAAATCATGCCTGGCCCGGATCGGTCAACTACGATTACGTGGTGGTGGATAACAACCCCGGCAACTACTTGCGGCTTACCGACAGCTACTTTCTGCAAGGCGCCCCCACCAACGGACCTACACAGTTTCTCTCTGCCTGGGGCGGCAAAATCTGGATGTGCGGGATCGGAATGTACACTCCAGCGGGCTCTCCCATGAAGTATTTCGCGGTGTTGTGGAACAGCGCAACCGTGGACATGTACGGTTTCTACGATCTGAGCGGTAACATCAGTGGCCAGCCGTGGGGCCCTGGCAAATGAAGAAGCCTGTCTGACACACCCTTGCGGCCGGGTCGCCCAACCTGACCTCCGCCCTCCCGTTTACAAACCGGCCAACAGCGTCGCGGACGCCTGGAGTAACATAAACGGATGGCGCGGACAGCATGCCCTCGGACCGCCTGAAGGCCACGCTGGACCTCCCACGACACCATCGCAGGAAGGTCGCGCCGATGTTTCAACTGAATGAAGCGCCATGCCGCTAACCCACGACGACCTGCGGCGCTTCACCGTCGCCCGCAGCCTCTTCCCGCCCACCACGCTAAAACGCGCCCTCCATACGTTGGGCTTTGTGCAGGCCGATCCGATCCGCGCGCCGGCCCGCGCCCAGGACCTGACGCTGCGCCATCGCGTCAAAGACTACCGCGCCGGCGACCTCGAACGCCGCTACGCGCAGCTCGGCGTCGAGGAAGATTTCTTCGTCGTCTATGGCTTCGTGACAAGAGCCATACAGGCGCTGATGCATCCCCGCTCGGTTATCGGCGTACCAGCCGAAGGCCGGCACCTCTGGTCCGCGGCACGCAGGAAGCAGGCGCAGCTCCTGCTGGAGTTCGTACGCGAACGCGGCGCGGTACACCCGCGCGAAGTAGACGACCATTTCTCGCACGGTACGGTGACGAACTACTGGGGCGGCTCGTCGAACGCCACAACCCATCTGCTCGCCGCCATGCATTACCGTGGGATGCTGCGCGTGGCGCGGCGCCAGGGTGGCATCCGCATCTACACCGCCCACCAGCACGGGCTCGAACCGGCGGACGCAGCCGAGCGCCGCGCGCGGCTCGACG
>Ga0187855_10003347_pt1 | contig 11801 bp, 6 predicted proteins | sample June2016WEW_8_10_2_FD_132969 | JGI IMG/M metagenome (GOLD analysis project Ga0187855, IMG submission 132969) | Peatland microbial communities from SPRUCE experiment site at the Marcell Experimental Forest, Minnesota, USA - June2016WEW_8_10 | ecosystem: Environmental > Terrestrial > Soil >...
CAGCGGATCCTGCGGGTCGCCTGTGACCTCTTCGGTGGCTGTGGTGACCGTTACCGTGGCGTCTGTGGGCAGCGGCGGCTATGCGCAAACCGTGGTCAGTGATGGACCGTTTGCCTATTGGCGATTGAACGAAACCAACAGTGCGACCGTGGCCTATGATTTTTTTGACGTCTACAACGGGACCATCGGCCCGGCCGTCACGGCGGGCGTCCCGGACCTCAACCCCCCGCGTTTCCCGGATTCGAGACCACCAACACCGCCATGCAACTACCTGGCGGGGCGGGGTCTGTGCTGACCATGCCGACATTGAACCTGGACTCCGCCGCCGTGACCATTACCGGCTGGATGAATCCGAGCGGCTACCAGAGTGGATGGGCGGGCGTGGTGTTCTGCCGGGGCGGTACGACGGTGTCGGGCATCAACTTCGGTCCCGGCTCGCCCGCCAACGAACTGCGTTTCACCTGGAACAACAACCAGTTCAGCGTCGGCACCGGCCTGATCGTGCCTCCCAATCAATGGTCATTCTTCGCCCTGGTTGTCACTCCCACGGGAGGCACTGTTTACCTCGGCACCAACGGCGTGCTCAACTCTGTCACCGAACCGGCTACTCTGGCCAGCTCGGCCTTCGATGCGCCACTGCTACTCGGCGAAGATCCGTCCTCCGGCGGACGTTACTATGCCGGCGCGCTGGACGAGATCGCCGTGTTCAATCAATCGCTGTCGCCGACCCAGATTCAGCAGCTTTACAGCAACGTGCTGATCTCGCCGGCCTCGCTGGAGGTATCGCCCGGCAGCTACGACTTCGGCACGATCGCCACGGGCACGACGGCTCAAGCCAGTTTTGTCGTGACCAACTCCGGCGGCATCGCGGTCAGCAACGGCACGGCAACGGTGGACGGTGGGCCGTTCGCGATCGTGTCCGGCGCTTCATTCAGCGTGCCGGGTCTGGGTTCAACCAACGTGGTGGTGCAGTTTGCACCGGTTAGTGCCGGCGGGTTCACCAACTCCGTGGTGTTCACCACCGCCAACGGCGGGAACTCCACGAACACGGTGAGCGGCGCGGGAGCGGTTGCGCCGGTCGCCAGCTTTACCGCCGCTCCTACCAACGGCGTCGCTCCACTGGCTGTGACCATTATCGACACGTCCACAGGCTCGATCACCAACCGGTTCTGGAACTTCGGCGATGGCGGCACGACGAACGTGACGACCAACAGTGTCGTCTACACTTACATCACCCCTGGCGTCTACACCGTGACCGAAATCGTCACCGGCCCGGGCGGCTCCGGCACCGACACCCAACCTGATTACATCACCGTGTTGACACCGTTCCAGGCCTGGCAAATCCAGTACTTCGGCAGCACCAACAATCCCAACGCCGCACCGGGAGTGGACTACACCGGCGACGGCATGAGCAACACCAATGAATTCCTGGCAGGCTTCGACCCCACCAACACCGCGGCGTACCTGCAGATCATCAGCATCGTCGCCACAAACACCACGGACATTACCGTGATCTATCTGGGGGCCAGTGGGAACACCAACTATGTGCCAGGCATCCAGTCTCGGACCAACGTGTTGGATTTCACAACTGGTGACGCCAGCGGCAACTACACCAATGGCAGCTGGCAGGACACCGGTCAGACCAATATCCTCGGCGTGGGGCTGACCTACGACGGTAGCGGAGGAACCGGCCTCGGCACGGTCACCAACATGACGGATGTTGGCGGGGCTGCCAACGGTCCGTCACGGTACTACCGCGTCCGCGTGTTGTTGCCATGAACACTATTTGAATGAGCGCAGTCGCATCGGATGGGTAGATCAACCAACTACCCTGCCTCATTCACGACTCGATGAACCATCCCCGGTTGCGCTCGACTTTAAGCCACTTAGAAGCGACATCCACACCATCCAAGCAGGCTAACCAAGCGGAAGTGGTAAATCGGGAGAAAAGGGTCAACTCCGGAAACCGTAGATTTCCTCGTTCAGCTGCTTCAGTTTGGCCGCCAAGTGACGGTCCACGCGCGCCCTCCGCCCGCCCCGCCTCTGTCGGGGTTGGTGGCGTGCGACCCACCGGCCCGTCGCCTGTCGGCGGTCGGCGCCTGCGCTGAGCGCAGTCGAAGGGACCGGCGCGTGGTAGGGACGCCGCGCTGCGGCCGGAGTTTACTCCGATTTCGAGGTCGGGGTTCCTGGTCATCGACGGACGGACAGCCCGGCGCTCCGCCCAACCCTGAACCGTGAACCCTGAACTCTGTTAAGATGCACCCGACACATTTCCATCCCAGAAAACTTGATTGCGACCAGCAGCGCACTTACAGTGGCGGTGCCAAGGCGCGGTGATTTTAATGAAGCACTCGGATTTCGTTCATTTGCATTTGCACACGGAGTACAGCTTGCTCGACGGAGCTTGCCGGATATCGGACGTCGTCGACAAAGCACACGCTTGCAAAATGCCGGCCGTGGCCATGACCGATCATGGCAACATGTTCGGTGCCATCGAATTCTACAAAACCGCCCAGGACAAAGGGCTTAAACCGATTATCGGCTGCGAGACCTACCTCGCCCCCGGTTCGCGCCTCGACAAGAAAGCCGGCAACGCTCGCGACGCCGCCTTTCACCTCGTGCTCCTGGCCAAGGACGACACCGGCTACAAGAACCTCGTGAAACTCCTTTCGACGGCGCATCTGGAAGGTTTCTATTATAAACCGCGCATCGATAAGGAAATCCTCGCCCAGCACTCCAAAGGGCTCATCGGGTTGACCGCCTGCCTCAAGGGCGAGATTCCCAGCAAAATCAGGCAAGGCCAAATGGATCTGGCCAAGACCACTTTGGACGAATATCGCCAGATCTTCGAGCCTGGCGATTTCTACCTGGAGTTGCAGGACCACGGAATTGAAGACCAGCGCACCGTCAACCGCACGCTGATTCAGTGGGCGAAGGAATTCCAGCTCCCCATGGTGGCGACCAACGACGTGCATTATGTCGAGCGCGAACACTGGGAAGCCCACGATTGCTTGATTTGCCTGCAGACCGGGTCATTTCTCTCGGACGAAAAGCGCATGCGGTATAAAGCCGAACAATTCTACCTGCGCACGCCGGATGAGATGCACGCGTTGTTCGCCGAAGTCCCCGAGGCGCTCCAAAACACCATGGCGGTTGCTGAAAAATGCAATCTCGTGCTGGAGTTCGGCAAACTGCGCTTTCCGATCTACGAACCGCCCCAGGGATTCACCCGCCAACAGTATCTGCGCCATTTGTGCGAAGAGGGGTTGCGCGAGCGCTATGGCATCGAGTGGAACAAGCCGAAGAACCCACAGGAACAGCAGATCGTCGACCGCGTCGAGTTTGAACTGAAGATCATGGAGAAAACCGGCTTCGTCAGTTATTTCCTGATCGTTTGGGATTTTGTCCACTTCGCCCGCAGCCACAATATTCCCGTTGGCCCCGGGCGCGGCAGCGCCGCCGGCAGCGTCGTGGCCTACATCCTGAAGATCACCGATATCGATCCACTCCGTTACAACCTCCTGTTCGAGCGGTTCCTCAATCCCGAGCGGATTTCACCTCCCGATATCGACATGGATTTCTGCTACAACCGCCGCCCGGAAGTCATCGATTACGTGCGCAAAAAGTACGGCGACGATCATGTCGCCCAGATCATCACCTTCGGCACGCTCGGCGCGAAAATGGTTGTGCGCGACGTCGGGCGCGTGCTCGGGATGCCTTACAACGAATGCGATCGCATCGCCAAGATGATCCCACCCGATATTGGAATGACGCTCCACAAAGCGCTGGAGATCAATCCGGAACTGAAAACCGCCTACCACAACGAGGAGAACGTCAAACGTGTCATCGACTATGGGTTTACCCTCGAGGGTCTCTCGCGGAACATCTCGACGCACGCTGCGGGCGTCGTCATCGGCGCCGAGCCGCTGACGAACATCGTCCCGCTGACCACCGGCACGAACTCGGAGGACATCGTCACCCAGTACTCGATGAACCCGCTGGGCGATCTCGGCTTGCTGAAGATGGACTTCCTCGGTCTGAAGACGCTGACCGTGATCCAGGACGCCCTGGATCTCATCGAGCAAACCACCGGACAGCGCCTCGATATCAACAAGTTTCCGCTCGACGACAGCAAGACCTTCGAGATGCTCGCCAAGGCCAATACCATCGGCGTATTCCAGCTTGAATCTCAGGGCATGCGTGACCTGTGCCGGCGGATCGGGGTCGATTCCGTTGATGTGATCATCGCCCTCATCGCTCTGTTCCGCCCGGGGCCGATGAACATGCTCGACGACTATGTCAACCGCAAGCACGGCAAGGTCAAAGTCGCCTACGACCATCCGCTTCTCGAGCCGATTCTCAAGGAGACCTTCGGGGTGTTCGTGTACCAGGAGCAGGTGATGCAGGCCGCCAATGTCCTGGCCGGCTATTCCCTCGGCGGCGCCGATATGTTGCGGCGCGCCATGGGCAAGAAGAAGCCCGAGGAAATGGAAAAGCAGCGCGAGATCTTTATCCGCGGCTGCCACGAAAAGAACAACATCCCCCGGGCCAAGGCCAACCGGATTTTTGATATGCTTTTCGAGTTTGCCGGGTATGGCTTCAACAAGTCGCATAGCGCCGCCTACGGCGTCGTTTCCTACCAAACCGCATGGCTGAAGGCCAATTACCCCGTCGAATACATGGCCGCTTTGTTATCCAATGAACTGGCCAACACCGACAAAATTCAACTCTTCATCAACGAATGCAAACGCATGGGCATCGATGTGCTGGCCCCCGATGTAAATGAAAGTGGCGTGCGGTTCACCGTGCGGGACGGCAGGATTCGCTTCGGTCTCGCGGCAATCAAGAACATCGGTGAAATCGCCGTGGAAAACCTCATTCAAGTGCGAAACACGGACGGCCGATTCAAGTCCTTCGAGGATTTCTGCACGCGTATCGATCTGCGGATCGTGAACCGGAAGGTCGTGGAATGCCTGGTCAAGTGCGGAGCGTTCGATTCCCTGGGCCAGCCACGCGCCCAACTGTTCCCCGCGATCGAACATCAAATGAGCCGCGCCGCCAGCCTCCAGCGCGATCGCGAACGCGGCCAGACGGCCCTCTTCAGTGTCGAGCCTGTCAACGCCCGAAAGCCAGCCACGAGCCAGTCGCCGTCCGAGGAATGGACGCAGGGCCAGATGCTCTCCTTCGAGAAGGAACTTCTCGGCTTCTACGTCACCGGGCATCCGTTGACCCAGTATGCGGAGGTGCTGCGCCGTTTCGAACTCACGGGGTCAGGTCAACTGTCACAGTTTCAGGATGGGCAGACGGCCCGTATCGGCGGGATCATCAGCAAACTAACCCTGAAAACCACGAAACAGGGCAAGCCGATGGCGATCATGACCCTCGAAGACCTCGATGGTTCCGTCGAGATATTGGTTTTTCCCGACTCCTATGCCCGGTACGCGTCGAGCCTGAAGACCGACGCGGCAATCCTGGTCTGCGGGAGGACCAACCTTCGCGACGACAAGCCCAAGATCGCTGCCGAACAGATTTATTCTCTCGACGATGTGCCCAACAAATTCACCAAGGCCGTGCACATCCGTCTCTCGGCGGGAACAACGGAGGATTCAGCTCTTACCCGCCTCCATGAAGTGCTGGGCACGCACCACGGGAACGTGCCTGTTTTGTTCTGCTTCATCTATCCCGACGGCAAATTGGTCTTCCTCGAAGCGCACGGGCGTTTCTCCGTCGCACCGACTCAGCAGTTCGTCCGCGACGTCGAAGCCATCCTCGGTGAAGACAGTGTCTGGCTCAAGGTCGACGCTGAGAAACTGGCTGCGACCAACGGCAGCCGCCGCGAACGCCGCTTCGCCGCCGCATAAGATTGACCGCTTGTTCGGCGCCGGTCTCCCGACCGCGCCGCCACTATCCATCGATGTTTCTTTCCGTCGTTGTCCGGGAGGCCTTCAGTCAAATACGCGCGGGGTGGGGCCTTCGCCGCGCCGAAGCGGCTTCGTCCGCGCAGGTGGGAGATCCTCGCACATCCGGGTTTTGTGAGGCGCTTCCGAACCTCACTTCGATGGGATGACAAGTTTCTGGCCGACCTTCAACGAATCGCTGGTCAGGTTGTTGGCCTTTCTCAACTCGGCTACAGTGACGCCCCTGTTCTTGGCGATCAATGTCAGTGTGTCGCCCTTTTGTACGGTGTACTCGCTGCCCGCCGCCGCACCGGAAGACTGTGTCGCCGCCGCCGCGCCGCGAGAGCCGCTCACTGCGGCAAGTTCCTTCGCCAGTTGATCGATGATGGCTTTCTTATCGGCCTCACGCGCGGCATCCAGCGCCTTCACCCGTGCCTCCAATGCCTGGAGGTCATTGACTGACGCGCTCGGCCCCGACTGACGAGCTTCCACCAGTTGCGCCTGAAGTTGCTTGATGTCCTGCTGGATTTGCTGTTCGTTGAGCTGCAGCGCGTCGACGTCCGCCCGCAACTTGCTCAGGCGCTCGTCGAGGATGGACACCTGCTGGCCTATCGTTTGGTCCTGGGCTGGCGCGGAAACTGCCCCACCTGCAGAAACCATCAGCAATATGGCAAAAATGTGAAGATTCTTGCGTATCATGGCCGCAGTCTAGAAACCGTGCGGAACCGTTGCAAGTCCTGAATCCACCGTCTATAAACACGGTCCCCCCTGCGCATCCAAGGTCTGGCCTGAATCGTGCTCCTGATCATCAAGGATTTGTATCTAATGAGCACAGCCGATCTTCAACACCCTGAAGAGGTTGCGGTTGAAACAGAGTTGGGAGGCCCCGTCGCAGCCGATATCCCTGCGGATTCGGTGGAGCCGCTCTTCACTAATCCCGCGGACTGGTTCGTTCCGTCGTTTCCCGAAAAGATGGAAGACCTGGACGTCAACCCCGGCTTCCTGGCCGATCTGGCGTTGAAGACCGTCCCACTGGATACCGACTGCACCACGGCCACGATTGCCGCCCGCATGCACCTCGGCATGATGATCACCGAGGCGCTATTGCAGCGGCTGTGCCAGGACAAATTCATCGAAATCAAGGGCGTCGTCGGCCTGCAAAACCATCGCTACGCGATGCTCGACCACGGCTGGCAACAATTGCGCCGCCTCACCAGCTTCTGCAGTTACGCCGGCCCGGCCCCGGTTTCGCTCAAATCCTACACCGAAATCATCACCCAACAGGTCCGCAACCGTCCCCCCGCGTCGCGCCAAGCCCTCGAACAGGCAATGTCCAATCTGATTCTCTCCGATTACGCCAAGGAGATCATCGGCCTTGTCATAAGCTCGGGACGCAGCTTGTTCCTGACCGGGCCCTCCGGTAACGGCAAGACCGCCACGGCGCGGGCACTCGTCGACGCGCTTCAGGGCGATGTCTGGATTCCCTACGCCATTGAAGTGGATGGGCAGGTCATCCGCATCTTTGACGCCCACAACCATTTGCCGGTCCCCCACGCGACGGATAATTACGATCGGCGCTGGGCGCGCATCCGCCCGCCGCTGGTGGTGGTCGGCGGAGAGCTGACAATCGAAAGCCTCGATCTCTCATTCACGGAAACCCAGCGTTTCTATGAAGCGCCACTACAAGTCAAGTCCAACGGCGGCGTATTGGTCGTCGATGACCTGGGCCGGCAGCGCTGTTCCGCCGCGGAATTGTTCAATCGTTGGATTGTGCCTTTGGAGTACCGCGTCGATTACCTCACGCTGAGCACCGGCAAAAAAATCCAGATGCCCTTCGAGCAAATCGTCGTATTCGCAACCAACCTGACCGAGGGCGACCTCGAAGACGAGGCCTTCATGCGGCGCATGGGCTATCGACTCAGCGTCGCGGCGCCCAGCGCGGAGACCTACACCGAAATCTTCCTCCGCTATGCCCGATCCCGCGGTTTGTTCGCCGATGAAAACCTTGTCGTCCAGCTCTTGCGAAAATATCAGGCCGAAGGCCGGGTCCCAAAATCCTGCGATCCTCGCGATCTGATCGACCGCTGCATCGACCGCTGCCGGCTCCTTCGCCAGCCCGTCAAACTTACCCGGGAAGGCCTCAGCGTCGTCTGGAGCGGCTACTTTGGCACGCCGAGCTCCGACCCAAAGCCGCGTTGACATTTCCCTTCGAACTTGGTACTTTTCCCTCGCAGATGAAATCGGTGTATCCATACAGGACCGCAGCAGGGGCGTCGTATTATTGGTTTTATTTTAGCCAGCCCTGTCTGCGGGCTGTGTGTTGATGCCGGAAACGTTGACACCCAACCGTCCCGCAGACCGCGGGACGGTTTTTTTGTTTAAAACCGCGCCGCGCATCGGGAAAGGAGCAAGGAAATGATCATTGTGCTAAAGCCCGGAACCAGTGAACAGGACATCCAGCAGGTCGCCGACGCGGTGAAGAAGTTCAACTACGAACCTCGCCTCATCCGCGGCGTGGAGCGCACCGTGGTGGCGTGCATCGGCGATGAACGCAATCACCACACCCTCGAGTCGCTCATCGTGTTGCCGCAGGTCGAGAGTGTCACCCCGATCCAGAAAAAGTACAAGCTCGTCAGCCGCGAATACCAGGCGCACGATACCGTCCTGGACGTGGGCGGACTGAAGATCGGCGGCGGGACCTTCCACGTGGTCGCCGGGCCGTGCTCCGTGGAAACACAGGCGCAGACTCTGGAATGCGCCAAGGCGGTGAAAACCCATGGCGCGACACTCTTTCGCGGCGGCGCATTCAAGCCACGCACATCGCCCTACGACTTTCAGGGGTTGGGCCGCGACGGGCTTGAGATGTTGAAGCAGGCCCGCGCCGCCACGGGTTTGCCCATCGTGACCGAAGTCATGTCCCCGCAGGACGTGGACCTGGTCGCCTCCTACGCCGACATCCTGCAGATCGGCGCCCGCAACGCCCAGAATGTTCCGTTACTGGCTGCCGTGGCGGCTTCGGGCAAGGTTGTGCTCCTCAAGCGCGGCGTGTCCGGACTGATCGATGAATGGTTGCTGGCCGCCGAATATGTCTGCGTGCACGGCAACAACCGAGTCATCCTGTGTGAACGGGGCATTCGCACCTTCGAACACGCCTGCCGCAACACGCTCGATCTCAGCGCCGTCGCGATCGCCAAACAGGAAACACACCTGCCGGTCTTCGTCGATCCCAGCCATGCGGCGGGCCGGTTCGACATGGTGATCCCGCTTTCGCGCGCTGCGGTCGCGGTTGGCGCCGACGGATTACTGGTGGAAGTGCATCCGGACCCGGCCGCGGCACTCAGCGACGGCGGTCAGCAACTCAAGCCGAAGCAATTCGGCCAGCTCATGGCGGAAATCCGTCCGCTGGTTGAGGTGATGGGCAAGCAGATGGGCGGTGGTTAAGCCCGCGTGACCCGCCACAGCAGCCACAAGCCGAGGAATTCGAACAGCAGATTTGGCGACCACAGGATCGCTTCGGGGAACAACGCCGGGCGGCCCTTCAGCGTGTTGGCCAAGATCGTCATGAAGTAGAAGATCAGGGCCAGCCCCAGGCTGAGGGCGATGCCGATTGAGGTTTCGCGGCGGCTGGTTTTGATTCCCAGCGGGATGCCAAGCAGCGTAAAGGCCAGACAGGCCACCGCCCCGGCCACCCGTTGATGCGCCTCCATCAGCGCGGCCGCCGGGTAAATGCCGTGCGCCCGCAATTCCCGAATCTCATCCATCAACTCGGAAAACACAAGGTCCCCCAACTGCCGCGTGGCTCGCGCCTGACGCAATGCGCGGCTCAGGTCCATCTCGATCGGGTAGCGCTCCACGATGATGTCGGAACGGATCTTGTGAACGTTGGTCGGCTCCTTGGTGTCGTGCCAGGCGTCCCGCACGTTGTAGAGATCGAGCAGTAGTTTGTGCTCTTCGGGTTTCGACGAGACGATTCCCTTCTGGGCCCGCATGCTGGAGCTGACGTTGTTGCTCTCGTCGAGTTGGTAAATCATCACGTCTTCAAGGATGTTCCCCTTCTTCTTCGCGGCGTAGATCACGTACCCGGGGAAATCCCTGACGTAGGTGCCTTCCTCGATCAACGCCATCGGCCGTTGCGAGCCCAGGCGCACAAACATCGTCTTGAACTGAAACCGGCACCACGGCGCAATGTTGGCGTTGAGATACAGACAGCAGACGCTGGCCACCGCCGCGACCAGGATCACCGGCGCCACCACCTGCCCGAGGCTCATTCCGCAGGCGCGCATCGCCGTAATCTCGTTGTCTGCGCTCATGCGGCCGAAAATCAAGATCGCCGTCGCCAGCATCGCCATTGGCAGCGACAAACTCAGGATGTTCGGCGTCATCAAGAGCACGAAGTATCCGACCACTTCCAGACCGACTTTCTGGTTCACCAGCATGTCGCTGAGTTGCTTGAGGATGCGCGCCAGCAACAGCACGAAGGTGCACACGGCGATCGTCAAAAGCAGCGTAACGATCGCTTGTCGTGTGATATACTTGGCCAGGATTTTCATTCGCGGTGAGTACGACTAGCAATTTTTCCGCGTCAATACCACGCAAAATCCACGTCGGCCCGTTCCAACCGGTTTTGGAGGCGGCCCTCGCGGAGGAAATTCTGGCCCGGAGGAAATCTCGCGGCCCGCTCGCTGCCCTGACCATCGTTGTGCCGACCCGCCTGTTGGGCCTGTATCTTCAACGGGCGCTGGCCCGCCGGTTGCCCAATGGCCACGTCAATCTGCGGTTCCGCGTGCTGGAAGACCTCCTGCCAACCGCGCGTCAGGCCCCGCGGCTCGGCTTGGAACTGCTTTGCGATCGAATCGCCCACGACGAAATCCCCGCCGACGGCCATTTCGCGCCCGTTCGGGAAACCAGGGGGTTTCGCAATGCCTTGCTCGAGACTTTCAAGGACCTGGAACAGGCGGGCGTATCACATGAGTCATTTCGCCGGGCCGCAACCAATTCCAGGAGGTTGTCAGAACTTTCCGCCGCCTACACCGCCTACCGCACTTGGTTGGCCGCTCACGGCTACGTAACGGAATCGGATGTGTATCAAAGCGCCGACGAATCGGAAACAAACTCCGAACCGTTTCTGTACGGGTTCTACGATCTGACCGCTGTCCAGAAGCAATTCGTGTCAAAGCTCTCTCCGACCACAGTCTTTTTCCCGTGGACCGGCCATAACGCCTACGCAGAACCACTTCTCGACTGGCTCAAGTCCCAACGTTATGAAATGGTCGGTCATGCCGGTGCTTCGGGTAACACGACCAACATCAACCGCGACGCCAAAATCATCTCGGCGCCCGGCGAAACCAGTGAAGTGCACGAGGCGATACGCGAAGCGCTGGCGTTTGTGGCAACAGAAAGCCGGACCTTCAACGATGTCGCGATCTTGTGTCGAAGCCGGGAGCAATACGACGCGATCCTGCGTGACACACTGGGCAATCTCGGTATCAAAACGTACTTCCGCGGCGGTCGCCCGCTCAGCGAACAGCCGGATGCGCGCCTCTTGTTGCTGGTGCTGGAAATCGTGCGTTACGATTTCAGCCGTGCTTCCGTAATGGAACTAGCGTGTCACACAGGCCCGCACTCTCACTGGGACGCCCTCTCGGTGCAACTCGGAATCGTCGGCGGAAAACAGCAGTGGCTCGATCGTCTGGAAGCCGCTTCGTCCACAGCGGCGGGTGAGGGACGCCAGGTCAGGCCGAGGTATCACGACGCGGGGCAGGTGCTCGCATTCGTGAAGAAAATCGTGTCGTTTCTCGGTGGGCTTCCGGAGGAAGCGAGATGGAGCGAATATTGCGCTCCACTCACCACCGCATTCCGCGCACTGGGAGGCAGGAGCGAAGGGATTGTTGAGTGTATCCGCAG
>Ga0187855_10003349_pt1 | contig 11796 bp, 8 predicted proteins | sample June2016WEW_8_10_2_FD_132969 | JGI IMG/M metagenome (GOLD analysis project Ga0187855, IMG submission 132969) | Peatland microbial communities from SPRUCE experiment site at the Marcell Experimental Forest, Minnesota, USA - June2016WEW_8_10 | ecosystem: Environmental > Terrestrial > Soil >...
AGCAGAGGCGAACGGAAGCCTGTTCCGGCTGTCTCGGCAGGGGAGATCCCTCACTGGTCGTCTCGCTCCTGAACGAAGCCCACTCCCGGATTTGTCAAACTTCTGCTGCCTCCCCGGCAGAGCCGGGGGATCTCCCTGCGGATTAGAAACCGCGATGAACGAAGGCCGGTATGCCGCGCGCTCAGGCCCAGCCATAGTGCGAGCGCAATAATCGCGGCGACTTTTGTGTTTTGCACCGTGCGGCCCTACGATAAAATTTCCCCATTTCAATAGCGTCAAGCTGAGCGTGCCCACGACGATTCTCGCGAGCCGGCTGGTAGCTGTCCGGGAAAATCCAGCTCGACGCAGCCGTTTCTATTTTTCGAAAGCTGACCATTCCTGAGTAAACTGCGGCGAGTGCAAGTAAGACGATGGCTAGGTAGGGCAGTAGCATCAGCTAACCAGATCGAAGGTTCACATCCTGAGCTGTCCGCAGTCGGCAAACAGGGCGCCATGTTTGTCAGACTACAGTCCGAACAAAGTTAGTTTAGCGATCGCTGGACCGTAAAAAGACCAAATCCACAAGCAAGCGAGCAACCCAACCTTAGCGGCTGCATAGGGCTTGAAAAGGCTGATAAATTAGTAGCTGCAATTAAAAGACCCAACGATCCCAGCAACGAGACGAGTTCCAGAGGATTAAACGCGATTCCATACGGAGTCATCGAAAGCAAAGTGCAGACATGGAATCCCCTGATGACACCCGCGACGAAATAGAGGAAAAAGGGGAAGCATGTGGAAAATACGCTCTTAGGGTTGCGCTCCAATCTCAAAGTTCAGGGTTGAGAGAGCCAAACGATACTGGTACTGAGCGTTGACATAGCCAATGGCGGCATCGGTTTGCTGTAACTGCGCCTGACTGAGTTCGACGATGGAGCCCAAGCCAAGCTGGTAACGTCCCTGGGCTAGATTCAAACTTAAGTCGGCTTGCTTGGCGAGTTCCGCCGCCACTCCGACACGCTGAAATGCCGTGTTCGTTGATAGCCATGCCGTGCGAACATCACGCACCACCTGGTCGCGCAGATTGCGAGTATTCTCGGCCGCAGCCTTGGCCCGGTAATTTGCTTCCGACGCCTCCGCGGTGAAAAGAAAACCATTAAAGATGGGGACGCTCATATTCACACCCATCGCTCCGTTCCAACTGGAAATGAAGTAGTTGGGAAAGCAGCCGGTGCCGAAGCAATCTGGGCGCACGGGAGACACTCCGGCAATGCCGAGGGCGCTGATGGTCGGCAAGAGCTGCCCGCGCTGCGCACGGCGGAACTTTTCCGCTGCCTGTTGATCGTAGGCGAACGCCTGCAGATCGGGGCGTTGCTGCAAGGCAGTGGCGATGAGCACATCCACATCCGGAGGTGGCGGAGGCAGTTGGGTATCCTCATCCGTCAACTCGTAACTGACCTGCTTGTCGAAGCCAAGGACCGCTGTAAGCGCAGCGATCGCCGAGTTAACGTTGTTTTCAGCATCGAGTTGTAGAAGCTTGGCTTGCGACAGATTCACCTGGGCGAAAGACAGATCAAGGCCGGACTTCAGCTTGTTCTTCGTCAGTTCGTCGATCTGATGTTGCGCGGACTGGCGCGTGGTTACGGTTTGTTGCGCCACCTTGAGCAGAGCCTGGGCTTGCAGCGCGTTGTAGAAGGCCTGATCGGTAGCGAGGACGATATCTTCCGTGGTCGCCAGCCCATTGGCGTTCTGGGCTTTCTCCCGTAGTTTCGATGAGGCCACCAGGTTCGTGGTGCGTCCGAAGTCGGTGATGAGTTGGCTGAGAGTCACCCCGGCGCCTGCATGTTCCAGCAAGCGCGATGCGGTGAGCGAACCCGCGCCGATGCGGCTGCCTTCATTGGCATCAACCGCCGTTATGGCTCCATTGAAACTGGGGAGTTCGGCCGCCCTGGTCTCGCGATAGATCTGATGTTGCGCCAGCGCCAGCAGACGACCCACACTAATCCGCGGGTTGTTCTTAATCGCCATCTGCTCCGCAAGTGTGCGGGTTAAACGTACAGGCGTCGCTTGAGCGTCACCCGAAGAAACGCTTTGAGACTCAGCTTCACGCGGGAAGCTGGCGAACAGCACCGCTTGCGGCGCCGCGGGCCCGACGAGGCGAGTCGGATTTTGCTCCAGTTGCGGCTGCGGAGCTGAAGGTAAGTTCTCAGGTGATCCCGACTTGTCAGTTTCTTGCCCTACGCCAGGCTGGGGAAAAACCGTCAATACAAACAAAAGCAGCGCGCAAGAGGTGAAAGTGTGGGCCCAGGACATCGGGGTGCCTCTCGTTCCTGGTTCATGAGGTGTCGCGTGCGGATGTGAGCGATTGTCGCAAGCCTGCCTCATGACGCGGGCTCCGGTTTTGGATTCGCTTCGTTCTTTGCACCGCGCTTACCGTAAACCAGCAGATATGCAGCTGGCACGATGAAAATTGTCAGCATCACCGACGAGGTCAGACCTCCGATGATAGCGCGTGCCATGGGAGTGTATTGCTCGGCTCCGGTTCCCAATTTCAATGCCATGGGAATCATGCCAAAGATAGTGGCCAGTGAAGTCATCAAAATCGGCCGCAGGCGCACTCGGCATGCCGTAATCACCGCATCCACCGGCGACAGTCCTTGCCGCTCCAGGTTGTGGGCGAAATCGACGATGAGAATGCTGTTTGAATCTGCGATGCCCACCAACATCAGCACTCCCATCAGCGACATCACGTTTAACGTGCTGTGGGTAAGGGGCAGGATAATCAGCACGCCGATAAAACCCATCGGGATCGCCAGCATGATCAGAAAAGGATCGACAAAGGACTTGAACTGAGCCGTCAGGATGAGGAACAGCAAAATAAATGAAATCAGAAAACCCAGAGCAAAACTTTTGAAGGAAGCTTCCATGCCCTGCACCATTCCCCGCAAATTCACTCGAACATTGTCGGCAATCTTGGTGTCCGCAAGAATTTTCCGGATGGCGTCAGTCACTCGTCCCAAATCCTCGGTAGAGGGAGTTACGAAGATATCAACCGCGCGCTGAATCTGATAGTGGTCGACTTCGGTGGGCGTCAGAATCTGCTCCACGTTCGCGACATTCTTGAGCACCGTAGTCGGCCTGCTCCCTCCCAGGCACGCCCACGCAGAATGCCCCGTGCCTGGTTGCGGCGGGCCGGAGGGGCCGCAAGTCATTCCTTCCCCGTTACCAGCATCTCGCAAGGGAATCTGTCCCAGGTCCATCATGTTGTGAATGGCGGACTCACCGTGCTCGAAGTATTGCACCGTAAGGTAATAGTCGTTGCCGCTTTTGCGATCCACCCAATAGTTGGGGGCGATCATGTAATTCGAATTGAGCGCGGTGATCACGTTATCGACAACATCTTTTTGCGTCAGCCCCAGTTCGCCCGCGTGTACGCGGTCGACATTCAGTCGCAGAGCTGGGTAGTTCATGTCCTGCGGGATATAGATTTGCCCTGCACCATGCACTTCACGAAATCGACCGGCCAGATTTTGCGCGATGCTATAAATCTGGTTCAGATCCGGACTGCTGACCTGCACGTCGATTGGTGCCGGCATCCCAGTATTGAGAATGGCGTCAACCATCGAACCACTGGAAAAAAACGTCCGGATATCAGGAAACTGGCTTGCCATCGCCTTCTGCACACGGTCCATATATGCAAAACTGCTCAGGTTGTGCGGTTCGTTGAGGGCCACTTGGACCGTCGCTGTGTAAGGACCGGAGTTGGTGGTGTAAAGGGAGGAGAAGTCCGGAACAACGCCGATGTTCGAAACAATTCGCTTGAGGTCCTTCGGTCCTACTTCCTGCCGGATTAGGTCTTCGACCCTCCCGACGTACTGATCCGTCATCTCAATCCGAGTCCCGGTCGGAACCTTCAGGTTGATCGTGAACTGGCCGGCATCTGTCTGGGGAAAAAACGCAAGCCCTAGCAATGGATAAATTGCCAGGCTTAACACGAACAAGCCCATGAGCAAGGCCACCGTAAGTCCGGGACGTTGTAGCGCTCGCCGAACCCATCGCTCGTAAAAATCGAGAATTTTATTAAACATTCGGTTGAACCGGGCGTTGAACCGGTCCATCCCGGAGCGACTGGCGGCAGCCGTGGGTTCGACGTCATACTCGTCTTCTTTCTTTCCATGCTCAGGAGTAGGGTGCATGGCTTTCAAGAAACGCGAGCAGAATAAAGGGATGACCGTCATCGCCACGACAAACGAGGCCAGCAGCGATAAACAAAACGCGAGCGCCAGCGCCGAGAAAAGAAACTTGGCAACGCCATAAAGAAAAACGACCGGGAAGAAATCGACTACGTCCACCAAAGTTGCGGCTAAGACGGCGAGACTTACTTCGGAGCCGCCCACTTCAGCGGCGATCATGGGCGCCGTGCCCATTTCGAGATGGCGGTAAATGTTTTCGAGCGAAATCACCGAGTTATCGATCACGCGCGAGAAAGCCAGCGCCATCCCGCCCAGAATCATCGTGTTTACCGTACCGCCCATTAGCGCCAGCACCACGAATGCGGCCAGCGCCGAGATTGGAATGGAGAGCAGCACCGCCGAAGTCGCCCGAAAACTCCCCAGAAAAATAAGAATCATCAAGCTGGTCAGAACCAATCCCAGCGCGCCTTCGTGCAGCACCGTGTGAATGGCCTCCTTGACGAACACAGACTGGTCGAAGACAATGCTGGTCTTCATCTGCTGTGGAATGTCGTAGAGGTGCTGGATGAGCTTGCGGACTCCATCCACCACGGCAATGGTGTTGGTATCGCCGCCTTGTTTCATCACAGGGATGTAGGCGGATTTCTGGCCGTCGATCCGCACGATATTGTATTGAATCTGATGAGAATCCTCGGCTTTGCCGACATCGTTTACGGTGACCCAGGAGTTTCCTTTTACTTTAAGAGGAACATCCCCCAGCTGCTTCATGCTGTCAACCAAGCTGTTGGAGTAAACGAAATAATCGTACGGCCCCATCTTCACGTCGCCGGCGGGCAAAATCAGGTTGGCGTTGTTGACCGCGCTCACTACGTCCATCACGCTCAATTGACGTGAAGCCAGCTTGTAGGGATCGACGTATACCATGATCTGGCGATAGATTCCCCCGAAGACGCCGGGAATTTCCGCGCCCGGCACGCCCGCGATCTGGTTGCGAATTTGGAACTGAGCGTAGTCGTGAAGTTGAGTTTGGGTGAGTCCCTCGCCTTTTACCGTCACCAGCGCCACCGGCAAACTGGATGCATCGAATTTAAGAACCACCGGAGGCAGTGTTCCAGGTGGTAAACGTTTCAAATCGGCGAGAGCCAGATTGGATAACTGGCTTACGTCGGCATCGGGATTGGTTCCAGGCTGGAAGTAGACGCGGATGATGCTGACGCCTAATAGGGACCGAGATTCCATGTGGTCCACGCCGGAGGCCAGGGTAAAGAATCGCTCCAGAGGATCCGTAATATCCGTTTCAATATCCTCTGGCGGCATGCCCGAATAAAACGTGGCCACCACAACTTCGGGCAGATTAATCGGCGGGAACAGATCCACCGGCATTCGGGCCAGACTGGTCACTCCAATGACCAGGAGCGTGAGGCAGATCACGATTATGAAATACGGATTACGAATGGAAAACCCTGGCATAAGTCTGTCCGGCTACGTCGCAGCCTTGTCAGGCATTGCGACCTTCCGCGCTACTGTGTGCTCTCCTCGTGATAATGCATGATGGCCACTCCGTGCGGAGTGACCTTTTCGCCGGCCTTCAGGCCAACGCGGTCGCTCACCACCACCTGCTCTCCGTCGTTCAATCCCGAGGCAATTGCGGCATCGCTGGCGGTCAGCAATCCGACTTGCACCGTTCGATCCTCGAGTACATGGTTTCCGTCAATTACGAAAACCGTGGTCTTCTCGCCTTCGCGGTTCAGGGCCTGCACGGGTACGGTCGGAACATTGTGTTCTTCCTCGAGGTTCAATTCCGCTTCCGCATAGAGGCCCGGTAGCAAAACCCGCTTGGGATTGGGAATATCGACTTCGGTGTGCATGGTTCGGGTATCTTCTCGCACGTCCACGGAAAACCGCGCGATCTTCCCTGGAAAGGTGTGGTTCAGAGACGGCACGCGAACATCCACATGATCGCCGATATGGATGTATTGCACATAGGACTCCGGAACTGGAATCACGAGCCGGAAAAGATCATCTTGGGAGAGCCGGACGATGGGCATCGCCTGCGTACTCGACCCGGTGCCGGCCTGCACCAGCGTACCCAGGTTCGCATAGCGATCGGTAATCACTCCGGTAAACGGCGCGGTGATCTGCGAATAATCAAACAGGCTCTGATCGTGAGACAGTTTCGCCTTTGCCACCGACATTTGGCTCCGGGTCGCTTCTAGAGTCGCTTGTCCGGCGTCCACCTGAGACGATGCGGCCAAATCTTTCGCCTGAGCGTCGTCCACTTCCTGTTGCGCCACAATGCCAGGTTGGCTTTGAAAAACTTCGTTCAGGCGCGTGTATTGCAAATGCAGAGCGTCGTATTGGGCCTGATACCGAGATAATTCGTGTTGGACGCGAGTAACTTGATTGGCCGCGTTCTTGATTTCCGCTTCGTCTTCCTGAAGCTGCGCTTCCAGCTCCGGAATCTCCAGGATGGCCATTACCTGGCCGGCTTTCACACGTGTTCCGTAGTCGACATCCAGCTTCTTCACGTAGCCGGATTCTTTCGCGTACACATCGATTTCCTGGAAAGGTACCAGCTCCGAAGACAAGGTGACGTGCCGACTGAGCGATTTCCTTACGACCCCCGAGACCCCGACGGTGGGCTCCGGCGCGCCCGCTTGCACAGGTCCGCTGTCTTTTCCTGAACACGAGGCCAAGGTAATGGCCATCGTGGCCACCAGTGCGGCCAGAGCACGGGAGCTTAACGTTCCTGCCCCGCAACTGCACGCCTTATCGTAGCGATCGCAATCTTGAGTCATCGCGTGTACCTTGGCCGGTATCTCCGGCCGCTTTCTAGCTCAGCGAATTCACTTCGTCGCCTAGCTTTGCCACAGAAAAATCCGGAGATCGGCAAAGATCAATCACACGTTTCTCCAACTTTTTCAGCCGGTCTGCAGCTGCAGGAACTCTGGAGGCAATTTCTGCTGGAACCGTCAATACGCCATGCTGGTCTCCATGCAGCAGATCTCCCGGACGCACTTCCATTCCACCCACGCCGATTACCTTTCCAATTTCAAAGATGTGGGCATAAGCATGGGAAACGGCGACGTTACCGGCGAACAGTTGAACGCCCATCGCACGCACCGCCGGCAGTTCGCGAACCGCGCCATTTGTCACGTACCCGACACACCCCAGAGCTTTTAGGATGGCAGCATGCATTTCACCGACGAAGGCGCCGCGACCAGGCGGTCGGTCCATATCTTCCAATACCAAAACGCGGGGAGTTGGAATCTCAAGAATGCTGTTCCAAAAATCCGCTCGGTCGCGGAAACTTCCCCCCACGATCGGCGGTTCGCCGCTTCGGAGGCGGGCCGTTGCCGCGTAGCCAACCATCGGAGGAGCATCTTGGAACATGCAGCGAATGCTGGCATCAGCAAATCCCGTGTTACGGAGCCTCACATTAAAGGATTCGATTGCGTTGGCCACCATGCACGTCCCGAACTGGCGAAGAGCTTGAAGCTCCTCTTCGGTCAACGAAGGTGCGACGTGCATGTCAATTTCCTTTCAGGATTCAGAGTGGTTGTCTGAGCAACTCAGGCCCGCCAACCTTTGAATATCCGAGCCGATGTTGAATATCAACCGACAAAGTGATGCCAGCTTGCCGGTCAGCGGATAGAAGAATTTTCCGGGGTAAGTCAGCCCGGCTGCGCTGGACTTTTATGCGAGTGATTTCAACGCGGGAGGAGGCCGATTATAAAGGCTTTCTTCGAAAAACAGCCTCGGCACCGGAGGCCTGGCCAGTGCAATACTTGGGTTAAATGTAGGTGTCAGTGTGAGCCAAAGTCTGAGTACTGGCGGTACCCAGTTGGCAGCATTCTTGGTTAAACGCTGTCTTTTCGCATCCGGAGAGGAGTTTGTTTGAACATTCTTAATTCCGTGCGAGGAAACGTCCAGCGGCAAGGTATAGCGGGTCGCCAGGCTGACAGTTAGAGACCACACGACCCCGAGCACCACGACAGCGCACCAATTTTTCCGTCGTTCGTGTGTCAATGGCTTAACGGTAACAATTGTAGCAACATTTACCAGACTGATTGTTTTTACATCGAAATTCGGTCAGCCGCAAGTTGTCGAGTAGTTACCTAATCTCCTACTTAGATTTACTTAGATATTCCCTCTCGAATGCTGGTTGCACGATCTAGAGGGATATTTGAAGTGATGGGCGAAAACTCCGGTCTGCCACGCCCGTGTTCATGGCGGCTGCGATCGGCTTAACTCCGTTATTTTCGTAAGGAGGGCGTCTTTTGCTCACAGCCCTAGGCGATCAAGGTCTGACTCAAACTACCTCATCAAGCGATCACCAATCGCGTCGGCCGGGACTAGGTAAGTCGGAAGGCACGTGGGAGCCCCAAGGGTTGAAGATGCAGATACGAGACCGTGTTGTCGCGCATTCTCATGGCATTGACCTTCAACGAATAGGCAGCGCGCCTCGGGCGGCCTGGTTCTTCATCTCCTCCAGGTTCAGCTCCAATCAAGGTCCCCAGCACCATTGTGCACAATCAGCGGCGCGTAATTCGCGGTTACGGCGAGCAGGAAGGGTCTCATGTCCAAACCTCCAACCATCGCAGAACACCTAAAGGCATGCGGAGTCTCTCGCAGAAGCTTCCTACAGTTATGCGCCACGCTGATGGCAACCGCCCCCTTGGGTTTGGCGTTCACCGGCAATAAATCAATCCTGCAGATCGCAAATGCCATCAAGGCGAAGCGGCCATCCGTCATAGGGCTGCGCTTCCAGAACTGCACGGGATGCACAGAAGCTTTGCTCCGCACCTCCGCTCCCGGTGTCGCTCCCCTGATTCTGGATGTTATTTCCCTCGACTATCACGAGCCGCTGATGGCGGCATCCGGTGCGCAAGCCGAGGCGGCCTTGCGCTCCGCCATGGCTGAAAACGCCGGGAGCTATGTTTTGGGCGTTGAAGGGGCGATTCCCACCAGGGACGACAGCGTCTACATGCAGATGGGGAGGCAGGGCTGCGGTTCAGGTGGTGAAGAAAGTGGCCGGCCGCCCTTCGAGCGTGGGCGACAGAAGAGTTGCACCGGTCGACTCCTCTCAGCCCGTCCTAGCAGATGCGAGGTAGTTGATCTCCGGCAAGCATGTCCACGACACGGGTCGTTCCCAGCGGGGTTCTCATCGTGACCAGCCCGGCATTCTTTTCCGTCACCGTGCCAATGATCTGAGCCTCCGTTCCCAGAGGATGGCGTCTCATCGCCTGCAGTAGGATATCCGCAACTTTGGCCGGCACGATTGCCATCAACTTGCCTTCGTTGGCTACGTAAAGCGGATCCAGCCCGAGCAACTCGCAGGCCCCTTGAACCTGTTCGTGGACGGGAAGTGAACTTTCCTGCAGTTCGATCCCGACCCTTGACTGCTGTGCTATTTCATTCAGCGTGCTGGAGACGCCACCTCGCGTCGGGTCCCGCATGCAGCGAATTTCGCGAGTTACGCTCAGCATCTCAGCCACCAGCGTATGCAAAGCCGCACTGTCGCTTACGATCTCAGTTTCGAACTCCAAGCCCTCGCGCTGCGCCAAAATCGCGATCCCATGATCGCCAATCGAACCGCTCAAAAGCACCTTATCGCCGGGACGCGCATGGTCGGCGGAAAGTTCAACTTCATCGCGCACAACTCCGATCCCTGTTGTGTTGATAAAGAGACCATCGCCCTTGCCTCTCTCCACGACCTTGGTATCACCCGTAACGATCTGCACGCCAGCTTCCGACGCAGCTCGATTCATCGAGTGCACCACACGCCGGAGCTCGTCCATCGAGAAGCCTTCTTCAATGATGAAAGCGGCGCTCAGGAATAGCGGCGTCGCCCCACCCATCGCCAGGTCATTCACCGTGCCGTGAACAGCAAGAGATCCAATGTCGCCACCCGGAAAAAAGAGCGGCTTCACCACGAATGAATCCGTGGTCATGGCCAATCGCTGACCATTCACATTCACAATCGCCTGGTCATCCATACGCGCGAGCGCCGGATTCTGGAAGACCGGCAGAAAAATGTCGCGAATTAACGCAGCGCTCAGCTTCCCGCCGCTCCCATGGCCTAGAAGGATCGTGTCCCTGGCCGGAAGCGGCGCCGGGCAGCTGATTTCGAAGTTCACATCGACGCGGGTTTTCGCTGACAAAGTACACTCCTGGTTGCGACCGCGTGGCGTCGATAGTGATAGTAGGCGGCACACGCTCCTTCACTCGATACCATCGGAGCTCCTAACGGATTTTCCGGCGTACATCTCATGCCAAACGCGGGGCAATCCGTCGGCTTCTTCAATCCCTGCAAAACCTGGGCGCTGATGCATTCCGCGGGCTCGTCCACCGAGAATTCGCCTAAATCAAAGACCCGATTGGCGTCATACGCCGCGTATTCCTGGCGCAGTTGCAATCCGCTCTGCGGTATCGGGCCGATTCCGCGCCACTTTTGATCGGCGACTTCAAACACCTCGGCCATGATCTGCTGCGCCGGCAGGTTTCCCTGGTAGCTCACCGACCTCACGTACTGGTTTTCCAGTTTTGCTTCTCCCGCTTCGAGTTGCCGGACCAGCATAAGCACCGCTTCCAGAATGTCGACCGGCTCGAATCCCCCTACGACGATCGGAATGCGAAAATGGCGAACCAGAGCCTCATACTCTTTGCAGCCCACAACCGTGCAGACGTGTCCTGGCGCGATGAAACCTTGCACACGGTTTGAGCTGGAAACCATCAGGGCGCGAATCGCCGGCGGGACCAGCACATGCGAAACCAGCATGGAAAAGTTGCTAAGCTTCTCGCGCTTGGCTTGCCATGCTGCCATCGCGTTCGCGGGCGCAGTGGTTTCAAAACCGATCGCCAGAAACACGACTTTACGCTCAGGATTCGAGCGGGCGATCTTTACTGCCTCCGTCGGGGAATAGGCAATGCGAACATCCGCGCCCTGAGCTTTAGCCCGAAGCAGATCCGAGCGCGATCCAGGAACCCGCAGCATGTCTCCGTAGGAAACCAGAATCACCTCCGGATGCAGCGCCAGCGCAATTGCTTTATCGACGGTTTCAAGGGGGGTCACGCAGACCGGGCATCCGGGGCCATGCACGAGTTCGATCCCGCTCGGCAGCAGTTCATCCAGACCGTAGCGCATGATGGTATGGGTCTGGCCGCCACAGATCTCCATCAGCACCCAGGGCCGCGTGCTTCGCTGCACGATCTCAGAGGCCAAAGCGCGGGCAATGCGCTGGTCACGATACTCGTCGAGATATTTCATGGTTAGGATTCAGGGCGAAAACTATTCTTCCGCCGGTGGCAATTCCGCCTCTAACGCTCCCATCTCTTCCAAAAGCTTGTAGGTACGTTCAGCTTCCGAGGAATCGACCCGGCTTATGGCGAAGCCTACGTGCACCATCACGTAGTCGCCCAAGCCCGCCTCAGGGACAAAACTGAGCGACACCTGCCGCACAATCCCGCCGAACTGCACGCGGGCCGCCCGCAGGGACCCCATCTCCTGAATTTCGAGGATCTTACCCGGTATGGCGAGGCACACGAAGATTTCTCCATAGCCAGTAAAACATTGGCCCGATCCGCAACCTGTGACGCGCCTCACAGAGCAAAGTGATGGCTCGCA
>Ga0187855_10003352_pt1 | contig 11790 bp, 6 predicted proteins | sample June2016WEW_8_10_2_FD_132969 | JGI IMG/M metagenome (GOLD analysis project Ga0187855, IMG submission 132969) | Peatland microbial communities from SPRUCE experiment site at the Marcell Experimental Forest, Minnesota, USA - June2016WEW_8_10 | ecosystem: Environmental > Terrestrial > Soil >...
CAATGTTATGCTTCGGGCTCACCGCGAGATATGGCAGCCCAGAGTTGTTCGCAAGTGTAAGACCTTCAGGAAGATTCTTCTAGCGATGGAAGCAAACCTTATCTACGATGTCGGAATGAATAACGGCGATGACACTGCGTACTATCTCAGTCGGGGATTCCGAGTACTAGCAATCGAGGCGAATCCTGTCTTCGTCGAACAGTGCTTACGACGTTTCAAACGAGAGATCGGAGCCGGGATGTTATCCATCCTGAACATTGGCGTATCCGACAGCGAGGGTACGTGCCCTTTCTGGATCTGCGATGAGCACCCGGAATGGAGTTCATTTGATCGGTGCATCGCTTCCCGAGACAACTCCAATCATCACCAAATCACCGTTTGCTGCCGCCGCTTCCAATCGATCCTTAGAGAGTTCGGAAATCCTTATTATCTTAAGTTGGATATTGAAGGAAACGAAATTTGCTGCTTACGGGACTTGCCCGCCTCCGACTTGCCAAAGTATGTTTCGTTTGAGAAAACAGACACTTGGGCTACCGATTCTTTGACCTTACTAAACGATCTTGGATATACGGGCTTCAAGCTGATCAGTCAGGCTAACTATCTCGCCTTGCAATACCCTGCGACCCCCGAGGAGCGGGCATACGAGAGGGCGCAAAGAGTCCTGCTGAGTAGGAATCTGTTATTACGCGTTGCTAGAAGGGCCGGCATGAGGCGTTGGCTTGAGCGCCGGGTTAACCGCACTCGTTCCCGACACGGCTGGATATTTCCGCAGGGCAGTTCAGGTCCGTTCGGAGAGGACCTGCTCGGCAAATGGCAGAGTTACCGAGAGATAACTGAAACGCTTGCGGTAGCGAATTCTGCTCGCATAGCAAAAACACAGAGTGTGTTCTGGGCTGAAGAAGATTATAGCTTCTGGGCCGATTTCCACGCAAGGCGAGAAGAGTGAATTCTTGCGGATCGGCCAACACTCGCCACGAATGGAGACCGCCGTGAAGAATCTCATTTGATTTTTCGTTTTGTTGCGGCCCTTGGCGTTCGTCGCGCCATTCCAACGCATCGTTGGCCAGCACCCGGCTATTCAAGTTGCCCAAGATCCGCTGTCCACCACTGTCTACATTACGAAGAGTGGAAAAGGACGGATGCGATACCGAATGCGGAGCAAATCAAGACAACTTTGAAGGAGGCCAGGGCGAACGGGTACACACCATGCAAGGTGTGCCACCCGCCTCAATAGTTGAAACTGCTTTCAGCGTCGCCCTGGCCGTCGTCCCCATTGCGCGAGATCTCTAAGAAAAGCGAGATCGGAAAACCAATCTACCCCGGATGGCGGGGGAGGCAGCGTCGAAACGGTAATCTGGCATGGCATTTCTGGACTTTGCGGAATACCAAGTAGTCGAGTCGAGAATTGTTGTATTGCCGTGCCAGGCGCGCACAAACCGTTACATCTGAGTTGAAGGACGAGTGGAACTGAAACTTTCAAGTGTTACACCGTTTGCTGGCGCAGCAACGGACTATCGAGAGTCGCACGTTCAAATTGTCGTTAATGGTCAAATGGTGCCGTGGTCCGTCTTGCCGCAAGGCAGCTCCAGAGGTCTTGAGTGTTACAATCACACGCTCGATAAATTCGCTCCGGATCGCTACCGATGGTAATCGCGTTCCACCCACGAAAGATCCCGATGGGGCTTGTATCCGATTCGTCGGTAAGCTTCCCTCAGCCATCCAAAGCGCCTCGCGTAAACCTGGCCGCTCGGCGGCCGGCGGCGGCGAGAAAAAGTGCCACTTTGGGCGGTTATGGACGTCGCCGGCGGTGCCGGTTCTGAGCGCCCCATCGGTGACGCGGTAAGTACTCTATAAGGTTTTGCCGACTATACCGTCTCGGTAATGCCGCCACCTGCGATGTCCAGCCGCGGAATCACCATGAAGCTCGAAGATGCCACTTGGGGAGCTTGGATCGAATGCCCGGAAGCCGAGCTGCCGCAGAATCTAGCTTGGGGGCGCGACTACAACGATGTCTGTCCTATCCACGGTGCTCTCCTTGGAGGTGCCCGGCACACTCTCCACGTGGGTGTGGATGTGGTTCCGGTGGCGTGAGGAACTCGGCAACTTTTTGACTTGCGACGTGTTACGGCGGAGAGAGAGGGATTCGGAGTATCGCGAGCCTTGATATTACCTTAACCCACGGATTATTCGTTGCCATAGCAGCGAGCCTTGCAACTCTTGCCAAGCCTCCTTGGCCCATATTGGCCCAGAGGGTTCTTGGCGGCCAGATGGTCTTTCGGCACTAAATGTCACCGCATGAGCCGGGCGGGGATCGAACCCGTGCATAGCTATTCCACAGCACAGGTGGTCGATTCTTAGGAAGGACCAGACGGCCCAAAGTCGCTCAAGTGTCCCCACATCGTGAGGTAATCAAGAGAGCGAATCCGGCTTACTTACCGGATCACGTGAACGTTGGATTACCATTCATCGAGTGAGTGGGAGCCCTCGATAACAAGTTTTCATTGGTCGTTCCGGAAGCCCTATCCAGCACGCACAGGTTCGCTCAGTCCAATCCGCAGCGTCCAACTTAACCAACTCATCCCCGGCTTTAGGCGACCGCAGTAACGCCTCACAATCTGCAGAAACAGCTTCTTGATCGATGCTGTTGCGTAAAGACGTGGTATCGGAAAAACCAGCCTCACTTAGCGCAAGGAGGCCGATGTCGTCACAAATGGCCCTTTGTCGCGACACCGAATTCGCCCTGGCGTGTTTCGCCGCGTATGCAGATCTAAAAGAGTTTCGCGCAAGTGCCCTATTGGGGCCGTTTGTCAAAGACCTGTTTTCAGCAATTGCTTGTCCCCATTTTTATACGAATCTCGCTTTATTGTCTAGAGAAGGAAATGTAGAGACGCGGTCAAGCGCTGGAAGGCTCTTGCAATCTCTCGTTATTGGCCTTACAATCGAATACATTTCCGTACACGTAACCGGGAGGAGTGTTATGCGCCGTACTTGTCTGACGATTGTTGCTTGCACTGCTGCATCGATTGGGTTCAGCTTTGCGCAGGATAATATTAAAGCCGATACAACAGAAGCGCTCGGATTGGAATGGCAGGACTCCAAAAATGCGCTTCACTGCCTGAAGGCGCTAGGGTTATATACACAATACACGCCAGATCCCGAACGCGCCGCTAAGGAAGCGCTGCAGGAATTGCAGGAGGGCGACGCGGGCCACAAGGAACTTTTCAAAGTTGCACAAGAGCAGCCTGATTTCCTCAATTGGCTGGCTAGCGCGACTCCGAAAAGCTATAAAGTGCCGGATGACGAGACTTTGTTCACACAGGCCAAGGCCGTCATTGCCAAAGTCTACACGGGCCGGCTGGATGCTCTTTCCGACGTACATAAATCCTCGCAGGCCCAATACGACGCTTTGGCGCTCTTCCAACTGCTGAACACGTATCGAACGAGCACGATTACCCTTGACGAGATGCAAACCCTCCGGGCTGCCTATAAGAACCCCAAGCGGCTGTTCAAGATTGTAGACGACCGGTTCGATCCACCGAAGTCGTAAATTCATTCACGGAACGGCTTTTCAGATTGGAGACATTTATGTTACACAGGAGCCTTTTGGCGGCCTCACTTATTTTTGGGGGGACGCTATGTTTCGCTCAGCGGGCGACCGTCAAAGTTGACGCGGATGCCGGCCCTCCCCGCGACCTTCGGCCATTCGGAAAGTATCTTGCTGAAATCTGCACTCTAACCGTCCGCGAAACCGTCCCCGACGGTGAACAGAAGGTATCCTGCGATCCGACGTCCAGAGTTGTCCCTGACAGGAAGAAGGCACAGACCATCGATCTGAAACTGGTGAGCGATCCGGCGGCAAAAAGCGATTCGCCGCCCGGCTATCCGATTGTATCGGGCAGTCATTTCTTCGTGAGCGCGAGTGCCGATTCCGGGCGGGCCGTGGCTCAGCGGATAATTTCCGGAAATGCGACGCCCATTGGAGGAAGCGGGACCGTGCGTTATCGCGCCAACGCCCCGGGCACCATCGTGATCCGGGCAAACGTGAACGCCGGGCAGCCCTATGAAGCGGCTGCCCCCGTGGATCTTATCCTGCAAGTGGTTGCCGACGCGGATAAGGTGGCAGCGGCGGGCTGCCCGGTCTTGGGACCGGCTGTCGCTACCCAAAGCAAACCTATCGATTTGCCGGGCGTCGTCAGCCTGTTAGGGAACCCGACCCCGTTTCTTTTGGCTGCGCAAGGCGCCAATACCATTCTGATTTATTCTACCCGCGAGCCTCTGAAACGCGAGGAACAAGCGATTCTGGATTCATTTCAGGGCAAAATCGACGCACTCGTGGGACGTGACGCGGCGTCCCTCGGCCTGACTCCGGCGCCCGCCAAACCCTTCAGCGTGGAGTTGATAGTCCCACACGGCGCCGCACTGGGCGATCTGGCCACGCGAATTTCAGGGTTGAATTACAGCCAGTTCACGGTGCAGGACGTGGGCAGCGGTGCGATACGCGTGACTGCGCCGACTACTCCGGACTGCGACACATGGAAGGGGTTCCTCGGCGATATCCGGCGCATGCAGTGGCAGTTGCAGTCGGAACCGCTGATGACAAAGCTTTTCTACCTATCTTCGAACGATGTTGCGACAGCATTCAGCGGTTTGGGGGGCGCCGCGGCACCCAGCCCAAGCCCGGGACCCGCTCCTTCCGCTACCGCCGGCGCGGCGACCCCAGCGGCCGGTGGCTCAACAGGTGGCTCAACCCCGGCCGCTGCCTCACCGGGCGCTCCCAGTTCTACGCCGAGCAGTCCAAGCCCAGCGCCCGCTGGCGGGAGCAGCCCGGCTGCAACTCCGGGAGGCGCCAGCCCCGCTCCAGCATCGAGCGGCGGTGCGGGAGCGCCCTCCAATGCGAGTATCTCGGTAACGCAACCGCCGGGGAGCGTTATCCAGATCAGCTCCGACACTACGCCTTGCGTTGTTGCGGGACTTGCGTTTGGTAACAGTTCGGCATGCAGTCCGGCGCCATCCCCGGCAGCAGGCGCGGCTGCTGCGGCAGCCGGCAGCGCGACTCCGGCCACGCCCGCCGCGCCTCCGGCTCCGAAACCTCCGCCGGGTATGAACTGGCTGGCCGTATCAGCAGGCGGTGGCGAACAGACGCCGCCGGACCTGTTGGTGTTTTCCGACACGAACACGGGCGATGACGAACAAATCGCAGAACGAAAAAGAATACTCGCGTTGCTGGATCTGCCTCGTCCGGAGATGATCATCAACGCCTGGGTGATGCAGAATTCGTCTTCGAGTGGTCAGGCGATGGGCGCGTTCGCGGGAATGGTGAAGGATCTGGTGTCTGAATATAACCGGGCCTTGGAGGAAGTGGTGCTGACGGGCTGGAAGGATGTCAAGAAGCAGATCGCTACGACTTCCTATTTCAACCGGCCATTCTACCACTACGTCGCCGACAGGTTCATTGCGGACACATTCGTCACAGCCAAATCCGGCCAGACTCCGCAACAACTCTCGCAGGCTTATCTGGATCGCAGCCAGGCGTGGATGGCGGACCCGGCGGCGCCTGGGAAACGCACCGATCTGGAAATCTGCGAGAAAGGCCGCTACTGCCTCGGTTACAACAGCCTGTTTCGGCCGTTGAAGCCGGTGTTGACCGATCTGCTGTTGACACTGATTGCAGCCGACGCTCCGGTCAGCGCCGCCAAGAGGGCAATCGCGGCAGTGGAAGGCACCACGCCCGGAATAACCAGAGAGGCGAGTTGCGCTAACTCATCGGAAGACGCAGCAGCAAGATGCCATTCGATCTGGAAGAATCTGGGCCTACGGGACGAGCCTCCGGCACCCAGCGTACCCAGCGACCTTACGTACGCTACCTGCGCTACCCAGGACCAAGAGGGAATCCTAGGCGATCTGATGTCCGCATCGGATCACCAGCCGAGGGTCCGACTCAGGTGCTTCGAACAAGCGATTGAGACGTATCTAGGGGAGAACGAGGACCCACCTTATGGCGACGGGTTAATGCGTGCCGCGGTTGCCGACTTCCTGTTCAATTACAAGATGAGCCAGCAGTATCCGCATGAATTCGTCGCTTATGATCTTAGCCAGAGCGCGGATGCCCTGAACTCGGCGCTGAGCCCCATTATCGACGCATTCAACCGCGACCTGACCGCATTTCAGATATTCGTGCGGGCGGACGTGGAGTACCGCGTGCAACGCATTAATGCGGGCAACGACCATCGATTCTTCATAAAGAAAATGTTCGGACTCGACAAGCCTTCATTTTTCAACGACGGTCTCATCACGGTGCGCACCATTTCCGGCCAGTGGACTTCGGCCGGTGCAACCTCGCAGAGTTTTCTGAACGCCAGCACCGCGCCGCAGCTCACCGCCCTGTTGAACTCCGTGGCCGGAAGCGGCAGCGCGAGCGGCGGAAGCACGAGCGGGGGAAGCGGCAGCCCGCTGCTGGGCGCGGTTCTCTCCGCCAACCCGTTGAGCAGGGCGCAACTGCTGGCGGGCGCGCTTTCCAACTATCAAACCACCTACGCCCAAATCGGCCGGTCCATGCAGCTATACGCCATACCAAGGAGTCTCAGCACGGCATCTTCGGCTGAGATCGCAATTACGCTGAATGCCGACGAATCCGCCGCACCCACTTATCTCGACACCGGCGGAGGCACGGGCAACGCTTCCATCAATACGTCGCGGGTTGCCAACCACGACACTGCGACGCGCGTGCGCGTGGAATCGGTGAAGCTGTTCGAAGTCTCTTCTTTTTCGGCGATCGTGCAACGGTCCAAATCGCGATTCCCGCTGCTTCCACCGTTTGTGGAGATTCCATACGTCGGCACGCTACTGGGCATCCCCTTATCGGCGGCGAAGGAATTTCATAGCAGCACGGCGGTGCTCAGCGCGGTGGTGGTGCCCACCGCTGCCGACATCGCGTACGGCTTGAAATTCGTTTTCGACCTGCAGGTGGATGGCGAAGATGGACCCTGCAGCTATGTAAAAGCGGCGAGCGGCCTGGATGTAACCAAACCTTGCCGCTTCCGGAGGGCGTTGTCGCAGAAGGACCTGAATCAAGCGCCGATTCGAATGTTTAACAAAGCCATGGTACGGTGTCTGGCCACGTCCGCAACCGCCTGCGAAAAACTAACGTTTGCCGCCGTACCGCTGGATTACTAGGGAGCGTGCCGTTTGTGGAAATCCAAAGCTGAACTGAAACAGGTGCTCCTCTCGCTGCGGGCACCTGCCCGGCACCTTGTGATGACTTCGCCGACGTTGGCGAATCCGTCCGCTAATGCATCGATGAGGGTTCTGAATGTAATGTTCATTCCAGGTCAGGGATAAAGCTGCCATGTCTATTTTCAACGACACAACCCGTTCCTTTGCCACAGCACTTAGGGAGGAACTAGCCTCCATCAAAGCGGCGCGAGAGGCTCGGGAACTGTACCCGGTTCAACAGCCGGCTGCCATAGTTATCCCCGCGCCCATGAATGCGGGCACCCAACAACCACCTGAAACCGCGCCAAAATCAAAGATCGCCATGAGAGTCCTGCACTTTCTCGGTCGAGTGATTTCATATCTCCGGCGAACGCCGATAATGAGTCTAATCTATGGGCAAAAGGAACAGGCGCTACATCAACCTCCTTTTGTGGATGCTCTCCAGCAGGATCTTGTTGGCTTATCCATTTCTGGCGGGGGCATTCGTAGCGCGACGCTGAGCCTGGGCATATTGCAGGGTCTAGCGGCCAGAGGATTACTGAAGCATATCGATTACTTGTCCACCGTCTCCGGCGGAGGTTATATAGGCTCCTGGCTGATTTCGTGGATTCGCCAAGACGCCAGGGATACCCACCATGCCAAGGCGGCACTTGCTCAAGTGGAAACCGCCCTCGCTTCGGACGCGGACAATGATGTCAGGCCTGTACGTTACTTGCGCCGCTACAGCAATTACTTAACTCCAGATACTTCGTTACTGAGTGCGGACACTTGGACGCTCGCGGCCATCTGGTCGCGCAACACGCTGCTGAACTTGGCCATCATAGTCTCTGGCATTGCCGCCTTGCTTCTGTTGCCGCGTTTTGCCGGGTATTTTCTGCTCCCGATGTCGCAGGGGAAGTATTCGGCGATGTTCGGCGTCGACACGTGGGTGGCCGGGATCTCCCTACTCTGCGCTGCTCTAAGCATCGGCTCCAATCTCTTCCAGGTCGGTCGCGGGGAACCAGGCATGGCGGCCCAGTCGGGTGTTCAGTTGCTCATCGTCGTGCCGCTGGTGATCGGATCGTCCGCGATGGCGGAGTGGATGTTACGGGTGCCGACACTCGTTCTGCATAGCTGGCTGCTTGTCCCCACCATCATCTCGGCCGTCCTATACGCGGCGCTCGCATGGACTGGAGGGTTTTCAGGATGTTTTGTGATGCAGAACAAGCGATCCTGGCCCGAATGGCTGCTCTACCCATTGGGTTACGCTCTGGCTGCTTTTGCTTCCATTCTCGCCGGCCTTCTCACAGCCATAATGCTGCACGGTGTGGCCCTTTTAGTCCAGCAGGCGCAGCAGGTTTTTCCGGGGTGGTTACACTGGGCCGGGCTCTGTGTAGGCCCGCCGCTTGTGCTGCTGGTTCTGGCTCTAGGAATGATCCTCCAGATCGGTCTCATGGGCCATGACCTGCCGGACGCCTCGCGGGAGTGGTTGGGCCGTCTGAGAGCTTGGACGATGATCTACAGCTTTGGCTGGCTGCTGTTCACCGGAATCTCAATCTACGGTCCATTTGTGTTGTACTGGGCCGGTTCAACTGCGTCACTCAGCCTCGGCGGAGTTTGGGGTGCAATTTCCGCCATAGGACTTTTTGGTGGAAAGAGCGAAAAGACTACGGGCGGTTCAGCGTCGGAGGGAATCGATTGGAAAGGTCTTTGTCTGGACGCCATTACCAAGATCGCTCCTTTTGTTTTCATTCTGGGGTTTGCGACATTGATCGCACTCGGAATTCATGAGCTCGTAATTCATCCGTTCGCATCGTCAACCGCTAGCGCCGGGACACAGCCTAGAACAATCCCCCTCGCCGGACCACCCGACCGAGTAACCCTCACGGTCGGTGAGAAACCGGTACCCGCCAGCACCTTCCGAATTCGCAGCGAAAAATACGCGGACGATCTTAACAGCGTCCAAATTGGCAGGCTATCGCCCGGAGACTTCGATTTTTACAATCTGGGTTCCCTCTTGCTGCTGGTTACAGCGGCCGGGTTGCTGCTTTCCTGGCGCGTGGATATTAATGATTTCTCCATGCATCACTTCTACAAAAACCGCTTGGTGCGCTGCTATCTGGGAGCCTCGCGCCCGGTCACCGGAGAGTTTCGCCGCAAGCCCGACCGATTCACCGCCTTCGACTCCCGGGATGACACTCCTCTTGCGAAATTCGCGTGTCCAGACCAGGATCAGAAGATAGCCTTCGCGAAAGAAGATTATTGCGGGCCGTATCCGATCCTCAATGGGGCTCTCAATTTGGCGGGTGCAACCCCGCTGGCCTGGCAAGAGCGTAAAGCAGCTTCATTCGCCTTCACTCCACTCTACTGTGGCTACGACAAACCTCAAATTGAGAATGAGAGCGATAATCCTGGAGCCGAAAACTACAAAGTGTCTAAGAACGCATACGCTCCCACCGCAACGTTCGCCTACGAAAGGGGCATCGACATTGGCACGGCCATGGGAATTTCAGGCGCCGCCGCCAATCCAAACGCGGGTTACCACACTTCTCCGGCCGTCGCGTTCCTGATGACGATCTTCAACGTGAGGTTGGGGTGGTGGCTCGGCAATCCTGCGCGTTATGGCAAAGCAGACAATCCCGGACCAACTTTCGGCTTAACCTACCTGATCACCGAGCTCTTTGGACTCGCCAACGCCAGCAGGGCTTATGTGAATGTTTCAGACGGCGGCCACTTCGAGAACCTAGGTATTTACGAGCTTGTCAAACGCCGCTGCCGCTACATCATCGCCTGCGATGGCGAACAGGACGGCGGCCTGCAGTTCGGGGGGCTGGCCAACGCCATCCGCAAGTGTCGTACTGACTTCGATGTCAAAATCGATATTGATGTCGAACAAATTCGTTTGAAGGACGGCTTCAGCCGAGCCCATTGCGTGGTGGGCAAAATTACTTACCCGGAAGACGCTGATCCAGGCTATCTCCTATACTTGAAAGCTTCGCTCACCGGGAACGAGGCTACCGACATCCTGCAATACCATTGCGTCCACCCCGACTTTCCCCACCAATCCACCGCTGACCAATGGTTTGATGAGTCGCAATTCGAGAGTTACCGGAAGCTGGGCCTGCATATTGTGAACTCGACTTTCGCTCTTAACTCCGCTTTCGCCGTGCCAGATAAGCTTCTCGAGGACTGGTATTCCAGCGCCGAGTCGTACCAGAAAGATAAGGCCCACTTGTTCGGCCGTCTCTGGGATGTCCTCTATCCACCCAGCCCCGCGATTCAAAAATCCTTTACGAAGCACGCGGACGACTATACCAAGTTGGTCGACGCAATCTCCAAGGGCCAAAACACGTCGTACCTCGACAACACGCTCTTCAACAAGTGGCTGCAATTTCCACCCGCGGCTCCCAATACGCGTGAGGGCCGCTATCTTTGTGCCGACTTCCTGCAACTGATGGAGAATGTTTATCTGGATTTGCAGCTCGACGATCCCACGCAACGCGACCATCCCGCCAATTTTGGCTGGTTGACTCTGTTCCGTCAATGGGCGGTTAGCGATCCCTTCATGGATGCTTGGAGAATAGCTGGGGATACCTACGGCAAGCCGTTCCAGGAATTCTACCAGGGCCTGGTTGATAAAGAATCGTCCAGAGTTGAAGGTACCTGGATTCCTACGGTCGTGCCGGGCCCGGTGCCGGCCGGTCTGACTCAAATCGATCTGCTCGTCGACCACAAGAGCCACAAAATCAGAGGAGCGGTAACTACCTCTGCCGGCACGATCGATGTAGGCGTTGCGAGATTCAATGGCACGGATCTAACTTTTGCGTTGCAAATTGGCGCTGCTGGTTTGGTCCCCTACCGCATGCAACTAATCAATGACAAAAAGGCAAGTCTAGCCCCCGTCGCTGGCGGTTTAGTATCAACTACCTTGAAGAAAAGTTGATGCGGAGCTCGAGTTGATACGAGCGGTATGGTGAGTCCGTAGAATTTGAGGCAGGTTTGCGGAAGATCGCACGTCCCAAATGAACCGTGGCTGAACGATTTTAGCTTTGCAAGCAGAATGCGGTATTTCTTCTGGGTGTTACGTGCCGCGTGTTCTTCGAACTCGGCCGTGAAAGCTTTAATCGCTCGATCGATCGAGACACGGTTATGCGATCTCCCTCCCACTTGCCCGCTTTCTCCACTTCGACAGCGACCGCCTTGGCTTCATCCCATCGCCATCTCCCCGAATTTTTGACGTCGGAAGTCCTTGCCAAGCGTTCCAGAAACAAAAATCGGACATTCGCAGCGCCGCCAGTTCTTCTTGCGCTCATCGTATTCGCTGGTTCTGCTGTTGTGCGTGTGACCGCCTTTGCAGTTCAGTCGACGGCGTCGGGTACACGGCGAGAGACATGGTCCGATTCTGAGCCAGATTGGCCCAGATTGGTCCAAAATTCTGAGACTGTCTTGCAGGTCTTTTAGAATCAATGGCGGAGAGAGAGGGATTCGAACCCTCGATAGAGTTTCCCCCATACACGCTTTCCAAGCGTGCGCCTTCAACCACTCGGCCATCTCTCCGGGGCGTCGAGGAACGGTTTTGCGCAGGCAGAAACGACCGCG
>Ga0187855_10003355_pt1 | contig 11784 bp, 7 predicted proteins | sample June2016WEW_8_10_2_FD_132969 | JGI IMG/M metagenome (GOLD analysis project Ga0187855, IMG submission 132969) | Peatland microbial communities from SPRUCE experiment site at the Marcell Experimental Forest, Minnesota, USA - June2016WEW_8_10 | ecosystem: Environmental > Terrestrial > Soil >...
CCGAGATAAGGAATCTCGCCCAGCGTCTCATCGAAATAAAAACAGTAGTGCGCCGGGGTGATCTCGTCGGTCGAAATATCGTCGCGCAACTTCGGGTTGTTGGTGGGATGCGCCGAATCCCAAGCCAGGTCTTCGCCCGCAAGTTGCCGCCGGATTAGTTCCGGATCTTCGGTAAGAAACAGGATGCGTCCCTGGAAGCGGACTTGGTCGGGGCGCTTTTCGATCTTGCGTTCGAGGAGAGAATCGATCACATTGACCCTGCGGAATCGGAAATGAGGGACGACCGCAAAGCATTCTTGGCGGGTCCCTAGTTATTGTAACGCTGCGCCCGGGAGCTGCACGCGGCTGAATTTGCTGTCAGGAAAAACTTGAACCACAGGGAAACACGGAGGGAGATTTATCTGGAATATCCGCCCGGTACGGGCAACGGATCGAGCCCACGCCCCGCAAAGATTTCCTCGAATTCGTGCACCAGCGCGTCATGCACCAGGCCATTCGACGCCAGCGTCTCGCTGCTGTCGATCCTAAATGGCGAACCGTCGAAGCGGCTGACCTTGCCGCCGGCTTCTTCCACGATGAGCACGCCCGCGGCCGTGTCCCAGGGATTGAGATTGAATTCCCAGAAGCCGTCGAAGCGCCCGCTGGCTACGTTGCATAAATCGAGCGCGGCTGATCCCGCGCGCCGCACGCCATGGGTGCGCAGCGTGATCTGGTGGTAAAAGTGAATGTTCGGATTCTTGTGCCGCTTGTGGCTGGGAAAGCCGGTAGCCAGCAGGCATTCCTTCAGTTGCGTGGCTTTTGAGACGTGCATCGGCTTGTCATTCAACTGGGCGCCTCTTCCCCGCTCCGCGGAGAATAATTCATCGCGCGTGGGATCGTAAACCACCGCTGCTACGCGCTTTGCCTCCGCCCCCGAGCGATGTTCTAACCCCATGGACACGCAGAACACGGGATATCCGTGGGCAAAATTCGTGGTGCCGTCGAGCGGATCAACGTACCAGCGGTAGTCGCTGCCCTGATCGTTCAGCCCCTGCTCTTCGCCCAGCACGTCATGCCCGGGAAACTGCTGGCTTATGCGCTCGCGGATCAGCTTCTCCGAAGCGCGGTCGGCCGCGGTCACCAGATCGGCGTCGCCCTTGTATTCAATCTTGAGTCCCTGATGGAAATACTGCATCAGCAGTGCGCCAGCCTCGCGGGCAACGGCCGACATGGTGGGAAGAAAGCTTTCGGGATGATTGGGAAGCGACATGATTCGGGACATCAGACGTCAGACCTCGGAACTCAAAAACCCGGATGCAATGACAGTCCCGGCACGGCTGAGGTCTGGACGTCCGAGGTCCGGGGTCGCGCCTACTTCCGTTTTCCGCCATCTTCCGCGATGTACATGATCTCGTGCTTGAAGATGAAGAGGTTGGGCGCGCCCTCGCGCGTCAGGCGCACCATGTTCTTGTCGTAATACTCAATCCATCCGGAAACAGTCTGACCGTCCATGAGCTTCAGCGAAACGGCTTTCTGCTTCTCGCCGAGCGCTTTGAGGTACGCAGGCTCCTCAAAAGTATCTTCGGGAGGGGGCGTTCGGCTGTGTTTGACGGCTTTAGGATTTCCTTGCGGAGAGCGCAGCGGCATGCACACATTGTACACAAAGCGCACTGGCCAGGCGTCCGGCGTAGGATAATCCGCAGCGCACAACAGCAGTACAATGCCTGAAACCTGATTCCTGAACCTGATTCCTGAACCTGGTTTGTTCTTCCGGCAGGAGGTGGACTGTGAAAAAATTGGCGTGGCTGGCACTGTCCGCGATGCTCGGGCTATCTGTGGCGCGGGCTGACCTGCAAATCGCCGTTCCACAGATGGCAGCTTTGCAGATCGTTCCTGTGCAGATCGTCGCTCTGCAAATCACTGAACATCATTTCCCGACGCCCCCGCCACCGCTCGATCCCCAAGCGCCCGACAAAGACAGCGCCAGTGGTTCGCGGCACATCGATATGGTGCAACTACAGCGAGACGCCGACGATCTTTCCCGCACCGCCCAAACCATTCCGGCGGACGTCGCCAACATTCGCAAAGGTATGCTACCCAAAGACGTGATCGAAAAACTGAAGCAGATCGAAAAGCTATCCAAGCGGCTGCGAACAGAACTGAACCCGTAGGCCCGGCGCGAAAAACTTCAAGCGGCAACGATTAGAAATCGATTCGCAGTCCAAACTCGAACTGACGCGGAGCCCCCAGAGCATAGGTGCCGGACTGGAAGGTGGCGCGGTACGGAGTAAGGCCTGCTCCAGTTACGCCTCCCACCGCATTGGGTGCCAGGGTCCCATTCGGGCCGCCGGGCAGCAAAGATGCCGTGGGCAGATTGCCCGGCAGAAACGAGTTGGAAAAGTTAAACACGTTGAAGACGTTGGCGCTGGGCTCGAGCGTAATCGACTGATCCCGCAGTTTGAGCTTGATGGCCCACGCGGCCCTAACGTCGACCGACTTCAGCCAGGGAAAGTTCACGGCGTTGAAAGGCGGCGCTGCCACCTGCGGCATAACCCAACCCAGTGCATTCATGTCGCTGAGCGTCATCACGGGGATAGTTCCGGAGCCGGGACACGATTGGCTGCCCACCAGGCACAAGCCAGCCGGCGTTAATTGGCCGGCGGCGTGCGTGTTGTAGCTGCTGATGACAGTGTGCAGGTCGCTGTTGTCGGTAGCCCGCATGAACTGGCCAATCTGCGTTCCCGGCAAGGGCTCAGGCCCTGCTCCCGAACCGAGTCCGGAGCCCAGCCAGTCGCTGGCAAAAATCTCCCCGCCGTTGGTGAGTTCCGGAAGTTGCAGGTTCTGCGGCAACGGGCTGTAGAAGTGCCCGAACATGCTCACCTTCGTGAAAAACGGCAGATCGAAGGTTCCCCCGAAAGAAACCTGGTGCTTGCGATCGAGCGCGTTCGGTCCCGTAAATTGCAACGGCTTGTCATTGTCGGTGGCGAGGTTGACGAAGTCCTGGTCCTGCGCCTGGCTGATAAATTTCGACAACGAGTACGAAACCTGTAGATGAGCCGCCCTCACCAGCGGCCACGGGTTTGCGAGGCTCTCCACTAACTTGAACTGATAGCCGGTGTACAACGAGCGGCCCACTGGTTCCAGCGTGTCGAGCGTTCCCAGCGAACCATTTCCCGAGCCGTTGCCCGTGTTGTTCGTCCCGGTTGGAGTAATGCCCGGGAAGGCGCACGTCGGACACGGCCCTCCGCCGGTGACCGCGTTGTTCGAGTCGAGGCCCGCCACAGAGTACGCGGCCTGAGCTCCGGCCTGGCCCAGATTGTTGACCATGCAGGCTGCCTGGTTGAATCCAACCGGGCAGCCATTGGCCGTCTGGGCCGCGTCACGAGCAGCCTCAGCATTGGCCAGATTGAAAGAACGCGCCGCCCCGCTGTGATTGCGGTCCACCGCAAGCAGGTAGTGCTCTCCGATGCTGCGGATGTAGTTCGCGCTGAATACAACGCCCGGTCGCAACTCCTGCTCGAAGCCAACATTCACCTGCCAGGAGCGAGGAGTGCGGTAGTTAGGATCGAACACGTCGAATCCGTTGACGTTCGCAGCGCTGAGTGTGGTCCCGACGTAGTTCCCATTCGGCTGTCCCGTACCGTTCGTGGCCGCAGCTGCCTGGAAAGCGCTGCTCAGCGCCAGGATGTCGCCAGCCACCGACGAAATAGCACCGCCGCAAAAAGTTGGCTCAACCAGGTTCGTGCCCGGCACCACGATTCCCGCCCCACCGGCCACGGGAGATCCCGCGATGCCCGGATTAGTCGGCCAATTGAAAGCGTTCGGGTTACCGGAGTTGCAAACTTCTGGGGTGTACGAGAAGTTCCCCGTCTTCAGACGCGCCGGACTATCGAGCAGAGCATTGTTCCAGAGCGCATTCTCATAATACAGACCGCCGCCGGCGCGAATTACCGTTTTGCCGGCGCCGTTCACATCCCAGGCAAATCCCGCTACTGGAGCGAAGTCGGTATTCGGAGTACGAACCTGATCTCCCAGTCCCGGCGCCCACAAGCTCAGCGTGGGCGATTGACCCAGGTTGCTGTCCACCAGGCCGGTGTCGCGCAGGTAGTGCAACCCATAGTTCACCGTGAAGTTTCTCGTGGCCTTCCAGCGATCCCCCACATAGCCTTCGAAACGGTTATCCGGCCCCAGTCCTCCGCCGGAAGCACCGAAAGCCGACTGCGCAGTGGAGAAACCGATTCCGTTGCCCAACTGCACGAATTCCGCTGGATATGCGGTGGGGTCGGTGCTGGTGAGGCAACTGATTAGCGTCGATCCCGGAAAGCAACTACTGCTCGTTCCCACCTGCGGATAGGTCGCAGACGCGGCTGATACTGCACCTTGTATATGGTTCAAGGTCGCACCGAAATGCACGAAGTGGTTTCCGAAAACGCGGCTGCCGTCGTACTTGATCTCGTAGTCGGATTGAGACCTCGTTTCCGGCGCCACGACGCTGGGTCCACCGCAATAAGCTCCTCCGCCGCTGAAGCGGCAACTCCCTGCGACTGGCGCTCCGATGTTGATCCCGAGGCCGGGAATCGGGTTATCGACGCCCGCCGGAATCGTATAGGTGCTGTCCGCAACTCCACTTCGCGACCTCAAATATTCGAAACGCAGGCTGTGCATGTACGGGCCGGTCATGAAGTCGTAGCCCAGCGTTAAAGAGGGAGCGTGGTTCGTGTTCTTGAATGCCTGCGTCGAACTGGCCGATCCGAAGGGGCGGATATCGCTGTTCTGATCGAAATTAAAACGCAGAAACGCGTGCGCGTCTTCGTGGACCTGCCAATCGAACTTGGCATCGGCCTGCAGTTCACGAAAAGGTTCGACCAGCGTAGCGTTCAAAGTATTGAAGGGCGCGCTGAAAGGCACAGCCGCCGTCAGATCCTGTTTGCTGCGTTCGGCATCGATAAACCAGAACACCTTGTCTTTGATCAAATATCCGCCGAGCCGCGCGCCAAACTGTTCCCGCTGAAATGATGAAGGAGTAATACCAGGCAGCTTGGCCGCCCCCTCGTCTCCGCGGAAAATTCCAAACGCGCCGCCGTGCAGGTCGTTGCCGCCCGAGCGCGTGGTCATGTTCACCGCGCCGGAAGTAGTCGGCTCCGTCGAGAGATCGAGTGATGATTGCGAAATATTAAATTGCTGGATCACGCTCGCTGGAAGATTCTGCGTGGTGGTTCCCACAATTTCATCGGAAATATCAACGCCATCCACTTCGACGCGCTCTGCGCGCCCAAACCGCCCTTGCAACGAAATCGACGTGACCCCATTCTTGGTAGCGTCGAGGACGCCGCCATCTTGGATCTGCACTCCGGGTTCGAGCTGAGCCAATTCGAGAAAGTTGCGTCCGTTGACTGGAAGGTCGTCGATCTTACTCGCCGGGATCACACTCTGTACGCTAGCCTGCACCGTGTTCACTTCTACGCGGGCTCCTTGAACCACCTGGCTCTCCTGCCCAGGCTGCATCCGCACGTTAGCACCGAAAATAACACTTACCTGCACGCTCACGGGAAACTCAGCCGTGTTGAACCCCTTGGCTTCGACGCGCACGGTGTAGTCCCCCGGTTGCATCGGGCCTGAGGAATAGGTTCCCGAGGAAGAAGTGGCTCGATGAATAACTTCGGCCGTGGCCTTATTCGTGATCGTCACCTTGGCGCCGGAAAGCACTACTCCGTTTTGATCGCTCACCACTCCCAGAATGCTGCCTGCTCCAACGGTGGACTGCGCCATCAATAGCGCCGAAGACAGCATAATCACAAAAACTATAATCATGAAAACCGGGAGCAAGCCCAGCAGTCTGCGCCACTTGCAGAGCGCGGGGGACTTCAAGTTCAGCATCGTCGACATTCCTTTGTTTTCCTTCTCACCGCCGCTGGCGGTTGGGTTCGTCCCAGCTAACTTCACAGCAAACTCGTGCCATGCCAATAGATGAATCCTCTAGACTACAGCAATTCGCAAGTCAGCCGCGTATCGCGGTCTGATATTTATTCCCTTCTCTTCAAAATTCTGATTTCACGGTGTAGTATCCCGCCCGATGGCGGACTCGATAGCCCGCGGCCTCGGGCACGCCCGCCACTTTCACCTGGATGCGGCGAAACTCCGAGAACGATGTACGCTGCGAAGGATAATAAGCCAGCAGATACTGGGTGCGCAGTTCGTCGCTTATTTTGTGGAAGGCGTCGTCGAGCTGCGCCGCGGAGGTCGCGTAATAATATTTTCCGCCCGTATCTTCCGAGAGCTGGATCAGGGCATGCTCGCCGCCGGTCTCGCGTCCGGCGCTGCTCTCGATGGGAACGATGATGATCGAATATACAATCGCCTCCGCTTCCACGGCCGCGCGCACCGCGTCCTGGTAGCTGATCCTGCTCCAGGTATCGCCCCCGTCGGTAATCAGCACGATCACTTTCCGTCCCTTGCGGCGGTCGAGCGCCCGCGAGACCACGTAAATCGCGTCAAACAGTGCCGTGGCAGCGCCGGGCCGGATGTGATCGATGCTCTCGTCGATGCGCTTCAGATCGGAAATATAACCGTGGGTGAACTCATGAACGTCTTCGTTGAAGCCATAAACCGAGAGTCCGTCGATCGGACGCACGATGGCATGTGCAAAACGCTTGGCCGAAGCCTGTTCGAGTGGTAAATCGTGATGCGTGGTCAGGCTCGTATCGATCGCCAGGCCAATCGAAAGTGGCAGCGCCGACTCCTTGTCGAAGACCGAAATTTTCTGCGGCTGGTCATTTTCCAGCAGAACAAAATTCTCCTTCGTCAGCCCGCCCACAGGAGCGCCGTGTGCGTCGGTCACGGTCACGAAAACGTTCACCAGGTTCACGTCAACCCGCAGCGTCGTTTCCGGTTCGGATTGCCGGTTGGGGTGAACCTGATTTTGTTGCGCCGGATCTTTCGCAGTCGAAGTCGGCGGCGTGGATGTCTGCGGGGCCGGAGTCTGTTGCGCAGGCGCTTGCTGAGTCAACGCTTGCGGAGTCGGGGTCGTCGTCGGAGTCAGGCTGGTCGGAGTCGCTGTCTGCTGCGCCCATAGGCTGCAAGAGAGGGGAAGGAACAGGCCGATCGCGAGCAGACTCGTGGCGGGTTTTCTCATCGAGTGCTCAAATTATACCTTTGAGAAGTTCGCATGCTGTTCCCCGCGCGGGTTCGCTGACCAGACCGACGGTCATGATGCTGAGTCCTGACGACGAATCCCCCGACGCGGATCCGCCCATATTGGATCGCAGAGCTCGCCCCAGAGTCAGCGGATAGGCAGGCGTCGTTGACTTAGATGCCGTCTCCCGGGCAGGGCTGCCTCGGGTTCAGGAATTTGCGCGTGGAATTTCCGCCGGGAAAGGCTCTCCATCCGCCCACACGGCGCCATCTTCAAAGTGCTCTTTCTTCCAGATGGGCACCGTGCGCTTGAGAGTATCGATCAACCAGCGGCAGGCGTCAAAAGCCGTCGCGCGATGCGCCGACAAAACTGCGATCAGCACGCTGGTCTCGCCAATTTCGAGTCGCCCCAGCCGGTGCACGATGGCCACGTCGCGAATCTGGAATTGTTCGAGCGCCTGGTGGGCCAGCGACTCCATCCGCTCGAGCGCCATTTCTTCATACGCTTCGTAATCGAGATAGAGCGTTCGCCGCCCCCGAGTCTGGTTGCGGACCACGCCCTCAAAAACCAGTACCGCCCCATCTTGCCCGCGTTTGAGCCCATCTACGATTCGCCCAGTTTCAATCACGTCGCGTACGATTAATGAGTAGCGCTGGCGTCCCGCCGGCTGTCCAGCGGGCGTCTCGCCCGCTGCGTAAGGCGCGCCTCCGCTGACTGGCGGCAACAGCGCAACCTCGTCGCCTGCCTTCAACTTCGTATCCGGCCCGGCATACTGTTGATTCACCGCCAAGGCGAGCGACGGCAGCGATTCTTTCAGTTTCGGAATCTGCGCCTCATACCGTGCGACCACATCGCGGACCGAGGCTCCGTCGGGAAGTTCGAGCGAGTCGCTGGACCTGCCCGAGAGATCTTTCAATACGCCGAAAAAGAGGACACTCACTCGCATGGGCGTTTAAGTTTACCGCGAGTCGACTGCCCAGATCGCGGGCAAGTTATCGGTGGCCCTTCCGGGCAATAAAAATGGCCAGCCTCATGCGAGACTGGCCAATGAGCTTCAAGCAATTCAGGCCTGTGCCAGCACCTTATCGTGCGCCGCTTCTTTCGCCGGCGTCGACAAAACGGCGACAGCCGAACCATCTTCCACCTGAGGCAACGAGAATCGCAGGGCCTCGTCGATCGTCTTCACGTAGTGCACCCTGAAGTTATCCAGCTGTTCCGGCGTCAGATCCTCCTCGACGTTCATTTTGTTTTCCGCCGGCAGAATCACATCGGTCACGCCAGCACGTTTCGCGGCGAGAACTTTTTCTTTGATCCCGCCCACCGGAAGAACATTTCCACTCAACGTGATCTCACCGGTCATGGCCATCAGCGGAGTGATGCGTCGCTTGGTCAGCAGCGACACCAGGGTGGTAGCCATGGTTACTCCGGCCGAAGGCCCATCTTTCGGAATCGCCCCTGCAGGGACGTGCATGTGGATATCGTGGCTGGCGAAAAAGTCCTCCGCAATCCCGAGCCGGTCCGCATTCGAGCGCACCCAAGTCAGCGCCGCCTGCATCGATTCCTGCATGACCTGACCAATCTGCCCGGTCATAGTGAACCCGCCCTTGCCCTTCATCGCGTTGGCTTCGACGAACAACACGTCGCCGCCCGATGGAGTCCACGCCAGGCCCACAGCCACTCCTGGCCGTTCCGTCCTCTCGGCGATTTCTCCCTCGCTGCGAATCTTGATGCCGCCAAGAAATTCCTGAATCACTTCCTTGGTGACAATCAGCTTGTCAGTCTTGCCCTCGGCCAATCGCCGCGCCTGCTTGCGGCAGATCGTACCGATAGTCCGTTCCAGACTGCGCACGCCCGCCTCCCGCGTGTAGTGGCGGATGGTGTAGCGCACGCCCTCTTCCGGAAACTCAATCTGCTCCCCCGTAATTCCGTTCTCTTCGATCTGGCGCGGAATCAGGTAGCGAAATGCGATGTGCACTTTTTCTTCTTCGCTGTAGCCTTGCAGTTCAATGATCTCCATGCGGTCGCGCAACGGCTCGGCAATCGGATCGAGCATGTTCGCAGTGGTGATAAACAGCACCTTCGACAAGTCGAACGTTACGTCGAGGTAGTTGTCGCGAAACGTCGAGTTCTGCTCGGGATCGAGCGCTTCCAGCAGGGCCGATGCCGGATCGCCGCGGAAGTCGCGCCCTACCTTGTCGATTTCATCGAGCATGAAGACAGGATCTTTCGTCTCCGCGCGCCGAATCCCCTGAATAATCTGCCCGGGCAAAGCTCCGATATAAGTTCGGCGATGTCCGCGAATCTCCGCTTCATCATGCACGCCGCCGAGCGACAGCCGCACGAATTTGCGGCCCAGCGCTCGCGCGATCGACTTCCCGAGCGAAGTCTTGCCCACGCCCGGAGGTCCGACAAAGCACAGAATCGGCCCCTTCATATTCGGCTTCAGTCGCCGGACAGAAAGATAGTCGAGAATGCGGTCTTTCACTTTCTCGAGGTCATAGTGATCCGTGTCCAGAATTTCTTTCGCCTTCGGGATCTCGATTTCCTGCCCCGAAGTCTTGTTCCACGGCAATACCGCCAGCCACTCGACGTAGTTGCGAGTGAGCGAATAGTCGGCGGCCATGGGCGACATGCGCGAGAGGCGGCCGAGTTCTTTGAGCGCTTCTTTCTTCACTTCCTCTGGCATACCCGCGTCATCGATTTTTTTCTTGAGGTCTTCGACGTCGCGTTGTCCTTCGTCCTGTTCACCCAGTTCTTTCTGAATGGCCTTCATCTGCTCGCGCAGGTAGTACTCGCGCTGGGTCTGCTGCACGCGGTCCTGCACTTCGCTCTGAATCTTGTTGCGCAGTTGCTGGACTTCCAGTTCCTTCGCGAGATGCTGGTTAATTTTTTCGAGGCGCACGTGGATGTCGAGCGTCTCAAGTGTGTCCTGCTTGTCGGGCGTTGAAAGCGACGGCAGCGACGAGGCGATGAAATCCACCAGGCGTCCTGGCTCGTCAATGTTCATGGCCACCGTCGAGAGTTCGTCCGACAGCGTGGGCGAACCGGCAACGATCTGCTGAAACAGCGTCAGCACATTGCGCTGCAGGGCTTCGATCTCCGAAGTCGCAACCGGCGTCGTGCCCTCAGGCAAGGTGGAATAGTGCGCCGTCATAAACGGCGCCAACTGCGTGAACTCGCCCAGCTTGATTCGCTCCAGACCTTCGGCAAACACGAACAGACTCTGGTTGGGCATCTTCACGACTTTATGCACCACGGCGGAGGTTCCCACCGTATAAAGATCGCTAGGTTGGGGAGAGTCGACCCGCGCTTCGCGCTGGGCGACCACAATGATGGTCTTGTCTTCCCCAAGAGAATTGATTAATTGAACCGAGCTCTCCCGGCCCACGGTCAGGGGCAAAACCGCATGAGGGAACAAAACGGTGTCCCGTACGGGAAGCACCGGAAGCGCTTTTGGGTCGTTTGCTTCCTTTGTTTCCTTATGCTTAGGAGTGCGCTCGACTGGCGTCTGCTGACTCATTAGGTCTCCTTGAGTGTAACTCGCTCAAGTTTAGATGATACTCCTGCAGGAAAGGTTTCAGGAGCACCCGGAAGGATTCCCGCAAGAGCTTGAATTCTATTCCCTTACAGCCGGTCTGGAATGTGTCTAAGGTGCAGAGGCTAACGCGGACGACCCATTCTTGCCAAGCCCTAAATTGGGACAGCCGATTTTGTGGAGCGGCGGACGCCTCGTCCGCCGAGGCAGAGGCACAAAATCACCTATCGCTGGGACTCGCTCGGTGTGTGAGAAACAGACGGGAAGCGATTGTGGCGCTGCTCCCCGGACGAGGGCGTCCGGGGCTCCATGATTCGTGATCCATGATTCTTGCGTCTTCTCGGCTCCTTACGTCCCGACGCGCGTCAAGCTGCCGGATAAACTCCCAGCACCTTCACGAACTCCGCCACCTCGCCGAGATGGCGCAGGGCGTTGCGCGCGGGTTCGTCGTCCCCACGCAAAAAGTCGACGTAGAAGACGTACTCCCACGGCCGTCCCCGCATGGGCCGCGACTCGATCTTGCTCAAGCTGATATCCCGCAGAGCGAACACGCTCAGCGATTTGAACAGCGCGCCGGGCACGTTCTGAACCTTGAACACGATGGAAGTCTTATTCGCTCCGTGCGGAATCAGACGATGATAGTCCGCGCTTCCCTGCTTTCTAGTAGATCGGCCCGCCGTCCGGCGTCCAGCCCGGCCCAGTTTGCGAATCAAGAAGAAGCGCGTGAAATTGCTCTTATCGTCTTCCACCCCCGACTGAACAATCTTCCCGGAGTATTCGCGTGCGGCCTGCTTGCCAGCGATTCCCGCCGCATCCTGCAGTTTTTCGGCGATGACGTGCTTTACGCTGCCCGCCGTATCGTAGAACGGTACTGCTTCAATTTTCGGATGCCTCCGGAAGAAATCGCGGCACTGGTCGAGCGCCACCGGATGCGACAGCACGCGCCGTAACCCACCCAGCCGCACTCCCGGCATGGCAATTACGTTGTGCGCGATGCGCAGCAGGTATTCGCCCTGGATGAAAACGTCGCGGGTCAGCATCAGGTCGGCGTGCTCGGCAACAGTTCCGGCCAGCGTATTCTCGATCGGGATGACGGCAGCGTCCACCAACTCGCGCTGCACCCGATCGAACACCTCCG
>Ga0187855_10003357_pt1 | contig 11782 bp, 9 predicted proteins | sample June2016WEW_8_10_2_FD_132969 | JGI IMG/M metagenome (GOLD analysis project Ga0187855, IMG submission 132969) | Peatland microbial communities from SPRUCE experiment site at the Marcell Experimental Forest, Minnesota, USA - June2016WEW_8_10 | ecosystem: Environmental > Terrestrial > Soil >...
CCAGGCGGAGAACACGGGAATGTTTCAGAACCGCATCATGCCGTCCGGCTCCGCGATCTGGGCCAAAGGCCGTCACTCGGTGGCCTTCGGCGGAAGCTGGTCGTACACACAACTCGATCTGCGCGACCGCCGCACGGGTACGGGCAGCGTCGACTCACCCGATTTTGTCTCGTTTCTTGATAACTGGGTGACACCGTATACGACAGAGCTCTTCACAGCTTCGACGTACCTGCAAGGCAACGCCAATCGCTATCTCCGCTCCAACGAGACCGGCTTGTACATCCAGGACAAGTTCCAGGTAGTGCCAAATTTGAGCATCACTGCGGGAGTGCGCTACGACTGGAATGGCGGCCTGTGGGAGAAGCACGGCAACCTGTTCAATTTCGATCCCTCGCTCTACTGCTATTCGGTTGCGTCCGATTCCTTCACTCCGGCCAGCGGCGCCTCTTCCAACTCAACAGATTGCACCGGCTTCATCATTGCCGGCAACAACAGGAACGGAACGCAGGGCGTAAGCAAAACCACTCTGACCGGCCGCCAGTGGGGCATTGCACCGCGGCTTGGGCTGGCATGGCAGCCGTCGATGTTTCACTCCAAGCTGGTGGTCCGTTCAGGAGGCGGCTTTTACTATGACCGCGGCGAACTCTTCACCTACCTCTCGCCCGGCTACGCCGCCGGCGAGATCGAAGGCGGCCCCTACGGGATTGTGCAGACACCTCCGTTCGTAACCCAGCAGCACTGCCCATACTCCTCGTCATACAACGCAGCCGACCCGACGTATCTTTATCTCGCTTACATCCCGATCTGCAGTGGAGACTACTTCACTCCTCCTTCAGCTGGCGCGGAATACACGCTTGCAACCCCGTGGGGTACGACCTTAGGGGCCGGCCCAGCCAACCCCAAAGCCTCCGACATCGCGAATTATCTGCCCGATGCCGCAGAGATTATCGATGGCACCGTTTCCGGTTCCAATGCGCAACAGCCATTTATTCTCGGCGTCTACAATCGCGGGAACAAATTGCCTTACAGCATCAACTTCACGCTCAATATCCAATACCAACCGCGCAACGACCTGATGTTCGAGATCGGATATGTGGGGAACCTTGGCCGTCACCAGGTGATTCCGATTCCTTTCAATCAGGCCCATATCGCCACGCCCACCAACCCCACACATCCCGGCGGCCTCGCGACCCAGTACTTCAGCTATGGGTATACCGTTCTCGACCCGACCCAAGCCGAAGGAGCCTTCGTTCCTCCGATGTGTGTCAATCAGCCGGGGCAATCGGCTTGCGCTTACGGCCCCATGCTGAACAATTACGAAGGCGGCAACGTCGATCTGCGCGTGCCCTTCATTGGCTATTCGTCAGAATCTGAGTCCTACACCGCGGCTGGGATCTCCGCCTATCACGCGCTCACTTCCCACCTTGAAAAGCGCCTCAGTCACGGGTTCCAGGCCGGCGTCTCCTACACGTTTTCGCATACTACCGACGAACAGAGCGGATTGGGTCTCTTTTACAACGGCAACAACCCAACCAATTTGCGCAGTGGCTACGGCTCCGCCGATTTCGACCGCACTCAGGTGCTCAACTTTACCTATGGATATACATCGCCCAAATTCCTGAACGATAGTTCCATCGCCGGCAAGATCGTCAATAGCTGGGGCCTGCATGGCATCGCCATCATCCAGAGCGGCCAACCCTACAGCGTCATCGACTACTCAGGCGCCGTGGGCAGCGTCTTCTACAGCACGTTTAATGGCATCACGAATCCCATCGTGCCCCTCGACACCACCGCCGGCTGCACGCGCAAGAATGCGCTCACCGGCCAGAACGGAGCGTTTTACAACCCAATCACCCATTCAGGTGCCGCGCTCAAGGCCAGTTGCTTCACGATCCCGTTCATTGCGGTCGGCGACATGGGCGTGCCCCTCGGCGATCCATTCGAAAGCAACTTCACGAGCGGCCAGCGCAATATCTTCCGGCAGGGGTGGCAGCGCCGCGCCGATGCATCCCTGTCCAAGGATTTCCCCATCCACGAGCAGTTCAATCTGCATTACACCTTCGATGTGTATAATCTCACCAACACTGCCAGCTTCGACATCCCGCAGAACAACGTAAACCAAAACCAACTGTTCAACAATGTTCCCGTTGCCATCAACTCCAGCCAGCCCACGCAGGCGGGGCCGACCAACGACTGCCAAAGCAATCCGTATGGCGCCAATACTGGCTTCTTCAACTGCCCGGCAGGCCTTGGCATCACCAAGCACACCATCGGTGGCCCACGTCAGATTCAAATGTCGCTGCACCTAGACTTCTGATCTGCGGCGAGTTTCTCCGGTGTCATGCGACGCCTCGAACCGGCGTCCCCACGTTCACTCTGAGCTTTGGTCCTCGGCCACGTAAGACGGCCAAAGCGAGCATGGTAGTCTCGTCAAGTCCCAGTCCAAGACTTTCCTTTGCAAGCCTATGAATTCACTTGCCGAAAAAATTTCGGCCGTTTTGCAGAATATTTCTGCCGGTTGCCGCACAATCATTCCATGCGAGGACTATCCGGAATCCGAGTCGATGTACTCCGGGGTCACTGCCCTCTGTTAGCTCCCGCCGCCGAGTGGGAAAATAAAAAAATAGGAGCCCCCTTTTGGGCATATTTTTGATACTAACTTCCTTATAATCAGCAGTTCGCCCTGAAAATCGCGGCCAAAAACGGTCAAAAACATTCGCGTCAACGGCCCAGAATGCAGAAAATCGCCGGATTTCCGGACCCTTCATGGACGATCCACGATCTCCGCCAAGAGCTTGCGGACGGAGTGATATCGCCATCTCAGCTGGCTGAACAGGCGCTTGCGCGCGTCAACCGGAACGTCGGCCGCAACACATACCTCTGGCAGGACCCAGCGTGGACACGCGCGGAGGCAGCTCGCGCAGAAGCGGTGCCTCGCGGTATCGGCGGCGAGTTCGGTGACGACCGGCCCGCCCTTTGGGGAGTTCCAATTTCGGTAAAAGACTGCTTTGACCTGGCTGGCTCGCCGACGAGCTGTGGCACGCGGTTCTATCGCGATCTGAACGGCACCGCGGCGCGCGATTCTTGGCTTGTAGAGCAATTGCGCGCGGCCGGTGCGGTGATCGTGGGGAAAACCCACCTTCATGCACTGGCGTATGGCATTACCGGCGAGAATCCCGAGTTTGGCGATTGCATTCAGCCGGGCAGGCCCGGCGCGCTCACTGGCGGTTCTTCGAGCGGCGCTGCGGCCAGCGTCCTGGAAGGCTCTGCAGTGGCGGCGATTGGGACTGACACCGGCGGCTCGATCCGCGTCCCGGCAGCTCTTTGCTCGCTTGCCGGCTACCGTTCCTCGCTGGGGCGCGGCGATTGGCGCGGTGGTGCGCATCTGGCCGAGTCTTTCGATACGCTGGGCTGGCTCTTTCCCGATCTGCGCGACGCGCCCTTGCTCGCCGCGCCTTTTGCCGAATCACCCGCGGAGAAAGGTGCCCCCGACGCTACAGCCTTCAGGAGCTTTGCCTACGTCGCTGACAACTTTCTGTACGATTGCGAGCCCCCGGTCGTGGAAGGATTTCGCGGGGTAATTCGCGAACTCGAGGCGCTGGGACTTGAGAGCCACCGCATCGAACCGGCGTGGTGGGCTGAAGCAGTGGAAATCTTCGCGCCTCTTCAGGCGTCTGAGGCAGCGCATCTTCACGCCGGCCACTTCGAACAATTCGAAGCGCCGATACGCGACCGGTTGAGATGGGGCGCGAGCCTGAGCGCGTCGGAGCTTGCCGGGCTACGACAGCGTCACGCCGAATTTCGCGCACGCATGGATGAATTGTTCGCGAAATACCAATTACTCATGTTGCCTTGTGCGCCGGTGGCTCGCCTTGAGGCCGGCGCCGACCACAGCCAGACACGCGCTCACCTGCTTCGCTACACGGCTCCATTCAGTCTTGCCGGCGTGCCCGCGGTTGCCATCCCCAGCGCACGCGGCGGAGCCCAGCTGGCCGCGGCGCGCAACACAGATGAGGCGCTGCTCGGGCTCGCGTCGCAATTGGGCACGCAGAGAATGCCAAACGCAAACTCGTAAGCCAACCCCAAGTTCTCTCGATTACTCCGGCTTCTCCGTCAGGAAGGGCTCAGCCTTCAGCGAGCCATCGCGCTGTTTGACCAGCATCTGGACCTTGCCTTCGGCAGCATCGAGTTGCTGCTTGCAGGCCGCCGACAGCCCAACCCCCTCTTCGAAGAGCTTGAGCGAATCCTCCAGCGCAAGATCGCCCTTTTCCAGTTGGTCGACAATCGCTTCGAGCCTTTTGAGCGATTCTTCAAATGACGGCATGGCGGTGCAATTTCCCTCGAATCTCAGGATACCCGATCGCGTGCGCGCACTGTGATGCGCACAATTCGCTGGGGCTTGTGGCGCCAGTTCGAGTGGCGAATTACCGGTGCGCGATCCTTAACAGCAAAACCAGACAGAAAAGCGAACCGAAGGTGAGCAAGGCTGCCGCTGTTCCGGTTCCCACAGCCTTTACTGCCTTTCGCGCATTCTGAAAGTCATCGTCGTCGGTCGTAAGACTTGCGTATTTCCTCCACCAGCGAAGGGCCCAGAGGGGAAATGGTAGGCAGAGCAAAAAGACCAGGACGCAGAAACCCAGAAGCGTGTTCTCAAATCCGAAAAGGACAAAGAAACGCGGCTGACGCACCAGAGCGAAGACAACGCCTCCCAGCAGGATCAACACGATCACAACTGTGTTCCGGAGATAGCTCGCGTCGCTACACGCCTCATCGACCCTGGCGAGCAGGTGGGCGGCCTGCTGTGCGGCCTTGTGATCCACCTTCGCGCCGCAGAACCGGCACACGTCGGCTGAAGTGTCGATCGTCTCGCCGCACTTGGGACATTCGAAGACATCGAGATCTTCGGTTGGGCCATCGAAGTTCAGCTCTTCGGCCATTGCCAGCCTTCCCGGCCATTCGCCCGCTCAGGGTCCGAATGAAATCAATGCGGGGATACGCCTAAGATCGCACAGATTCGCACAATTTGCAGAGTACGCAAAGGTGTTAGGAGTTCCCAAGCTGGCAGCTCAAGGCGCTTTGGGCAATGCGCTGGCAATCACCTCGGCGGCCACATCGTAGTGGCCGAAAGGTGCGCTCACCTGGACGCCCTGCACATAGGGACGGACAGAGGCAACCATCTCTAGGGAGATTTTGATCCCTTCAGCGCGAGCAGCATCGGGTGAGTTGGCCTGGGCCATGCGCAGCATGATTTCTTCGGGCATCGCAAGGCGCAGATCGTTTTTCATGTACTCCGCGTTGCGCAGGTTCACGAGTGGCCAGATACCTGCGATCACCGGGATCCCATGATCGCGGGTTCGCTCGAGGAAGATCTCAAGCAGGCGCAGATCGAAGACCGGGTGTGTGATCGCGAACTCGGCTCCCGCCTCCACTTTGTAGGCAAAGCGACGCAACTCGTTTTCGATATCCGGCGCACCGGGATTGGCTGCCACCCCGATGGCGAAGTTCGTGCTTGTGCCAATCGCGTTTGAGCCGACGTCGAGGCCGCGATTCAGCCGTTCGACAATGTTCACCAAACCGATCGAATCGACGTCAAACACAGCAGTAGCGTCAGGATAATTTCCCACCCTCGTCGGTTCGCCGGTCACGCAAAGCACATTGTGCAGACCGATGGACGAGGCCCCAAGCAGATCGGACTGGATGGACAATAGCGTACGGTCCCGGCAGGCATAATGCAGAATTGTGTCAATCCCGGTGTGTTGCTGAATCTGGATGCAGAGGCTCTGCCCGCTCATGCGTGCAGAAGCCTGCGGTGCATCGTAAACGTTGATGGCGTCGACGCCGAGGCGAGCCATCATGCGTGCTCCCTCGATCTCTCTCGAGCAATCGATACCCTTTGGCGGCACGATCTCAACCACGGCGGCGAATTTTTGCTCTGCGATCAAGAAGCCCAGTCGGGATCGCTGCGCCAGCGGCGCGGCCGGAGTCTCGGTGTTCGCCACGGGCGCCGTGCCCGAAACCTCGATGCGAGCCTGTTCATCAAGAGCGCGAATTGCCGAGCGCATGGCTCGAATGTGATTGGGAGTGGTGCCGCAGCAACCGCCCACGATTTGCGCTCCCACAGCCATCGCCTTGCGGGCAAAGCTGGCCATGTACTCTGGCGAACAAAGGTAGATGTTGCGGCCCTCCACGGCTCGGGGCAGGCCCGCATTGGGCATTGCAGCAATGGGCAGCGTGCTCGCGCCGCGCATGGCCTCGATCGCGGTGAGCACCGTGGCCGGCCCGGTCGAGCAGTTCACTCCGATCGCATCGGCTCCCCACTCGGTGAGCAGCATCGCTGCTTGGGCAGGAGAAGAGCCGTCGAGGCACTCGCTTTCGTCGTCGACGGTCACCATGACAAGCACCGGGAGGTCGGGCGCAACGTCCTTTGCAGCCTGCAGCGCTTCGCGTGCCTCGTTCAACGCGGGCATGGTTTCGATGATCAAAAGATCGACGGCATTCCCCGAGCTGTTCCCCGCCAGAACGCCGATCTGTTCGGCGAATGCTGCCCGGGCCTCATCGAGACCGATCCTCCCCAGCGGTTCCAGCCGCACTCCAAGAGGCCCCACGGAGCCCCCCACCCAGGCGTTGCCCCCGTGCTTTTCCTTCAGTCGCTCAACCGCCCGCCGCGCCAGGTCCACGCCGGCGCGGATGATCTCCGCACTCTTGCCGCTCAACCCATGCCGAGACAGTCGGAAACGGTTGGCACCGAAAGTATTAGTTTCAAGAAGCTCTGCGCCTGCCTGCAGATACTCCTCGTGAATAGAGAGAATCAGATTCGGCTCCGACAGATTCAGCTCATCGATGCATCTGCTGCCGTCTACGCCACGCGAGTAGAGCAGTGTGCCCATAGCACCGTCGGCAAGCACCGGGCGGTCGGCAAACAGTTTGGCAAAGCGGGTCATTCTCATGTCATGCTATCGCATTGCCGACGGCGCCGTACTCTCTGCAAGCGTTGTTCATTGCGGCGATCTTCCGCTCACCGTCCGTTCTCCGGTTGCGCACTGCCGGACACGCAGATGACGCAAATCGCGTTTCACCCGGCCCCGGATGCCGCCTCGGCAGACCCGCCTGCTTTGTTATACTTCGAGAGTCATTTCCGAGATGGAAGCTGGTTTTCGGTTGAAGAATTTCGCCTTCTCCAGGTGCGTAGGTCGTCTTGATTCTTTGCATTCACCGCGGTTTTCCGCGTTCTAAGTTGAGGTTGTTATTTTGAGGAAGAGAAGTCTTTGGGTCAGTGCCGTTGCGGCCTTGGCGGTCGCGGCTGTGCTGGCAGGATGTGGCACCACTTATTACTTCGATGGCCGCGTTTTGCCGCCCAGCAAGCTGGTGAACCGCGTTGAGATCGCCGTTCAGAACCCCGGCTCACTGGCCAAGGGCTCTCTCATCATCGTCGACGCCTTTTACGACGAGCGCGACGGTTACAACGGGAAACCGTCCTCTTATGGTGTGAGCGGCTACGGCGGCGCACTACCCATTACCATTCAGAACATGCCTGAGGAGCAGTTGGGGGCGGTATATGGGGCCGGCGATGGCAGCTTCACACTGATCGACTACTCAAAGGAGAAGACCAGCGGGACAGTCACCGGTCTTTCTGGTCAGTCGTCCAGCGTTTTCATTACCCGCAACAGGGTTTTCGCATTCGCAGCGAGCCAGTCATCGCACGTGTTCTCTGCGATCAATCAGGCCGGTGGATCGGTCGCGGGACTGAGCCTGCCCGACGTTTACCGGGTGAGTGTGAACCCGGGAGGCTCTGTCGCACTTGCTTTTGCTCAGAATTCCAACTACGCCTACTATCCGCGCCAGCTCTCGACCTCTGAAACACAGAGCTACTCCGGGGGTCCTTCTACCTGGCCAAAGGCGGCTGTTGATTGTGAGCCGCAGAATGCACCTAACTGGTGCCTGTTTCAGATACAAAGCCCCGACAACTTGGACTCCACGGGCAATTACTACGGCCAGCCCCTGGTGTTTGATCGTCCCGTAAAGGCTGTCTTCTCGGCAGATGGAAGCACCGCTTATATTTTGAATTGCGGCCCTGAATGCGGCGGCTCTCAAGCCTCCGTTTCCCTCGTACCCGTCGCACCCACGATCTTTCTACTCGGCCAGCAATCAGGCCTGCTGCCTTGCAATCTTCCCGCGAACGGCTCTTGCCCGAATCCAAACGCGGCGCCCATGGTCAATATTCCGATTCCCGGAGGAGCGAGCAACGCGCTCGTCGACACCTCTACAATGTACGTTGTGGGGCAGCAGCCGCAAACCATAAACGGTCAGATGTTGTTCGGCGGGAATCTGACTGTCGTCAATCTCTCCAGCAATACGGCGGGTGGCCCGGTGGCTATCAGCGACGGGCAACCCGGCGCCACCAGCCGCATGCTTGAAGCCGACGACAACACCCTGTGGATTGGCATGACCGGCTGCACCACCGGCGTGCGCTACGCGACCAATCCAGCGGCCGGATACGGCTGTCTGACCATGTACAACACTTCGACGAAGCAGGTGGTGCTGCTGGAGCCCTACATCGGCGACGCTACCGGAATTGCCGCTGTAACCGGCCTGCATAAGATCTACACAGCGGAGGGCGGGCAGGTGTACATCTATTCCACCAAGGACGGCTCATCGCTCGACAACCAGTACGTTACGGTGACCGGCACGGCTTACGATGTAGCCTACATGGACGCCATCACTGACACCGATAACACAGTGTATTAGTGGGATCACCGATGTAGCGGGCGATGCGGAGCAAGCCGGGCTTCAACATGATCAAGTGAACAAGGGGCGAGATGGCTGCGCCTGACGAATTTCGCGCCGACGTCCTCGCAATTGCCGCCCATCGCGACGATGTGGAACAGACATGCGGGGGCACGCTTCTGCGCTCAGGGGCGCGCGGCCTGCGCACCGCCATCCTCGATTTGACGCAAGGTGAAGCGGGAACCCGCGGCACCGCGGAAGAACGCACGCACGAGGCCGAGGAAGCAGCCCGCATTCTCGGTATCCCCTGGCGGCAGGCTCTCAATTTGCCCGACGGAGCGATCGCCAACACTCTGGAGAATCGCATCTCCATCGTGCGCGTTCTGCGCCAGCTGCGACCTCGCGTCGTGATCCTTCCTTATTGGCAAGCGCGCCATCCCGACCACGCCATCGTCGCCTCACTTGGCTACGAAGCCTGTTTTCTCTCCGGTCTGACGAAGATCGACACAGGCACGGAGCCGCACCGGCCGTTCAAAATCGTTTATGCCAGCTTGTATGCCGACGTTCGCCCCAGCTTCATCATCGACATCACGCCTTTTGTTGAGCAGCGGCATCTGGCACTGATGGCTTATCGTTCGCAATACGCGAACCAATCTGCGGGCAGCGGGTTGTTCGTGCCAGAAGAAGAGATTCGCGAGCGGACGTTTGCCGAGGCGCGCCATTATGGACTCGTGGCAGGTGTGCGCTACGGCGAGCCGTTTGTACAAAAGGAAGTCGGCCTGGTCGACGACCTGACGCTGCTGCCGGTGCAATCGATTTAGAATCGGGCGGGGTCTCGACACCAGGCGGGAATGCTCTATGCATAGGATTTCTCAGGGCCAGTTTCTGGTTTCTTCTGCACTCACAACCGCTGCCGTAAGGTTGGGGGCGCAGGGCCAACGCCAGGTTCAAGTGACTTTGGCCATCTCCTCCGTGTCGGGTGATTTGCAGCGATTCTCCTGTCTTGGGTTGCGCATTTAAATAGTGGAGGCCGACAATGCCGCAAACCTGGGATCCCGTTGCCTACGGAAAAGATGGCGCCTTTGTCCACGAGCTGGCTGGAGGAGTGATTGAGTGGCTCGCGCCGCAGCCGGGTGAGCGGATTCTCGATCTCGGCTGCGGTGACGGACAATTGACGCGGCGCATCGCCGCGACCGGAGCGCTCGTGACCGCCATCGACGCTTCCCTCGAAATGGTGGCGGCAGCTCGCGGGCGTGGGGTCGCCGCCGATCATGGATCAGCCGAGGCGCTTCCCTACACTGATCAGGCATTCGATGCGGTCTTCACCAATGCCGTCCTGCATTGGGTACGCGATCAGGACAAGATGATGCAGCAGGTGCGGCGTGTGTTGCGCCCCGGCGGAAGGTTCGTCGCGGAGATGGGGGGCCACGGGAACATTGCTGCCATTCGTGTGGCGTTTGCGGCCGTTCTTACGCGGCATGGATTCGCCGCGCTCGCTGATCGCGGCAACTACTATCCCACTTTGGACGCCTACACGCACCGGCTCCAGAAGCACGGATTCGCCGTTCAAAGAATGGTTCACTTCCCTCGCCCGACGACGCTCGGCGAAGCAGGCATGCGGGGATGGTTGCAGACATTCTGCCGTGGCGCATTGAGTGAATTGCCCGACAGTCTGCGCGAAATGGTCGTTGAAGAGACAACTTCGCTTCTGGCTCCGGCCTTGCGTGACGAAGACGGCCGGTGGACTGCAGACTATGTCCGTCTTCGCTTTATAGCAAGAGCTTGACGACGGCTAATCTGCAGCCAGCAACTTGGTGCGATAGAGCAACCCTGCTACGATGCCGCCTATGCTAGGGAACACCAGAAAGAGCCAGACCTGCTTGATCGCGGTGCCCTGAACGAACAAGGCTGGGCCCAGGCTGCGCGCAGGATTTACGCTCGTGCCTGTAATGTGAATGCCAAAGAGATGAATCGCCACCAGCGTTATGCCAATCACCAGCCCGGCAAAGCCCGACGGTGCGCTCTTCTGGGTTGAACCCAGAATCACGATCACGAAGATCGTAGTTGCAACGAATTCAAACAAGATGGCGGACGCCATGTTGTATTCACCTTGGTAGCCGGAACCCCAGCCGTTCTGCCCCAGGCCATTCGCCGCCAGGCTGTAGCCGGCGGTGCCTACGGCGATCACAAGCAGCACCCATGCAGCGAGGATTGCGCCCAGGAACTGTCCTACCCAGTAGCCGATCATGTCTCCAAGGGTCATCCGCCCGGCAACCCAAACGCCGAGGCTGACCGCCGGATTGATGTGGCAGCCCGAGATGGGCCCGATTCCGTATGCGGCGCCGACCAAAGCCAGTCCGAACGCGAGAGCGATGCCCACGATGCCGACCTTATCGCCAGCCACCACCGCGGTTCCGCAACCAAAGAGCACCAGAATGAAGGTACCCACAAATTCCGCCAAATATTTCTTCATTGTTCCTCCTTGCTCATTGCCAAAATGTGAGGGGGAGACGACGCGCGAGCTTGAGCGTGCACCGGATCTGAGTGACGCCCGCTTACAGACGTCGATTCGCGCTGCCCGGCCTGGAAATGGTGCACGCGGCCCATAATGCGCCCACGCAGTCTTGCAGAATCCCTGTCGGGGAGTCAAGGAAAAACCCTCGAAAGACCCGCCCGCGCGCGCATGCCGGCGATTCCGGAGATTTCTTTCGCCAGGCACGGAGTAATCGGCAAATTCCGGCGTTTTTCCGGTCGAATCGATGTGCTAACGTTCAAGCGTGGGCGTTGGCGCGGCGAGAAAGTCGTTAAAGGCAGAACCAAAGACGCGCATCTTGCCGGGGCTGACGGAAAAAGATGGGCTGATTCGTCATCCCTTCGATCTTGAGTTTGGAGTCCGTACCAGCGGTTTGGTTGCGGGGCGAAACCTGGCCGCCGGCCATCGACACGACCTCCATATCACAGCCTACTATGCGGTAGCACCGTCGGTGTTTCGAAACATGATTGTGCGCTGGCGCCGCTGTCGCCCGCCGGCGCCCATCGACGAATACACCCTCATTGA
>Ga0187855_10003359_pt1 | contig 11779 bp, 12 predicted proteins | sample June2016WEW_8_10_2_FD_132969 | JGI IMG/M metagenome (GOLD analysis project Ga0187855, IMG submission 132969) | Peatland microbial communities from SPRUCE experiment site at the Marcell Experimental Forest, Minnesota, USA - June2016WEW_8_10 | ecosystem: Environmental > Terrestrial > Soil >...
AACCGCCAAGCCACTCGGATTGCCCGCCATTTTCAAAGCCCGATACAGTTCGAAGTGTGCCAAACCGCTTACGTCGTACAGGTTTAGCGTATCTGTGTATCCCGCATCGTAGATGTTCTTGATATAACTCCCGGCAAATTGCGCCGCATGCTGCAGGTACTCCGCGGGATCGGTGTGCGGCAGTTCCGCCGGCAGGCCTTTTGTCGGCAGATCTGCGGTCCCTACGGCAGATCGCAGCGCGAAGTATAGTTCGGTAGCCCCCAGCTCCATATCATCTTCCCACACGTTTTCGGGATAGCCGTCAAATGGAGCGATGGTCAACAGGCAAGTACTACAAGTGCCAGAACCTACCCAGGGCGCGGGGTCCGAATGTGAGGTATCAGCGAGTGCAAAAATGTCCTCTGCATTCTTGAGGCAGTTGTTCGCCAGAGATTGGTTCGTGGTGCGGTTGAGCTGGAAGCACAGCGCAAAGTCCGCCGCCAAACGGCCCGCTAGATTCGGGCTGATTGGCGAACCTGCTGGACCTGCCACATACACCGGGCGATGGCAGATAAAGAACGTCGTGTACGGGTCGCAAGGTTGCGGATCTCCGGGCTGCTCGAAATTGTCGGCCGCCTGGGGCACGGTCCAGATGTCGTACTCGGTGATCAAGCAGTAGGGCGTCGCATACGTTCCGCCACAGTTGCCCGTCGATGAGCTGGGGTCGCCCTCCCCGTAGTAATCCCAATCTTGAGTGTTGTCGACTTGGTAGTACAGCGTCTTCGTTTTGTCATTCCACATCTTCATCAGCCAACTAATCCCATATTTCGCTTCGTCGGTAAAGTCTGATGACGCTGGCGCGCCGTGTCCGCTGCTGCCCGCATAGGAAACAGAGCCGGGCGGTGCGGGAGGGTTCAATGGAGCGTACGCGCCCATCTGATTCGGAAAGTCGCGGACCCCGATCTGCATCAGCGCCGCCGTATAGCTGACCGTTTCGACGTATTTCATATAGTCGCCGGCGTCCCACCATCCCCCGGACGCATCGATATTCGGGAGCTTCGTGGACACTAAAACCGGCGTGGGCGGCTTGTTATGGATAAAGTCGTTGTGGTCGAGCGGAGGTGTTTCGTAAACGTGCGCGTTCTGGTCCTTCAGATGTCCGGGCGCCGTGCGCAGCGCGTTGGGGATGAAGTCGGCTCCATCGCGTTCCGTTTCGTAGAAAAATAACGTGTTCAAGAGCAAACCGGAATAAAGGACATCCGTGCAATCCACGGCAAAACGCGGCGAAGCTGCAGCCACCGGACTGGACACCGAAATCGTATAGAGATCGCCTCCCGGAACGTTGAAGTCCAGGGCGTACACATCGTATGTCAATGTCTTGCTATGGCTCCACTTGCCTAGCAAAGCGCCGACCTGGCCCGAATACGCGGTGGCGCCCTTCGAGTCGACCACCTTGAATCTTGCTCTTCTCGCCGCTGCCGTGGACATCAGGTACGCACGAAAAGGCGTCTCGCCGGCTTCATAGCCAACTTGACTCACGCGCACATAAGCAGATTGCGCCTGCGCGGGCGGCGTCCATGTAAGGAGCGCGAGTAAGATGCTGGTGACTGAAACGGTTCGAAGGGCATTTGAAAGGCTTGAAGACAACATGGTTCCTCTTTGCCGCGGAATGGTCCGTACTAAATGCGTTTAATACGGGGGAAATAGTGCTCCACCTGCTCGTGGGGTGTCAAGTTAAGAGCCTCTGAATGATGCAAGCCTTACTTGGAACTCTCAGCGGCCGCGAGTCTTCCACGAAGGACAGTGACAGAAGCGGCCGGCAACTCGTACAGAGCATTTTCTTCACCTGTGAGTTGCGATGTTGAAGGTGGACCGTCGGGATCGGCATGGCCTTTCTTCCCGGCGGCGTGCCCCGAAGCGATGAATGAACTCCGCCTCAGCTACGTGCGAAACACCTTGGCCTTGGCAGAACCTTGTCGTCGTGCAATTTCTGCGCATACTTAGAGGAAACAAAGAAATTGTTCGTCGCATTGGGCTGCGGGATCAGGCCGAGGTTCAGCATGCTGACGGCCACTGGCGACCAACCCGACTTCGGGATCGAAGCATTCGGGAAAACACAGTGAGTCGGATCCGTGCAGCCCGCAAAGTAATAGGGTTCGCCGTCGAAGATCGTGTTGCCTAAATTCATTCTCTGGTTGAGAACGTTTGCAAAGCCGGCACCGTTCACACTCCCGGTGAGTAACGACGCTGAATCGGGGAAATTGCCTGTGAAATTTGCCGCTGAAGGCATTTGCGTATTCACCGTGGAGGCTTGAGTCTGGCGCGTACCCTGATAGTCGAGGAAGAAGATAGTCTTATCCTTCTTAATCGGTCCACCGAATGTGCCCCCGAACTGGTTTTGGCGGTAAACGGGAACGGAATTAGAAAAATACTCGGTGGCGTCCAGCGCAGTATTCCGAAAAAATTCAAAACCGCTGCCATGAAATCGGTTGGTACCTGACTTCGTGACAACGTTGATTTGTCCGCCGCTGTAATTCCCCTACTCGGCGTCGAAGTTATTGGTGATGATGCGAAACTCGAATCCAGGTTGGGAATGATGGCGGCGCCGTTGTTTTTCCCATCAACAACATTCGATCCGTTCACCATGAAGCCGTTGGCGGTCTCGCGTTGCCCGTTCACGAATTGGTTCCCGGAGTTTCAGCCCCCCATCGACAGAGCGGTCACTGATTCCTGCCGTTCCAGTGTCCAGGTGGAAGTGTAGGGAGACACTCCGGGCTGTAATGCTAGCAAGTCGGTATAGCTTCGTCCGTTTAACGAAACTGCTTGAATTCTCTTCGACTCGATTACCTCTCCCATCTGCGTGCTCTGGGTTTCCACGTGCACGGAATCCATGCGTACCTCAACTTTCTCGTTGATAGCGCCGACCTGCAGAATCGCATCAGCACGAAGTGCTGAGTTGGCGTCGATAACCCACCCTTTTTTTGATAGGTCTTGAATCCTACAAGCCGGATTTCAAGGTCATAAGTCCCGATGGCCAGCGTCAGAAGACTGTAAGAACCCTTCGCATCGGTTGTGACAGTGGTCGTAATCCCAGTCTGGGTGTCAATCACGACCACAGAGGCCCCGGAGATAACAGCGCCCGAAGTGTCGGTCACGACGCCAGAGATACTACCGGTGATGCTTGCCGATGCAAGCCCCAATGCGAAAAGCGCGAACGCAAGTACTGCGACAGCAGCACACAGGCGGTTACGCATAGCCGATCTGCTGCCGGGAGAGGACCTTGTTCGACTTAAAATGCAAAACTCCAAAGTTTCATCTGGTGAAAGCTGCAATTTAATCTTGAAAAACCTGGTGCATCGTGGAATGAGGGTTTATCTCAATCACAGTGAGCATGTCAACCCTTTTTGCATTTGCATTCTGATCCGCAAGCAGCAGCTGCCGGCCTCACAATCAAGGACGGCTCACTTCCGCTTCACCGCGATTGCGGAGATCTCAATTCGTGCATTATTGACTAATGCGGCGGCCTGAATCGTCGTACGAGCCGGCTTGGGATCGGGCATAACGCTCTTGTAAACCTTGTTCATGTCCGGGAATTCATGAATGTCGGCCAGATAGACTGTTACGTTGACAACATCTTTCATCTCGAAGCCTGCGGCCTTAAGGATCTTCTGAATATTTTCGAGTGCCGCGGTCGTCTCGGGACCAATCCCCCCCGAGGCCAGTTTGCCAGAGTCATCCGTACCCTCCTGGCCTGCTATGTACAGCGTGTTTCCCGCGATGATCGCGTCGTTGAAAGGAAGTCCACTAGCGGCGGATAGATTCACCGCTTTCCTTTCCTGGCCATTGGCACCCTGCCCTGTAACGCCCACGGTTAGTGCGATGGCGAAAGCATACAGAAATAGGCGAGCAGGATTTGTCGCGATTGTAATTTTCATTTCCATTCCCCTTCGTGATAAAAGACTTGCTCTACCACGCAACGAGAAAACAGTGTTAGAGTCCGCGCACATATATACATCGAGGAGTGCTAAATGAACAAGTTTCGTGGCTTTGTGAAATCCCACACCATCGCGACATGTGCCCTATCCACCGCCTTTTTAGCGGCCATCTTGTTCGGAGCCAGAGCGCTGCGTGCGCAGGGTGTTTCCAAGCTGATTGGATCGCGAGCAGACAATACGTTAATTGCAGATTTTCGACGGGTCGAAGTGGCCTCAGTCTCGGATGCACTGGAGCAGTTGACCGGCAAACGCATGTATATGAGTCACCGCATGCATCCGATTTTCAACACAAAGTTTGCCGGCATTGCGCGCACAGTCCTGCTCAAGAAAGACGAAGGCCATACTGACCCCGCTGCGTTGAACGGAATGCTGGAAGCCATTGATCAGGGGTCAACAGACTCCGTTTACGTGATGATGATCGAGGACGGGGAGGACATTGCGGGCATGGGCGGCCTAATGGGCACCGCCATGGCCGCGCGCGGCTACGCGGGAGCTGTGATCGATGGAGGAGTTCGGGACGTGGCGTATTTGCGCAAGATCGGATTCCCTGTTTATGCGACTGGCATCGTGCCTTCGACTTCCGTCCATCACTATCGGTTCGGGGGATCCCAGATTCCAGTGACCTGCGACGGCGTGAGCGTGAATGCGGGCGACATTGTCGCGGCAGACAGCGATGGAGTCGTGGTCGTCCCCAGGGCGAAGGCTCAGGAGGTGCTATCCCTGGCGCAACAAATGGATTTCAAAGAGCACTCGATGTATGCCGTGATCGAACAGATGAAATCGATCGTAGAGGCGGTTAAGAAGTTTGGAAGGCTCTAGCGCAGACGGCGCAGACGCGCAGACCGCAGACGACACCTGCTTGCATTGCATTGACTTTCATCAGATAATTCGTACTTTCATTTTTGTATCGCCGATTTCCTTCCGTCCCATGGGAAGCGAGTTTGTCCCGGCTACGCAGGAGCGACCAACTGGTTCTCGCCGTCTTACAGCGAGTCCACTCATTCGGTCTATTTCATGGCCCTCGAGGAATGCGAAAGCTATTTCCTCAAACCGCAGGCTTTTCAGGAAGGACAAGGCTATTACTCGATCGGAGTAAAACGCATCCCAAGCGAGACTTCGCAAAAGATTCTGATCGCGTTCAATCTGGATACAATTTCGATTGCCTGGAAGTATCCACAAACAGGCGCAGCGTGCTCTTCGGGAGGAACCATGGCAACGGCTGGCGGCCTGTTATTTTTCGGGGACGATGCCGATTCGTTTGAGGCCGCAGACCCGCGAAGCGGTAAGCCGCTGTGGCACTTCAATACTGGGCAGAATATGAGCGCATCTCCCATGAGCTATGCAATCGCTGGCAAACAGTATGTAGCGATTGCCGCAGGTAGTGACGTCTTCAGTTTCGCGTTGCCTTGAGCTCAGCGGACCTCGAAGGCTAAGTTTGAAGGAGGGGTATATGAACTTGACTTACACTCGCAGAGCGTTTGCCATGCGGTTCGCTGCTGTGCTTTCCGCTTTAGGCTTTACCGCCGCCGCGTTTCCCAACCGTGCCTCAGGTCAGACTTCTGCTGCGCCGGATGTCGGCGCAATCCGTAAGCTGAATAGCGAAGGTAAACCGGGCACCGAGAAAGACGTCATCATGCCGGTGATTGTTCACGATGGCTTGATTTATGTGTCAGGGCAGGGGGCACACGACACACGCGATCAAAAAGAGTGGACGATCGAATCCCACACCAGCATGGTCATGGATAAGGTTAAGAGACACGTGGAAATTGGCGGCGGAGACATGGACAGCATTCTTCAAGTAAATGTCTTCCTGGTAAAGATTGAACACTGGGACGGAATGCACAAGGTGTTCGCGACATATTTTCCCCACGGCGGCCCAGCGCGCACAACCGTCGCGGTAGCTGCCCTGCCGGGAGACTCGCTGGTGGAAATCAATTGCATCGCAGCCATCGGCCGGAAGTGAGTGGCAAAGGAGCTTCGTGCATGCGTCTCAACTCGAAATGGAACCGGCGAAGTTTTCTCCGCAGTGTGGGAGTGATTGCAGGCACAACTCTGGCGCCGCGCAAGTTGTTTTCCTCGAACCGCGCGACCGCTGGGGCAAGCGCGCCGATTAGCGGCTTTGGACAGACCGGCAATCCCTATGAAGAACTCGGGATCACCACGGTGATTAACTGCGAGGGAACCATGACCCTGCTGGGGGGGTCCCTTCCCCATCCGGAACTTGAAGCCGTCATGACGATGGCCGGATGCCACTTTGTCAACATCCCGGAGTTAGAAGTGGCTGCTGGCAAGCGTATCGCAGTGATGCTCAAACTCCCGGACGGCTACACGGCGCTGGTGACCTCCGGCGCGGCCGCGGCGATTCAATCTGGATTAGCCGGCATTCTCACTGGCGGCAACGAAGGCTTGATCCGGCAATTACCGGACCTTGCCGGCATGAAGTCAGAGGTGATCATTCAGAAGTCGCACCGCAACCCGTTTGATCACCAACTTCGATCCACTGGAATCAAGCTAATCGAGATCGAGACGCAAGATCAATTGCGAACTGCGGTCAATGAGCGCACTGCGATGATGCACTTCTCGAACTTCGCCAACGCCGCGGGACAGATCAAAGTGGACGAGTGGGTCAAGCTGGCGAAGCAGTACAACATCCCCTGCATGAATGACGCCGCAGCCGATACGCCACCGGTGTCACATCTTTGGGACTACACCAAGATGGGTTACGACCTGGTGACCTTCAGCGGCGGAAAAGCAATTCGCGGACCACAGTGCGCCGGTCTGTTGATCGGCCGCACAGACCTGGTGGCAAATGCGCTGCTTAACAACAGCCCTCACGAAGACACTCTAGGCCGCAGCCAGAAGGTGGGCAAAGAAGAAATCGTGGGAATGGTTAAGGCGCTCGAGCTTTTTCTCGCGGAAGACCATGAGGCTCTTGCCAAGGAATGGCAGACTCGGCTGGAATGGATTTCGAGTGAAATCACAAAAGTTCCCGGGGTGAGCACGTCTTACTTTGTGCCCGACATCGCCAATCATGTGCCTCACATGGGCATCACGTGGGACGCGGCACGCATTTCATTGACGCCCGAACAAGCGTCCAAGATGCTGCGCAGCTCGAAGCCATCCATTGTAATGGGAGCCGGTGAGGGACGCCCTGGCTTAGTCATGAATTCGTTCATGCTGCAGCCTGGCGAAAATAAAATTGTCGCCGAGCAACTCTCGCGGCTCCTGCGCGAACACGTTGCTTAAGCAAGAAGATCCACGGCTGAGGATGGACTTAGGAGAATCTTGGGGAGCGAGAAACGCGGCGCCCAGAAGAGCGAGTTGGGCCGGTCACGGCACCGGCATGTGGAGCTTGGATCCTTTTTTCTCCAGCCAGGCATTGAATTGCTCGATCATCGGCGTCGTCCATTTGGCGTCGATCGGGCATGGCGTGTACTTTCCTTCGCGGAGCATCATGTGGCCCCACTCGTCGACCATGTGATCCATCTCTGCCTCGTCGGCCAGTTTTTCGGCGAATTGCGGAGGAACAAAAGTTACGCCCTCGGGATCGCCGATTGCGATGTCGCCCGGCATTACGGTTACATCTCCGATTCGGATGGTGACGTTAATTCCTCCCAGCATGACGTTCTCAAGCGCGGATGGATCCGCGCCCCGCGTGTACACATGAAACCCTGGAATTTATTGAATACCCGTGACATCTCGAACCGCTCCGCTGACGATCAATCCGTTGTGGCTTTTGGCGTAGATGGCAGTCGAGAGATTGTCTCCGACGATCGTGCCGTAGCGAATCTTTCCGAAGAGATCGACGACCAGCACGTCGCCCGGTATCAAGACGTCAATGATCCAAGAGCTTTCGTCCCCAATGCGATTTTCCTTTTTTCCGTCGGCTCGGATCACCGAATCCACATCAGGCCGTTGAGGCATGAAAACAGCGGTCCCAACGCGGCCCACAAGCCGCTGTCCAGGGTTGATCACCTTCCAGCCGCCCTCGAACTGGTTGCGCTAACCAGCATCTTGCAGAACGTCCCATGTCTCTTCGGAGGTAGCGTCTTTCAGTCGAGCCAGCACCGAATCCGGCACATTCGGCCGTCCATCAGGAAAACGCTCGCCTCGCCATTCCGGTGTGAATTCAACGCGTTGCTCTTTCGAGTAGAGGTCGAGTTGTGCATGGGCAGGCGGCGGGGCCAGCGACAACTCCAGGCAGATGATCAATGCGGCAAAAAGGGCAGCGTTGTTCATAGGGCTCCGGGAAGAATCTCGGCATGGGAAGCCAGCTTCATCGCGACCGCGAAAGTATCACATGGCAGCCGCAGCAGCAATCACATATCCGGCAGCGGACGCGTTCTGCGGCAAGAATGTTTTTTTCGCTGCGAGCTCGGGAGTCGGCAATGACCAGTGCCAAAACGAGCCGTGTGCGCTGGTTTCTGGTGTTCTGGCTGTTCATCCTCAGCGCCGTGTCTTATCTCGATCGGGTAAACATTTCGATTGCTGGCGGCTCCATAGCTGAGGCTTACCATCTGAGCGATGTGCAATTGGGAAAAGTGTTCAGCGCCATGCTCGTCGGTTATGCGCTGTTCCAAACCATCGGGGGCAGGCTTGCGGACCGCTTCGGGCCGCGCCGAGTACTGGCTGGGGGCGTTGTGTGGTGGGGAATCTTCACCGCCCTGACCGCTCTGGTCCCCTCGAACATCGCTGGTGCGCTCTTGGTTTTTGTTGCAGTCCGTTTTCTTCTAGGCGCTGGGGAAGCTGTCATCTACCCGTCCGCTAATCAGTTCATCGCACGGTGGATTCCGACAACGGAGCGCGGTATTGCGAACGGATGGATCTTCGCCGGTGTGGGAGCGGGTGCTGGCCTTACGCCGTTGCTGATAACCCTGATCATGGTTCGTTACGGCTGGCGGTCGTCGTTCTGGGTTTGCTCCATCATCGGATTCGCCGCCGGGGCGGTCTGGTACCTGTGTGCTCGAGACACGCCCGCCGAGCATGCAGGCGTATCCGTTTCCGAGTTGACGCTGATTCGTTCCGGGCTGACGCGAGCGGAACAGCAGAATGATGCGAACGCGCTCGTGTCCTGGGGGTGCGTTATGCGGAGCAAAGAAGTCTGGGCCGTTACTCTTAGCTACTTCTGCTATGGCTATGTAGCATGGATCTTCTTTAGCTGGTTCTATCGTTATCTCGCGAAAGTACGTGGCCTGGATTTGAAGGCGAGCGCCTTCTATACCATGTTGCCTTTTCTGGCCATGCTGGTGTGCTGCCTCTTAGGAGGAGCCATCAACGATCGGCTCACGAAATGGCAAGGACCACGCGTTGGACGTTGTGGTCTTGCGACATTCGCAATCGCCATGGCAGGAGTATTCATTGCCTTCGGCTCGCAAGTTCAAAGCGCCCGGCTGGCCAGCGTCATTCTCGCCGGCGGGGCAGGTGCGCTGTACTTGTCTCAGAGTTCTTTCTGGTCGCTAACCGCCGATATTTCCGGCGCGTCTTCGGGCTCAGTATCGGGTTTTATGAACATGGGAAACCAAATAGGAGCGGCCCTCACGGCTACTCTGACTCCCTCTATCGCAGATCGATTCGGCTGGACAACCTCTTTTCTGGTGGCGTCTTTGCTGTGCGTCGTAGGTGCGGTGAGTTGGCTGGCGATAGATCCGTCGCGACAACTGACTGCTGCTCGGTCAGCAGATGCCGGCAAACGGCGGAACAGGTCCGCCGTTGCAATCACTGTTTTTGCGCTTCTCCTGCACGGCACAACCGCGACTGCCCGATCGGCGCCCACCGCGGAACCTCCGACTGCGACCGTCCTCGTCGACGCAACGCCTGGGCATGCCATCAACTCCTTCGATCCCGACATCGCGCTTGGCAGCTCCATTGATGTTCTCTCTCATGACGGGATCGACAAGCTTTATACGCCGCACGTCATTCAGGAGTCGCTCTCCGCTGGCTGGGGGCCGATCACTTATCGCAACAACTCCGAGCTGCGCATGGCGGCCTGGCACTGGAACGAGAATGGAACCTGGAGCGATCCAGCGCATAAGAGCGGATACTTTACCGGCAGCACCGATCTCAAGGAACCGATTCGCTACATTCTTTCCTACGCGTTGCCGCACCGGGGATTCTCAACGAGCGGAGACCGCCCGCTGCAAGGCCCGAATCTCAGCTATTGGAAGAGCAATCCATATCTCACCAGCAAGTTCACCGGTGAAAGCGACGCACTGCATCCGCAATGGGTGGTTGTGGATCTGCAGGCTGAAAAGCCGGTAAACGCGATCCGCATCGCCTGGACCAGTCCCTATGCCGCGAGCTACCAGGTGGAGTATTGGGTCGGAACACGCGCACTCGACTTCGATGAAGGTCCACAGGGCGAGTGGAAGACTTTTACGCGGGGCGCGATCAAGAACGGTCAAGGCGGAACGGTGAATCTGAGACTCGCCGACGCTCCGATCAACACTCGATACTTGCGCATCTTGATGACAGAATCCTCGAATACGTGCGATCTACATGGAGCGGACGACATCCGCAACTGCGTGGGATACGCCATTCAGGAAATTCGCCTGGGCACCGTCGATTCCGGCGGTGCCTTTGCCGAGATCCAGAAGAGTTTAGGCGATATGCCAACCACTTATTGCACGTCGTCGATTGACCCCTGGCACTCGGCCGCTGACGTGGACGCGACCGGTGGCTATCAGCACAGTGGCTTCGATTTGTTTTTCACTAGCGGACTCACGAACAACCTTCCGGCAATGATTCCGGTCACCCTGCTTTACGGAACACCGGACGACTCTACCGCCCAAATTGCCTACATTGAGAAGCGCGGCTACCGCATCGGCTACGTCGAGATGGGCGAGGAACCCGATGGCAAGCACGCCATGCCGGAGGATTATGCAGCTCTGTACATTCAGTGGGCCACAGCCATTCACAAGATCGACCCCCAGGTCAAGCTGGGTGGGCCGGTGTTCGAAGGAGTCAATGAGGATGTTCGCGTCTGGCCTGACGCGCACGGGCGCACCTCATGGATGGGCCGTTTCGTAGATTATCTGAAGACGCACGGTCGCATCTCCGACCTGGCTTTCGTGTCCTTCGAGCACTATCCGTTTGAACCGTGCACCATCACCTGGAAAACTTTGTACAGCGAACCTCGGCTGATGAAGCACATCCTGCAGGTATGGAGGGACGATGGCGTCACCAAAGAAGTGCCGCTAATGGTCACCGAGAACCATCTGGCCAACGAGCTGACCCGACCGATGACCACGATCTTCGCCGCCCTCTGGCTCGCCGATAATGTTGGCTCTTTCTTCGAAGCAGGAGGCGCAGCGTTCTATCACTCGCCGATTCAGCCACAGGGTATTCAGAACAGTTGCCTTGGCTGGGCCTCGTGGTCGAATTTTGTCTCTGACGTAGAATACGACATCAAGGGATACACATCGCCCTACTTCGCGGCTCACATGATTAACCTGGAATGGGTGCAGCATCGCTCGGGTGTGCACCAGATGTTCCTTTCTTCCAACGATATTGAGGACGCTGAAGGCAATGTGCTGGTTACGTCTTATGCGGTCCATCGACCCGACGGGAACTGGTCTCTGATGCTGGTCAATCGCGACCAGACCAACCCGCACACCGTGCGCGTGCAGTTTGAGGATTCCAAGAGAAAACAGAATGCGACATTTTCCGGGCAAGTTGCCTTCGTCACCTTCGGGAGCGAGCAGTATGTCTGGATTGACGATGGCCCAAACAGCCGTGCGGATCCGGATCACCCGCCGATCGCCACTACTCTGACAGCAGGTCCGGACACGACGTTCACTCTACCGAAG
>Ga0187855_10003365_pt1 | contig 11767 bp, 8 predicted proteins | sample June2016WEW_8_10_2_FD_132969 | JGI IMG/M metagenome (GOLD analysis project Ga0187855, IMG submission 132969) | Peatland microbial communities from SPRUCE experiment site at the Marcell Experimental Forest, Minnesota, USA - June2016WEW_8_10 | ecosystem: Environmental > Terrestrial > Soil >...
CGCTGATATGCGACGCATCGTGGGCCAACTCCTCACCGAAGCCTGCGTGCTGGCGTGGTTGGGAGGCGCGGCGGGTTATGTGGTAGCGTTCGCCGCATGGCGGATACTCCCGGCCATCGCGCCGCGAACCATTCCCCGGCTCGCGACAGCGCATCCGGACTGGGGAGTGCTGGCGTTTGCGCTGGGCACGGCGATATTGAACGGACTGCTGTTCGGGCTGGCGCCGGCATTGCGCGCATCCCGCGGCGGCATGTTGGGCGCACGCGGCGCGGCCACCGGCCAGCGTGACTGGCTGCGGGGCATATTCATCGCGGCGGAGATCGCCATCACAGTGACATTGGTCATTACTGGCGGACGGCTGCTGGGGAGCTTCATGGCGCTGCTCCGCATGGACACCGGTTTCATACAGGACCGCGTCCTGGCGGCGGTGGTCCTGCCGCAACCAGACCGCTATAAGGATCCGGCCGCACGCGCGCTGGTCTATCGCCGGTTTCTCGAAGCCACGAGAGGAATACCGGGAGTCGTCGGCGCGGGCACGGTGGACGCGCTGCCGTTCAGCGGCGAAAACGATGGCGGCTTCGTGACCACCAGGACAGAGGATATTGCCAACCGCAGATGGCAGATCGTTGCCGAAGTCGATACCATCGGCGGCGACTACCTGGCGGCCATGGGCGTGCGTCTGGAGGAAGGGCGGTGGTTCCACGATGAGGAGAAAGACACCGCCATCGTCGGCGATTTGACCGCGCGGAAGCTCTGGCCGGGCGAGAGCGCCATCGGCAAGCGCCTCTGTGTATCCTGCACACCGGAACAGCCGGACAACTGGAAGCGCGTGGTGGGGGTGGTTTCGAGTATGCGGCATCTCAGCCTGGAAGGCGAAGCGGAAGGACCGGTATACCTGGCGGGCGAAGCCATGCGGCGCGCGCAGTTCTTAGTCGCCCGCACCCAGCGGCCCGCGGGCGAATACCAGGAAGCGCTGCGGCGCGCTGTGGCATCCGTCGATCCGCAACAGCCGGTGCTTCTAAGCGTGTCGATGCAGACGCTGGTTAGGGATTCTTTGGCGGCGCGCCGTTTCCTGATGCTGCTGCTGGCAGCCACGGGCTGTCTGGCGCTGGCCATGTCCGCGGCCGGGATTTACGGTGTGATGGCGCATACCACTTCGCGGCGGACGCAGGAGATCGGCATCCGGATGGCGCTGGGGGCCACGCCGCGGAACGTGCACAGCCTGGTTTTCCGCGAGGGCTTTACCAGCGTAGCGGTGGGCTTGGCGATCGGCGCGGGCGCAACGGCGGCGGCGGAAAACCTGCTCCGCGCCTTTCTGCCGGGCCTGCACGGCGGCGGGGCAGCGGTCATTGCGCTGGCCGCCGCGCTGGTGGTGGTGACGGCGGCGTTAGCCTGCTGGCTCCCCTCCCGCAAGGCGATGCGGGTGGACCCGATCGTGGCGCTGAGGGTGGAGTAACAACGTTTGCGTAATGCCGATTAAACGCCAACGAAATCGGGATCCGCGCCGATTTTGCACTCTGACCGGCGCATCGCCGCCCTCCAGATCGGTCCTTTGTGATGTGTGGCGACCGATTACGGATGGGTGAATTCGCGTGCGTGCGGGATCAAATCCAAATACACGCGCTCCGGCAGTTCCGTGTTCCAGTAGCCGGCCCAGCGGGCGTATGCGCAGATAGCCAGAAAAATAGCGGCCGCGGCGGACGCGATCATCCAGGCGGGCACGGGCCGCCTGCCGGGAGCCGACATGCGCAGGGCGCCCTCCGCCGGGCAGGCCGCCACACACTCCAAACACCCCGTGCATTCCGCCGAGCCGATGCTGACCAGCTTATCCACCGGCAGCATGGCCGGGCAGGCTTTCGCACATTTGGCGCAATCGATGCATAAAGACGCTTCGCGCCGGATGCGCAGCGGGCCGGTTAGCGCCGCCAAGCCCATCAGCGCTCCGTAGGGGCAAAGATAGCGGCACCAGAAGTTCTGCACAAAGACCGACAACACCACCAACAGGCCCAGCACGGCGCCACCCGCGAAACCGAGAAAACGGAAGAAGTTGAGCATCTTCACATCGGAGACCAACCCGTAGGGTCCTTCGAGGAAGCTCTGAATGGCGGGCACGGACATACTGCCCACGGCGTAAAGAAAGAGACCTAGCAGGATGTACTTCAGGCTGCGCAGCGCCATATCGATCCGGCGCGGCAGGGGCCAGTTGCGGTGAAACGTCTGCCTGCCGAGCCGCCACAGCCATTCCGAAACGGTGCCCACCGGACAAAGCCATGCGCAGAAGCTCTTGCGCAGCAGCCATGAGATGGCCAGAAATGCGACGAGCAGGAACATTCCAGCGGGGTGCACGCGGGGGATGCGGCCGGTCGAGACCAACACTTTCAGGTTCATCAGCGAAGCGATGGGTAGCCAGCCTTCGACTCCCGCCGGCCTTGCCACGCGCATCCCACGCCCGCCCGATTCGTAATAGTGGACGAAGAGAACGAATTCGACGCCGATCCAGACATTCAGCGCCAGGAAGGCCAGTTGAAAGGCGCGTCGCAAGCGCTGCGATTTGTCGGGAGCCAACCGTCTTCTAAAGCGGGTCTTCGTTTTGGGAGGGGGTGCCAATTGCGCCGCAACCATACCCATAAGATAGAGGGTTTCGCGATCCGGCGCCGTGACTTCAGTCACCAGCTAAGGCTTCGATGCGGCCAAAGCCTTTTGCCAGGCCTCCATTAAACGCGCGCGGGCAGCCTCGCTGATCGGTTCCGGCATCTCGCTGGGCCGGTACTCGTGGCACAAGGCGACCGTTTTGCGCAGGCTCTCGGCAAACTCTACGCAAGGGGGGCACCCGGCCAGGTGCGCTGCCATTTCACGGCAGGCTTCGGGCGGCAATTCCAGATCCAGGTACGCGGACAGCGTCGCGAAGATCCGTTTGCAATCTTCAGTTGCGTGGGGCATGCGTGGATACCTCGCGGTTGTGGAGATAACGATCCAAATCCTGGCGGATGGCCAGACGGGCGCGATGCAGTCGCGTCTTCACCACATCGACGCTGAGGTCCAGCACATGCGCGGTCTCCTCGGTGGATAGCTCTTCCACATCGCGCAGCACCAGGACCGGCCTATAAGTCTCCGGAAGGCCGGCCACAGCCTCATCCAAAACCCGCCGCAACTCGGCGCGTAGCAGACGGTCTTCGGGTAAGCTGGACCAATCCGCGATCTGCAGCTTGACGTGCCCGGACCTGCCCTCGCCGGCGGGCATGAATTCGTCGAGCGAGAGCTCTCGCTCCGGCGCGAACTGGCTGCGGCGGCGCTTCATCAGGCAATAGTTCCTGGCGATACGCAGCACCCAAGAGCGCACGCGTTCAGGCTCGCGAAGCTGGTTGAAGCTCTCGAAAACCCGCAAAAGCGTCTCCTGGGCGACTTCTTCGGCGTCCTCGCGCTGGCCGCACATCAACCAACTGTACTGGAAGATTCTGGCGCGGAAGTGTTCCACAAAGCGGTCGAAGGCCTCCGGCTGCCCGGCCATCAAGTCGCGTGCCAGTTGTACTTCCGCTTCCTTCTCCAAACGCGCTCCCGCTATCCGATTGTAGCGGGTACCCGTGTTTCGAGGGCCAGTTCGATGGCTGGGACGTTGAGCAGCGTATTGTGAATCAGGCAGGCCTTGACCGCGCGTAGAATGCCGGCTTCGTGGCGGAGTTCCAGATCCGGCACCGTCACCGCGATCCGGAAGGATGCCAGACGCGCCGGCGCGGTTGCCTTTTCGGCCGTCACGCGCACTTGCAATCCTTCCGTAGGCAGGGCGCGCGTGCGCAGGTATTCAGCGGCGTAATAGCCCGCGCACGTGCCTAGCGAGACTAGCAGGAATTCGGGCGGCGTCATGCCGCGGTCGGCGCCGCGGTTCTCCACCGGCTGATCGCATAGCACGCGATGTCCGCGCGCGGAGGCTTCGAATTGTACGCCGCCTAGATGCTGAACGATGACTTCCATTTTGGTTTCCAGTTACCAGATGCAGGGCCTGTGGAAAGGTGACATCCACACATATGATAGTTCAGGGTCCGTTTATAAGCAAACATCCTTGAACGCCCAATTCTGTGGCAGGCCTCCCTGTGCGACCATTAAAGAGAGCCCTCAACTCTAAGACTATGGATGCCCTGACACTCCACCGGCTGCATTTCGCCTTCACCGTCACCTTCCACTACATCTTTCCGCAATTGACGATGGGGCTGGCGCTGTTGCTGGTAGTGCTGAAAAGCCTGGCGCTCCGCACCGGCGACGAACATTATAATCGCGCGGCGCGCTTCTGGGCGCGCATCTTCGCCATCAACTTCGCCATGGGCGTGGTCACCGGCATTCCCATGGAATTCCAGTTCGGCACCAACTGGGCACGCTTTTCGAAATTGGCCGGCGGCGTGATTGGACAGACGTTGGCGATGGAGGGAGTGTTTTCGTTCTTCCTGGAATCGAGCTTCCTGGGACTGTTTCTATTCGGCGAGAAGAAGCTGGGACCCAGAATGCACTGGGTGGCGGGCTTCCTGGTCTTCATTGGATCGTGGCTCTCGGGATTCTTCATCGTGGCCACCGACGCCTGGATGCAGCATCCCGTGGGCTACACGCTGGGTCCGCATGGCGAGATTCTGTTATCTAGCTTTTGGGCTTTGCTCTCGAACCCGTGGCTGTTCTGGCAGTACCTTCACAATATGATAGGCGCGGTGGTCACCGGCAGCTTCGTCATGGCGGCCGTGGGCGCCTTCTACCTATTGGTGAAACGGGACGAGCCGTACGGGCGAACTTTCGTTCGTATCGGCGTCAGCGCGGGCATCGCCGCCACCGCTCTCATGCTGTTCCCCACGGGTGACCAGCAGGGCAAGAACATCGCCTTCTCGCAGCCGGCTACCCTGGCTTCCATGGAAGGGCTTTTCCGGTCCGAAGCCGGCGCACCACTTGCCCTGATCGGACAACCGGACATGGAGAATCGCCGGCTCGACAACCCGCTGCAGGTGCCTCGCGCACTGAGCTTTTTGACCTACCAGCGCTGGAAGGCCGAGGTGAAGGGACTCGACGCGTTTCCACAGGATCGCTGGCCCGACAACATCCCGCTGGTCTATTTCAGCTATCACATCATGGTTGGGCTGGGCACCATTTTCATCGCGGTGATGGCGCTTGCCGCGCTCGATTTATGGCGCGGCCGCCTGTTTACGCGGCGCAAACTGCTGTGGCTGCTGATGCTGTCCGCGCCGTTTCCCTATATCGCCAATACAGCGGGTTGGATCACGGCGGAGGCTGGCCGGCAACCCTGGCTGATCTATGGCCTGATGCGCACACCCGCGGGAGTTTCGCCGCACGTTTCGGCAGGCAACGCGCTGTTCACGCTGATCGGTTTCATGGGCATGTACGCGGTGCTGGCCATCCTGTTTCTGCTGCTCGTCTACCAGGAGATCGAGCGCGGTCCCGAGGCGGCATGATGGAAACCATCTGGTTCATGCTCGTAGCCGTAATGATCGCCGTATACGTGGTACTCGACGGCTTCGACATCGGCGCCGGCATCGTGCAGTTTCTGGTGGCGCACACGGATGGCGAGCGACAGCAGGTGCTGCGCGCCATCGGTCCTGTGTGGGATGGCAATGAAGTGTGGCTGTTGGCCGGCGGCGGTACGTTGTACTTCGCGTTTCCCGCACTGTACGCATCCAGCTTCAGCGGGTTCTATCTGCCCCTGATGATGGTGCTATGGCTGCTGATCCTGCGCGGTATTTCGATCGAATTCCGTAATCACATCGACAGCCTGGTGTGGAAGCCGTTCTGGGACGCCGTCTTCTGCGGATCGAGCGCGCTGCTGGCCATCTTCTTCGGCGCGGCGCTGGGGAACGTGGTGCGCGGCGTGCCGCTCGACGGCGCCGGCGAGTTCTTTCTGCCGCTGTGGACCAATTTCCGGCTGGGCCGCGAAGTGGGCATTCTGGACTGGTATACCGTGCTGGTAGCCGTGGTGGCCTTCGCCACGCTCACGGTACACGGCGCGTTGTGGGTGGCGTTGAAGACCGAGGGCGACTTGGAACAGCGCGCGCGCAAGGTAGCCCGTACGGGCTGGTGGGCTTTGCTGCCGCTCATCGCCGCCATCACCTGGTGCAGTTTCGCGATCCAGCCGCGGCTCTGGGCCAGCTTCGGCGCGCGTCCGTGGGGCTACGTATTTCCGCTATTGGCCGTCGCCGGTTGGATCGGCATGCGCGCGCTCGCCCGCCGGAGTCTCGCCGCGTTCCTGTGCTCCTCGTCCTTCATCGTGGGGATGCTCACCAGCGCCGCGTTCGGATTATATCCCTACGTGCTGCCCTCGAGCACGGATGCGGCGCTCGGTCTGACAGTCTACAACGCCGCCGCCGCACCCTATGGATTGAAGGTTGGCCTCGTATGGTTCATTCCGGGAATGCTGCTGACTACGGGTTATTTCGTATATACATATCGGAGTTTCGCGGGGAAAGTGGCGCTGGACAAGGAGGGGCACTGAGTCAGTGCATTGGCCATGACTGCATCCATCCGCCTCGCGTTGGCGTTGAGTTCGATCTGTATCTTTGCCAATCTTGTCCCTGCACAAGACACGACAATCGTACGCGCTCCCGCCGGCGCCGTCAGAGGCGAGGCGAAGGCAGACCTGCGCATCTTCCGCGGATTACCCTACGCCGTACCGCCCACGGGGCCCCTGCGCTGGAAGCCACCCGTAGCGCCACCGGCGTGGCGGAACGTACGCGACGCCACCAGTTTTGGACCCGCGTGCTTCCAGCCGAGACCGCGAGCCGCCAGCATCTATGCGGATCCTCCAGCCGAAATGAGCGAAGATTGTTTGTCGCTCAACATTTGGACGCCCGCCGATGCGCACAACGCTCCGGTCATGGTTTGGATTCATGGCGGATCGTTGACCGGCGGTGCAAGCAGCGAGACTCTCTACGACGGCTCAGCTATTGCAATGCGCGGCCTTGTAGTCGTAAGCATCAATTATCGGTTGGGTGTACTCGGCTACCTGGCTCATCCCGGACTTAGCTCCGAATCCCCCGACGGCATTTCCGGGAACTATGGCCTGCTCGATCAGATCGAGGCCCTACGATGGGTGAAGCGCAACATTACGGCATTCGGCGGAAATCCTGAGAATGTCGCCATTGCGGGCGAGTCCGCGGGCGCCCTCAGCGTGATGTATCTGATGGCTTCCCCAATGGCGCGCGGCCTCTTTCATAAAGCCATCCTCGAAAGTGCGTATATGATCTCCACGCCGGAACTCCGCGAGAAGCATTTCGGCGAAGAGCCGGCCGAGGCGCTGGGGGTTCGGCTCGCCACCAGGCTGAAGGTGGACAGTATTGCGGGTCTGCGCGGCATGGACGCCGCCGCCATCACAGAGCGGGCGCCATTAACCGGGTACCTGCCGTTCGGAACGATCGATGGGCACGTGCTGCGCCGCCAATTGGTTGATGTATTCGATCGAGGCGAGCAGGCGCATGTTCCCGTGCTCGTTGGATTCAATAGTGGAGAAATCCGTTCGTTGCGCTTTCTGGCGCCGCCTCCGCCCGCCACTGAGGAAGCTTACGTGACCGCCATCCGGGATCGTTACGGCTCACTCGCCGATGCCTTTCTGCGGCTCTACCCAGCGTCCGACATACCCGGAAGCATACTTGCCGAGCCGCGCGATGCGCTCTATGGCTGGACAGCCGAACGCATCGCCACGAAACAGGCAGCCATCGGCCAGCATGCCTTTCTCTACCTTTTCGATCACGGCTATCCAGCCGCGGAAGCCGCTGGGCTGCACGCCTTCCACGCCAGCGAACTGCCCTACATTTTCGGCACCGCCGATCGCACGCCGCCCGCCTGGCCCAAGCTGCCGGAAACGTCCGAAGAAAAGCGTTTCACCGAGGCTATGGCCAGCTATTGGACGTCCTTTATTCGCAGGGGAACCCCCGCCGCCGAGGGACAACCGGCATGGCCGTCCTTCGCTCCCGGTAAGGCATTTATGCAACTGGCAGATGCCCCTCGCCCGGGTGTAAATCCGTTGCCGGGGATGTATGAGCTTCACGAAGAGGTGGTGTGCCGGCGCCGCGCGGAGGGCAAAACGCCATGGAATTGGAACGGCGGGATTATTGCCCCGCCTTTACCTCCAGAATCACCGGCATGTCGATGACCCGCTTAGTGGCTGACGCTGTAAGCCATGTACCCGAGGTACAGGGCATCCGCCGAATCCGGCGCGGCCCATAAACCTCTCATCAGACGCTTCCGGCCGGTTTTCAGCAATGCCCTCAGATCCACGCCGCATTCGAAGCGCATGTGATTCATAGCTGCCATGCTGTTATACGCGGATGCCGCCACCGCCGCGAGGCCCGATGCGCCGGCCGTGGGCGCGGCAGCGGGGGCGCCGAAGTCCTCCCTCGGTCGCAACGTGCGCGAAATCGAAGTCTGGGCTTTCCACGCCGCGCCGGGAGTGAAAATCGGGTCTGTGCGCGGTGCGGCTACCGCGGCTAGAGTATAGTGCCTTTCGTGATGCGGAGCCAAAGCCATGTCGGAATACGACGCGGGCAGCGCGCCGCTCACCACCGTTAGCACTACACTACCCGCATTGTAAGTGATGGTGAAGTGTTCGCTACCATTGATCGCCAGTCCGTTCACCGTGCTGAACTGGTCGGCCACGGTCGACGCAGTCAGGATAGTGAAGCTCTGTCCCACCGTGGGCGTGAATCCGCTGCCCAGGGAAATGGTCAGCGTGCCGCCGAGTGTGGCCGCCTGGGTGACTTTGAGCTGGTCATACCTGGTGCCCGCGGTGGCGCCGTTTATCTGGATGTCGAGCGTTCCCGTGGAGCCTTGCGTATAGGTATCGGAAACCGTCAGCTTGCCCGTCTTGGCGGCGGAATCGCCCGGAGTGAGCGTGCTGTCGTCCACCACGTTATAGCCCAGAGTGCCTGCTCCGTCGAGCGATCCGCCGTTTAGGGCGAACGTGCCGGGCGAGGACGAAGCCAAGGTGCCATCCACGGTTGTAGCTCCGCCGGATTGCGTGAAGTTGAAACTGGCGCCGCCCACGGTAAATGTAGTGCCCGCGGAAATCGTGAATGTACCAGCGTTGATGAAGCCGCCACCGGCCGTAGTGAGGGACGCACCAGACGCGAGCTTGAATACGCCGGTCGCGGCGTTGTTATTGAATCCCGCCAGAATGTTGTTGTTGCCGAAATCGATCATCCGGCCGGCGCCGTTCAGCGTGATGTTCGCGGCATTGGTGGCAATGGTGGTCCCGCTTGCGCCGAACTGCATCGTACCGGTGAGATTGTAGGTTCCGCCCGTCAGGGTATTGCCTGAAAAATTCGCGAGCGCGCCGCCCGCCGATGTGCCGATCTGCATGGTGTCACCGGCGCTCACTTTGAGGGTGCCCGTATTATCCAGTCCGGCGGCAGACGGCAGAATCACCAGCGCGGCGCTTTGAGTCGCCGAAAGGGTGCCGGCGTTGGTTATGCCCACATTCGAAATCGTGCCGGAACCCTGGATCGTGCTGGTATTATTCAGGGTAACGCCAGAGCCCACACCCGTGATGCTGCCGGCGGTAAGCGTCAGGGTTCCTTTCCCGCCGAGGGCGGTAGCCTTCTTCAGATCCAGCGCGCCATTGACGGCTATCGTTCCGGAGTTCGTATCGGTGCCTCCCGACGACAACGTGAGAGAAGCGCCCGTACCCACGGTGAGGGTGCCCGAGTTTGACAATGTGCCCAGGCTGGCTGCATCCGCCGTATCGTTATCAGCGCCGATGGTCACGGTAGCGCCGGCGTTGTTCGTCAGTTTGCCGGTCACCGTGAGTTTACCGCCCTGTTCCGCATCCAGCGCGCCCGAATTGGTGAATGTGCCAGCCTGGACGCTCATCGTGCCACCGGACAAGGCGATTGATCCGGTGTTGGAATCCGCGCCGCTAGCGGTCAGTTTCAAGATTGCGCCTTTGTCCACGGTGATTGTGCCCGCATTGGAGATCTGGCCGACGGCGGCAGTGTCAGTGGTATCGTTGTTGGCGCCGATGGTGATGGTATCGCCGGCGTTGTTGGTGAGCGTACCGGTCACCGTGATGCTGTTGGCGCCACCGCCCAGATTGGCGTTATTGGTCGTGAGCGTGCCCGCATTGGTGATGCTGCCGGAGACCGTAAGATTGCCCCTTTGCTCCAGGTCCAGTTCGCCGGAATTCGTGAAGGATCCGGCTTTTACATCGAGTGTTCCGCCGCTCACGAGAATCGCGCTGGTATTGGAATCAGCGCCGGATCCGGTCAGGTTCAGCGTGGCGCCCTTGTCCACCGTGAATGAGCCGGAGTTCGCCAGCAATCCCACGGTGGCGGTATCGGCGGTGTCGTTGTTCGCCCCGATCGTGACGCTATGTCCGCCGGTATTGGTGAGCGTACCCGTCACCGTCAACGTATTTGCACTACCGCCCTGGTTCGCGCCATTGGTGGTGATCGTGCCTGTGTTGGTCAGGTTTCCGGCGACGCTGAGGGTGCCTCCTTTCTCTTCGTCGACACTGCCGGAATTAGTGTTTGTACCCGACCCGGTCAGATTGAGGCTTGCGCCGCCATCTACGGTGACGGCCCCGGCATTGGCCAGCAGTCCCACATTGGCCTTGTCGGCAGTATCGTTATACGCACCGATCGTGACAATGCCTCCGCTGTTGTTGGTTAACGTGCCCGTCACGGTGAGCGTATTGGCGCCGCCACTCAAGTTTGTGTCGTTCGTGGCCACCGTGCCGCTGTTCGAGAGAGCGCCGGAGACCGTCAGCTTCCCGCCCTGCTCCAGATCGAGTGTGCCCGCGTTGGTGAAAGCACCCGGCGTAGTATAGGTGCCTCCTCCGGAAATGGTAAAGATGCCGCTGGCCGCGTTTGTTTTGAAACCAGCCAGCAGGCTGTTTCCCCCCAGATCGATGAGTTGCGGGCTCGCGCCATTCAGCGTCAGGTTTGCCGCATTGGTAGTCATGCTGCTGCCGCTCGTGCCGAACTGCAGCGTGCCGCTCACAAAGTAGCTTCCACCCGTCAGGGTATTCGATGAGAAGTTGGTTAAGCTGCCGCTGACCTTGAATGTATCGCCGGTGCCCACCGACAGCAGGCCGTTGTTCGTGAAGTTGCCGGCCGTAGTGAAACTGCGCCCAGCGCCCAGGGTAAAAGAGCCGCCGGACTGGTCGGGACCCAAGGTGTTCGCGGGGGAGTATGCCGCGCAGACCTCCGGCGTGGCAAAACCCGATAATCGAAATAATTGGAAGGCCGCAATCTCCGAGGCTGTATTTATAACAGGGCTGGAGCGGAACGGAGACGTAATCCAAATGGCATCCTACGCACCGTTGATGGCGCACGTAGAGGCGTGGCAGTGGACACCAGACGCGATCTGGTTTGACAACCTCCGTTCCTATGGCACTCCCGATTACTACGTGCAGATGTTGTTCGCCACCACGGCGGGCACCCGCATCGTGCCGGTGACACCGCAAGCCGAAGGCGGCGTGTTCACCAGCGCATCGTTAGACGAGCCGCCAAGGAAGTCATCGTTAAAGTCATTAACGACACGGCGTCTATGCGGCCCGCCGAGATCCAATTGGATGGTATTAACGTGTCCGGAGTGGCGAGAGTAGCAGTCCTCGCCAACTCCGACCTGAGCGCCGAGAATAGTTTTGAGAAACCGAAGACGGTTGCGCCGGAGCTGTCTACTGTCGAAGTCCGATCCGGAGCTATCTCCGGGCACTTGCGTCCGTATTCCGTCAACGTTTACCGCATTGCGATGCCACGTTGACGATTATTGGAAAAGGCTATCGCCC
>Ga0187855_10003369_pt1 | contig 11760 bp, 12 predicted proteins | sample June2016WEW_8_10_2_FD_132969 | JGI IMG/M metagenome (GOLD analysis project Ga0187855, IMG submission 132969) | Peatland microbial communities from SPRUCE experiment site at the Marcell Experimental Forest, Minnesota, USA - June2016WEW_8_10 | ecosystem: Environmental > Terrestrial > Soil >...
CAACGCAATCTGCCGAGAGCGCTGGCGCTCGGCATGTTTGCGGTCATGGCGCTCTACGTGGGCGCCAATCTCGCTTACCTGAACGTGATGACCGTACCGGAGCTCGCCGCGACGGAGCGCGTGGGAGACGCCGTCGCCGCACGCACCATGGGACCGGCGGGCGCTGCGTTGCTGTCGGCGGTGGTGCTGCTCTCCATCATCGGAGCCATCAACGGCGGCATTCTCACAGGAGCGCGCGTTCCATTCGCGCAGGCGCAGGACGGCCTCTTCTTCGCCCGCTTCGGCAGCGTGCATCCGCGCTTTCAGACCCCCGCGGCCGCGATTGCGGCGCAAGCCGTCTGGACCGCCGGCTTGATTCTGACCGGGTCATACGAGGCGCTGTTTGCTTATTCGATCTTTTCAGCCTGGATCTTCTACACCCTGAGCGTGGTCGCCGTCTGGGTGTTGCGCCGCAAGGCGCCGGATGCTCCGCGTCCCGACCGTATGTGGGGATATCCGTTCACCATGTGGGCCTTCGTAATCGTTTCGGTCTGGTACATGGTGGATGCGCTGGTGCACCAACCGGTGCCTTCCCTGATCGCTTTGGCCATTGCCACCGCGGGCATCCCGTTTTACCTCTACTGGCGAGGGAAGGTGCGGGCGCTGGCGGCTATCGCTTCGAAGCCAGCGTGAGCCCGTCGCCCAGCGGCACCAGGCTCAGCCAGACGCGTTCGTCACGGTACAGCTTCGCGTTGAATTCCCGGATCGCCCGGGTGTCGGCGTCCTGCACGGAATCGTCGATCACGGTACCGTGCCACAAGACGTTATCGAAGCCCACCAGGCCGCCGGGACGGAGCAGCTTGAGGACAATCTCGTAGTAGCGGTGGTAGTTCTCTTTGTCCGCATCCACGAATGCGAAATCGAAGCTGCCCGCGGCGCCCTCCTGGAGCAGCGCGTCCAAGGTATCGGCCGCAGGCCCAATCCGCAGATCGATCTTGTTCGCGACTCCCGCTTCGCGCCAGTAGCGGCGCGCGATCGCGGTGGACTCCGCGTTTACGTCGCAGGCGATCAAGCGGCCTTCCGGCGGCAACGCCAGCGCCACGTGCAGCGAGCTGAGCCCGGTAAATACGCCAACTTCCAGCGTCCGCCGGGCGCCCATCAAGTGCGCCAACATACCGAGGAATTGGCCCTGCTCCGGGGATAACTGCATGTGCGCGTCGGGACGCTGGGCCGTCTCCTCACGCAGGCGGCGCAAGATCTCCGGCTCGCGCAAAGAGACGCCGCGGATGTATGCCGCCAGTTCCGGGGTGATCGGTGTTTGCAGATTCGACATAAGTATTCTATTTCGAGCTTTCTTTGGGCCGAAACCATTTCAGCCGCGCCAACAGGCCGTAGAACACCAGGCAGCACCAGAAGTCGATGGCCAGTCCCCAGTCGATTTTGTAAGGCACGTGGCGGCCGGCCGGCGGCAAGTAGCGGTCCAGGCCGAAGTAAACGGCATTGCCCAGCAAGACAGCCGCGAGGCTGTGCCAGAACTGCCGCATGGAGAAGCCCGGTAGCCCAGCCATCCGACTATTGCACGTGCATCGGTGCGCCGAAGTACGACAGGATCTGATCGGAGCAGCGGCGGCAGGCCTCGTCTTCATCCGGGTCGCGAGCCTCGCAGCGAATCACTTCCCGGTCTTCGAATGCCATGCTTCTTCCGCACAGCCAGTCCTCCCCGTCGCGAATGTGGATATGATTGAACTCGGTCACGCGGCTATCCTTCGTACCTTCAGCGTCTTGGGTTGCGAGTGCAGGGCCCACGCTGCTAGAATACTAGTTTCGCAGTTTTCAGGAGATTCTGTATCATGGCACGAATTTGCGAAGTGTGCGGCCGCGGTCCTCAGTTCGGCCACCGCATCAGTCACGCTCATAATGTGAGCAAGCGCCGCTGGAATTTGAATTTGCAGACGGTGCGCGCATTAGTCAACGGCGCTACCAAGCGGATGCGCGTCTGCACCTCCTGCATTCGCTCGGGGAAGGTACAGAAGGCCGCCTAACCGGGCTCCCGGCCCATCCTAGATAAACATTTCTTCGTCTTGCGTGGCGTGCTCGACCGAAGGCCGTCTGCCGCCTTGCGCGAAGGTGGTCGCGGCCGCTTTGATCCCGGCGATAATGCCATTCGCTTCCCTGACCGGCCGCGTGATGACGCCTTTGACGGCCTCGCTCGCGTGCTCCACCTGCGTGACGGTTTCGTCCACCGTGCGATCGATCTGCGCGATGCGAGCTTTCGCGCGCTGATTAGCGTCGTTGAGCAACTCGCTGATGCGCTCTGCCTGCTGGCGGGTGGCCTTGGCAATGACCAGAGTCTCCGCGGTGATATCGGCAATACGCGGACGGTTCTCATCCAGGATCTTTCCGGTGGTGCTGAGGATGGCCTCGAAACGCCCCACCAGCGGCCCGATCTTGTTCTGCGCGTCCTTGCCGGCTTTTTGCGCTTCCTTTCCGGCCCGGTATAGGCCGGCTACCAGGATCGCCTGAAACACGGACGCGAGGCAGGCCAGGATTACGCCTACAGCGATCACCCACCGGAAGACATCGTCAGGCATTGGAGAACCCTCCGCGGTTTGGCCTTAGTGCGCAGTCCCTTCGACCGGGGGCGCCGGCTTTACGGCATCGCGGTAAGCTTGCCTGCCGGCTTCCATGGCATCGGCGAGCGTGTCTTTCTGACGCCCTACCGCCTCCTTGCCTTTATTGAGCAGATCGCCGGCCGAATCGCGCAGATCGTTGCTGCGCTGCTTGAGATAGTCCGTCCCCTCACCGGCCTTGTCCTTGATGAGCTGGCGGGTGTCCGCGCCGGATTTCGGAGCGAAGAGCATGCCGAGGCCGATGCCCACGCCCAAGCCGAGCAGGAAACTAGAGAGTCCGCTTTTATCCATATCGATCCTCCTTGAACAACCTCGGGTGCTGAACCGTTTTGGGAATTTGTGGTGGAAACCGCTTCCTGACGGTCGCGGCTCTGTAACGGTCGGGTGCACCCAACAACATCCCAGTATACCTTGGGGAGACCGTCTGCATGCTACAGTTTGTACACCTGCCGTATGAAGGAGCGAAAACCCGCCCGTCTGGAAGCCGCCGCACTGTGGGAATACGCACTGAAGGTGTTGGCCGGACGCGCCCATTCGACCGGCGAACTTCGGGAGAAGCTGCGCCGCAAGGCCGAACGAGCCGGAGATGTGGACCCCACCATCGCGCGCCTCAAGGAATACGGCTACCTCAACGACCGGAAGTTCGCCGAGGGCTTTGCGGCGGCGCGCCTGGAAAATGAAGGACTCGGGCGCACGCGCGTGCTGGCGGACCTCTCGCGGCGAAGGGTGGCTCCGGCCGTGGCGCAACAAACCGTCGGCAAGGTTTACGAAAGCATCGACGAGGAGGCTCTGGCCGAGGATTTCGTGCGGCGCAAGTTTCGCCTGGCGCCCAAAGAGAATCTATTCCAGTCAGAGAAGGATCTGGCGGCGGCCTACCGCAGGCTGATGCGCGCCGGTTTTCGATCGGCCACCGCTCTCGCAGTCTTGAAGAAGTTCGCGCGCGATCCCGATTTGCTCGATAGCTTCGAGCCGCCGGAAGAACCGGCAGAGGAGTAGCGGCCATGAGGATTTGGCTGGCGGCGATGGCACAGGCGATGGCCGCGACTGCGTTTGGACAGACCGCGCACCAACACCATGCACCCGCCTCCGCCGAGGAATACGTGCGAGTCTTGGAAGACCCGCAGCGGGACTCCTGGCAGAAACCGCACGAGGTCATGATGGCGCTGGATCTGAAGCCCACCGAGACCGTGGCTGACATCGGCGCGGGCAGCGGATATTTCACGCGGCGGTTCGCCCTGCACGCGGGAAAGGTCTACGCCGTGGACATCGATTCCAAATTGCTGGAAGCTGCCCTGAAGGACGCGCCGAAAAACGTGGAAGCGGTTTTGGCAGCGCCGGACGATCCGAAGCTGCCGCCGGCCTCCGTGGATACCATCTTCTTCTGCGATGTGTTGCATCACATCGCCAACCGCGCGGCATACTATCCCAAGCTGGCGAAGGCGCTGCGGCCGGGTGGGCGCATCGTGATCGTCGACTTCTATAAGAAGCCGCTCCCGGTGGGGCCGCCCGAGAGCATGAAGATCTCCGAGGATCAGATGATTGGCGAACTGGCAGCGGCCGGCTTCCGGAAGACGAAGAGCTTCGACTTTCTGCCCTATCAGTACTTCCTGGTGTTTGTGGTGGCGCAGCGTTAGAGCGGATGGCGCGTGAACACGTAGTCCTCCACCGGCTGGCCGCCGATTAGATGCTCCTGGATGATGCGCTCGAGCACTTCCGGCGTAGCCGAGTGATACCAGGTTCCCTCGGGATAGACCACCGCGATAGGACCCTGTTCGCAAATACGCAGGCAGTTCGCCTTGGTACGGTAAACGCAATTGCCGCCCGCGAGCAGACCCAGTTCGGCTAGCCGCCGTTTGAGATATTCCCAGGATTCAAGGCCCACTTCTTTGGGCGCGCATTTGGGCTTGGTCTGATCGCAGCACAGGAAGATATGGCGGCGGACATTGCCGATCTGCAGGCCCTGCGCGATACTGACGAGACGATCAAGGTCCGCCATCACTGGCTCCGAGTGTCCAGTGTACCGCGGAGGTGGGACAGACGCTTTCGTCTGTCAACCCGCCCCACCTCGCTCCTCACAATCTTTGCCGACAGGCTTTGCAGGCAGGTGGGGCAGGCGCTTTCGCCTGCCAACCCACTTTTTCACAGGGCGGCTCGGGACGCCCGCTTCCGGATCTGCTTCTGCGCCAGCCGGCTCCACTTGGCGGTGAATCGCCGACGATAACGTGGCGCCGTGCGCGCGGCTTCGCTGGCTCGCTCGTACATCTCACGGGCTTCGTCGCCTTTGCCCAATCCGTCCAGCGCTTGCCCGAGGTAAAAAAGCCCCTCCGGATCGTATGGCCGCCTCTCGATATACTCCGCCAGAAACTGCCGCGCATCCTCCCACTGCCGTGCGGCCAGGTACACCGCACCCAGTTCCCGTAGGATCTCGTTCTGGCTGTGCTTGTCATCCTGATCCATCACCGCCTGGAAGTGCGCCAGGGCGTCCTTGAGCCGGCCTTGCTCGCGTGCGATACGGCCCAACTGGAAGTGCGCGTCGGTCAGCGCCGGGTCGATGGACACGGCATTGCGGAACCGCTGCAGCGCTTCGGTGTACTGATGGCGCTGCTGGTAAATCAGGCCGAGTTGGTACTGCGCCTCGCCGTCATGCGGATTGATGGCCGCCGCCTCCAGCATGCGGCGAAAGTGCTGGCTTCTCCGCATGCCCGCGCCCAGGTTACCGATCTCGCTGCCCAAATAGTAATAGGCGAAGAACAGGAAGAAAGGCGAAGCCAGCCAGCCCAGTACAAATCGCACCGGCCCCCAGAGGAAGACCGCCGCGACCAGCGGAATCCACGACAGACACACCACGACTACTGCGGTCCACGTCTCGGTCCCGAACACCGTGCGCACCGCGAAGATCATCAGGACCAAGAAATACAGATAGGCGAAGCCGGCGGCGAACGCGAAAAGCGAAGTCGGCAGCAGCCACGCAGCCAGCACCAGCGGGAGATTGGCGGCGGTCCACGCCATGGCGGAGCAGGTCAACAGGGGAGAATAGTCGCGCTGGAAAACGCTCCCAAACCCTCCTCCAAGGCTGGCCAGCAGTTTGCTGAGCAACAAGACGCCGGGAACGTAGACCACCGCCAGCACCAGCAGCGGAGTGTAGAAACTGAACGGCAGCCAACGCCCCAGCGCGAGCTTGAGCAGCAGGGAAACGGCCAGCACGGCCAGGCTGGCAAACAGCAGACTGCCCACATCCAGGATCGTGCTCATCGCCGCGGAGGGGCTCGCAAACACGCGCCACAGAAGCTTGATGTGTTGGACCAACACCGCAGGATAGCAAGTCCGCCGGGATAACCGAAGCGTGCTCAACTGGAATGAAATGAGAAGCGCGCCGCTGCCATTTCGAACGCTGGGATTGATCGCCATCGCGGCAATCGGTCATGCCGCTGAGCCAGTCCCGCTGACTCCGCAACCCCAGAAGTTTCGGACCTGCTATGCGCTGGACGATCCGCGAGTCCCAGCAGCGCTGCTACAGCCGGCCGCGCCGCAACCGGTCGGAGATTCCACCGCCATCGCGACAGCGTCCGATGGCGCCGTGTGGCACGGCACAAGCCAAGGCCTAGTGCGGGTCGACCCGCATGCGCCTCCGCGCGATCGCGAGCAGTATTTTGCCGGGAAGCGCTACTTGCCGGATGACGAAGTGCGGCAACTCGCCGCCGACCAAGCCGCGGGCATGTGGGTGCGCACCAGGACGGGCGTGTCGCACATCGAGCTCCGTCCCATGACGCTGGCTGCGAAGGCGGCGCTCTTTGAGAAGCGCGTGCACGAGCGCCATGATCGCCACGGTCTGGTGTCGCCCTCGAACCTGCGAGTGCCCAGCGACCTCTCGACGAATCAGATGCGGGACGACGACAACGACGGCCTGTGGACCTCCATGTACGCCGCCGCGGAATGCTTCCGCTACGCCGTCACAAAGTCTCCCGAAGCGCTGGCGAACGCCAGAAAGTCGATTGACGCCGTGCTGTTCCTGGAAGAGGTCGCCGGCCGGCGCGGGTTCCCGGCGCGCTCCTACATACGCAAAGGCGAGCCGATGCCCACGGACGGCCAATGGCACTGGACGGCGGATGGCCAATATTACTGGAAAGGCGACACGAGCTCGGATGAAATCGTGGGCCACTTCTTTCTCTATAGCGTAGCCAGCGACCTTCTCGACGACCCGGCCCTGAAGCAGCGCATCGCGCAGACTGCCGCGCGGATCATGGATCACGTCCTCGACCATGGCTATTATCTGATCGACGTGACCGGCAAGCCCACTACCTGGGGCAAGTGGTCGCGGGCGTACTTCCGCGAAGACCCGTCAGACAGCGCTTTGAACAGCATGGAGCTTCTGAGCTTTCTGAAAACGGCGGCGCACCTCACAGGGAATCCGCGATACGCGCAGGAGTACAAGAAAGCGGCGATCGATTTGGGCTACGCACAAATCGCCGCCCGCTATCGGGAACTGCGCACAGAGATCAACTACTCCGACGAAGAGCTGGCCATGCTCTCCTTTTATGGTCTGTTCCGGTATGAAACGGACCGCGATCTGTTGGACCACTATTACCGGCCCGCGCTGGATGGCTGGTGGGAGAACATGGCGCGCGAAGAGAATCCCCTCTGGACTTTCATTTACGCTACGGGCCGGCCCAAGGCGGCGGTGGACCTGCCGAGCGCCGTTCGCACGCTTTATCGTATGCCGGTCGATACCATCGAATGGACCGCGAAGAATTCGCATCGCAAGGACATGGTCATGGAACCGGAAACCGACCGGTTCCAGCACCGCCAGTCCAAAAACCTTCTGCCTCCCGACGAGCGGCCCGTCATGAAGTGGAATACCAACCCGTTCGACATCGATGGCGGCAACGATGGCCGCGGCGAAGACGACGGAGCCGCATTCCTCCTGCCGTATTGGATGGGCCGCTATCAGCGCATGCTGTTGGGAGAATGATCGCAACATTTGGAACCGGACGCACGGGATGTTCGTTATTGCCAGTGTGGCGTCCCGGTCGTGGCGCACGCTTCAGCGCGAGCGCACCGGGGCGGTCCGTCACCAATGTCGGAAACCTCGCACTGCGGCGTGGCGCAGGCACTCCTGCCTGTCGCGTCGGCACTCCTGCCGGCGCAGGCGAGCTTTGCTCGCCTATCGCGCAAATGGGCCTGCGCTTCCGCCAGATCAACAGCTTCTTGCTTGGGTTTCTGGAGAGCGCGCCGGGCTTCCATTCGCCGCTTGCGATTGTCAATAATTACGCTGGACACCACACCAGAGAAAGGTCTGCCATGCGAAACCTAGCCGGTAACATCCGCTACGCACTGCGCCAGTTCCGTCTTTCGCCCGTTTTCACCCTGACCGCCGTTTTCACGCTGGCCCTGGGCATCGGCGGCACGACCGCCATCTTCTCTCTTATCCATTCCGTCATGCTGCGCTCTTTGCCGGTGGCCGATCCCGCCAGCTTATACCGCATCGGAGATGGAAACGACTGCTGCGTGGAAGGCGGTCCGCAAGACCGGTGGGGAATGTACTCCTGGCCCTTGTACGAGCGGCTGAAAGCGGCCGCGCCGGAGTTCGAGGAGGTAGCGGCGTTTCAGGCCGCGTCGGGACAATTCAGCGTGCGGCGCGAAGGGGTCGAGAGTGCCGCTCAACCCATACGCGGCGAGTTCGTCACCGGAAACTATTTCTCCACTTTCGGGATCCGACCGTTTGCCGGCCGTCTGCTGTCGCCCGACGACGACCGGCCGTCGGCGGCGCCCGTGGCCGTGCTCAGCTTTCGCGCCTGGCAAGCGGTTTGCGGAGGCGACCCCACCGTGGTCGGCGCGAACTACGTTGTCGAAGGACACCCGTTTACTATCGTCGGCATTGCTCCGCCCGGCTTCTTCGGCGAGACGCTGCGGAGCGACCCGCCGGACCTCTGGGTGCCAGTGCAACAGGAGCCTCTGATAGACGGCGAAGGAACGCTGCTGCGGCAGTCGGTCTCGGCGTGGCTGCGCGCGATCGGCAGGCTGCGGCCGGGCGCCACGACCGCCGGCATGTCCGCGCGGCTGACCACGGTTCTGCGCCAATGGATGCAGAACGAGAGCGGCTATCCTGCGGTGTGGATGCCCGAAATCACGCGCCTGATTCCCAAACAAAACATCAATGTGGTACCGGCCGGCGGTGGCGTTGCCGCGATGAAAGAGGATTACGGGCGCAGCCTTCAAATTCTGTTGGCGGTCTGCGGCCTGGTGTTGCTGATCGCCTGCGCGAATGTCGCCAATCTGCTGCTGGCCCGCGGCATGGCGCGCCGCAGCCAGACCGCCATCCGTCTCGCAATCGGCGCGTCGCGTTCCGGCATTGTTCTGCAATCGCTCGGGGAAAGCGTTTTGCTGGCGATCGGCGGCGGCGTTGCGGGCCTGTTGGTGGCCATAGGCGCAGCGCGCCTGATTCTGGCGCTGGCATTTCACGGCGCCCGCGTCCTTCCCATCAGCTCGACGCCATCCATTCCGGTATTGGCATTTGCGTTCGGATTATCGCTGTTGACCGGCATCCTTTTTGGAACCGCTCCCGCCTGGTTTGCCACCCATACGGACCCGGCGGAAGCGCTTCGCGGAACGGGCCGGAGCACGCGCGATAGCTCCTCCTTCTCGCGCAGAGCGCTGCTCGTCGTGCAAGCCACGCTGTCGGTTGTCCTGGTGTCCGGCGCCGCTATGCTGGCGCGCAGCCTGGGCAATCTCGAGCGCCAGGACTTCGGATTCCAGATAGCCAATCGGGTCACCGTCCAGTTGAACTCGCCGCCGGCTACTTATACGCCCGGTCGCCTCGACGCTCTTTATCGCGATGTGGAGGAGCGCCTCGATCAGATACCTGGCGTGGAGCGGAGCGGACTGGCACTCTACAATCCCCTCACCGATAATTGGGGCGAGCTCATCTTCGTCGCCGGCCATCCGCCCGCGGTTCTCAGCGAGAATTCGGTGGCGTCCTGGGATCGCGTCAGCTCCGGTTACCTTCAAGCCGTCGGTCAGCCGATCGTTCGCGGCAGAGGTTTCACTACTGCCGATACCGCCACCACTGAACCCGTGGCGGTTGTGAACGAGGCCTTTGTCCGGCGATTTCTTTCCCACGAAGATCCCCTGGACAAACACTTCGGCATTGACATGCCGGAAAATGCCGGCACGTTCCGTATTGTTGGGGTGGTGCGCGACGCCAAATACGTCGAGCCGGATAAGCCGGCCCGCCCCATGTTTTTCGTGTCCCTGGCGCAGCGTGTCAACTACAAGCAAGAGCTGATGCAGAAATTGGAATTGCGCTCCCACTTCATTGGCGCGGCTCTGCTGGTAGCGCGCGGCAAACAGGGGAATCTCGAACCGCTCATCAGAAAGGCGTTCAGCGCGGCGGATCCGAACTTGACGGTGATCGGCGTGCGCACCATGCAGCAGCAGGTCGAGCTAGAATTCGACCAACAGCGCGCGGTGGCCAGCCTGGCGGGTTTGTTCGGCATTGTGGCGTTGATTCTGGCCGCGGTCGGGCTTTACGGCGTGACGGCCTATGCTGTCGCGCAACGCACCGGCGAGATCGGCGTGCGCGTGGCGCTCGGCGCAGGTTGGGGAAACGTGGTCCAACTTGTTCTGCGCGGCGCTTTCAAGACGGTCGCCTTCGGATTCATTCTCGGTGTACCTCTGGCCATCGGCGCGGGCCGGCTGATGTCGTCCCAGCTTTACGGAGTCCTGAGTTGGGACCCATTCGCGCTTTCGGTCGCCGTGGCTTCGCTGGGAGTTTGCGCTTTTCTCGCGGCGATAATCCCGGCTGCACGCGCCGCATCGATCGATCCGATCCGCGCGCTGCGAGAGCAATGACGTGGGGCAGGCGCTTTCGCCTGCCAACATGGTTGATGGCGCCTTGGGCCGGGCGAACTTCAGTTCGCCGTCCCCGCAAGCTTCGCTCGCCTGCGCCGACAGGAGTTTCGACACACCAGGCTGAGAGCCTGCGCTACGGCCGCGGCAAAGCGTGCTTTTGCACTTTGCCGAGAGCGTTGCGCGGCAACGCATCCACCCGCACAAAGACGCGCGGCACTTTGAACGACGCCAGGTTCAGCCGGCACCGCGCCTCCAGCGTCCCTGGATCGAACTCGCCGCGGGCCACGATCCAAGCCACCGGGATCTCGCCTTTGATCCCGTCCGCGACCCCGGCCACGGCGGCTTCGGCCACCTCCGGCTGTTCCATCAGAAACTCTTCGATTTCCCGCGGATAGACGTTGAACCCTCCGCAGATAATCAGGTCGCTGCGCCGCCCGCACAGCGTGTAGTAGCCGTCCGGCGAAATGCTGGCGAGATCTCCCGTGCGGAACCATCCATCCCGAAACGCTGCCCTGGTCGCTTGTTCGTTTTTCCAATAGCCCGCAAAAACATTGGGACCCTTCAGCCAGACTTCACCGGTTTCGCCCGGCGCGACAGCCGTGCCCGCGTCGTCGGTCAGGCGCACCGAAACGCCCGGCAGCGGAAAGCCGATACTGCCCTGGCGGCGCTCGCCGGCGTACGGGTTGGAGATGTTCATCAAAGTCTCCGTCATCCCATAGCGTTCCAGAATCGTATGCCCAAACAGTGTGCGAAAATCTTCCAGCACCCGCGGAGGCAGCGGCGCCGAGCCCGAGACGAACAGGCGCATGCTCCGCCCGATTTTGCGCGCGATCTCCGGCGCGGTCTCGAGGAGTCGCGTGTAAATGGTCGGCACGCCGAAGAACAGCGTGGGCCGGAAATCCAGAAACTCGGCGGCGGCTCTCTGATGCTCGAAGCGTTCGAGCAGCCGCATGCGGCAACCGCTGAGCATCCAGCAGTGAAGGCCGTTGCCCAATGCGTGCACATGGAAGAGCGGCAGCGGCAGAAGGAAGCGGTCGGCGGCGGTAATTTGCCAGCAGGCGAGCAGGTTGACGGCATTTGCCGCGAAGTTGTTGTGGGTCAGGATGGCACCTTTCGATGCGCCGGTCGTCCCGGAGGTGTAGACAAGCGCGGCCGGCGAATCCCCGTCCAGAGCGGCGCAAGCGCAGTCGTGGCTCGCCGCGGCCGCTTCGGCCATCAGTTCCGCGAGATTGTCCTGCGTGACGAAGAGCCGCGGCGCGGCATCGCGGAGGATGTGCGCCACTTCGCGTTCGCGGTACAGCAC
>Ga0187855_10003376_pt1 | contig 11750 bp, 14 predicted proteins | sample June2016WEW_8_10_2_FD_132969 | JGI IMG/M metagenome (GOLD analysis project Ga0187855, IMG submission 132969) | Peatland microbial communities from SPRUCE experiment site at the Marcell Experimental Forest, Minnesota, USA - June2016WEW_8_10 | ecosystem: Environmental > Terrestrial > Soil >...
CAGGCCCGAAAATAAATCCGCGGGACACCAGCGGATGCAGCCAGAACCCTTCCCGAATCACAAAATCACTAAGACTGGAGAGAATCTAAGTCGCGGAGTCCATTTTTCCGCAGCCTGCTAGAGCAAAACTGGATGGGTGTTGCTCATACTATCCGTGATTATGGGAAAGGCGGCCATGACCATATAGCCGAGCGCGTCTGTGATGTGATCGAGTCCTGATGTTTTATCCGGGATCTTCGATCTCAGACAGTTCCCTTCTGACCCAGTCCGGCACGGGCCGAAACTTCGCCTCTCGGGCTGGGATTTGTCGCACGGAGGTCAGCACTTCGTCTGTGCGATAGCGTGCGATCATCATCCCTAGAATCTCTTGAACGGTATCGAGAGTCGTGGTTAGTCGTGGGGCCAAAGCCTGCTGGGACGAGGTCATGCAACCCTCCGTGAACATATTCGCTTTTTCTTCGCGTCAAGCCTAGCACCTAGTTGCGACCGGTGCAACATCCGAACCCCGGCATACAACAGGCACCGGCTCTTTCCGCTGCAACTCCGCTATGCGTAGGGTTCGTCCGAGTAGCTGATTAGAGCCTCAGGAATGCCGCCGGCCGCGCGCTCTTCGGGAGTGGACTCAACATGACGTGTGATGCGGAGGAACAGCAAAACCAGGTCTGAAACCTAGTTCCAGCCTAACCCTAAATTGGCGCTAGCCACCGCTTGCGGACGGATGACATTGGGTAAGGTTTGCCGACCACTCGTCCAGAATCACCAAAACCACCGTGCTGGATACGTGAACGCCATCACATTCTCTCGAGCGATCTCTGTGGAAGTATGTACCGAATGCTAAGCTTCTGATCCAAGGATAAAGAGCGTGCCTACGCAAGCCACGGTTAGCTCGGCAACACGGAGAGACGAACGGGAGTTGCGCGAGGCGCGCTTCGCCATGCGTCTCTCCCTGATTTTTGGTTTGGCAATGTTGATCGGGAAGACCACAGCCTATTTCATGACGCATTCTGCGGCCATTTTTTCCGATGCAGCCGAGTCGGTCATCCACGTGATCGCCGTGGGGTTTGCGAGTTTCAGTCTCAGGCTCAGCACTAAACCGGCTTCTTCTCAATTCCTCTACGGTTACGAGCGGATCACCTTCTTCTCCGCCGGATTTGAAGGGGCAATGATCGTCGTGGCCGCCATGGCAATTTTCTTTGAGTCGATCTGGAGGTGGATTGCCGGGCTGCAGCTGCAGCACCTGGGAGCAGGCGCCTTGCTGGTGTTAGTGGCTGGAACACTCAATGCAGGTCTCGGCTACTATCTTCTGCGCACCGGCCGGCGCACCAACTCACTCATTCTCGAAGCCAATGGCAAACACGTCTTGACCGATAGCTGGACCAGCTTTGGCGTTGTGGGAGGGCTGGGGCTAGTGATGCTAACGCACTGGAAACCGTTCGACCCTCTGGTGGCCATGGCGGTCGCCGCAAATATCCTCTGGTCGGGAGGACACTTGGTATGGCATTCGGCGGTCGGACTGCTGGATTATTCTGATCCGAAAGCCGGCCGGGAAATTCGCGACAAGTTGGATGCAATTTGCTCGGAGTTGGCCATTCAATACCATGGCGTCCGCTTCCGAACTACCGGATACCGCCTGATCATCGAAATACACTTGTTGTTCCCGCGCCTGACATCGGTCAGCGAGGCACACCGCCTCGCAACCATTCTGGAAGAACGCCTGCCCGCCGAACTGGGGATGCCCGCCGAAGTCACGACTCACCTGGAGTCCTTAGAAGACCATGCCGATGTCCACCGCGAACAACACTACACGGGGAAACCTGAGTAGACTGCGTGGAACGCGCGAGAGTTTCGCTCCTGGTGGTTCTCCCCGAGTCGCCGACAATTCGTCCGCTGGGAGCTCGAAACTCCACCCTCTTTGGCTTTGACTCAACGCTGAAACCCACATTTCTACGGCTCGCAACCCGTGCTGCCGATTCCAGGGAGGATGGGCAACGGCCCCTGTTTATTGGCGGCAAGAACTGCGTTGAAGGCAGCGAGATCCTGTTCGTTCAACTGCCGCCAGTTCGCGAGATCCTTGTCGAGGGCATCGCAACTTTGTCGCGCCGCGGACTGAACGGTGTCTGGGGGAGGCATGTCGGCGCTCTCCACGCTGAAGATGAGGCGGGCCAGGTCGCGGTTCACGGGCCCAAATCCCGGAGCGCGCTTGGTCCCGTTGTCGATGGCATCGATCTTCTTTTCGAAGTCGGCCACCGCATCCTTTGTCTCTTTGGTGGCCGACTGCTTTAACGCATCCGTCGCTTCGGTGAAAGCTTTACGAAACCCGGCGACCTGGTAAAAACCATCAAAACTCGCCTTCATTCCCCGGCTGATTCGCTGCGCTAAATCAAGTTGCTCGGACAGGTCGGCCGGTGAGGAATGAGCCCGTGGATCAAGTTCCACCGTCAGAGGCTGTCGCAAGGTTTGACCGCCAACCCGTAGTTCGATTGTGTACCGGCCGGGCAAAACCAGCGGTCCGCGAGGTTGCAGGCGCGGCGTGAGGCCGGGTACCGCGTGATCGGCCAACGTGTATTCGATGTACTTGAGCAGTTTGCCGTAGTACCCGTAAGGAAGCGAAGGCGGGGGCGGATAACGCAGATTCCACACAAAGCAATTGACGCCCGCCGCCTTGGGCAAAGCGGCTTCTGGAGCAAACCAGTAACTGGGGGCATTGGCCAGAAGATACGCGGTCGGCTTTGCTTCGCTGGAAAATCGCGCCACCTCGGTGCCCTTCCCGTCGCAGATGGTTAGCGTCAGGTCACCCGCCGGCGACGTCTTCAGGTAGTAGTCGAGGATCGCTCCGTCGGGCGGGTTCTGGCCGGCCGGAGTTTCGATGGGATAGGGCGTGTCCTGATAGTTCTCCCACCGCACACGCAGGGCAGTTGCAGGCACGAACAGGTGGGCATCAGCGGCGGTGATTTGGGGACTGATTTCGCGCAGGGGAGTGATGTCGTCGAGAATCCAGAGGCTCCGTCCGAAGGTCGAGATTACCAAGTCGCTGTCATGCACCTGGAGATCGGTGATGGGTGTTGCTGGGAGATTCAAGGAAAATGGCTGCCAGTGGTTGCCGCGGTCCCATGAGACGTATACGCCGGTATCGGTACCGGCATACAGCAGCCCTTTACGCTTGGGGTCTTCGCGCACCACGCGGACCATTTCGTTTTCCGGAAATCCGTTGACGATCTTCTGCCAGGTCCGGCCGTAGTCATCGGTGCGCGCAACATACGGAGGAGTGGACTGTCGTGTCGCACCTACCGTCAGGTAGGCGGTGGCCGGGTCGTGACGCGAGGCCTCGACGTAGAGGATCTCGCCGGCGGAACTTCCGCCGTGATTTTCGATGCAATTCTGCACAAAGTGCCGGTCTCGCCCCTGCGCCTCAATCCTGAACTTCCCCCGGAACTTGATCGAATCATCAATAAAGCGCTGGAAAAAGATCCCGAACTGCGCTACCAGTCCGGCGCCGAATTGCGTGGTGACCTGAAGCGCTCGAAACGCGATTCAGGCTCTGGACGTTCCAGCAGCGCTTTGCCGAGCGCGGCTGAGTTCCCTGCCGGCTCATCTGCAAGCGGCACGGCGAAAATAACGACACCACCCGCCAAATCATCGCGCAACCAATACATTGCCGCCGCGGCAATCGTCGCCCTCCTCGTGCTCGTCGCGGTGGCCGCGTACTATTTCCGCAGCCCCTCCACCGGCCCGGCCAAAGTCGCGCAGATCAGCCATTGGAACAAGCCCATGAACCGCGCGGTTCTTTCTCCCGACGGCCACACCGTGGCATTCACCTCGCCGATCGCGGGTTTCGACCAGGTCTTCGTGATGCTGGCTTCGGGCGGCGAGCCGCTGCAGCTCACCAACGACTCAGTCGATAAGGTCGTGGAAACTTTTTCGCCGGATGGCACCGAACTCTACTACTCCAACGACTTCACAGGGGAAGATATCTTTGGTGTGCCCACTCTCGGCGGGACCTCCAGCCTCGTCGCCTCCGGATTCGGCATGGCGATCTCTCCCGACGGAAATTCTTTCTTTTTCATAAAGAGCCGTCGCGGCGAAAATGGCGTCTTTCGCAAGCCCAAGGTCGGCCTCGGGGAAGAGATGATCTTTCGCTCTCCGGAGGGCTCGAACCCGGCAAACATACTGCCTTTCCCAGACGGCAAGGACCTGCTGATCACCGCGGGGAATGATCAGGTACTGGGTTCAACAACGCTGACCCTCCACCGGGTTAATTTGGCCACTCACGCTTCCCAGAAAATCGGCGAACTATCCGGCAGCCCAACCGGCCTCGTCTGGAATGATCCGGGCAAAAGCTTCCTCTGCAGCCGCACCGTCAACGACGTCACCAATATTTGGGAATACCGCGTGGCCGACGGCAACCTGAGACAAGTGACAACCGGCGCCGGTCCTGATCTCTCACCCATGCCCGCACCCGCCAGCAAAGGGATTTATTTCGTGAACGGCAGGCGGTCGGGCTTCCTCACGGCTTACCACCCGCAGACCAAGCAGTCGTTCGACTTAACCAATGAAGAAGCTACACAGCCCGCCCTTGCCTGGGATGGCCGCCACGTCATGTACATCACCCTTTCGGGCAACGCACAGCAGGGCGATCTCTGGTTTTCCGACGTAGATGGCAACAACCGTGTCAAAATCACCTCGGGAACCGAGCTGATAACCGTTACGTTTACATCGGATGCTTCCAGGTTGGTATTTACAGCCACTGAGGGTGGCAAGATAAAAACCTACATCGTTAAAACCGACGGCACCGGCCTTCGCCAAATTCCCTGGTCACCAGAGTCCGGCGGCTATGGGTCGGCCAGTGCAGATCCGAACGTTTTCTACCTGGGTGGTCGCGAGACCGATGCGACCGGGATTTCCACCTGGAAAGTCGCCGCGGACGGCTCCAACATCGAGAAGGTAGTGGATAATTGCGGCGCCATCTGGGATTCATCACCGGACGGCAAATATCTGCTCACCTCTCTAAACTCAACCAGCGGATCGCCCAGTATCAGCGAATTCTCTCTGGCCGATCGCAAGTGCATACCACTACTACCGGAACTGACCACACTGGTTGTGCACTTCTCCGCCGATGGCAAATCAATCCTTTATCTGGGCGCTTCGCGCGGAGAGACGACGATCTATCGCCAACCGTGGCATGACGGAAAGATAACCGGGCCCGCCCAAGCAGCTCTCAAGCTTCCATTCGCATTCCGCCAGGGTTATTCCGGCAATGCGTACGATTTTTCCAAAGATCTTTCCACCGTCGTTTACGCCCGCCCCGCCGGTCACGCTGATCTCTATCTTCTGAGCCAGAAGTGAATATCTCGGGGCAAACGAGTACGCGAAACTGCAATACCGCAATAGCAGTCGTAACGATGGGCCGTCGGCGAAGTGAGCTTCGTGACTGTTGAAATCAGTTAGCACACGATTATGCACTTGACACATCATCCAATCTGTGAGACGATGGCTGTAGTGGAGAGCAGCCATGAATCTCTTAGACGTTTACAAGGAACTGAACACCGAAGACAAGTGCCTCGCCTTCCTAGAGCATATGCGCTGGCCGGATGGCGTCAAGTGCCTATCCTGTGAATCCTCGCGCCTCACTCGCATTACGAGCAACGGCAAGACGAACAAGAAGACGGGCAGGACTGGCCCGGATCGAAAACTCTACCAGTGCAATGACTGCCGCTTCCAATTCACCGCTACCACGGGCACTGTCTACCACGACACCCACCTGCCCCTCAGCAAATGGTTTCTCGCCATTGCGCTGATTACCGAATCCAGAAAAGGAATCTCCGCAAATCAGTTGGCCCGCGCTCTCGGAGTGCAGTACCGTACTGCATGGTATCTGGCGCACCGCATTCGCAAGGCGATGGTCGAAGCAAATCCGCCCAAGCTCACAGGCACAGTGGAAGTCGACGAAACTTATGTCGGCGGAAAGCAGCGCGGGAATTACCGCAAGCAACTGAATAAAGAAGTGGTCATGGGCATCCGTGAACGTGGTGGTGATCTGCGTCTGATCCACATCGAAAGCCCAACCGCGAAGAATCTCGGTGAACAGATCAAAGAGCACATTGACCCGAAAGTCAAAATGGTAGTGACGGACGAATGGCAAGCCTACCCTTCCGCCATGATCAGCGCTGGCATCCTCGGATCAAAGCATGAGACAATCCGGCATCGCGATAAAATCTATGTGCGCGGCGAAGTCCACACGAACACCGTGGAGTCCGCATTCTCGCTATTCAAGCGCGGCATCGTGGGAGCCTTCCACAAAGTCTCATTAAAGCATCTGCAACGCTACTTGAACGAGTTCTCGTTCCGGTTCAACAATCGGAAAGCGGCTGATCTGTTCGGCATGACCGTGCAGAGAATGGCGCTGGCCGGAAACTTGCCTTATGCGAAGCTGGTAGAAGAAAACGCATTCACGCCATTTATCCGGCCAAAATAAAAAACCCGATCCTAGCAGATCGGGGGTTGCGGCGGGTCGCCGCGAAAATTGGACACAGATAGTATCGTCGCGACTCGCACGCTCAGTCAACGCTTAATTTGCGTATGGTGGGAGTGTGTGCAATGGGGAGACCGCGAAAAATCATCGGTACCTTTTTGGAAATCTGGGGCGGAGTTCGGATCGTGGTAGACATATTGTCAAGTCTTGATGCCACTAAGAACTACGTGCACTATGCCTACATACAGCTTGCTGCTGCTCCCGCCTCCAGAAGCCTCACGATTACAGTAATCGTTGTCGGGTTGGTTCTTCTGCTCTACGAGCCAGTGCAACGGTTTTTACATCTTTCAAAGTCAGAAACACCACTCGTCGAGCAGGAATCGCCGCATTTGTCTTTGGAGGCATTCAAAGGTGAGATTCACGCTTATCCCGGCGAGGCTCCATACTTTTTCATTAGAAATTGTGACCCCACTAGGTTTGTTCTGAATGTGCGATTTGATCCTGTTGAATCGCGCCGAGGCTTGAAACTGTGGCTAAATGAAGTCACCAGTTTAGCTCCGGGAGAGCGAGTGCCTCTTGGATTCCGGGCTGGCGAGGACGGCGAGTATCCTGGCGTTGCTGGCCATATCATCAATTTTTTTGAGGGCGGCTCCCCCATCATAGATCAGCCGCCATATCAAATCACTGCCCGCTTCCTAGACGGTACTCAAGAGCGAACCGAGCAACACACGATGGAGGGAACCCAACTTCGGAAAGGGGGAGTCCGGGTCAAGATCACCCCGACCGTTTGAGTCTATTTCTGCGGCGGTCAGTGAGTGGCCAGCTCGTACACAACATAGAACAGGAACGGTAACAGCACGAAGATCAGCCACAGGTGAATGATGATGCGGCTTGCATTGCGATTTGCGTTGTACTCGATAGCGGTCAACAGCGCCCGCGCATCGGCAGATAAATCAGTGCGTCGGTCGAACGGGTTTGGTGCTTTGGGATCGACAGGCGGTATCGTCTCTGCTGGCGGCTCCCAGTTGTAGGCTTTCGGTTGCTGGGGTTCGCTCACTTTTTCATCTCTGGGCAGGGAATTTCGAGGCCAACCGTAAATTCACATTTACTGTTCGCAGCCATCCGCCTAGCGTCACCCAGGGCACCTGCCAATTCCACGATAGCTTTCTGCTGGGGTGAGTCTTCCTCCATCCACAGCCTATTGCATCCGGGGCAGAGCCGCATTCGCTGCTTCACCGCTTCATCAAGGCCGATGGTGAGCGTCAAATGACACTTCTTACATTCAATGTGGATGCCAACGATGTCATCAAGAGTGACGAAACACTTAGTCTCGACAGTCATGGAAGCAAGCATACTATGGGCATTATCGCGGCGGGATTAACTTCTCCGGTTTCTTCTTGCTGATCTTCACGTCTTCCCGCTTCAGGGGCTTGGAGTGGAGCAGGTTCTTTACGATCCCCTCGAATTGATGGCGATCTACTTTCAGGCTTTTTTTCGGCATGGATTTCTCACGATCAAGTTTGCTACAATTTGCGGCGAACTCGGCGTTCCTTTTCTCTCGGCTTCCGCTCGGCCGTCTGTACTCCGAATATGATTTCGTTTATCGGAGGGGTTGGGCATCGGTTAAGCCCAGCGGTCTTAAAAACCGCTGACTCTCGCAGGTCTTACGGGTTCGACTCCCGTCCCCTCCGGACCAACTTTACAACGCATCTTCGTCCCCTGTCACGGCTCATCTGATTTTAGCCGCGTGCTGTGTCAAATGCACAATCGTGAGTTAGCACAAGCTTGCGCCGTCTGTTCGCCTTTTTTGGCGTCAATGAGTGAAATCGGGATATTTCAACAGCTAGGCCCCCGCTAGCCTGTCACGACGGGGTCAAAGGAGCCCTTGATCGTGGACACTTTAGGGCCGTGACAAAAGTAATTAACGGAAGGCTCAAATCCTTGAAATTCACTCACGAAACCCTGCAAACTACCCCCAAAGTTAGGAAAGGTAGAAGTATGGAACCCCAACCACAAGCCACGATAGCCCGCCGGAGGAGTGATCGCTTCTCGATTGCGTTTCCGGTGGAGGCCTCGGGGATTGATCCCTCTGGGAAGCACTTCCGCGTGAAAACCAAGACAACCGCTGTCAGCCGCTACGGCTGCTGTCTGTCCCTGCCGCGATTGTTGCGGCCCGATCAGGAGATCACCTTACGCCGGGTTGGCACCAAAGAGAAAGCCAGCGCCCGCGTGGTGGCGCCGTTAGGGCCGCACGGGAAAGGATTCCTTTACGGAGTTGGCATGGACGAGTCGTGCGAAGCCCTGTGGGGCATCCATTTCTCCTCCTCATTTTACGAGAAGCTTCTGGACACCATGTATGACGGCGTCTATTTCGTAAACCGGGCGCGCAAGATCACTTACTGGAACGCGGGTGCCGAGAGAGTATCTGGGTACAACGCCTCCGACGCGGTCGGAAAGCACTGTTTCAACAACTTCCTGGGGCACGTGGATGAGACCGGTAAGCCGCTGTGCACCAGCGAATGTCCCCTTAGCAAAGTGATAGCAGACGGGCGCGCCAGAGAGGCCGACATTTACCTCCGGCACAAGGCCGGACATCGCGTACCGATTACCGTGCGCATCCTACCCATGCGGAACAGCCGCGGTGCAATTGTGGGAGCGGTGGAAGTCTTCAGCGACTCCACGGCAAAGACGCGAGCCGAAAAACGAACCAGCGAACTAGAGCACTTGGCCTTCCGAGATTCCCTGACCAACCTGCCGAATCGGCGATTCCTGGAGCTAAAGGTGGCGCAGGCCTTGCAGGATCAGCAGCAGCTTGGCCGAGAGTGCGGCCTGCTGCTGTTCGACCTTGATCACTTCAAACAAGCCAATGACATCTACGGGCACGAAGTAGGCGATGCCGTGCTGAAAGCGGTCGCTGAAACCCTGGTCCAGAGCCTGCGCACCGTGGACCTAATCGGTCGCTGGGGCGGGGACGAGTTTCTGGTCTTGATGCCCGACGTGCATGCGATTGATCTGGGCGATCTGGCCGAGCGCTGCCGGGTCCTGATCGCGCAGTCGTCGGTCGCTCACGGCACAACCCGGGTGTCGGTCACGGCGTCCATCGGTATCACTACCCTGAGCCACACCGATTCCGCGACGACGGCGATTCGCAGAGCGGACGAGCTGATGTATCAGAGCAAGCGCTCTGGTGGGGACCGAACCACCGCGGGGTAAACCAAACTCGGGCCGATCCGTTGACATGAGCAACAGATCTGGCGGCGCGGCCTCGACCTACGCCTGATGTTCCTATGGCCATAAAGAGAGTGCATTGATCTGCGTCATCGCGTCTCGGAGGGGACGGTAGGACATGTACTTTCGTAACTTTCGACTTTTGATTGCCCCGTAGGAAAATGCAAGCCCATGCCCTCCCCCACCTTGTTGTGCGTCGACGACCGTCCACAAGCTCTGGAGCTTCGCAAAGCGAGTTTGGAATCTCATGGCTATTGCGTCAAGGTCGCGTCAAACGGCTACGCCGCGCTGAAGATGTTGGAGGAAGCGTCAGTGATGGCGGTTCTACTGGAGTACAAACAAGAGGGCATGGACGCGGAGGCCATCGCCTGCCATATCAGGAGACGGTTTCCAAACCTGCCGATCATCTTGCTTTCCGCGTACTCGGAAATGCCCGAGCGAATCCTTTGGTTAGTGGACGAATACGTGATGAAGAGCGAACTGCCGGAACGGCTGGTTCCGATCATCGCGCGGGCGTTCCAGCGTGGTAAAGCAGCCGCGTAAACATCCCTTTCCACCGCTCCCGCCAAGAAATTCCCTGGAGGAAGCAGAACGACCAGAGGATCTGACCGGGAAATCTGCCATGGGGAACGTAATGTCCTGCGCCAAGACGAATGACAAGCCCGAAAGAAGAAACACTCCGACTCCACAACACACATTGCGCCTAGATCCTCCGCAAGGCTGCATTTATAAGACTATTCTCACCTCGGCGGAGCGCAAATGGAGTGACTATTGAAAACAGATTTCGCTCAAAACCCCCCACAATGAGTGTTAACGCGATTTTTCACCAACTATCGGTCAAGAGCGTTACCGCATCTTGGGAGTTTGGCTACGGGGACGTACATGGTGACCGCGAGTACAATCATCTGAGCTTCTACGAGCCGAAGCGAATAGCCCGAGGTAGAATCTCAAAGCGTGATTCCAACTCGTCGATTCGAAGGAGTGGCGTATATGCGTCCGATTCAAATCGCGGCGGCGCTGTGGCTGTTCTGGACTGCAACAGTGTTGGGCTTCTCTGCGGGCAGGTCGAAAGACAACTGTGTCGAAGCTCCACAGCCATTCGAGAGTCAATATCAAGAGGCGTTCCGCGCTTATAAAACCGGCGATGATCAGGCGGTGAAGGCGGCGTTGGAAAGCCTCCGGATGCCCTTGAGCTGGTTTGCCGAAATGTTTGGCGCGGAGAAAGCGCCAAAGGTGGAAGCGCAGTATGCAGATGAGTTCGAGTATTTCGAGTGGCATACTTTGAGCGAGTTTCACTCGATTGATAAGGCGGAAAAAACAACGATTAAGACCGTCACTTGCGGTGCGTCTTCACCGAACCCTCCTCCAAAGCCCGCACCTGCTTCGCTAAAGCCCCTTCCCGAGGCGAAAGTGTTCCGTACGTCGTACAGCACGCAGCATCAGCGATTCGGAGAATTCAAAGCCGAGGGTTGGACAAACCTCTACGCGGAAGTGGACGGTCACGTTTGGTTCTTCGGCAGCGGAGGATATCCCTTCTGGGACCCTGTTGGTCACGCGGATATGTGCGCCAAACCGGGTGAACAGACGACGCAGGGCAAACTGATTACGCGGGTCGAGCCCGAGTATCCGGAGAGCGCAAAAGGTAAGCATGTTGGGGGCGTGGTGCGCGCGCGACTCACCGTGGCGAAAGACGGCACAATCTCGGAGGCCGAGATCATGACGGGCGATCCGCTTTTAGCGGATGCAGCCAAGAAAGCGTTCTTGCAGTGGCGCTACACCCCATTCACGAATTGCGGGCAGCCGATGGAAAAGAGGATCCTGGTGCAGGTAACGTTCACTCCGCCATCCTAGAGACGGAGACTCTGAGATAGCAACTTCGCTGCGCGGTTGACGCAAACAGATGGGATGAGAAGGCCGGTCTCCGACGGGATGCATCGACTGTGGCTACCGTCCGGCCATCTCTTACAACAGCTGCCGCAACCGGCACTGCCCGAAGTGTCAAGCCAACACCCGCGAGCGTTGGCTCGAAGCGCGTCGCCAAGAACTTCTCCCC
>Ga0187855_10003379_pt1 | contig 11742 bp, 11 predicted proteins | sample June2016WEW_8_10_2_FD_132969 | JGI IMG/M metagenome (GOLD analysis project Ga0187855, IMG submission 132969) | Peatland microbial communities from SPRUCE experiment site at the Marcell Experimental Forest, Minnesota, USA - June2016WEW_8_10 | ecosystem: Environmental > Terrestrial > Soil >...
AAAATCGCCACCACCGCTTCCTTGCCGGTTCCGTTGACCACCGATAACCTCACGCCACCCTGCTGAATGTACAGAACGGTCTTGGCGGGATCTCCCTGCGCGTAGATGGTCGCCTTCTTCGGGTATTCGACGATCTTTCTCGCCACGCCCACCGAATCAAGAAAGACCTGAGCGTCGAAAGCCTGCTTTTTACCCGCTTTTAGGCGGCTTGGGCTAGTAGCCACAGTGCAAAGCCTAGCACTCCCCCGTGAATATGCAAATGAAAACGGATCACGGCCGATCACCGGTCCGCAACAGGACAGACATCGGCCGCGGCCTCCCATAAAATCGGTCCCGTCGGCACAGCACAAAGAACGCTTCTGCCCGCCAAAAGGAAGTGAGGTCAACCGATCATGCCCTTGCTTCAAGTGTTGATGTTTCTAATGGTAGTGGGTGTTCTGCTCTGGCTCGTGAACAACTTCCTACCGATGGCAATCAAGTCAGATCCTGGACGCCGTCATGGTCATCGCCGTGGTGTTGTGGCTCATGAATATTTTTGGCCTCTTGCATTTCCTCTCCCGGATGCACATCGGCGCCTAGCAACACGGCTGAGTTGGGCGGCTGTGATTGCCCTGAAACCGTCCCCTTCCGAGTGGTGCAGGGATGACAGCAACCGAGCGCCGCCGTCTCTGCCGGACGGGAGCCGACTGGCACGCTCACGCGAGTATTGCCTAGGGCTGCCGAAGGCCGGCCGAACACAGGCGCTGACTTCGGTGGGGTTGAGGCTTTTCGCTTCGTGCTAAGCTGCGACTGACTCAGGAGGAGGCGAATGACAAAAGGCATGGGGGGATTCGCTCTCAGGCGGTTTCTTGCGCGGCTTGCGGCGGGCGTTCTGATATTGATTTCCTCGTTTGTTTTCTCATCGGGTGTGCTGGCACAGCAGAAGAAGAAAAATGGAGGCATTGTGGACAATGCGTCCGCCCAGGGGCTGCCGGCGATTCCCAATTCCGTTTCCGATCAGATCGATCACGACATCGGCGAAATGCTGGGCGCGTTTCAGGTGGGAAACATCGAAGCCATGCACAAATACTATGCCGACAACGCCACGTTTGTGAGCGGCAGCTACGAGCCTCCGGTGGTGGGTTGGAACAATTACGTGGCGCTGTATGAGAAACAGAAGGCCGGTTTCCAGGGAATGCAACTGATTCGGCGCAATACCTTCATCTTCGTGCACCAGGACATCTCCTGGGCCTCCTACCAATGGCAGTTCGATTCCATATTCAACGGCCGGTCGTTTACGGCGCAGGGACAGACCACGCTGGTTTTAAGCAAAGTGGGAGATAACTGGCTGATCGTGCACAACCATACTTCGCAGATATGCCCAGGGCCAGCGCAGGGCGCGCCGTCGCAGCAACAGCCGCCTCCGTAGCAGGCACCAGCGCAAAATTCGCCCGCCAACGCGCCCGGAAACCCACAGGGCGCGTTTGCCCACGATTAGAAGCTCTGGAAACCCTGCCAGAGCCAAAGTCCCGCGACAGTTACGAGCAGGACGCCCGATAGGACGATCAGCGCGGTGATCGGTTTGCTCAGGCCCTCGATACGGGCGACCAGGGCGCGCTGCTCGTTGGCCATCGATTGCGTCGCTGCGTCGAGGAAGATCTGGTCTTCTTCGCGGTTCTCGAGCATGCTGCGGTAAATCAAAACGAGGATCAGAATCGCGGTGACAACTCCCCAAGCAACCAAGAGGGGAAACAACGCTTCGTGAAACGCTTCCATGGCGCTACCTCCACTGCCCGCAAGCCGTTGGGAGACTGCCAGGTTTTCGGCCCGTGCGGGCCCCGTTAGGTCGATGCGCGGAATTATAGCACTGCGGGAAGCAGGGTCAATCGTGGTGGCTGTCGTCGCTGTCGTCGGGGAAAGCGATCCCCCAGAAGTTTTCGTTGGGGTGGAGAATCTCAACACCCAACTCGAACAGGCCATCCGGGTGGGGGGTGCTCACGCGAACCACGCGAAATTCCCGCGATTCCTGCGAGAGGCCGTGCTGCACTTCGATGCGCGAACCAAGCACGGGAGAAAACGGAATTCGAAGCAGTGCGCCGCTTCGGCTTACCGAGGTGGCCTCGTAAATCGCGTCGAGGCTCTGGCCCGGGGCGTCCCAGAGGCTCACGCCCACAGGGATGCGGGCCATCACCCGGCTGGATCGCCGGCGTTCGATCATCGCGCGCGCAGAGGCCATGGGCTACCCTCCTTCTCCCGGTTTCTAAGGTGCAACTATAGGAGGCCGCGCCGCTGGCGGTCAACCCCTGTTCGCTTCGGTGTGCTTCGTTTGACAAAGCATCGGCCCGGCGGCAATATGGTTGAGCCTCGATTTGCACCGGCCGATGCCCAAGTGGCGGAATTGGCAGACGCGCTAGCTTCAGGAGCTAGTTCTCGCAAGGGAGTGGAGGTTCGAGTCCTCTCTTGGGCACCATACAAATGACACGGGTTCGGCTGCCGCAGCCATTACCTTACGCGGTGCTCCTGCCATCACACGGACGGCTCGCAAATGCGTGACGAGATCCGGCGCTGGCCTCCTCGCTGCTTTGGAGCGGCTTGATTTCTATCTGGCGTCTTGCGCTTTCCACTTGCCGCCTCGACCTCCCCTTTCGATTGTGATCTGGCGCACGTCGTTGCGTGATGCCGCCCATGTGCGTTGAACCGCCGGTAGGAAAGGATGTGGCATGAGACGAGGGCATTGCATTGGCCGAGCGCTCTTTCCGCTGCTTGCCATCGCGTCGATGTGCAGTTGTGGGAGAGCGCCGAATGATGCAAGGGCCGCCGACACGTCTGCAAGATCCATTTCCAAGTCCGGGGTTCAGCAACTTTCCTTCGATGGCAGAGCCAAGCTGGAGGCATATCTTGACGCGGCCCTGCTTCCCGATCTGCAATATCCCGATTTTGAGAATTGCCGGACGGAGGCCCGAGAATTTTATGAATCAGCAGGAGGAACACTGTCTTGGATTGTAGACAGCCGTCCCTCACGGCAGGCCGTGGGCGTCATCAAAGTACTTCAAAACGCCGATGGCGAGGGTCTCAATCCGATCGACTATGACGGTCCCCGCTGGGCTGCCCGGCTTGGAGTGATTGATGCAGGCCGCGCGTCGGAATCCGAGTACGTCCGGTTTGATCTGGCTATAACGATCTCGGCGATGCGCTATGTTTCCGACCTGCACCGCGGGCGCGTCAACCCTCGCGAGCTTCATTTCGATCTGGATATCGAAAACAAGAACTTTGATCTTTCTGGTTTTCTGCGCGAAAAGCTCGTAAACGCGGACGATGCAGAAGCAGCAATGAAAACTGTCGAGCCCCCCTTTCCCACGTATCGCCGTACAGTTGAGGCGCTGCGCACCTATATGAAGCTGGCGAGTGAGCCTGGAGCTGGCTTTCTTCCGGTCCCGCCAAAATCCGTGAAGCCCGGCGATTCTTATGGCGAAGTCGCGCATCTGCGGCGCCTCCTTCATCGTGTGGGAGACTTCCCGGACATCGGGGCGGCCAACGTGGCTGACTCGGCATACGAAGGACCTCTCGTCGCCGCGGTGAAGCGCTTCCAGCAGCGGCATGGATTAGAACCCAACGGCATCCTGGACCTGCAAACATTCAAACAACTAAACACACCGTTGAGTGACCGGGTGCTTCAACTCACACTCACGCTGGAGAGGTGGCGGTGGCTTCCCCATCAATTTGCACGGCCGCCCATCGTGGTCAATATCCCCGAATTTCGCTTGTACGCGGCGAACGAAGAATACGGTGAGGCCTTTTCGATGAAGGTCGTGGTCGGCCGATCCTACAAACATCAGACGCCGGTATTTGCGGCCGAAGTCAAATCGCTGATTTTTCGCCCCTATTGGAATGTCCCGCTCGATATCGAGCGGAGCGAGTTGCTCCCCGAGTTGCGAAGGGACCCGAACTATCTACAGAAGCACGGTTACGAAGTCGTGAATGCTCAGGACACCGTCGTGAGCGACGATGCTGTTGGCGCACAAGTCGAGAAGCAGCTCTACTCGGGGAAGCTAGCCATTCGGCAAAGACCTGGAAGCGACAACGCACTCGGTCTGGTAAAGTTCGACATGCCCAATCCCTATGACATCTATATGCACGGCACGCCGGCGACGCAGTTGTTCTCGCGATCGCGGCGAGATTTTAGCCATGGATGCATCCGCTTGGAGGATCCCGTCGTGCTAGCGGCGTGGGCCCTTCGGGACCAGCCTGAATGGAATACCGAGCGCATCATCGCTGCGATGAATGGAGACAAGACATTACGCGCAAGCCTCACCAGAGCCATTCCTGTTTTGATTCTTTACGGCACCGCGATCGTCACGGAAGAAGGGGAAATCCACTTTTATAACGACATCTACGGACATGACGCTACACTCGAGCGAGCTCTCGCCAAGGGTTATCCATACTCCGCGCAATGACTCGCCGCGAGGCTGGAACTGCCAATTACCAATGTCGAACGGGCCCTACATCCACGTGTACGAACTGGGATTGTGGATAGTAACCGACACCGCCCCGATGCAAACGTAGGGCGGCATCGCGCAGTTGAGCGGTCGGCACTCCAGGGATGCGAATGTCGATGGCTTTTCCTTGCATGTGCTGGCTGTGTTTAGCTACCCCCGAGGTAGTGTGTCGAAGAAATTCGTTGCTCCGCGGAGTGCGGTAACCGCACACAATATCAATCTCGGTACCGGCGTGGCCCACCGACGTCGTGAGGTCGTTTAGCAGGTCGAAAAGCCGGCGGTCCAGGGTCGTGACATCACCTGTTCGGTGATCGCGCAGAAAATGATCGAGCCGGTCGACAGCATCAGGAAGATAAGAATCGCCTCTCTTGTATACGATATCGATTCGCTCGTTGGTGTGCAGATGGAAGAGCGATAATCGGCGCTCTTCGACGGGAATGCTCGTAGCGGTAGCAATCCGCGACGGCAGGAACAGAACGCCGCAAACCACGATTGCAACGTGCATCCAGCCCCATCCCATCCGGCAGCGCAGCATATCTAAAGGGTACCACGGGAATCGCCCAATACCGCAATGCCTGAATGCCTGCCGGTGCAAACGATGCGTGTTGCGCATAACTCGCTTTAGGAGCTAGTTCTCGCAAGGGAGGGGAGGTCCAAAGTCCTCCCTTGGGAACCCAATAAATCAATCGCTTACAGGGGAATCCGGCGAACTAACGAGTTCACTGTGCGCAAATTCCCCCCCTCGGTACCTGGTCCCAACCCTGTCTAGGCCGTCTCGGCGAGCGCGGCCCTGCACTTCACACAACTTTTTTCCCTGCGTGTACCATCGGTTGCATTGATCGAAAATCCGCTCGATTGCCGGCGTCAAAGACTTGCACGGATGTGTGGCCCGTCCGTTCGCGGATGACGTTGCCGTTTTTTCCCCGACTCTCGATCGTCAACCGCCCGATCGCAGTAAGATATTCTAGCGCCGGGTCTTTGTTATACCGGAGGCAGTGCCCAGGCGCGGCGGTGGGTTGTTCGATGACCAGTTGCGTGCTTGACTGAAAACCAGATGGACACGCCAACTCTGTTTTGCGATACTTTTTTGCCTGGGGGAGCACGATTGGTCCTCACGCGAAGGGCCGCATCAAGACAAATCAGGTGCTAGGATCGAGTTGAAATGAAAGCAACCTACCGGTGGATTGTTTGTGCAGGGATTATTCTGGCGGCTGGGCTTGCGGCGTTGATTCTGCTGTCGCGCGATAGCCCCGCTGCCCAGGCTCAGACCGCGCCGGCCTCCAAAGGGACCAGCGCGGCTTCGCAAGAAGCCCTGGTGTCGCGCGGGCAATACTTGGTGGATAACGTCGGGATGTGCTCGGAATGCCACACCTCGCGCGACGCGAACAACAACCTGGATCACTCGAAGTATCTGCAGGGCGCGCCCACCTGGATCATGCCCGTCCGCAACATGACCAACTGGGCCTGGCGCGCGCCCGCCATCGCGGGCCTCGAAGGGTTCACCGACGCTCAGGCAGAAACGGTGCTTGAAAAGGGCGTCGGTCCCAACGGACTTGCCATCCATCCGCCGATGCACATCTATCATATGAATCATGCCGATGCGCAGGCGGTCGTCGCCTATCTGCGCTCGCTGCCAAGCAGCTACACTCAGCCATAGTTGGTCAACAGAGACACAGGCTCCCGCCGCGAAGTAAGTCCCAGCGGTAGCGCAGCGTTCCGCTATAATCGCGCGAGATGCAAGAGCGGTTAGTGGCGGTTGTCAACTGGCTGTTCGGGCCTGAGCCGATCAGCGCGGAACGGCCGGGGCATCTGTGGCCGCGGTGGATTTTCCTACGTGCCCTGGGCCTGATTTACTGTTCCGCATTTTACTCACTCCTGTTTCAGATCAAGGGACTCAACGGACCGAATGGCATCTTGCCCGCGGGCGACTACTTGCAAGCAGTCACCGGCGTGCTCCACGGCCAGCGATTTTGGCTTGTGCCCAGCCTGTTCTGGTTCGGCTCGGGCAATCATGCTCTGATGCTGGTGTGCTGGCTGGGGCTCGTCGCGTCGCTGCTCTTGGTGTTGAACATCTGGCCGCGCGGCATGCTTGCCGTTTGCTTCGCATGCTTTGTCTCTTTTGTGAGCACGGCGCAGGATTTTTCAAGCTATCAGTCCGACGGCATGCTGCTCGAGGCGGGCTTCATCTCGCTTTTCTTCGCGCCGCCCGGTTTCCGCCCTGGGCTGGCGCGCGAGAACCCGGCGTCGCGTGCGAGCTGCTTTCTACTGCTATGGGAATGGTTCCGGATCTATTTCGAATCGGGCGTAGTGAAAATCGTGAGCGGCGACATTTCGTGGCGCCAATTCACCGCCATGGACGATTACTACCAGAATGGCCCGCTGCCCAGTTGGATTGGCTGGTACGTGCAGCAATTTCCGCATAGATTTCACGCCGGGACCGTCTTGTTCACCTTCGTGGCCGAACTCGTGCTGTGCTGGCTGGTGTTTCTGCCGCGCCGCTTCCGCATCGCGGCGTTCTGCATTTTGACTCCGTTTCAAATCGGGATCATTCTCACCGCCAATTACGCGTTCCTGAATTACATCGTGCTGTCTCTCGGGTTCCTCCTGCTGGACGACCGCGTCATCGAGGCGGTGTTCCCCGCGCGATGGCGCGGTTTAATCGACAACACCGATACGGAATCAGACAGCGGCGCTGCCGGGGCGGAAGGCTGGCGCATGCGGTGGCGGACGGCGCTCAAGCCATTTCGCATATGGGGAGTGGCCCTATGCCTGGGGGCCGTTTTCTACGTGACCAGCCTGCTGCTTGCCGAAATGCTCTTTCGCCCGTTGCCCCTTCCGCAATGGCCGGCAAGGATGCTTGATCCCTTTCGCATCGCCAACCAGTACGGACTGTTTGCGGTGATGACGCACGCCCGCTACGAGATCGAGTTTCAAGGCTCGCGCGACGGCAAAACATGGACGGCCTATCCGTTCCGCTACAAGCCTCAGGACCTGCGCAAGCCGCCCGGAATCTATGCGCCTTATCAACCGCGGTTTGACTGGAACCTGTGGTTCGCATCGCTGGGCCCGTGGCAGAGCTACCGCTTCGTTGTTTGGACCGAGGAGAGGCTCCTGCAGAATCAGCCGGACGTATTGGAGCTCTTCGCCGGGAACCCATTCGACGCCACACCGCCGCGGCAGGTGCGCGCGATCATCTACCAGTATTGGTTCACGGACCGCAAGACGAAGCGCGAAACCGGAATGTGGTGGCGCCGCGAACCACTGGGTGAGTACGCGCCGCCGCTCGCGCGCGAACCGGATGGAAAAGTCGTGATCCTCAATACCGCGATCGCCTCGCCTCCGCCACCCTAACCACTGGAGGGGACAAATTCAGTTTTTGCTACGCGACCGAAAATCCGTTAGCCTGAGTTGCACCGCACAGAAACGATGAGACGCCAGCACACCGTCGAAGAACAAGAACCGCGCCCCGCCGAGGTCACCCGCGAACAGGTGATCGCATATCTATCTGCTCAGTCGCAGCCTGCGAGTATCCGCCAGATCGCTCACGGGATGGACCTCAAGCATCGCGGGCGCCGCTTCTTGCCTCGCATCATCGAGCAGCTGAAGAAAGCGGGAGATATCGAGGAAATTCACGGCGGACGTTACCGGCTGGCGGGCGCGAAGCATACCGAGCGCCCGTCGAAGGAGCGCGCCGCACCCGCAAAGCACGATGGACGCACGGGGGAGACCGGTTTGCGGCGGGCAGCCGATCCGAACCTGATTGCGGGCCGCATGGTCGCGCATCGCGATGGGTACGGTTTTGTTGTTCCGGATCAGCCGATTCCAGGCGTCGAGGGTGACTTATTTATCGGCCGCGACAGCATGGGCGACGCGATGCACGGCGATCGCGTGCTGGCGCGCATTGCGCGGCGGCGCAACGACGGGAAAGCGGAAGGGCGCGTCGTACAGATCGTTGTGCGGGAGCACCCGACTCTGGTGGGCTTGTTTCGCTACGGCCCGCACAGCAACTACGTTCTTCCCTACGACACGCGCATTCATCACGAGGTTCTGATTCCGCCGGGAGACGAACTCAGCCCCGATCTTCGCGCGACACTGCGCGAGGCATCCGGCGCCGATCCGTCGGCCCGTCGCCGTGTGCGCCTCGCGGAGTTGGATGGCGCCGTGGTGAACGTGGAGATCACGCGCTTTCCGAAGGGTGGTCTTGCGCCCACCGCGCGCGTTCTCGAAATCCTTGGACGCCCCGGAGAGATCGGCGTCGATGTTGAAATCATCATCCGGAAGCATCACCTGCCGCATACGTTCCCCGATGAAGCGATCGCCGAGGCCAAGGCCGCGCCGCAGGACGTGACCGAGGCCGATCTGGGCGGCCGACGCGATTTCCGGGGGCTTCCCATCGTGACCATCGACGGCGAAACCGCGCGTGACTTTGACGATGCTGTTCACGTGGCGCCGCTGCCAAACGGCCACTACGAGCTTCAGGTGCATATCGCGGACGTGGCACATTACGTGCGGCGCGCTGCGCCTCTCGACCAGGAAGCGCGGCTGCGCGGCAATTCGGTGTACTTCCCGAATCGCGCCGTGCCCATGCTGCCCGAGGAGCTCTCCAACGGCATCTGTTCGCTCAATCCCCAAGTCGACCGGCTTGTGATGAGCGTCCTCATGGAAATGGACGAGACCGGCCGGATGGTGCGGTCGGAATGTGCGCCGGGCGTGATTCGCTCCATCGAACGGATGACCTACACGAACGTCCACAAAGTGCTCGAAGGCGATCCGCAGATGACGCAGCGATACGAACCTCTGGTCGGCCTATTCGGTCGCATGAAGGAACTCGCGCTGCTGCTGAACCGGCGGCGCAGCGACCGCGGATCGATCGACTTCGACCTGCCGGAGCCGATCATCGAATTTAACGAACAAGGCCGCATGCAGGGCGTGGTTCGTAGCGTTCGCAACATCGCCCACCGGATCATCGAGGAGTTCATGCTCGCCGCGAACGAAGCCGTGGCGCAATATCTCGAGAAGCGCGGGATCGCCTCGCTGCACCGGGTCCACGAAAAGCCTGACCCAAAGAAGGTGCTCGAATTTGAGGAGCTGGCGAATGCATTTGGCTATTCGCTGGGCGTTGAAGATTTGGCGGAGCGGCGGATCGCCGTGAGGCACGGGCAGGTTCAGGCCGCCGCGCGAGCCGTGCGCAAGGGCCGGGGCCGCATGCGTCCAATGACGGTGGCGCTGCCAGCGACCCAGGAGATCGCCATCCTCCCGCAGCACTATCAAAGACTCGCGCAAAAAATCGCGGGAAAACCCGAAGAGCGCATTCTTTCCTATCTGATGCTGCGGTCATTAAGGCAGGCGCGTTACGCCGCTGATCCGCTGGTTCATTTTGCTCTTGCGGTTCGGGAATACACGCATTTCACTTCGCCGATTCGCCGCTATCCCGACCTGATTGTGCATCGCATCCTGAAATGGGCCCTCGAAAATCCGGCGGCCCAGGAGACCCGCGCCACGATCACAAGGGGAGGGAGGGAGGAATCCGTGGCCATGCTGGGGCCCTATCGCCGCGTGGAACTTGAAGGAATCGCGTCGGAAAGCTCGGAAGCAGAGCGCCGGGCCGAGGCAGCCGAGCGGGAGCTGATCGAATGGAAGACCGCGCAGTTCATGGAAAGCCATCTCGGGGAAGAGTATGAGGCGCTGATTATTTCGGTGCAGAAATTCGGGTTTTTCGTGGAGCTGGTGGAAATTTTCGTCGAAGGGCTTGTCAGTATCGACCGCCTGGAAGAATGGACCGGGCAGCAGTGTGTTTATCGCGACCGTGACCATGCCATCGCATGCGAACCGCACAGGCATTCACGCGGGGCGAAGGCTCGGCACATCTACCGAATCGGGGATCGCATCCGTGTTCGCGCCGACCGAATCGATCCGATGCGTCATCGGGTGGAGTTCTCGCCGGTGTGAGTGCGGCTGCTTCCGATTTTACTCCCCATGACTTACTGGAGGACTACATGGCAACGACCGTCGGACTGATTGGACTTGGATTGATGGGCAAACCCATGGGACAAAACCTGCTGAAAGCAGGCTTCCCGCTCGTGGTGTGGAATCGCACCCCTTCCAAAGCGGATGATTTGGTCCGGAAAGGGGCGCGGCGCGCGGCGAATCCGCGCGAGACGGCGGCCCAAGCGGACGTGCTGGTCACCATCGTGAGCGATCCTCCTGCGTTGGAAGACGTAGTGTTTGGACCTCATGGCGCGCTCGAAGGACTCCGCCGCGGCAGCGTGTTCGTGGATTCGAGCACCGTCTCGCCGGACCTGGCGCGACGCGAAGCCGATGCGTGCGCCGAACGCGGCGTGGATTTTCTGGACGCGCCTGTCACGGGAGGCACGTGGGGGGCGGAACAGGGCGAGCTCGTTTTTATGGTGGGCGGCCGGGCCGAGGTGTTTGAGCGCGTGAAGCCCGTGTTGGAGGCCATGGGCAAGCGATTTTTTCTACTGGGGCCAAGCGGCTCCGGGCAGATCGTGAAGCTCGCGATGAATTTGATCTTGGCGCTGGAGGTAGAGGCGCTGGCCGAGGCCATCGCTCTTGTTCGCTCGGCTGGAATCAAGGGCGAGAGGCTGACCGAAGTGCTGCAATCCAGCATGGGCCGATCGGCGTTGATGGATGTGAAGGCGCCGCTGATTTTGAAGAACGACTACCCGGCCAGCTTTCCTTTGCGCCTCATGCACAAGGACGTGCGGCTGGCGCTCGAACTGGCCCGGCGGGCGGGGATCGAGCTTCCGGCAGGCGCCGCCGCATTTTCGACCTACAGCGCCGTCCAGAACGCATCGAAAGACGACCCCGACTACGCAGCCGTGGCACGATTCTGGAATAAGGGATGACCAAGCGGTAGCGGCAGAATCCGCGACCCGGAAAAGCGCGCGCCAAGGCGCACAAACAGCTGAAAATCGCCAGAAAGTTCGATTTTTCGCCCCATCCGACGCCTTCGAGTGGATGCAATGGGAAGCCTGTGAAATACCCTCAATTAAAATTGGCCCGCCAGCCGTAATTGTCCAACGAGCCTGCCCAAAAACGCGGTCATCGAATCCCCTCTGCTGGCTCCGCATGCGGAAACCAATATCCGGGCGCGGTTTGCTATGCTGAAGCGCATTTTCCTGCGGCCCCCTTGGACGACAACGGAAAACTCGAACGTGGACTGGGACTGATCGAGGCTACGTCGCTCAACGTGACGTTTATGGTGGGGATCGGGCCGTTCGTGGTGATCCCGCTGATGGTGCAGGCG
>Ga0187855_10003381_pt1 | contig 11741 bp, 11 predicted proteins | sample June2016WEW_8_10_2_FD_132969 | JGI IMG/M metagenome (GOLD analysis project Ga0187855, IMG submission 132969) | Peatland microbial communities from SPRUCE experiment site at the Marcell Experimental Forest, Minnesota, USA - June2016WEW_8_10 | ecosystem: Environmental > Terrestrial > Soil >...
CCTGGTTATGGTTGCCAATCAGCGCGGCCACCGCGGCGGGATTGTCTGACGGCTCGTTGACGCTGAGACCGGTAGAGAGTTGCTGGGTGGCCGTGTTCATGTTCTGCTCGCTCTGCTGGATAGCGGTCAGAAGGCCGGGTAGAAGATCGGGATCGAGTCGAATCGGCATGGTTAGGTAGTGCCGAGGTCCACCATATTAATGGTGGTCGCCGACAGCGCCCGCAGTCCCGCCTGCAGGTGCGTTATCCACTGGCGAGTTTCCGGCAAGTGCGCGGTGGCGTCGGCAAGCAGCCCGGTGAACAGCTCCATGCTGCCCAGCGGGTTGCGAATCTCATGCGCCAGCACCGTCGCAATTTCCGCCAGCGCCAGTGATTTTCGCGCCGTCTCTCGCTCGCTGGCCACGCGCTTCTGCTCCGTGATATCGCGGACGATCCAGATGGTGTCTCCCGAGTTGTCGGCCTGCTCGCTAAGGTTTGCCCGCAAAATGCCGATGGAACGATTGCCGGAAACTCCGCGGATGGAAGTTTCCTGCTCGCAAGAAAAACTGTTCTTGGGAAGTTCGGCAATCACCGCCGCAAACGCAGCAGGCAAAGCGCCGCCGCAGCCGCTGGACCACTCCGCGGGCACGCCCAGCAGCCGCCGCGCTTCCGGGTTGATGATCTGCAGCGCTCCTTTGGCGCCCACTACCAGGACGCCGCAGGGCAAGTTCTCCACTACCCGCGCGAGGTACCCGCGCACACGCGCATTTTCTTCCAGCGTGCGTTCCAGCTCCGAATTTGTTTTCTGCAGCTCCAGGTGCAGCCGCGCGACTTCCGCCTGCAACTGGGTGTACGACTTTTCCAGCGACCCTGCCGCTTGCGTGAAGGTCAGAAACGCGCGCGTCAGATTCTCCTGCGCCGCCACGTGGCCGTCCCCGTTGACGGACGCGTTGCGCGTTCTTTGCCGGGGTCTGGGTAAATTTGGCACCGTGGACATGGCTGCACGACCTTTGCCAGGACTCGCTTTCTGCGCTTAAATTTCTCTTAGTTGGGCGCTCTCGCCGAAGGCCTGAAAATGCTCGATGCAGACCTTCGCGTCGTTTCCCACCAGAATAAATGCGCGCTCGATGGCATGTTGTAACTCGCGGACGTTCCCCGCCCACGCAGCTTTCTCCAGATAGTTCAACGCCTGCGCGGATAAATATTTCGCGCGCATTCTCCCATCGGCCGACAGTGTTGCCAGGAAATGTTCCGCCAGCGCCCGAATATCTTCGGGACGTTCCCGCAACGGCGGTATCACGATGGGGAAAACCGCCAGCCGGTAATACAAGTCCAATCGGAATTGCCTCGCGCGGGCCAGCTCCAGCAATCGCACATTCGTCGCGCACACCACCCGCACATCCACGCGGTACACGTCCGAACTTCCCAGTCGCTGCACTTCGCCGTTTTGCAGGAATCGCAACAGCTTGGCCTGCATGCTCAGCGGCAGGTCTCCCACTTCATCCAGAAACAACGTGCCGCCCTGAGCCACGTGAATCCGGCCCAGCCGTGATTGCACCGCTCCGGTAAAGGCTCCGCGCGCGTATCCGAAAAGCTCCGATTCCAGGAGCGCCTCTGGAATGGCCGCGCAGTTGACCACCACAAAGGGACCTTTCGCGCGCCGGCTCAGTTGGTGAATGGCCCCGGCCACCAGCTCTTTCCCCGTCCCCGTCTCACCGCTTACCAGAACTGCCGTATCGCGATTTGCGACCATGCGCACGAGTCGATATACCTGTTCCATCGCGCGGCTCGAACCAACCATTCCCGGGAGCGACTCGGTGCTTGGCCGCGATTCTTCTGGCGAAAACGAGTCTGGCTCATCGGCCAGTGGTGTCGTCACCCGTTGCAGATCGTCAGGCTCGCGCGATTCACTGGCCTCGCTTATCGCGCTCTTGGGTGCTTCCACGATCGCGGCTCGCGAATCCACCAGTTCCACCGCGATGCGCGGGTATTGTTTCCGGATCTCTTCCGCCACCTCTTGCGCATCCAGATCCGGCAGATTCCGGTCAAGGAGCACTCCGTCACACGGGGATTGCATCAATTTGGCCAGCGCGTGCGCTCCGCCAATCGCTTCTTCGCTGAAGACGCCTGCATATGCCGGATCGGCCATCACCCGCTTTCGGAACTCGGGATCGGCGCTGGCCACGAGAATGCGAGAACGTGAGCGGATGACACCAGCTGTTGCGGTGGCGGCCATGGATTACTCCGTATTTCTAAAGTCGAATCCGCAAATCAGAGTGCTCTTAGATCTTTTCGAGCGATCGGAAAAATATTCCCGGGCGCAGGCAGGAAAGACCTATGCGATTTCAGCGCCAAAGTTTGTGAGCCGGGACTGTTGGAAGGAATGACTTTGCGGAATGCGAGCGCACCGATCCCGCACCGTCTCGGGACTCAGTCCCGTAGAGGGACATGACCTGCAGGCAGTTCTTGCCCGCATGTCGAATTACGTCAGGTTCCGGACGCTCGCAGGCAGTCGATCGCCGAGTCGGACGCGCCGCTACATCCGGCTATCGGCACCTTACGAACAAACTTTAGGTTTTTTTTCACCGGTTGCTTAGAAGAACCAAACATTCATAGCCGAATCCCGGGCGATCTAGCGCCATTTTCGCTCGTCGACCTTCCAAATTGACTTCGACTCCAATCCTAGTATCTTTAACCCACGCCATCTGACTCCGCCCAGCCTCGAGAACGGAGGTAGCGTCATGAATTCTCGTCGCGCACTGTCAGTAAACTTGTCTCTGGTCTGCTTCGCGCTCGCGCTTGTCGTAGCCGGCTGTCAGAAGTCAGCGAATCAACAAACTTCGCCACCTGCTCCGGATGCAGCCGCACCAGCAACCTCGGATTCGGCTGCTTCCCAAGCGGCGCAACAACCTGCGCTTCCACCTCCACCTCCTCCCCCAAAGCCGCTCATCGTCCCGGCGGACACGGTCCTCTCGGTTGTTCTCGATCAAGCCGTTGGTTCGAAGATCAGCACTCCGGGCCAGGCGTTTTCCGCCACCGTGCAAACCCCCATCCAGGTTGACGGCACGGTTGCCATTCCCAAGGGAGCACGAGCTTCCGGCATCGTCAAAGACGCCAAGCCCGCCGGCAGATTCAAAGGCGGCGCCGTTCTCTCTCTTACCCTCACCAGCGTCAGCGTCCGAAATCAGGACTACAACATCCAAACCACGGCGCCTTCGCAAACCAGTACCGGCAAGGGCAAGCGCACCGCGGGCCTGGTCGGCGGCGGGACCGGTGGCGGAGCGCTCATAGGCGGTCTTGCCGGCGGTGGCAAAGGCGCCCTTATCGGCGGCCTCATCGGCGCGGCGGCAGGCACTGGCGGCGCCGGACTCACCGGTAACCGGGACATTACTCTAGCCGCGGAGACCCCACTGACGTTCAAGCTCGTTGATCCGGTCGAAATCAAGCGCCACCCGTAGAGTTGTGGCAAAATCGCGCCCTCGAAGCGGCGCCTTAGCGAATGTGCGGTGCTCTTTCCCGTCAGTTTTGGAACCCGATTCGCGTGTCAACCTCGGAACTTTCCGTCCACAAAGCAGGAAAGGCTCAGTGGCACAATCTGGCCGGAGGCATGAATGAAAACTCTTGCGGGGCTTCTTGCACTTTCGCTTTCTTTGTTTGTCTCTGTTTTGGCGTACGGCGGAGTACCTCCGGCACAGGAGCATCCGGGTCCTGCCCGCGGTGTTGGCGGCGGCCACGGTCCCGCTCACGGTCCCGCTCCCGCGAGGCCCAATGCGCGTCCCGCGCCTGAGCACCCCAATTTCGTCGACAAGAGTGGGCATCCCAACGCACCTCACGTCCACACCAATGGCAAGTGGATCGGTCACGACAGTGGCCCCAACGATCCCCACTACCACCTCGATCATCCTTGGGAGCACGGCCACTTCACCGGCGGCTTTGGCCGCGGTCACGTTTTTCGTATCGCTGGGGGCGGCCCATCCCGGTTCTGGTTCGGTGGCTTTTATTTTAGCGTTGCTCCGTACGACGTCGGCTACTGTGGCGACTGGCTCTGGGATTCGGACCAGGTCGTGATCTACGAAGACCCCGACCACGTCGGCTGGTATCTGGCCTATAACGTGAGGCTGGGAACCTACGTTCACGTCACGTATCTCGGTAACAGCTAAATCGGCCTTCCACAATTTGTTTGGGAGTGAATTGGCCAAGCTGCCGTGCCTGCGACGGCGGCAATACCTGTGGATGCGGGCAAGCCGGCGGTCTAAGATGTCGGTGCCCGCTAGATCCAGGGATGGCGGAAAATTCCATGCGCGCACGTTTACCTTACGTCTGCGGAGCGCTCTTCCTGACGGCGTCGGTGATTCCGCTCGCGAATCCGCAGACTCCCGAGGCAGCGAACAAGGCGACGCCCCAGCCAGCCGCTATCCATTCCACGACGCGCCTCGTACAGCTCAGCGTCGTCGTCAAGGATAGAAAGGGCGAGCCCGTAACAACGCTCACCAAGGAAGACTTCACCATCCTTGATCAAGGCTGGCGACAAACCATCGCCATCTTCTCCACCGCGAATCCCGCTCCGCTCGAACCTCCTCGGCCTTTGCCTCCCAATGTCTTCACCAATCGCTTCGACCAGAAAGGTCTGGACCCCGGCGCGGTCACCATAATTCTCTTTGACGCTCTCAACACTTCGTCCGAAGACCAAACACGTGTCCGCCAGCAAATACTCCTGTTTCTAAGAACGCTCAAACCTCAGGATCACGTAGCTATCTACGCGCTCACTACCCGACTGCTGATTCTTCACGAATTCACGCAAGACTCTTCCGCTCTGGTCGCCGCTGTCAGCCGCTTCACTCCCAAGGAATTGGCCGCGTTTGATGCCTCGCATACCGCCTCGGTGGACTTGGTCGCCTTGACCGGCGATCCCGATTGGCTGGGATTTCAGAACGCTTTGAACAACGCCAACGGCCAGATTAGCGATCGCTACACAATGAGCCGGGTGGCTACGACCGCCGCTGCGATTGAGGCGATTGCCAATCATGTCGCGTCCATTCCCGGCCGCAAGAGTCTCATTTGGGTCTCCGGCGGGATTCCCATTCAAATTGGATTTGCCAACGTCGCAGCCCCCGATCCCGACGCCTCGATCGATACGTCCTCGACGCACGATCCACGATCCGCTGCCGCCAAGGGGCAAGCGCAGGCCGTCGGCGGTGGGAGCGCGCAGAATCAGTTGGCCGCCACCGATCGCGAATCAAGCGCGTTGCAAAGCCATGCGGCGGAAGCCGCGCAGGCGCTCAATCGAGCGAATGTCGCCATCTATACGGTGGATGTTGCCGGCGCAGAGCTCGACCCCGGCATGACTCCCGGGATGCGCCCCTTCAATCCCTCGACGAACTCCGACGCCTTTTTCAATCGCCACAACGATCGTGACTCCTTCAAGCTCCTCGCGGACCGCACCGGCGGCCTCGCGTTCTTCGGCAACAATGACATACGCGACGCCATGCGCCGAGCGCTGGACGACGGCCGATACTCGTACACCATAGGTTTCTACCCCGACCACAACGAGTGGGACGGCAAGTTCCGCGAGATCAAAGTCGAATCGCGAGCCGCGGGCGTGCAGCTTCGCTATCGCAAAGGCTATTTCGCCCTTCCCGATCGCTCGGAAGACCCGACCAAGACCAATGCCGCGTTGCTGGAAGCCGCGCAAAGCCCGTTGGATTCCACCAGCCTCGGCATCACGGTCACCGGTAAGACCATCGATCCCGTCTCCTCTCGCACCCTGCTCCTCCAAATCGCACTCGATCCCAAACAATTTGCTCTGCAATCCTCCGGGGACCACCAGAAAGCGTCTCTGGACTTGCTCTTCATTCAACACAACGCTGCGGGCCAAGCCATAGCCGCCGAAAAACAACATTTCGCCGTGGATATGACCCCTGAAGAGTACGAGCGTTTCTCGCGCCTCGGCATAATCCTGCAGCGCCGGCTCTCGGTCCAGCCTCAGTCCACCGACCTCCGCATCATGGTTCGCGACTCCGCGTCCGCCGCGCTGGGTTCGGTAGCAATCCCGGTGAAGTCTTTCTTCTAACGAATCATTCTTCGCAAGATTCGAAGTCGTGAAGATTTGAGTACACGAGCGCACTCACGGAACATCGAGAGGCTTTGAGCTACTCAGGTTAGCGGGTTTGCTGAAACGCTGCGCACCACCGAGTGGCTGCCGACGTTTGCGTTCGACTCGCCTCAAGCGTGGCCCGGTGGACGAGCAGGGTAATACGCAACCTTTCGACGGTCTTCTGGAGACTGACAAGCTGGGTGCGATAAAACTCCAACGGCCCCTCTATTTCCGGGTGTCCACGGCGCAGCTCGGCGGACTGCGCAATGACCGGAGCCATCACCGCGAGGAGCGCCCGCAGCGCACGTACTTCGTCCGGGCCGAAGGGACACTCGCCGCGAAGAGCTCGCTGCGCGCCCGCCACTAACTTCGCCAGCGTGGGGTTCACGCGTTCGAGGGTTTGCAATGGTGTATCGCTCATCAGGCGCTCCATCCACCGCCGCCAGAACTCCCGGGATTTTCGGGATGTGGGTCTTCTTGCGGAAATGTGGCTTGCGGGGCCGAACAGATGCGCAGGCGCTCGGTGGGTTGGGAGGGCTGGACGGTACGCTCGACTTGCGACCATGCGGCGCGAAGGCGCGCAAACATCGAGATAAGCTCCTGAAATTTTTCGCGGGAATTCATGACGGCGGCCTCCGTAGTCATGGCTCGCGTCACGTTATAAAAGCTGTTCAACCGGTGAGCCGCCTCGCCGCCGCGCGCGAAATCCAGCACACCTTGCAATTCGCCGATAATGATCAGCGCGTGATTGGCAGCGTTGACCCGCTGTTCGACCTGCCCGGCCTCGATAGCGGCAATGGCTCGATGGAAGTCCCGCAGGATGGCGTCATAGAGCGCGATGACCTGGCCCACCGCTGACGCGTCAAATGCCGCGAACTGGCGATAAGCGGAAGCGGAATCGTGTGATGCGCTCATGAGGTTATCGCCGAGAGTTGCTGGCTGGTCTCATTTTCAAGCAAGGGCAACTCCTGGAGCGTGGTATTGACGTTGGAATAGACGGTGGTGAGGTTTTGCTCCTGCACCGTAAGAGCCGCCTGAAGGTCGCTGATTTGCTGGGTGAGGTTTTGGGAGGTGCTCTGAATACTCTGGGCATCCAGCGTCAGGATACCTGAGCTGGGATCGGTGATGCTGTTAATGACATTGGTAAGATTCTGCGCAAAGCCGTTGGTGGTGTTCTGCAAGAGATTCTGGACGGCGGAATAGTTCGAGGACAGGGCGGAAGACAGTGCGCCATTGTCAACCGAAAGGGTGCCATCGTTGTTCAAGCTGATCCCGATGCTGGCGAGATTAACGATGCCGTCGTTGCCGGAGACGGAATAGGAGATGGCGTTGAGCAGCGCGCCTTGGGCGTCGCTCAGAGAATTGTCGGCCTCCAGCGGCCCGCCGCCACTGCCATCGGACGATACATTGAACTGGCTGTTGAAATCGGCAACGACGGTGTTGTAGGCGGTTACGAAGTTGTTGATGGCGGTCGTGGCCTGGGTTGTGTCCGGGCTGACACTGACGGTCACCGGTGTGTTGGGAGAAGCCGATCCGAGATTGAGAGTGACCCCGCTGATCACGTTGCTAACGGTGTTGCTTGCACTGCTGATCGGGACGCCGTCCACGACGAGGGAGGCATTGGTCCCGGTCACCGCCTTGGTGAAACTGAGGCTCGTGGTATTGCCGGGAATCGTGATGTCTCCCGGCGCCCCGGAATTGTTGCTAACCAGCGCGAGGCGATAACCGTTGGCGTCTTGGATGACGCTGGCAGTGACCCCTGCGTTTTGATTGTTGATGCTTGCCGCGAGCTGGCTCAGCGTATCGTTCGTCGAATCCACGGTGATGGTCACCGGCGTATTGGAGCCCACCTGTATCTGGAAGCTGCCGGGGGCAATCGTGGCGCTATTGGTCGCCAGTTCGTTGGTGTAGTACGACGAGGTGGTGGCCAGGGAAGTAACGGTGATGGAGTGAGAGCCGGTCACGGCGGTTCCCGAGGCGGTGGCGTTCACGACCGACGAATTAGAAGAGGTTGCGGCCTCTGCGGCCAAGGCTCCCAGTGGATCGCTGAGAGCGGCGGCGGCGTTCCCCAGGCTGGTGATATCGTTGGTAATGGTCGTCAGTTCGCTGGTCTGCGAACCCAGGGTTGTTTGCTGGTTCTGTAGGGCGGTGATCGCGGCGGTCTGATCCGCGACAGCGAACTGCACGAACGCCTGAACGTCTATGCCTTGGCCGAGACCCGTGCCGCTGGTGGTACCGCTGCCGGAGGTGGAGAGGGCGCTGCTAAGGGATGAGAGCGGATTAGTCGTAGACATGGCGCGAACTCCTTTAAGCCTTCACTGCGATGCGCGGCGTGGCGGCAGCTTTGGACTCCTCGTTTTTCACGTAGTCCTCGATGCCCTGGCCGACGTCGCGAACCGCTTTGGGCGGCACCTCGAGAATTTCTTCACCGGTGTGCGCATCGGAAACAACGTAGTACACCCGCCCATTGTCATCGCGGCGAAAGGTCACCGCCGTCTGGCGCGTCGTCGTGGGTGTTGCAACTGAAGTGCCGGAGCGAGCGGGAGCTTTTTCTGCGGTGCTTGCCGCAGACGCCGGCGCGGGCGTTGCCGTTGCCGCCCGCTCGTTGGCTGTGCTATTTGAGGCAAAGTTCGGAGGATCCGCCACCGTGCCTGGGTTTTCCCCGGCGCTGATCTTCATGGCTCGCTCCCTAAAGCGGTATAGGCGGAATCCCCGAAGAGATCCCGCCCGCCGCTTTTGTGTTGGTTACCGGCTTATGACAAGAGCTTCAGGATGCTCTGCTGCGCCGAGTTCGCCTGGGCCAGAGCCGCGATACCGGACTGGTTCAGGATGGAGTACTCGGACAAATTGGTCACCTGTTGCGGAATGTTCGCCGCCGTGATGCTGTCTTCCGCGGAGGTCAGGTTCTGCACCTGGACGCTTTCCACGTTGCTGGCTGCCTGCAGCCGGTTGATATTGGCGCCGATAACGCCACGCAGGCTGGCTACGCTGGCGATGGCCGCATTGACTAACGTCAGTGTGGCTTGAGCGTTCGCGCCGGGATTGCTTCCCGCTGCGGACAGAAGCGTGTTGGTCACTGCCACCGTGGCCGTGGCGGCGTCTGAACCGCCGCCAAAGGTGCCGCTAGCAGGGGTTGTGAAAGCGCCGCCGGTGTGTATGGGATTGGTCAGTACTAAAGCATTCGCGGTCGCGGCAGCTTCCGATGCGAGCGAGGAGAGCGTGAGAGTAGTGCCTACTGGCACCGCGGCAGTAGCGGTAGTGTTCGCGGCGGCAACATCGTAAGTGTTGGCAGCGCTAGCTGCTGTAGTGCCGTTACCCCCGCCACTGTCATTGATGGCATCCGCCAAATTCACCAGCGTTGCGTTGGTCGTGCCACCGATTAGAACCTGGCCCGCTGCGGTCAAGGCGGTTTCAAACGTATAGGTTGTGCCGCCGACATCCACGGTGTCACCAGCGGCTGGATTCGCCCCGGCTAGTGTGAGTTGACCGGTGGCCAGAACTTGCGGGGTGGTCTGGCTGGTGGTGCCGGCCACCAAGCCCAAAGTAGCGGCGGACAAGGTACCAGTGGTCGTCGAGATCGTGCTCTGGCTGACGCCGTCACTGAGGAAGACCGTTTGTGGCGAAGCGGTAAAGACAGACGTCCCGTTGTAGTTCGTGGACGCCCCTATGCTCGTGATTTCCGCGTTGATCTGCTGATACTCGGTGTCCAGTGCTACCCGCTGTGTAGTGGACACCGTGCCCGTCGCGCTTTCCGTAGCCAGTGTAACCGCCCGGTTCAGGAGCGTGGTTACCTGCGCCAGGGCGCCGTCTGCTACTTGCAGAGAGCCGACGCCGCTGGTGGCGTTTTGGGAAGATTGCGTCAACGCCGTAATGTTCGCTTCCAAGCCGTTCGCGATTGCCAGGCCGGCAGGATCATCCGCGCCGGAATTGATTCGCGAACCGGAAGAGAGCTGAAACAGTGTGTTCTGCAGATTGGTCTGCGTAATATTCAACTGGTTCTGCGCTTCCAATGCCGCGATGTTATTTAGAAGGCTGATTGCCATGGCGATGGCTCCTTTTTCTCTGCTTTCTCTGTGTCAAGTGTACTGTCGGCGGCCGGGAGCCGTTGGTGCGCGGGGCTTACCCCTGATAGCCTTTTATGTGGCTCGCACTTCGCTGCGGCGGTGCCTACGTACTCAGCCTTGTTATCGGCGGAACCCGGAAAGCCTTTAGCGCTCCGAACCGCTTGATTGTGCGGCGATTGCATAGTTGGGCACATCCGCGGTGCGGGTCACCTCGGATAGGCTGCGGCCTAAAGTGATGTCGTTGGGATGACGTTGCAGTCCGACTTGCAGAACAGCCGCCGCTCGTGGCCAATCTTTCAGCCGGGCCCATAGGCTCGCCGCACGCAAGAAATCCGCGGAATCGATGTGTTCTGCTACTTTGAGTTTTGCCTCTGCAGCGGCGCCGGCTTCCTCGATGCGGTCCAGCCAAACCAGCGACAGGATCAGCCGGTCGTGCAATTCGCCGGCGGCCGGCTTGCACTCGACGGCTTGCCGGACTAGACCGAGGCCCCGCTCGATGTTCCCGGCACGCACGATCGCCAGCCCGAGCTTGCTTTGCAGCAGCGGATTCCCAGAGTTGCGCTGTACCGCGCGGTCGTAGTTTTCGCACGCCCGTGGGTATTCCTTCAGATGGTAATGGACGTCTCCCTGCGCCTCGTACACTACCGAGTTGAGATGGCCCTGACGTTCCGCTTCGGACAAGCACCTTAGCGCGTCCCGGAGCCGCCGCAGTTTGCTCAACGTGATTCCACGAAAGAACCACGCCACGCCCATGCGGGGATTGAGTTCGCACGCGCGCACGAACAAGGCGAGCGCTTCGTCGAGATTGCCGAAATCATCGAACTCGATCACTCCCAACTCGAGATACGCCTGTGCGTCTTGCGGTGTCTCGCGAAGCTTCTCGCGACCTAGCCGGCGATAGAAATGATTCTTGCGCGCCCGCGTTTCGGGGTTCGACACCAGCCCGAAATGATGGATGCAAAAGGGAGCTTGGCCGAGATTCAGCCCTGCTTCGAGGAACTGGGGATCGATGCGTTCGTGTACCCGGCCAACAAAGAAAATCTCAGGTAGGCGGCGGAACAGGCGGATGTTTTCCTGCCCGACATAAGCAGGATAATTCTTGGCGGGAGGGAATTGGGAATCATTCGATTTGGCGCCACGATCCCAGATTCGATCTTCGAGACTCGATACGTAGCTGCGAATCGGTACTTGGTAAGCGGCCATGGATTCCTCGCCAATGAGCGCACGGATGTGCTGCACCACGGACGGGTCGAGTTGCTCGTCGGCATCCAGGACCAGCACCCAATCGCTCTTCACCGGCGCCAGCGCCTTGTTTCGCGCCGCTGCAAAGTCGTCGGTCCAGGCCACCGGAATCACCCGCGCCCGGAATCCCAATGCAATCTCGATCGTTTCGTCCGTCGAGCCGGTGTCGGCGATGACCATTTCGTCCGCGATCCCGCGCACGCTCTCCAGGCAAGCCGGCAGCGTGAGCGCTGCGTCGCGCACGATTGTCGAGAGTGCTAGTGTCGTCATGGCAGACCTACTGCATCGCCATCGCGGCCTCGCGCGGTTGCGCGTGCTGCGCCGCCAGGATGAGTTCCGCTGCCTCATAGAGGTTGCAGGCGA
>Ga0187855_10003383_pt1 | contig 11739 bp, 8 predicted proteins | sample June2016WEW_8_10_2_FD_132969 | JGI IMG/M metagenome (GOLD analysis project Ga0187855, IMG submission 132969) | Peatland microbial communities from SPRUCE experiment site at the Marcell Experimental Forest, Minnesota, USA - June2016WEW_8_10 | ecosystem: Environmental > Terrestrial > Soil >...
AATACTGCATGAGAACACCCAGCTTGGGTTTCCAGTTCAGCGACCGGCTGCGCTGCGCTTGAGCGGCGGCGGCCGCAGACATGGCAGCAAGAATGGTTCGTCGCGTGACAGTCACGAAAACGACGATACTCGCAAGCGGTCGCGCGCGCAAGCCTCGAAGTCGCTGAGCCGCGGTAGTACAATAGCCAACACGGCCTGTGGGCCGCTCAGAGGGAGGGTTTTATGGAACGCCGCAATTTCCTGAGGACTGCGGGTGCTCTCGCCCTGCTCGCTTCTGATTCCGTCGAACGCGCCCGCGCCGCCACCGCCGGCAACAATCGTCCAATCGATGAGCTGGCCCGCGACGAGGACTTCTGGCGCGAGATCCAATCGGCCTTCACGCTCGACCGGAACATCATCAACCTCAACAACGGCGGCGTCAGCCCCTCGCCGCGCGTGGTGCAGGAGTCCATGCGCCGCGCCCTGGAGTTCAGCAACATCGCTCCGGCGCGCACCATGTGGGTGGTGCTGGAACCGGAGGTCGAAACCGTGCGCCAGAGGCTGGCTGCCGATTTCGGCTGCGACCCCGAAGAAATAGCCATCACGCGCAACGCCTCCGAGGGCCTGGAAATCTGCCAGCTCGGCCTGGACCTGAAGCCGGGCGACGAAGTCCTGACCACCGATCAGGATTATCCGCGCATGATCACCACGTGGAGGCAGCGCGAACGCCGCGACGGGATCGTGCTGAAGACCATCTCCTTCCCCACGCCGTCGCCTTCGCTCGATGACCTGGTCGATCGCTTTGAGCGCGCCATCACCCCGCGCACGCGCGTCATCCACTTCTGCCACATCACCAATCTCACCGGCCAGATTTTCCCGGTCAAACAGATTTGTGAGCTCGCTCGCAGCCGCGGCATCGAAGCCATTGTAGACGGCGCCCATGCGTACGCCCAGTTCCCGTTCAAACACGCCGACCTGGATTGCGATTATTACGGCACCAGCCTGCACAAATGGCTGCTGGCGCCGCACGGCACGGGCTTCCTCTACGTGCGCAAATCCAAGATCCCAAAAGTGTGGCCGCTGATGGCCGCCGGGCCTGAGATGACCGATAACATCCGCAAGTTCGAAGAAATCGGAACGCACCCGGCCGCTAACCATAACGCCATCTCTGACGCGCTGGAGTTTCACAACGCGATCGGCGTGGAGCGCAAGGCAGCCCGCTTGCGTTATCTGCGCTCCGTCTGGACCGAGCGTCTCACGCGCCTGCCCGGCGTCTCTTCTCCCACCAGTTCCGATCCGCGCCAGAGCTGCGGCATCGGGCTGCTTTCGGTGGCAGGCAAAGAGCCGGGTCCGCTCGCCGACCAGTTGTGGGAGAAGTACCGCATCCTGACGGTCGGCATCGTTCACCCGCAGTTCAGGGGCCTGCGCATCACGCCCAACGTGTATACGACCCTTCCTGAGATCGAAACGTTTTGCGACGCGGTCGAAAAGCTGGTCGCGTAAGCGGTCCGCCGCGACGCCCGCAGGATCTTCGGCTATACTTGACCGCATGACTGGGTCCTTCCGCGCCATCGCCATCGCCGTCGCGACGGCGGCACTCGCATCTGCGCAGACGGCCGCATCGGACGCCGCCAAGCTCGGCCATTCCTCCCACGGGACTGCGTTCGACTCCGGACCGCGGCAGAAGCCGTGGATCATGGAGGGCATTGGATCCGCACCATTTCCGATTACCACTAAGAATCCCGAAGTCCAGATGTGGTTCAACCAGGGCAACGCGATGCTCCACTCGTTCTACTTCTATGAGGCCGAACGTGCATTCCGCTGGTGCGTGAAGCTGGAGCCGGATAACGCAATGGCCTACTGGGGCCTGGCCAACGCAACCGACGGGGATCGCGCGAAGGATTTCCTCCGCGAAGCGGTGAAACGCAAGGATACGGTCACCGAGCGTGAGCGGCTTTACATCGAAGCCTTGCAGGCGTCCCTTCTGCCGAAGCCGTCCAGTTTCACGCATGGTGTGGCCCAGCCTTCCGATGAGGGCCACCGCGAGCAGATCAAGAAACTGGAAACCATTTGTCTGAAGTACCCGGACGACATGGAGGCTCGCGCGTATCTTGCCCTGGCGACCATAGGCAACAGCCGCTACGGCGCCGAGCTAATCATCCGTGAGGTCCTGGCGAAAGAGCCGATGCACCCCGGCGCGCACCATTACCGCATCCACAACTGGGATTATCACGAGCCGCAAGAGGCGCTCGAAAGCTGCCGCAAGTATGCGCAGGCGGTCCCCAACATCGGGCACGCGCAGCACATGCCGGGCCACATCTACAGCATCCTGGGGATGTGGAATGAAGCGGCCATCTCCATGGACTCGGCCACCCGCGTCGAAAAACGCCAGATGACAGAGACGCTCACCTTCCCCTTCAACAACTGGAACTACGGCCACAACCGGAACTATCTCTCCTACATCCAGGAACAGCTTGGCATGGTGGCTGCCGCGATCTTCGGAGCGCGGCAATTGATCGACGCTCCACTCGATCCTGACGAGAACAACGAGAACTGGCACAGCTCGCATTCTTACGGGCTGTTTGCCCTGGCACGTGCGCTCCTGCGGTCCGAGCGCTGGGATGAGCTGGTGGACGGAAAGATTGTGCCCTGGCGCGACATCTACCGCGACAAATGCTGGAAGGCTTACTTCGAAGCGCGCGCGTGGCTGGGAAAAGGCGAGCCGGTCAAGGCCGAGAAGAGCATCGCCGTGCACGCCGAGCTCAAGAAGGATCTCGAAAAGAATAAGGATTTTGAGGAGAACTTCAATATCCAGCAGATGGAATTGGACGCCCGGCTCACCTTAGCGACGGGAGATTCGATTGCCGGTCTTGGCGCGCTGGCCGAAGCAGCCGAGCGTGAAGCCGTCTTTCAGCGCGAGTATGCGGACCCGCCGTTCTATCCCGATCCCATCTACCCGGCGCTTGGCGAAGCGTACCTGAAGGCGGCCAGCCCCGGGCTCGCCGCGCAGGCGTTCGACAAGGGACTGGAACTCACGCATAACGATTTGTTTTCGCTCTCCGGCCTGGTCCGCGCCTATACCGCGCTGGGAGACAAGGCCAAAGCACAGGACGCCATGGCGCGCCTCGTGTACGTTGCCCGGAACGCGGACTCCGGGTTGAAGCCGCTCGAACTCGCGAAGGCCGCCGGCATCTCCGCGGAACCGCGCGCGGCGGTCCCGGCTCCGGAACGCGACTACGCCCGCGCCGATCTCGCGCACTATGGCCCGCCTCGCTGGGAGCCGTATGAGGCTCCGCCGCTCGAGGTTCGCGACGCGTCCGGCAACCAGGTTTCACTGGCGGACTACAAGGGCAAGAACGTAATTCTCGTTTTCTATCTTGGTTTTGAGTGCCCGCACTGTATGCGCCAGCTGCACGCGATACAGAAGCGAAACGCCGAGTGGGAATCTCTGGACTCCGTGGTATTGGCGGTCAGCAGCGCCAGCCCGCAAGAGAACGCCGACGGCATCAAGCAGATGGGCGACCTGGCCGGCATCCGGCTGCTTTCGGACGACAATTTTGCCAATGCCCGCCGCTTTCATTCCTACGATGATTTCGAAGAGATCGAATTGCACTCGACCATCCTCGTCGATAAGCAGGGACGCGTTTACTGGGCCCGGTTCGGCGGCGACCCTTTCGGCGATCTGGACTTCATCAGCAAACAGCTCGGGCGCATGAATGAGCTGGTTCTCGCCGACAAGGACCCGGCGCGCAGACCGGGCAAGGCGGAATAGCAACTTCACCCTCCGCCGCATTGACTTCCAGCCGGCGTTTCCATAAGATTGCCGTAACCCTATGAAACCTGTGCTGCGAACCTATTTGCTGGTTCTCTGCGCCGCTGCGCTGATCTGCGGAGCGGAGAGTTACCAAAAACCGCCCAAGGCCATCCTCGACGTCTTGAACGCGCCCGTCACCCCGCAACTCTCGCTGAGCCCCACTCACACCTTCGCGGTCGAGGACCAACCCGTTCGATATCCGCCCATCGCCGAACTGGCGCAGCCCATGCTGCGCATCGCCGGCATGCGAATCAATCCCAAAACCAACGGCCTGCACAACACCGTTTTCAATAGTTCGCTGTCGCTGCGCAAGGTGCCGGAGGGAACGGAAATCAAGGTGGAGTTGCCGCCCAACGGCAAGTTCAGCAACAGCCGCTGGAGCGCTGACGGATTGCATTTCGCGTTCACCAACAGCACATCCGCCGGAATTGAGCTGTGGATTGGCGACACCACCGGGAAGACCCACAAAGTCGAAGGCGTCCGCCTCAACGGCGTTCTGGCCAGTGGCGGTGGTGGGCGGGGCGGCGTTGCCGTCTCCAATGAGGTGCAGTGGATGCCCGACAACAGGACGCTGCTGGTGGAGCTCACGAAGCCCAATCGCGGCGTCCCTCCGCCCGAGGCCGCCGTGCCCGCGGGGCCCGACGTCCAGGAGAGCCTCGGCGGAGCCGCTCCCGAAGTAACCCATGAGGACATGATCCGCAGCCCGCACGAGGAAGACCTCTTTGCCTACTACGCCACGTCGCAGCTCGCTACGGTCGATTCCGCAAGCGGTAAGATAACTCCCATCGGCAGGGCGGGAATCATCTCAGCCGTGCGCGTTTCCCCTGGCGGCAGGAACCTGCTGATCACCACGATTCACAAGCCTTTCTCTTATCTGCATCCAGCCAGCGCGTTCCCCAAGGACATCGAAGTCTGGGACCTCACCGGCAACGTGTTGCACACGGTGGCCAGCATTCCGATGGAAGACAAGGTCCCAATCAACGGTGTGATGACCGGCCCGCGCGACGTCCAGTGGCGCCCCAGCGCGCCCGCCACTCTGCTGTGGGTCGAGGCGCTGGATGACGGCGACCTGAAGAAACAGGTGCCGTTCCGCGACAAGATCGTTACGCTGTCCGCTCCCTTTACCGGCGAGCCGCGGGAGATTTTCAAGACCGAGCAGCGATTCGCCCGCATGCAGTTGGCGGCTAAGAGCGGCTTGGCGCTGGCGGAGGATTTCGAGCGCAAGACGCGGCGCGTGCGCACCTTCCAGATCGATCTGGACAAGACTCCGCAGGAGGCGAAACTCATCTGGAGCCGCAACCAGCAGGACCGTTATCACGATCCTGGCACTCCGATGACGAGGAGCCTGCCCAACGGATCGCAGGCCATTCTGCAAGACGGCGATGGCATTTTCCTCAACGGAGCCGGGTCGTCGCCCAGCGGCGATCATCCTTTCCTGGACCGGTTTAACCTGGTTACCAGGAAGTCCGAACGCTTGTTCCAGTGCGACGACGGCCATTACGAAACCGTGGCCGCCCTGCTCGACGATCACGGCTCCCGCTTCTTGACGCGCCGCGAGAGCCCCACCGAGCCGCCCAACTATTTCATGCGCAGTTCCACAGGTCCGGCGGTCGCCATGACGAAGTACCCCGACCCGCAGCCTTCCATCCGCGGCATTCACAAGGAGTTGGTGAAGTACCAGCGCGACGACGGCGTGGAGCTTTCCTTTACCCTCTACCTGCCGCCCGATTACAGACCGGGCACCCGCCTGCCCACGCTGGTGTGGGCCTATCCGTACGAATACAACGACGCAAGCACCGCCGGCCAGGTCAGCAGCTCCACCAAGCGCTTCACGGAAATGACCGGCTACTCCCAGCTCTTCTTCGTGCTGGACGGCTACGCGGTGCTGGACAACGCCGCCATGCCCGTGGTGGGCGATCCGGATCTGGTCAACGATCACTATCTCGACCAGATCATCGTGGACGCCAAGGCCGCCATCGACAAGGCGGTCGAGATGGGGGTCACCGACCGGGACCGCGTGGGCGTGGGGGGCCATAGTTACGGCGCCTTCATGACCGAAAACCTGCTGGCCCACTGCGACCTGTTCAAGGCCGGTATCGCCGAAAGCGGCGCTGCCAACCGCACCCTCACGCCTTTCGGTTTCCAGAGCGAACGCCGTACCTTGTGGCAAGCGCCCGAAGTTTATCTCAAAATGTCGCCCTTCATGTACGCCGACAAGATCAAAGCTCCGTTGCTCCTGATCCACGGCGAAGCCGACGATAACGACGGCACCTGGCCCATTCAGTCGCAGCGCATGTACGAAGCGGTGCGCGGCAACGGTGGCACCGTGCGGCTCGTCTTCCTGCCATTTGAAGCGCACGGATACCGGGGCAAGGAGACCATCGAGCACGTTCTCTGGGAGAAATTTCAGTGGTTCGACAGGTATGTAAAAGGCGCCGGCCCGGGCCCCAGCAACAACTAGCATCGCGTCCCAAGAGTTCGCCCCTGCTTCCAGATCTGTGTATCAGGGCACGGCTTTCAGCCGCAAATATGGGAAGGCGCCGGCCCGGGTTCCAGCAACAACCAGCGCCGCGTCCCACAAGTGCGTGACTTGTTTCCGGGCCTTTGCAATCAGGCCAAGGCTTTCAGCCGTAAATATGGGAGGGCGCCGGCCCGGGTTCCAGCAACAACCAGCGCCGCGTCCCACAAGTGCGTGACTTGTTTCCGGGCCTTTGCAATCAGGCCAAGGCTTTCAGCCGTCAATATGGGAAGGCGCCGGCCCGGGTTCCCGCAACAACTGGCGTCGCGTCCCACAAGTTCGTGACTTGTTTCCGGGCCTGTATCAGGGCACGGCTTCAGCCGTGCCGGCCTAGGGCCGCCAGACATGGCCTTTAGGCCCTGCTGAACACGGCGAACTACCCTACTGCGTCAGCGCCGTATATTCTTTGAAGCCGTTGCCCGTAAAGCTGGTCCTGGTGCCGTTGATTGATACCGAGCCCGAGTAGTTGGTCGTCTGCTCGTAGATGATCGCGTTGGGAACCGACGGAGGCAGCGGAGCACTGAGCGGATCGGTGCTCAGTACGCTCATCGTGAGCGCCAGGGCCGCTGTTCCGTTATTCGCCTGAAAGACCGATTGCGTCGGGTAGTAGAGGTTATGCACCGGATCGTACGCCCAGATGGTGTGGGTGAGGGTGTATTGGCCGCTTTGGAACACATAACGCTGGCCGTCCACTTCGATGCTGGCGACACCGCCGGGCTTATTCGGGAAATCGCCTAGGTCAAAAGTCAGACCCGGCTGCGAATACTGCGCCCAATTCCACGGCACGCCGGTGAGATCCCACTCTCCCCAGTTGTGATCATGATAGCCGGGTGCGCTGATGCTGTAAGAAACTCCATCCACGGCCAGCGTTCCCGAAACGGAAGCGGACGGCATATAGAGCAGCCAACTCATCAGCTCCCAGGATTCGGATGCCACGTTGAATCGCTGTCCGGCAAGCCAGGATGGCGCCGCACGCTGATACGTGAGGTCCCAGGCAATTCGGCCGTCCCGTGTGGCGCCGGCGATCTGGTAGGTGTCCGAATTGAGCACGGTAACGGAGTTGCTGCCGACTTGCGCGTTCGCCTTGCCGTAGGCCGCGGAAAATGCGTGCGCCGCGTAAGCGTCTTCCTCGCTCACGATGCCGGCGCTGGTGTAGGCAACCACCGCCATCTCCGAGATCCCCACCGGAAACACTCCTCCCGATTGGCCGGACGGGTTGTTGATCAGATAGCTGAAAATCGCCTGCACGTTGTTCGACGAGTCGTAGACGTTGAAATACCACCATTCGGTGTAGTCGGCGAGGTGGCCCGTTCCCAGCCAGTCGAGAAAATGGTATCCGTCGGCGGCTTCCGGAATATTTTGCGATTGCCCGTATGCATTGAGGCCCAGCAGGAGCAACGCGGATGCCGCAAGTGTAGTCCCAAGGACAGGCATTCCGACATTATGTCACCAACCCCAGCCGGCATTCGCGAGGCGGCCCGCAACCTACCCGGCGGCGTCGCGCCCGGCACCGTCGCGGCGCAGCCTATACCTCCGCCCGCGCCACTCGATCGAGTCACCAAAAGCGGAAGAGAGCAACACCACGAGCCAAAGCCACGTCGCAACCGGCACCAGAAGTGTGTGCGTCCAGCCCCAGCGGCGAAACCAGGCGGCATAGGAAGGCAGAGCGGAGCGGGCCAGCCGGGCGCGTCCGAAACCCTTTGCCATGCCGGGCACAAGCTGCGCGGCGAGCAACCACGGGGCCGCTGTCGATCCTTGAAGCCAGCCGGCCACAGCTGCTGCCATGCCGGCGCAATAGATCACGTGCCCCGCGAAGCCGGCCCGCCAAAGCGCGGGACTGTAGGCGCGGGTAATCAGCAACTGGCGGCGCGCCCATTTGAAGAAGCGGCCGGCAGTGATGCCCTCGTGGCCGGGCGCCAGCGCGCCCGGAGCAAACGCAATGCGCAGGCCGGCACGGTGCACGGCGCCGGAAAGCGCGTAGTCGTCGCTGATCGCCGTTTTCCACGCCTCCAGGATGGCCGCGTCGAAAAACACGTCCTTGCGCACGGCCATCGAACCGCCCCAGGCGAAGGGATTGTCGCCGGGGCCGAGCACGCCGAGGGATACACCGTCCCAAACCGCGCGCAGCAGGCTCCAAAGGCCGGCGGCTTCGGGCATATACCAGCGGTAGCCGGTCGATGCGCCGACGCCCGGTTCATGGAGCGGCGCAACCAGCGCGCGCAGCCAGCCCGCGGTAACGCGCGCGTCGGAATCGGCAAAGGCGTAGACCGTACTGGTGTGGCGCGCGGCGGCGACGGCGGCGGCGAGGTTCTGCACCTTCTCGCTGGCTCGCTCGCTACCGCCGCGAGCCAGCACCACTTTCACCCGCTCCGGCAGCACATCGGCGGGAATATCGGCGGCGGAATGAGCTGCCACAATCAGCTCGTAATCCGGATAGTCGAGGGAAGCCAGCGCCGCCAGGTTTTCGCGCAGGCCGGCATCTTCGCCTTTTACCGGTACGATGACCGTGGCGGGCGGTAGCGTCCCCGCGCGCTCCGCCAGGCGGGCCTTGACGTACGCGGCACGGCTGCGTCCTCCGCGGAGGGAGGCCAGTGCGAGCAATGCCGCCGATCCCGCTATTACCCAGTACCAGAGCACAGTGGCAGCCTCACTTCACGGTCAGCTCGAAGTCCACCACCAGCACCAGGGCATCGTCGGTAACGCGGATTTCGGACACGCGGAACTGGCGCAGCTCGCGCCGGTAGTCGGGTTGCATGCCAGGATCTTCCAGCGCCCGTTGCGCCTCCGACGCCAGCGGGTAACGGAAATCGCGCGCCAGGCTGGAAGAAAGTGCAGTGCAAACGCGGCGGATGTAGAACCCGGTCTTACCTTCGCTCACCGCGGTCACACTCTCCAGTGCAACGTTGCCCTGCTGAAAGACGGGCGCGGCGGTTATGAGCACGGTGAAAGCATCCCCCAGACCGACGCACTGGCCGAACATATTCAGCGACGAACGGCCGCTGAAGCGCGCGCGGATCACCAGCCGGCCGTCTTTGCCTTGAAACTTCGGTTGCTCCAGATAGGCGAAATTGCAGGGTGTCTTGACGCTGCCCTTCACGTACTTGCGGCCGTCTTGCGTGAAAACCTCCTTGGCCAGCATGCGCTCCAGAGCGCCGAACTGAAGGTGAACCTCGACGGCGCCGGCTTCGGACGCGGCGACCAGTATCAGCGCCATAACGGTGGCGGCCTGCCGAAGCTGTGCGAGGCAGTTCGTCAACGGCATCGGAGAAATGGGTTGGCAGGCGGAATCGCTTGCCCCACCACTCGTGCGCGCCGTCCTCATCGGCCCGGCTCGCGAAACAGGGCGACTTCGGTAAGCGCCGGGCTGGCCGATGCCTGGGTGATCCGCAGCCGCAGGCGTGTAGCGGCGACCGGCCGCTCCAGACGGATCAGGCGGCGTGGACCGATGCTGGTGGCGGCACCGAATTCGCGCCAACGGCCATTTTCAAAGCGGTCCACGGCTGCCGCGTCGATCCGCTGGCCGTAGCGGATCGCCTCGCGGATGCGGATTACGCTGAACGTGACTTCGCGCGGCAGGTCTACGGTGATCTCGGCGGTGCGCGCGGCATCCTCCGCGGCCCAGTAGGTGTCCGGGCGCCCGTCCAGCAGGTGGGAGGCGGGGCAGCCGGTAAGCGTACTGGATGCATGCACGCGGCCGCCCGCGGCCAGGTTGGCGGCGAAGGTGGCGCGGCGATACGCGCCGAAGTTGCGCAGCGAAGCGATGTCTCCCGCCGCCGGCAGCCCATTGCGATTCGGTGGCACATTCAACAACAGCGTGGCGCCGCGGCCCACGGATTGATAGTAGAGATCAACCAATTCCTCGGGTGTTTTCACCTTCGCGTCTTCACTGGCGTGCCAGAACCATCCAGGGCGAATGGAGACGTCGCATTCCGCCGGCAGCCACTGCGAGCCGTGGCGATGGCCGGCTGGAGATTCGCTTTCCCGCACGTTGCCCGGCGCTGCCGGGCCGCCATCGGCGCCCACCGGGTCGTAAGTGGCCCAGCAGGGGTCGCCGGCGATGCCGCGCTCATTGCCCACCCACCGCACGTCCGGGCCGACGTCGCTGAAAATCACTGCGTCCGGCTGCAATTTGCGCACCAGCTCCCAGGTGTGCGGCCAGTCGTAGTAGGACGCCTTGTCAATGATGCGCTTCTCTCTCGCGCCGCCGTAATAACCGTCGCCGCCGTTGGCGCCGTCGTGCCACACCTCGAAGATGGGGCCATAACCGGTGAGCAGCTCGGTAAGCTGCTGCCGGTAGATGTCAATGTAGGGCGCGCGGCCGTATTGCGCGTTGTTGCAGTCCCAGGGCGAAAGGTAGACGCCGAAAGCGAGCGAATGGCGGCGGGCGGCTTCCGCGACATCGCGCACCACATCACCCCGGCCGCCCCGCCACCGGCTCGAACTTACCGAGTGGTCCGTGGTCGCTGTCGGCCAGAGGCAGAACCCGTCGTGATGCTTGCAGGTCAGGATTACGCCCTTCATGCCGGCTTCCGCCAGCGGCTCCACGATGGCATTCGCGTCGAATGGCCCGGGCACGAAGAGGTTGGGGTCCTCGTCGCCGTAGCCCCATTCCTTATCGGTGAGGGTGTTCACCGTGAAATGCAGAAATGCCGTGGTTTCGAGCTCATGCCAGCGAAGCTGCCGCTGGGTAGGGATAGCACCGTATGGCGCGGGTGCCGCCGCGCCGAGCGGCCCAACCGCCACGCCGGCCGAAGCGGCTGCCAGAAATTCCCGGCGGTTCATGTCTACTTGCGGGCCTTGGTCTTGGGTTTGGCTTTGGCGGCGGCCTTCACGGCGGTTTTAGCCTTCGGTGCAGGCGGGGCAGCTGGCGCGGCGGCTTTCGCTGCCGGCTTCGCGGCGGCCGTCGCGGCCACGGCGGCGGCCTGCGGCGCCTCCTGCGCCATCTCCTCCGGCAGATCTTCCACGGCATCGGCGACTGCAACCGCCGCCGGGTTCGCCTTCTTCAGAACCTCGTTGAACAGTGCCTGCTTGCGCGGATCCACTTTGGGCGGGGGCGCCTGCTCGTGGCGGAAATCGTGATCGCTGTGGCAAATGCGGCAGCGCACCTTGGCCGGCTCGGCGTTGATCACCGACACCACGGAGTGATTCATGACGCGCTTGCAGCGCACGCAATAATCGTCGATATCGTCGCCCAGCCTGGGTTCGCGCATGCTGTCTCCTCGTGCCTAAGCCGTGGTGGGCTGGTCCGCCGGCTCCGGCTCTGCGGCTTGCCTGGGTTCGGGAAGCGCCCACTCAGCCGGTTCGAATCCCACGAACTTGCAGATGCGCAACCGGCCGTCCTCGGTCTCCAGCAGATCGCCCACATGGAGCGGGTCGGCCGATTCGCGCGCCGCGCGCCAGGCGTCGTACTCGTTCAACCCTTCCACCT
>Ga0187855_10003384_pt1 | contig 11737 bp, 12 predicted proteins | sample June2016WEW_8_10_2_FD_132969 | JGI IMG/M metagenome (GOLD analysis project Ga0187855, IMG submission 132969) | Peatland microbial communities from SPRUCE experiment site at the Marcell Experimental Forest, Minnesota, USA - June2016WEW_8_10 | ecosystem: Environmental > Terrestrial > Soil >...
GAATGATGGTGGCGCCCTCGCGGGCGAACGCCTGCGCGATAGCAAACGCCAGACTCCATCGATTGGCGACACCCAGCACCAGCGCCGTTCTCCCCTGCAGCAATCCGGGCATGAATGGATATTGTAGCGTGTGCCTGCGAACGGCCTGCCCGTTCCGCGCGAAGCGATAGGTTATTAGGATCGCTTCCATAAGCGCGAGCGGGTTGAGCGGTCCGGCGCTCGGGTCCTACTAGGCTGCCAACTGTGGTAGCATCCTTCGGAGGTCGCGAATCGTGTCTTTTCACATCGTCATCGCGGGCGATTTTGCGGGCGCCAACCCGGAGCGCCCTTCGAAGCCGCTTGCAGTGGACCGGGATAATCTCGAAGCCGTCCTGGCGCGTGTGCGGCCGCGAATCGAACTGCCGCTGTCCGGCGGCGATGGCAAGCCGCTTTCGCTCGAAATCACCGATCTCGATAGCTTCCACCCGGACCAGTTGTATCAGCGGCTTCCTCTCTTCGAAGCCATCCGCGCCACGGTCACCGCTGAGCCTGATCCACCTGCTCCGGCTCCTCCTCCTGCCGCTCCCGATGCCGCTGCCAAACCAGCGGGAGGTGGGTTTCTGGACGACATTCTCGCCAGCACGGAAGAGCGTTACACCAGTGCCCCTCCCGCGCCAGCTCGCGGTGAGTGGGATGAGGCACTGCACCGCATTGCCACTACCCACGCGCAGCCAAAACAAAGCGCACAACAAGAGCGGCGCGAATCCGACGCGCAGAAGGCTTCCGGTCTGGTGATGCGAGCCATCCTGCATGCGCCGCAGTTTCGAACGGTGGAGAACGCCTGGCGCGGCCTTGATTTCGTCACGCGCCGTGTGGATACGGACTCGGATATCCGAGTGTATCTGCTCGATATTTCGAAGGCGCACCTTGCCGCGCGCCTGGCCAAAGCCACGGATGACGAGTGGAGTGTGCTGCTGGCGAACTACACGTTCGGCCCCGGGGACGCCGATATCGCCACGCTTCGCAGCCTCGCTCAGGCGGGCGCAGGTGTTGGTGTCCCGGTGATCGCGGGTGCTCATCCGATGCTGCTTGGTTGCGAGAGCGCCGGGGGCTTGTCCGACCAGGCCGAGTGGCGTGAGTTGCCGGAAGGCACTCGAAACGCCTGGAACGCACTGCGGCGCGGCGCCGATGCTGCGTGGATTGGCCTCGTTCTGCCGCGCGTATTGATGAGGCTGCCCTATGGCGCGGAGTCATCGCCGTGCGAAGAATTTCCTTTCGAAGAGATGGGATCTCATGTTGCAATCGGCGACCTGGCGTGGGCAAACCCGGTCTTCACGTGCGCGGCCTTGCTGGGCCAGTCGTGGACGGATTTCGGGGAAGCCGGAGCCGGCCGCGATCTCGACGGCATGCTCTCGTATTCGTGGCGTGAAGATGGCGAAGCGCGATTCCAGCCCGCCGGGGAAGCGCTGCTCACCGATCGCGCCGCGGAAGCGATCCTCGACCGTGGCCTGATTCCGCTGTTGTCCTCGAAATATGGAAGCGAAATCAGGATCCCGCGCTTTCAGTCTCTGGCGGACCCGCCAGTGTCGCTGGAGTTTCCTGGCGAATGATCCGCGCCTCGTGGCGCACCGGGAACTTGACCGAATTCGCGATAAAACAGAGGCGGTGAGCATCCTCGTGCAGCGACCGGGCCTTCTCTTCATCCGAAGCGACGCTGATCGTGACCGCGGGATGCAGCGTTACCTCGGTGAACACACCGCCCCCATCCGCGGTCTCCTCCATGGTCCCCCGCGCGTCGTCCCGGTAGTCGGTCACCACGACGCCGTTGACGGCACAGAGGTGCAAGTAGGAGAGCATGTGGCACGCGGAGAGACTGGCCACCAAAAGCTCTTCCGGGTTGTAGCGCGATGGGTCGCCACGAAACGCCGGATCGCTTGATCCCGCCAGCGGTGGCTTGCCCGCGATGGTAATGGTGTGGTCACGGCGGTAACCCCGGTACGTGCTGGTGCCGTCGCCGTTGTTGCCGGTCCAATCCAGACGGACTTCGTAAGAATGACGCTTCACCGGCCAAGTTTCTCACAATCAACCGGCACGCGAGCGCTTCGGGGATCGCCTTCGCCGTGCGGTAGAATGACGGTCGGATGACGGAATCTGCCGCGCAAGCATCCGTGGAAGAGATTCCGGACAAACTGTACTTCCGCATCGGCGAGGTCAGCCGGCTGGCCGGCATCAAGCCTTACGTTCTGCGGTTCTGGGAAACCGAGTTCCCCGCCCTGATGCCTAAGAAATCGGGAACGGGACATCGCCTTTACCGGCGCAAGGACGTGGAAGCGGTACTTGAGATCAAGCGCCTCCTCTACGAAAAGCGATTTACCATCGAAGGCGCGCGGAAGTTTCTGGAAGGACGCGGTAAACCATCCCCGGCGCCCTCTCGCAGCGCGCAACGTAAGCAAACCGGCCTGTTTCCGGAGCAGGTCGCCCCGGGCTCACTCGACGAGATCCGTCAGGAATTGCGCGCGATTCTGAAGCTCCTGAACTAAGGCCCAGCCTTCGCGAGCCGGACTCGCCTTTAATCCTGCAAAGGACTAAGGCAAATAAAGGAGATGTCCGCTCCGACTTACGTCGCCAGCGCCGATAAGCCAGTTGTACCGGCATATGATTCGGCTCACGCGCATCAATCGGATTCCACTCGTTATCAACTCGGATCTTATCGAGCACGTCGAAGTGACGCCGGACACCGTCGTCAGCCTTACCACCGGTCAGAAATTCATGGTTCTCGAAACCGCCGACGAAGTAGTGAACCGGGTCATCCGGTTCCGCCGTGAGATCCTGCGCACCGCGGCCGAGGCAGGTTTCCTGAAGCACCATGGCTGAGGACCCCAGGAAGCCCGAGGCGATAAGGAAGGCCAAAAAGGGCGGCGGTATCAGACCCGATATCGCCACCTTTGGCGGGATCGCGGCCGCTATGGGCGGCATTCTTGGCGGGCTGATTCTGGAGGGTGGCCGCATCCGCGATGTCACGCAGATCACCGCGGCGTTCATCGTCTTTGGGGGAACCGTCGGCGCCATGATGATCGGCACGCCTCTGAGCACGATCATGCGCGCCATGAAACGGTTCAAAGACGTCCTCTTCGAGCGGAGCATGGACGCCGACAGCGCCGTGGAAGAGATTATCGGCTACGCTACCAAGGCGCGCAAAGGCGGCATTGTCTGTCTGGAAGCCGAAGCCGAGAGGATTCAGGACCCGTTCCTGCGCAAGGCGCTGAACCTGGCCGTCGACGGGACCGATCTTCAGGAGCTGCGGAAAATGATGGAGCTGCAGATCTCCATCGAACATGAGCGCGCCGAAGCGGAAGCGAAGGTGTTCGAGGCGGCCGGCGGTTACTCGCCCACCATAGGCATCATCGGAGCGGTGCTTGGGTTGATTCAAGTGATGAAGCACTTGTCGAACATCGAAGAGGTAGGACATGGCATCGCCATCGCCTTCGTAGCGACTGTGTATGGCGTGGGCGCCGCGAACATCCTGCTGCTTCCCGCCGCCAGCAAGATCAAGGCACGCGCCAAACGAGAGCTGGAGATGAGGGAACTGGTGGTGGAAGGCGTAATCGGCATCGTCGAAGGTCTCAATCCGAAGCTGATCCGCAGCAAGCTCGAAGCTTTCGCGCCGCCCGGCGATAAGAAAAAGCCAAAGAAGGAAAAGGCCGCCGCCAGAGTCGCGGCTCCGAAAGCAGCCTGAGGCGTTCATGGCTCGAAGAAAACAAGCTCCCGAACATGACAACCACGAGCGCTGGCTGGTGTCCTATGCCGATTTCATCACGCTGCTCTTCGCGTTTTTTGTGGTGATGTTCGCCACTTCGCAGACTGACAAAAACAAGGCCAAAGCCGTGGAAGATTCCGTGAACAAGGCTCTCGCGGACGGTTCTCTTTCTTCCATGGTTGCCGCTATGTTCGGCGGAAAGCCCAGGGATAAGGGTAAAGGCAACATGCAAATGCACGGAGAGGTAGGCGCGGAACCGGTCGTCGCGAAGCCGCCAATCCAGGTGGCCGACCTACTGCCGTCTTTGAAAGTGCTTTCCGAAGAGCTCGCGGACGAGATTAAGTCCGGCAAAATCCAGATCACTATGGAGGCTCGCGGTCTGGTGATCAGCTTCCGGCAGGCGGCGCTTTTCCCGTCCGGCACCGCTACGGTGATCGAGGACGCGCTGCAACCAGTGTCGAAGATCGCCAGGGCCATCCGGGAAATCCCTAACCCGGTGCGGCTCGAGGGCCACACCGATTCAGTCCCCATCCACAACGATCTCTATCAGAGCAACTGGGAGCTCTCGGCCGCGCGCAGCATAGCGCTCATGCGCCTGTTGACCGAAGACGGCGTTCCGGTGGAGAAGCTGTCTATCGCGGGCTACGCCGACAACGCACCGGCCGAAAGCAACGCTACCGAGGAAGGACGAGCGAGAAACCGGCGCGTGGATCTCGTGGTCCTCAATGAGCTGGGCGTTCGAGCCGAACCGCAACGCGCCGCGGTAGCCTCATCAGCAAGCGCGGCGGCTTTACCTGCCGTATCAACTCCGGCTGCCGCTCCGGCCGCCACCAAACCATCACCGGGCGGAATGGCTCCCCTCAGGAACATCTCCCACAAAACCTAACCCCCCCACTCGGTGAGCTGATCCAATAAATGACGCGCGGCCTGTTGACCGGCGCTTTTCTTGGAATAGCCTTCCGCGCTGCCGCTCCATTGCTCGCCCACCGTCACCTCCACCAGGAACGTCTTCGCGTGCTCGGGGCCGCGTTCCTCAACGATGGAATACTTTGGCATCGGAAGCTTCAAGGCACGCGCCATGTCCTGCAGCGCGCTTTTATAATCGGTAACCGCCTCGGTCTCCGCGCCCGCCAGAGATGAACTCGCCAGAATGTGTTCGCGCACGAATGCTCGCGCGGTCTCAATGCCTCCGTCGAGATAAAGCGCGGCGATGAGAGCCTCCACGGCGTCTGCCAGCAGAGCGCGCTTCATCCGCCCTCCGCTCATCTCTTCTCCGCGGCCCAGCAACAGATACTCGCCGAGGCCGAGTGTCTGGGCGGCATCGTACAAATGCACGGCGCTAACGAGGTGCGCCTTTACGCGAGACAGACGCCCCTCGGACCAATCAGGATGCTCACGAACCAGCGCGTCCGTTATGAAAAACCCAAGGATGGAATCGCCCAGAAACTCGAGCTGTTCGTTGTCGCTCTGGCCTTCTTCCGCTGCCGATTCGCGAACACGGCTCTTGTGAGTGAGGGCGCGCGACAGAAGCTCCCGGTTGGCGAACTGGTGACCGAGAATCCGTTCCAGTTCTCCCTGTCCGCCGCCGGCCATCAGCGTGACCAGCTTACTTCGAATCAGCCGGTGCGGATGTACCGGTTACCGGTGCCGCCGCCCCGGATGGCGGAGCCGGTGATGCCGCGGGCGTTGCCGGGGCCGCCGGAGCAGCCGGTGGGACGCCCTTGTGCCGTAACGCTTCGTTCTTCTCGCGCTCGGCCACCTGCTTGACCACCGGATTGAGGTCCGGGGTGGCCAGCACTTTGTCGTACGCGGCAATGGCGTTGTCGTACTTGCCGCCGCGGATGCTGGCTTCTCCGACGTGAATCAGATACGCCGGCTCCGGCAGAATGTCGAAGGCGGTCTGGAATTCCGCTGCCGCGACGTCGTACTTCTTGCGGTCCATCGCGATGAGGCCCAGCGTCTGATGGCCGGACGACTCGTAATACTTCTTCACCTGCGGCCACTTGTCCTCGGTAAACCACGTTGGTCTCGGCACCGACTTGAGCAGGTCCAGCGCGCCATTGGCCCATTTCTCGGCGTCGGCGAGCTTCTTTTCCTTGTCCAGATCGAATTCCTTGGTGGTGGAGGCGGTCACTTTGGCAAGAGACAGCATGGCGACAAAGCTGTTCGGATTGCCATCCAGATCGCGCTGGCCCCAGGCCATGGCAACCGGATAATCGTTCTTATCAGCGGCTATCTCGGCGGCCCTGTCGAGCAGGTATTGCTTGTAATCGCTGTCGGGAAACGCCGCCAGAAAATCGTCGGTCTTCTGCAGTTTCACGTCGAGGCTCGGCGCCCCATCAATCGCCTTCAGCCCATCGAGTTCCTTTTGCGACTTGGGTCGCGGGGGATTCTGGCCGAAGGCCGCTATGGCCAGCAGAACGGATCCGGTCAGTGCCGCAAGGATTGCTGTCTTATTTCTCATATATGTATTCACTTGCTCCCGTTCTTTGGAGTCGATCCGCCGTCCAGGGCTTTTTGCGCCGCGTCCTTTGCCTTCGGTGCGCCGCCTGGGGTGTCCATAGCAAGCCGGTAATACTTCAGGGCCGCATCGCGTTCGTCGGCTGCTTCTTCAAGACGTCCAAGATAGTAGTATGCCCAGGAACCGACTTCTCCGTCCGGCCCGGAGTCTATGGCCTTCAGAAACAGCTTCTCAGCCGTTTCGGGGTCCTTCTGCAGCACCGCGATGCGAGCGAGTCCGAAATAGGCGCGCGCGCGCAGCTTAGGCTGAGGCGGTTCTTCGAGCGACTTCTGAAACGCCGCGCGAGCCAGATCCAGTTGCCGCTCGTCGGACAGCTCTTCGCCGACCGCCAGCAGCTTCTCGGCATTGCTGTGGTCCGCCGCGCTGGACCGCACCGCATCCAGGCTGCGCCTGGGCCGTGCGGTGGCGAACTGAATGCCGGCCAGCCGTTGCTTTTCGGCTTTCACGTTGATCCCTTTCACAAGATCCGGATAATAAAGCCGCATACCGACCTCCTGCTTTTCGTAAGCGGAAAGGCCGTCATAAAAAGCCGGAGTAAGTATGAACCCTTCGTGCAGCGCTGCGGCCACCATGGCGTCGCGTTTCTCCGGAGGTCCGTGGCTGAGCCGCGCTTCAAGCGCTTTAATGAGCGATTCGGTAGCCAGCATCAGGAAGTCGTCTTTGTACATAGATTCCAGTGCCGGCGCGGTCCTGGCAATGTCCTGCAAATCCTGTTTCGTTTCCAGCTCCTGGTAATAACGAACCGACAGAGGATCGAGCAGGGAGTGCAGATAGGCGTGGCGCGCATCGTCAATCTGCTCCGCCGCCAGCTCCTCGGTGCGTTCGCCGGTCTTCGCCACCGACGGCGTCATCACCACAAATGTGTCGGTGCGGTAGTTCCGTGCCTGAATTTCGCCGGGCGTCGCCAGCAGGTCCACGAAGACCTGAAAGCGGTGGCCAAGCACGCCGCTGGTCTCGCTGCGAAGATAAGCGTTGGCTTCGAGAATCTCCCGCGCCAGCGGTGCGTGATAAAGGGCGATCGCTTCATCGATGGCCGGCTGCGATTGCGTCCAGAGATCGGCAATGCCGGCCTCGTCGTAAAACAGCGAAAGAATCGTGGGAAGCTCCGAGAGCTGGCGGACGTCCGGAGGCAATTGGCTGGTGCCGGTGAGGAACTGGAAATCCGGCGGACCGCCCACCGAAAGCGCGAAGGAGATGTACTGCGCCAGGTCCTCGGCCGGGTCGCCATGTTTGTGGTCGGCGTAAAAGGACTTCAGCGCCCGGATCGACGGCAGGTCTTTGTCCGCAAGCTGCTGGCGGATGAAGGCACGCAGCGGGTGGGCCGAAGGGGAATTCGCGCCCGCGTCGTACCCGGCGGCGTTGATTGCAGCCATGACGGTGAACAGAGTTTCGTCGGCGTCGAGCTGGTTCTCCGTCGAGCGATCCTGCAGACGTCCGCCCGGAACAGCCGGAGCCGGGTTCTGGAGCGCCTGCGCGGACCCGGGGCCGGCAGCAAGGAAAAAGGCGCCTACGATGCCAACGATGACGGTCTGAAGACGGTTCAAGCCTTCCTTCCTGATTGTTCTGTGCCCAACGGCTACTTCTTTTTCTTCGCGTTCGGATTCTGGTAGGTAGTTTGGACGCCTGTTCCCAGCATCGCCAGGAGACCCTTGGCCGACTCGGCGTTCGGGCCGTTCGGCGACAACGCAAGATACTTCTGCAGGGCCTCCGTCATACCCGGAGGGGCGGTCAGCTTTCCGTCCTTATCCGGGGGCGGCATCTTCGCACTCAGGTAGATCGCGTATTGATACTGCGCTTCGGCGTAATTAGGATCGGCGTCGATGGCCTTCTTAAACTCAGCACCAGCTGCTTCGGTCTGGCCGATGTTGGTGAGAATCGCGCCCAGGTTGTAGAAGTACTTTCCGGCTGATGGAGGATCGAGCGTTGCCGCCTTTTGCAACTCCGCCTGGGCGTCCTCAATCTTCTTCATCTTCACCAGGGCGAGCCCATAGTTGTTGTGGACCGCCGCGTCGTCCGGGTTGATGGCGAGGGCTTTCTGATAAGCGTCGGAGGCTTTGTCATAGGCGGCCTGCTTTTCTGCCCCGTCCGTCTTGCCATCGCCGAGACCAATGTACGAGTCCGCCAGGTTGGTCCAGATGGCCACCTGATTCGGGTCGATTTCGGCTGCGGCGTTGAACTGCTTCACCGCCTCGTCATACTGCTTTGCGGCCGCCGCTGTCCGGCCGGCGTTGTAGGCGTCGTTCAGGGCCTTGTTCTTCGATGCGAGCTTCTCACGCTCCTTCATCTGGCCTTCGACGGCGGCCTTCTGCTCGGCGCTGAGCCCGCGCTCTTGTTCCTGGGTAAGTTGGCCGGTCTCCGCTGCCTTGTTCAGTACGGCGTTTTGTTGCGCCTTGGAATGCAGATCGAAATTGATCTCGACGGGATCGCCGCCGAAGTGATTCGAAGCGTTGTCGACGAAGTCGCGTTCCTTGCCATCGACCTCGACGGAAATGCGATACTTACCGAGCGGCAGCCCAACGTAGATGTACCCCCCTTTCTTGTCGGTCTTGACAGAGTAGTTCCCCTTGATGCCAATACGCTGGAACTTAACAACCGCGCCCTTCAGTGGCGCACCATCCTCACCGAGAACCTTACCGGAAATGGCGCCGGTCTGAGCCCACGCTGCGCACGAGGCGAAGATCAGACCAGCAATGAGCAGGCCGTTTAAACGCAACCTGGCGAACATAATTCAGCCTCCATGAAAGATGAAAACATGCTGATGACAGATGTCTTCAGCATATCCTGGTTCGCGTTGGGGGTGGTACCTGAGCCATAGACGATTCGATCGGGACGATGTTATCGGTCATGGCCAGTTTTGCTTTTATGATGATGCTGTGTTATCAGATGCTTACAAGACATACTTGTCACTCCTCCCCCAAGTGTGCTAATAAGAGTAGGTGAGCCCCACGGTAGTCACCGAGGCTCAATGTTCAGATCGACCGTCACAACTACCAGTCAGATCAGGGAGGTCCAAGGTTATGAATATTCGTCCGCTCTACGACCGCATCGTGGTAAGGCGTCTCGAGCAGAAGGAAACCATGCAGGGAGGCCTGTATATTCCGGACAGCGCGAAAGAGAAGCCCCAGGAAGGTGAAGTTGTCGCCGTTGGGAAAGGCAAGCGCCTCGAAGACGGCAAAGTGGTTCCGCTCGACGTGCAGCCGGGCGACCGCATTTTGTTTGGAAAGTATTCCGGCAGCGACATCAAGCTGGATGGCGAAGAGCTGCTGATCATGCGCGAAGACGAGGTGCTGGGCATTCTCGAAGGCGCGGCAAAGAAGGCGAAGGTTGCCTAGGCAGCCTCGGTAAACAAGGAGAGATTTCATGGCAGCAAAGCAAATCATTTACAGCGAGAACTCGCGCCAGGCCATTCTGCGCGGCGTGAATCAGCTTGCCGAAGCCGTTAAGGTCACGCTGGGTCCCAAGGGGCGTAACGTGGTCCTCGAGAAAAAATTCGGCGGCCCCACCATTACCAAAGACGGCGTCACCGTAGCCAAGGAAATCGAGTTGAAGGATCCGCTCGAGAACATGGGCGCGCAGATGGTGCGTGAAGTGGCGTCGAAGACCAGCGACATCGCCGGCGATGGCACCACCACCGCGACCATTCTGGCCCAGGCCATCTTCCGCGAAGGCGTGAAGAGCGTAGCCGCGGGCGCGAACCCGATGGCACTGAAGCGCGGCATTGAGCGCGCCGTTGAAGTAGTTGTTGGCGAAGTGAAGAAGCTGTCCCAGCCGGTGGAGAACAACGAGAAGATCGCTCAGGTGGGCACTATCTCGGCCAACGGCGATTCCACCATCGGCACCACCATCGCGGAAGCGATGCAGAAAGTGGGCAAGGACGGCGTCATCACGGTGGAAGAGTCCAAGACGATGCACACCGAGCTGCAGACCGTGGAAGGCATGCAGTTTGACCGCGGTTATTTGTCGCCCTATTTCATTAGCGACGCCGACCGTATGGAGTGCGTACTGGAAGACGCCTACATCCTGATCCACGAAAAGAAGATCAGCAACATGAAGGATCTTCTCCCCGTGCTCGAGCAGATTGCGCGTTCCGGCAAGCCGCTGCTGATCGTCGCCGAAGAGGTGGAGGGCGAGGCCCTGGCCACTCTGGTGGTGAACAAGCTTCGTGGGACATTGAACGCTTGCGCCGTAAAGGCTCCGGGCTTTGGCGATCGCCGCAAGGCCATGCTGGATGACATCGCTGTCCTTACGGGCGGCAAGTCCATCATGGAAGAGACCGGCATCAAGCTGGAAGGCGTTCGTCTCGACGATCTCGGACGCGCCAAGCGCATCGTGGTGGACAAGGACAACACCACCATCGTCGAGGGCGCCGGCAAAGAATCGGCCATTCAGGGCCGTATCAAGCAGCTCCGCGCGCAGATCGAGGAGACCACTTCCGATTACGATCGCGAGAAACTGCAGGAGCGGCTGGCGAAGCTCGCCGGCGGCGTCGCGGTGATCAAGGTCGGCGCGGCCACCGAGACCGAGATGAAAGAGAAGAAGGCGCGCGTCGAGGATGCTCTGCATGCCACTCGCGCGGCTGTCGAGGAAGGCATCGTTCCCGGCGGTGGCGTGGCTCTGCTGCGCGCGGCCGAAGCGCTGAAGAGCCTCAAGCTGGAAGGCGACGAGCAGATCGGCGTGGAAATTATTCGCCGCGCCTGCGAAGAGCCGGTTCGCCAGATCACCGGCAACGCCGGTATCGAGGGCGCCATCGTCATCGAGAAGGTGCGCAGCAACCCCAGTGCGAACTACGGCTTCAACGCCGCCACGCTGCAGTATGAGGACATGGTGAAGGCCGGCGTTATCGACCCCACCAAGGTGACCCGTTCGGCGCTCCAGAACGCGTCGTCGATCGCCGCGCTCATGCTGACCACCGAGGCTATGGTGTGCGAGATTCCGGAGAAGAAGCAGGCTCCGGCCATGCCGTGCGGCCACGGCGGCCCGGACATGGATTACTAGTCAGTCGATTTGTTTCGTGTGTGAGAGCCCGCGGCCGAGAGGTCGCGGGCTTTTTGTTTCTTTTTTCTCCCCCAGTTCTTGGTATTCTGGGAACCGTGGAAATCGGGAGTGCTATGTGAGGAAGAAGAAGAGTCTGCTTTTGCTTTGCGCCGCCATGACGGCAGTGCTAACGTTCCTCGCGCCAACGGCGGAGGGACAGTACAGTTACAAGCAAGTATTAAAGACCGGCGATCTATTCGAGGACAAGCCCATAATAGACTTTACACCAACCTCCATTGCCAACGGCGTGTTATTTGGCGCACTGTGGTTCTTCGACGGCACCAGCCTGGTAGTCACAATTGACATCCACACGGGAAGTATCTCCCCCGTTCCTTACTTGGGAACAGGTGGAGATATTCCGTGGGGAAACAATCTCATTGACCAGACGGGCGCCGGGGAGTTCGGGTTCGTCTTCACTCTGATTAACGAGACTACCGGCCAAATGA
>Ga0187855_10003386_pt1 | contig 11733 bp, 8 predicted proteins | sample June2016WEW_8_10_2_FD_132969 | JGI IMG/M metagenome (GOLD analysis project Ga0187855, IMG submission 132969) | Peatland microbial communities from SPRUCE experiment site at the Marcell Experimental Forest, Minnesota, USA - June2016WEW_8_10 | ecosystem: Environmental > Terrestrial > Soil >...
CGATTGCGTCGTCGACGAAGCCAAGAAGGAGCTCCGCGTGAAGGGCCACACCTACAAGCAAGGCGACTGGCTTTCGCTCGACGGCACCACCGGCCGCGTCATCGCCGGCAAGCTCAAGACGCTTGATGCCCAGCCCGACGACCCCGATCTCGTCAAATTCATGAGCTGGGTCGATCCGCTGCGGCGTCTCAAGGTTCGCGCCAACGCCGACATTCCGCGCGACGCCAAGCAGGCACGCGCATTCGGCGCCGAAGGCATCGGCCTCTGCCGCACCGAGCACATGTTCTTTGCCGAGGACCGCATTGAGCACATGCGCGCCATGATTCTCGCTAACAACGAGAAAGATCGCCGCATTGCGCTCAAGAAGCTGCTGCCCATGCAGCGCGCCGACTTTGTCGGCCTCTTCAAGGCCATGGAATCGCTGCCGGTCACCATCCGCCTGCTCGATCCGCCGCTGCACGAGTTCCTGCCCAAGCGCGAAGATCTGCTCGTCGAAATCCAGCACCTCGAAGACACCAAGCCGCGCTCGCCCAAGCTCAAGGGCCTGCGCACGCTGTTGGCTCGCGTCGAGGAGCTGCATGAGCAGAACCCGATGCTCGGCCTGCGTGGCTGCCGTCTTGGCATCACGTTCCCTGAGATCACCGAGATGCAGGCGCGCGCGATTATTGAGGCAGCGGTCGCGGTCAAGTCAAAGGGCGGGGAGCCCCATCCCGAGATCATGGTCCCGCTCATCGGCTCCATCGAGGAGATGCGCAACCAGTCCGCCATCATTCGCCGCGTTGCCGACGAGGTTTTCGCCGAGAAAAAGACCAAGGTCGACTACATGGTCGGAACCATGATCGAGCTGCCGCGCGCCGCGCTGACTGCCGATCAGATCGCCGAAGATGCCGAGTTCTTCTCGTTCGGCACCAACGACCTCACACAGACCACCTACGGCATCTCGCGCGACGACATCAACAACTTCCTGCCCGCGTATCTCAAGCTCGGCATCTTCAAGCAGGACCCGTTCGCCACCCTCGATCAGGCGGGCGTGGGCCAGCTCGTGAAGGGCGCCGTAGCCAAGGGACGCAACACGCGGCCCAATCTGAAGGTCGGCATCTGCGGCGAACACGGCGGCGATCCTGAGTCCGTCAAGTTCTGCCACAAGATCGATCTGAACTACGTTTCCTGCTCGCCCTTCCGCCTGCTCACCGCGCGCCTCGCCGCCGCGCAGGCAGCGCTCGAAGAGAAGCTGGCAGGCAGCGTGCACACTACCAGCTAGCTGAGAATCGAGTCTCAACCTCTAAGGGCGTCCGCACTGCGGGCGCCTTTTCTGTTTCTGCGCTCGGCAGCCCGGTTCTCATCTTGAACTTGTCATTCTGAGCGCAGACCGCCGTTCATTCAAACGAACGGCGGCCGAAGTCGAAGAATCTGCAGTTGCTTTTGGCGCTGTTCGCATTCCCGTGAAGCGCAGTCTCCGGGCGGCCGGTGATTCGCTCGGAACGGTTCACTGACGATAAGCCACATTTCGTTACTGATCTGCCCTCCGCCCGCGCCACATCGAGCTATTTCGCGATTTCGCGTCCCAGAAATATTGGCCGGTTATCTTACTGTTATCAACCGGTAAGGTTATGCACTATCGGACTATGTACGAAAGCCGTGATCACGCGCGAACACAATCGCCTGTGCCCGTGACCAAACTCCGAGCTTGTCAAAAACATTCGAGGCGTGATTGCGAACCGTTTTCTCGCTGATCACCAGACTCTCGGCGATTTCCGTGTTGCTCATGCCTTCAGTCATGAGTGCGAGCACCTGGCGCTCGCGGGCAGACAAGGCCATAAACGGGGACGCCGCCGCTCCGGCGCCCGGTTGCAAAAAAGATCGGACTGCCTCACAGAACTTGTGCCACGCCGGCTCATCCTGAAGCAGGATATGATTGCGCGAATCAAGTTCGACAAATTCCGCACGCGCGATGTTGGCTGCGAGCATCCGGCCCTCGTCGATAGGAACCACTTGATCGTCGCGCGCATGTAGAATGAGCGTCGGCACACGCACCTGCCCGAGGTCATTGCTAATATCCAGCAGGGCACGCGCACCAAAGAGCTTGACGACAACCTCCCCGGACACCGATTTGCGACACATTTCATTCCACCACTGCAGCTGCTCGTAATTGCCACCAGGAATGAACCGCGAGGTGAAAACCTGCCGAAAGGTTGGATTGTCCTGGCCCCACGCCACCTTGGCCAGATCGATCATCGCCCGGTACGCCCCCTGGCTCTCAGGCGTGCCTCTGAGGAACGCACCCCGCACGTAACCGCCATAGAGAATGAGGCGAGCCACTCGCTCAGGATGCCGTACGGCGTAGCGGATGCAGGTCGCTGCGCCCTGAGAGATCCCCAGCAGGGTTAGTGGTTCCGCGGGCCGTACCGCCTCAATGACGACGCCGAGGTCGTCGGCCCAGGTGTCCAGGGTCACTTCGGTGCCTTGCCAGCCGCTCATTCCACATCCCCGTTCGTCGTAACGCACGAAGCGATTGCGCTCCGAAAAGAACTGGAGCCAGTGTTTCCAGATGGGACTTTCCCATTCGTACTCGAGATGCGTCAGCCAGTTGGCAGCCTTCACAAGCAGAGGCCCGGAGCCTGCTTCGGCGCAGGCCAGACGGGTGCCGTCGGGCACCGTGACATAGCGAACTTGCTGGCGAGAGCTCATGGGGAACCGATCATCCGCTCTCTCGGGACATTTGTCCCAGGCGATGACCCTAAATTCTAGTCCAAACGGGACAAAGCGCCTATGGGCAAACCTCGAAAAGAGGTCCATTCTTTCCTCAATCCAAGGGAGGGTGCGATGCTAAAACGTCTGCTGTTTTTTGGGTACGGGCTCACCTGCTATGTGATCTTTCTGGGCTCCTTTCTGTACGCCATTGCATTCGTGGGAGGGTTCCTCGTGCCGCGTCGCCTGGATGGGCCGCTCGATTCCTCGTCAGGCTTGGCGGTGGCCATCGACTGCGCGTTGCTGACGGTCTTCGCCGTGCAGCACAGCATCATGGCGCGCCAGTGGTTCAAAGAGCGCTGGACGCAAATTGTTCCATGGGCGATAGAGCGGTCGACGTACGTGCTTTGCGCGAGCCTGGCGCTCGATCTGCTGTTCTGGCAATGGCGGCCCCTTGGAATTCAGGTGTGGTCCGTGCAGAACGCGGCTGCCCGCGCCGTGCTTTGGACGTTGTTTGCCGCCGGCTGGATGATCGTCCTGGTGATGACACTCTTCATCAACCATTTCGATCTTTTTGGCCTGCGTCAGGTATGGCTCCCACTCATGGGCAGACCCTACACCCGGATTACGTTCCAAACTCCGCTGCCGTATCGCCTCGTTCGGCATCCGCTGTACCTCGGGTTCCTTCTTGCGTTTTGGATGACGCCGAACATGACACTCGCACACTTGCTGTTTGCGGTGGCAACAACCAGCTACATCGTTTTGGCGATCCAGTTCGAGGAAAAAGATCTGATCCGCGAACACGGCGCAGCGTACACGGAGTATCGCCGAAAGGTTCCCATGTTGCTGCCCATTGGAAAGTCAGGGGGTGTGAAGATAACGACCGCGGTAGCGGGAATCGAAGGAGTGGTGGAAGCCCGGAGGGAGCGTTAGTCCGGTCGCATTCGAGCCAGCGTCTGTTGGTCAAATACTGCCACCTTTTGTCGACCGGGGGCGGGTGGCTCTGATCCCTCGTTCCTTTTCCCGAATCACAACGAGGGTGCCCCGATCCCTCGTTTTCGGGGACCGGGGATAGCACCTCGAGCCAAGGGCGCAGCCGATCGGTTGCGCCTTTGGTTTTCTGCGCACCCTTCATGCATCAATGCGGGTTGCCCCATCCTTGCGTCCGCGCCAGCGGACGACAGGGTGGGAACGGGCACGTTTCCCCGAACAAGAGCGAAAGCGGTGTCATCCCGGGCGCTGGAGGTTTTGTAAAGGGCACGGCTTTAGCCGGGCCGAAAAGACGCAAAAAACGTGGGGCTTTAGCCCCTGACCGACGCTTGTTGCTCCACAAACAACCGCGCGAGCGGTTGTCGCCCCGGGCGCTGTAGGCTTTGTAAAAAGGGCACGGCTTTAGCCAGGCCGAAAAGGCGCAAAAAATGTGGGGCTTTAGCCCCTGACCGACGCTTGTTGCCCCACAAACAACCGCGCGAGCGGCTGTCATCCCGAGCGTAGCGAGGGATCTGAGGTTGCCTTTCCCGGTTTTGAAAGGGCACGAGTGGGGCGACGATTGCTTTCCGGCGACAGCAGCGTCAGAATAGCGTGTTGCATTTAGGGGGGTCGATGCGTAAAGCCCCGCTTGCGTTCAGCCTTGCCGTTTTTGCCCTGGTATTTTCTTCGTCCCATGCTGCTCACGGGCAGATTTTTGCCGCAGGCGGGGGTGCCGGGGCCTTTGAAAGCGGCGTCAATGTCGTCGCACCGGGAGGGTCAGGCACGTACGGCGGACCGTACGCAGCCGTCCGCAAATTGACCCAGGTTTAGAAGCTGGCCGATGGCACAACCGTCACCCACGAAACCACCCGCAAGGAGGCCCGCGATTCCAGCGGCAGAACCTATTTCGAGAGCCGCACCGGCTTGGGGGCTCAGGGGCTGGACATGTTCAACATCTCCGACCCTGTAAGCCGCGTCTACATAAGCTGGGGTTCCAATTTAAAGGTTGTCTACGTGACGCACATGCAGGAGCCCGCCCAGATCCCGCAAGTGAAGACCCCTCAGCCGCCCCCGATTCCTTTGTCCGCGCCGCCGCCGGTCTCCCAGAGGCCGGTTCAACCCGTGCCCGATCAGCTCAGGCAAGAAATCGAAAAGCTTGGCACCAGGACCATCAACGGCATCGAAGCAGAAGGAGCGCGGAGGACGAGGATTATTCCGGTGGGCAGCGAGGGCAATGATCGCCCGATTGCCGTCACCAGCGAGACCTGGATTTCTCCCGAATTGAAGATTTTGGTGATGAGCATCGACGACGATCCCCGCACTTGGACCACCACCATGGAGCTGACCGACTTCGTGCGCGGCGAGCCCGATCCAGCGCTGTTCCAGGTGCCGGAGGGCTACGCGGTTAAGGAGGAGTTCCCAAACCAGTCGAACTAGAGCCGACCGAACGGACCATGCGGAACTTTCACCTGGCCTAAACTACCGCCCACTACGGTGGCGAATCTCCCTGGGGTCGCAGTCGGCCAGCTGACGCACCATCATGATGTCAAGCCCTCTCTCCCCGGCGGCGACCTCCCCATCCCGCTATGTCATTGACTTCTCTGGCCATTCCACGCATCCAATTTGTTCTTCCCACTTGCAGAGTATTTCTGCCTCCCGGGGCATAATGTTCTCATGGTCGTACCTCAGGTGCCCGCCGAACCGCGAATGGGCGCTTCCGGGAGCGAAATGAATGAAAGATTTTTTTTTTTGATACTCCCAAGGGTCTATTTTTAGTATCTAATCCTTTTCGAATCATCAAAACAATCCTCAAAATCGCGATCAAAAACGGTCAAAAACGGCCGCCTGACCTGGCTCCTAGCCCAGTAGCCCAGCACATCACCCCGGCGTGACCGTCGTCCCGCCCCAGTCCTCGGGCGCGACGTCTTTGAGCGTCTCGGAAAACGTCCACTGATGTCCCGCAAAATCCTCAGCCGAGTATTGGCGCTCGCCGTACTCGAAATCCCTTAGCTCGTCGATGATCTTTGCGCCATGTGCCCTGGCTCGTTCGCAGTGGGCGAGGGCGTCTTCGACGCGCACCACAACCGAATGATTCACCTCGCCCTTTCGCGGAGGGATCCGGTCGTAACGGACATCGCCGAGAATGACGGCGCCGCCCTCGCCAACCTTCATTTGCGACCGGTGATTCTCGCCGATCTGCACGCGCTCCTCGAATCCGAACGCGGCGGTAAGCCACACGACGGCCTCGCGCACATCGGGATAAATCAGCACGGGAATGACGGTCGCGGCCGGAATCGAGCGGTTAGGTTTCATCATGAGCCTCAGCGTAATTGTGTCGCTCTGCATCGAGCAAGATCTCAGAAAGCCGAAGCCGGTTGCTGATAGCAAGAGCCTTTAGCTATAAGCTGCGTGCCACTGGCCACTAGCTGGTTTTCCCCTCAAAGTGCGCCTCAATCTCCTCGAGCGTTTTCCCTTTGGTTTCGGGAAGGAAGAGCGCTGCCACCAGGAAATACACCACCGTGAAGCCGGCGAAAAGGAAAAACATGGAGGAATAGCCGTGCTTGCTGACAAACGGCAGAAAGATTGCGGCCAGCGTGGTTGATACAAGCTGGTTGAGCAAGAGCGCGATGCTCATGCCGTTCGACCGGATGCGCGTCGGCATCAGCTCGCTGAGTGCGAGCCACACCACGACGCCGGGTCCCATCGCGTAGAACGCCATGAACAAGAAGAGTCCCAGCGCCACCAGCCTGCCGTGACCCGAATCGGGGACGCTGCCCACGAGGGCTTTCTCAATTTTGAGTGGCGCCGTCTGGGCAGCCTGAAAATTTGCGAATGGGTCCTTAATCAACGCCTCGATTTTGTTTCCCGGTACGCAATCTGCGCGTGCAATCGCGAGCGGAGCGGCCGCAGCATCGTCGGAGCGCACGAAGTTTGTGACCCCGGTAAAGTCGCCGTACGAATAGATGATGGCGAGGGATGCGCGCGCGCCTTCGATGCCTTGCCCCGCAACACCGGCTCCCGCGAGCAGCTGGTCCGCCTCGGCCGCATCGAAGCGCAGCGTCAAATTCTGGTTCGGACCAACGAGTGCCTGCACCGCATCGCGGCGATCCACGCCAATCTTCTCCGTCGTCCGGAAGAGCAGCCCTACGCAGACCATCGCAACAATGATTCCCGTCGTGCCTGTCAGCAGCAGGAACCTGCGTCCCTTGCGATCCACCAGCGTCAGGCCGATCGTAGTTGCCAGGAAATTCACGATGGTGAAGATCACGTAACCCCAATGCGAAGCCAAATCGCCCAGCCCGCTTTGCATCAGGATCCCGGTGTTGTATCCGATCACCGAATTCACACCCGTCGCTGTGTTGACGGCAAGAATCGTGCAGGCCAGTAGAAACGGGATCACATATTTGCGCCGCAGGAGCGAATCGCGGATCTGCTGGCCCTTCGTCTCCGCAGCGGCGTGCGCGGCACCCGCCATCTCCTCGAGCTCCAATGCAGCGTGCGCTGGAGTGCGCGAGCGCAGCAACGCTGCATGTGCCTTCTCCTTCGCTCCGCGTCGGAACAACCACCGCGGCGACTCCGTCACCAGGGCGCTACCCAACACGAAGAGCAATCCCGGCGGCAGCGAAACCCAGAAAATGCTTCGCCATGCCCGGTCCTTGAAATGGAAGAGTGCCGAGGCATCGCCCAGCCTGGCGACCGCGTCGACGCGATAGCTGAAATAGATGCCTACCAGCGCCGCCGCCACGATGCCCAGCGTCAGCATCCACTGGAAAACCGCGGTGCCTTTGCCGCGGCTCGCGGCCGACAGGCATTCAGCCAAATAGAGCGGGACGACCACTCCGACAAGGCCCGCGCTCATTCCCTGCAGAAGCCGGCCGAAGAACAGCGGCCAGTAGCCCTGCGAAAGCGCGATGATGGGAATGCTCAGCGCAAAGGTCAGCCCGCTGACGATCATCAGCGGCTTGCGCCCCATCCAGTCGGTCAGCAGGCCCGCAAACAGCGTCGACAACACGCTGCCTCCGAGCACTGCCGCGACAATCGACGAGAGCTGCGCCGGCGTCAGCCCCGAAGTATCGGCCAGGTAAGGATAGGCGCCGCCGATGATGCCCACATCGATGCCATAGAGCAGACCGCCTAGGCCGGCGACCAGCAGCAGAAATGTGTTGTAGCGGCGAAGCGCCGTCAGGGTTGGCGCGGCTAGATCCCCAGAGCCGATGTGACTCATTCTCGTTCCTTCTTTCGCGCCGTGATTCCGCAGATCTCCGATCCAATTTTGACGAACCGGCGACAGAGGATCAGTTTACAATGACTGTTTCGAGTCCAAATGCTCAATTCCTGAGCTGAAAGTGGTGGAGCTTGCTCAAAGCTACTCGATTCGTTCCTTGCGCCCTTCTTCTTGCTGCTGCATTTCCCGCCTTCCCGGTTCAAGCCACGCCGCCAGCTGCGCCGTCGCAAGTCCGGCTCTTGCCGGCGCCGCGCGAAGCGCATTTCAACGGCGCCGCCGACCTTCCTGCAAAGATCCAGGTGGTTGTTTCCGGCCGCGACCCGCAGGATGAATTCGCGGCGCGCGATCTCGAGGATGCCATCAAGCAGATGCCTGCCGATTCCGATGAATCGCGCGGCAACGTCGGCAAGTCCGCTTATCGCGTCACGCTTTCCCGTTACGACACCGCGGACGCAAAAGCTCTCATGGCGCGTAACAACCTGGTTTTCGACTCCGCGATGGAGGCGGAGGGCTACGTACTCATCGTCGATGAGCACGAAACCTCGGTAATCGGCGCCACCAGCGCCGGTGTGTTCTATGGCGTGCAGACTTTCAAGCAGCTCCTCCCGCTGCCCGGCACGCCGCGCGTACTCCCCACTGGCACGGTGCGCGATTGGCCGGCCATGCAGTATCGCGGCATCGACGACGATCTTTCGCGCGGGCCATTTCCCACCCTCGCCTTCCAGAAGCATCAGATCCGCGTTTTCGCGAGCTTCAAGATCAACATTTACTCGCCCTATTTTGAGCACACGCTGCTCTATCCTGACCAGCCCTTGGCAGCGCCGCCCGGCAGCTCGTTAACGCCGGAGGAAGCAGCGGAGCTGGTTGCTTACGCGCGACAGTATCACGTCACCATCGTTCCCGAGCAGGAAGCTTTCGGTCATCTGCACCACGTGCTCAAATACGATCTTTATGGCGACGACGCCGAATCGCCGCACGGCCACGTGCTCGCGCCAGGCCAGACAGGGTCTCTGCCGCTCATCAAGGATTGGTTTACACAGATCGCTTCGGAGTTCCCTTCGCCCTTCATCCACATCGGCGCCGACGAAACGTTTGAGTTGGGCGTCGGCCGCACCCATGACGAGGTCGAGCAGAAAGGCTACGGTCCGGTCTACGTCGATTTTCTCAAGCAGATTCACGATGAGCTTGCGCCGCTCAATCGCCGCCTGCTTTTCTGGGGCGATATTGGCGATGCCAATCCCGACGCCGTTTCCGGCCTGCCCAAGGATATGATCGCCGTGCCATGGAATTACTGGGAGAGGTCCGGCTTCGACAAGATGATCGAGCCGTTTTCGAAGGCAGGAATCGAAACCTGGGTTGCGCCGGGCGACGCCAACTGGAACGAGGTGTATCCGGTAGCGAAAACTGCGCTGTGGAACATTCAGGGCTTCATTCGCGACGGCCAGCGGCTGGGCTCGACGGGCGCGCTCACCACGGTTTGGAATGACGACGGGGAAGGGCTCTTCAACATGGATTGGTATACCGTCCTTTTTGGGGCGGTTGCTGCCTGGCAGCCCGGAGAGAGCCCTATCCCCGACTACCAGAACGCTTATGGCGCGATCTTCCACCACGACGCGAGCGGCAAGATTGACGCAGCGGAAAAAGAGTTGATGGCTGCGCAGGAAGATGTCGGCAACGCCAAGACTGGAATGACCAGTGACCAGCTCTTTTGGATCGATCCGTGGAGCGCGCAGGGCCAGGATGCGTCGGGCAAGCTCATGCCTCAGGTGCAGGACCTGCGCGTCCACGCGGAGAACGCCATCGTGTTGCTGGCCCAGGCGCGGCAGGAGAATGCAAAGCTCCTGGAGCCAGATGCGCTTGGCGCAATGGATCTCGGGGCGCGGCGTCTCGATCTGATCGGTCTTAAGTTTGAACTCGCTGAAGAAATCTCCACGGCGTATGCCAAGGCCATGGCCCAGCAGCACGACAAAACACAGCGCGAGGACATCAACCGTTTGCTCAGCGATATCAGCAGCGACAACGGCCGATGCCAGGATCTGCGCGACGCATTTTCAGCTGCAAAAAATGAATATAGCCAGACCTGGCTCAGCGAGAACCGGCCCTACTGGCTGAACAATGTGACCGTCCGCTACGATTTGGAAATCGAGCGATGGCAGGGGCGCGCCGAGCAGTTTGAAGCGGCCACGCGCACGTGGTGGAATGAACAGGAATTGCCGCCGGCTGGATCCCTGGGATTGCCGGCTCAGGCAAACGGCACACACTAGGCCGCGCCCGGGGCCTGCTCAAGGGAGGGGGCGATTCGCGCTGTCTTGGCCGCATCTGAACCAACTGGATGCCATCCGGCAGAATTTTGGTCCAACGGGCACCGAGGCAGTGCACACTAGCACTATGTTTCCTTTTTCGGCCAAGAGCGATCTTCCCGACGTTTTGCTGGTCGATGACGACCTGATCAGCCGCGAAGTGACCGCTACGCTGCTGACGATGACCGGCTGCAATGTGCATACCGCGGACAGCGGCGACATGGCCGTCAGGATGGTCGCCGATGAATCCTGCAAGCCGGGGGTGATCCTGATGGACGCCCAGATGCCGGGCCTAAGCGGTGCCGAACTGATTGCGCAACTCCGCGCCAATACGAAGGCGTCGATCATTGCCATCAGCGCCAGCGAGCCGTCGCGCGAGATCACCGAAGCAGCGGACGGATTTCTGCTTAAGCCATTCGGAGCCGAGGCGCTGCGCAAGCTCATTGAAGGCTATAAGCGGCAGGATGAGCCGAGTTCGATGGATCCCAACGATCCAGTGGTCAACATGGAGGTTCTCGCGCAGTTCCGGAAAATGATGCCCGAAACGGCGGTCCGGCAGATTTACAAGGCCGTCGTAGTCGATCTCGGTAAGCGCATCGACGCGCTGACCAGCGCCATCGAAAAGGGCGACAGAGCTGAGGTCAGGCGCATCGGTCACGCCATAAAAGGAGGTTGCGGCATGGCCGGCGCGGTGCAGGCGGCGCATGTGGGGGCCATGCTCGAGTCGTCTCCGCTCGAACCCAAGGATAACCAACTGGATAACAGCGAGGCATTGCTCCACGATTTGCGCGACGCCGCCCGCGGGTTGGAGCGTATGCTGGATGCTGAGTTGCCAGCCTGATGGCAAGTGCCGACAATTGAATTGCATGTGCAGGAGCGCGTCGACGTGACACCAGCCTCGAGACGAGGCGAATCTGAAGGAAACCAACGCGGCCGGATTGACCAAGAGAGCGCCGAATCCGGTCACTGGAGGCAAACCGCCCCGATGGAAAGACCCATTCGAATTGTTTTGGCGGACGACCATCCGGTTGTCCGCATCGGCGTGCGCAACATGTTAACCGAAGCAGAGGGCTTCGAGGTTGTCGGCGACGCCTCCGACGGAGACGAGGCAATTACCGAGACCCTGGAAAAGCAACCCGATGTACTCCTGCTCGATGTATCAATGCCGCGCCTGCCGGGCCTTGAGGCCATGCGCGCCATTATGAACGGGCCGTCCACTGCGAAGATTCTGCTTCTTACGTCCACGATCACTACGCAACAGATTATTGAGGCCCTGCACATCGGCGCGCGGGGCATTGTGCTGAAAGACGCGATAGCCGGCCACCTGCAAACTGCCATTCGTACCGTTGTCGCCGGCGACTACTGGATCGGCGGCAAGCGAGTGGTCAATCTCGTTTCGGCCCTGCACGACCTGATGCAGCAGGCAGCAGTTCCGCAGCGCAAGACCTACGGTCTCACGCCGCGCGAGCTCGAAGTCGTCGGCTGCATCGTGGAGGGCTGCAGCAACCGGGACATTGCCAAACAATTTTCCTTGAGTGAAGAAACCGTCAA
>Ga0187855_10003388_pt1 | contig 11732 bp, 6 predicted proteins | sample June2016WEW_8_10_2_FD_132969 | JGI IMG/M metagenome (GOLD analysis project Ga0187855, IMG submission 132969) | Peatland microbial communities from SPRUCE experiment site at the Marcell Experimental Forest, Minnesota, USA - June2016WEW_8_10 | ecosystem: Environmental > Terrestrial > Soil >...
CGATCGCGGCTCAGCAGCGGAAACGAATGCTGCCGGCAGAGCGCTGCGATCCAAATGTCGTTGGTTGGAATCGGTTTGCCTTTGCGCTTTAATTCGAGAACGATTTCTGCGTAACAGCAAGCCCGACAATAGAGATCTGATTGGGGCAGTTTCGAGATGTGTCCGTCCACCGAGACGCACCTCGAAGCTGCCCCAAAACCATTTTCAGCGCCCTTTGACGAGCTAAGTCCTTATTTATGAAGATTTTGACAATAAGTCCTTTAGGTTGAAGATTTTGGCAGGAAAAATCACCTAAATCTATGATTCTAATAGATCGGGAGGGGGGGGGTACCAAACCCACGAGAATCCGATCAGCGATACTCCCCGCTTTTCATCGTCGCCTGATACATGGCGTTGAGCAGATCTTGGGAGTGGCCGTCGTAGTCGGCGTCCAGCGACCACATGAAGGTTCCGCCCAGGCCGAGAACCCAATCGGAATAATAGACTCGGGTGTAAGTGGAAAATTCGTCGTCGTAAGTGATATAGCCGTTGCTGCCGTCGGCTTTTACCAAGTAAGGAACCAGCGCCACGGGATCGTAATAACGCTGCCACCCTTTTTTGTCGATGCGGGGTTTGATGTTGGGTCCGTAGTTTACGGTGACGACGGTGCCGTCGCAGAAGCCGTCGGGAGTCTTAGGATCGTTGGGGCAGGGTTCGAAGAGCTGGCTGATGTTGGTATAAAAATATCCGTAGAACGGCGTGCCCATGTTGAGTTGCTCGGCGGGGACGTGTTTCAGGAACAGGTCGCCGGCCTGCTGATCGCTGCCTCCGGGTTCGCACTCCCACGGTCTGGGGTTGCTCGGGTCCCAGAAGATGGGCGAGTTGAGTTGGCCGATGCTGGTCCAGGGGCCGGCGCAGTCGTAGACCATGAGGTTGAAAAAATCCATGGGGATTTTCATCTGGTCGAGGTCATAGAACGCGCCATTCCACGGAGCCATGTCGGCCGACAGCGTGTATTGCGGGCTGGGGAACGTGTCGCGCAGGCGCGTCATGAGCGTCACAAAAAAAGCTCGGTCGACGCCGTCGGAGGGAAACTCCCAGTCGATGTCGATGCCGTCGTATCCGTTGGTGGTGACGAAGCTCTGCAGATTCTCGAGCACCGTGTCGAAAATTTGCGGACTGGTTTCGATGGCCGCAAAATCGCCTCCGGTCAGGAGCATCACTTTCACGCCGTTCTGGTGAGCCTTCTTGATCAGGTCGGGCTCGACGAATCCAGTCGGGATGGAGAGACTGCCGTCGGAATTCCAAGGGATGCCCGCGTGAATAATGTGCGTGAGTTCGCGGAATGGGATCTGCGCCACGTCGTAGGGTGGATTTTCGTATTTGCTGCCCGCCGTGTAATCGGCTACCAGGCGTTTCGGCAGGCGCTGGGTCTGCTGCCCTTGAGCCGGTGCGACGACGATCGCTGACAGGCCAAAGAGAAGAAGCAACGATAGAACCAATGTGGACGGCGTGCGCGATTCCATGGAGACCCCCTGGGAAGAGCTTTCGCGACCTGGCTGAAAACGCCGCTGCAAGCCCGGTTCGCTGGCCAGCCAGTTTACTACATCGGACCGGAGCCCAGGAGCGCAATATTAGGATACGAAACAAGCCCAAGATGAAAGGCGGCGGACAGAGCCTGCCCTGACCGAAGTCGAAGGGAGTGTCCGCCCTACAGTGAGTAGTAACTTGGGGGGCCGATACCACGGTAACCTCGCCTTACAATGCCGTCGCAACTAATCTTGCAGGCGGGGGTTTCTATCCACATGAACAACACATTCACCAAGTCGCTGTTAGCCCTGGCAGTCGGGGGACTTATGCTCGCGGGTTCCGCCTCTGCTCAAACCTCAACCACTTCGGGAGCGGGCCCTGGCGTTGTCGATCCCGGCCATCCGCGCGTGAATGAAGTGAATCAGCGCGAAGAAAACCAACAGCAGCGCATTGGCAATGGCGTCAAGAACGGAGAACTGAACGCGCATCAGACGGCCAATCTGGAAAAGCGTGAAGCCAACGTGCAGAACCGCGAACAGAGAGATATGGCGAAGAACGGCGGCCATCTGACCAAGGCCGAGCAGCGCGGGATCAATCGCCAGCAGAACCGGATCAGCAAGAGCATCTACAAAGATAAGCACGAGTAATCAGCGAGCAGCGCGAGATACTAAGCCGAGGACAGCCGCAGACCTGCTGCGGCTTTTCTTTTTCCCAGATCGTTTTCTGAGGTCGTTTTCCGAGGCCATTCGCTTTCGGTCGTTAATGTGCGAGATCGGTGCAGCGCGGAACTTATTGCTTCAGCGAGCGGATGTATTTTACGACTTCGCGGATCTGCTCCTTGGAGAGTTTGTTGTCGTAGCGCGGCATTTTGTTCTTGCCTTTGCCGGTGATGGCAATGAGTTGATCGTCCGATTGGTCTTGCACTTCGCTGGAACCGAGCGAGCGCAGCTTCAGGTTTCTGCCCAGCATGGTGTCACCCGCTCCCTTCGCGCCGTGGCAAGCAGAACAGTGAGCCTTGTAGGTTTCCGCGCCGCTCTCGGCGAGCGCGGGAGCGGAAAGCAGCGCGGCCAGCGCAATCGCGGCGAGGACTGCCTTAGCAGAGGCCAATCGCCCACGCACCGCAGACCCCTCCCCTTCGACGGGCTCAGGGTCGAGCTGGCAAATTCCTAGTTCGCTCCGCACCGGTTCTCGCACGCTCCGATTCTACCAGTTCAGTTTCAGCGCAAACTGGAACTGGCGCGGATCGTAGGCGGCCGTGGCCTGGCCGGCGCTGGTGAAGAGCGGGTTGACGGCCGCGACGTTGTACACGTTGGCAAGGTTGAACATGTCGGCGATGAAATCCATGTTGTAGCGCTCGCCGAACGAGATGCGTTTCGCGATGCGCAGGTCGTTGAACACCGTCCAGGGTTGAATCCCGCCATTGCGCGGGAAGTTGCCGTCAAGAAACAGCAGGGCGTTGGGCGAAGCCAGCTGGGCCGGTGTCACGTCGGCGAAGCAGGGCTCCTGGAAAAAGCCTGTGGGCGAAACCTTGGAGGCAACCGTCGGATACCCGCACCCGTTGGTGGGCGTGCCCGAGGGCACGACGTTGGGCCGGCCTCCGCTGGTCACGAATTGAAAGTTATCGCTGCTGCCGGTGGTGAGATTGAACGGCCGGCCAGAGGACATTTCGATGATGGGGGCAAAAGTCCAGTCGCTGAGAACCTTGCCGGCGAAACCGTGGCCGATCGAATGACCGCTCTGGTAAACGCCGCTAAGGACGAAGCGATGACGCTGGTCAAAGAGCGAGTTGGACCGCTCCAAGCCTGGGTAGAAGCTATCCTGGGGCGCGAGCGGCGACTCTAGGTCGGTGGAATCGTCAATGGCGTGCGACCAGGTGTAGGACGCGAGGAATTCGTAGTGGCGGTTGAAGCGCTTGCGCAGGTTGGCGCTAAGGCCATGGTAAACGGAGCTGCCGTTCGAGTAATTGGCATCCATGTCGCTGAAGGGCACGCAGCCAGTTAGCCCGGACGCGCCGGGGTTGCACGCGGCGTTGAGCCCTGTGGCCTGTAGATCGGCCAGCGCCAAGGGAACACATGGAGTGAAGGGACCACCGGCCAAGGAAGGATTGAGTCCGGAGGGACGGAAGAAGCTGACGAGCGCGGAGGGAACATAGTATGGAAGCGGCGATCCTGGAATCGGGTTCACCCCGCAACCGGCTACCGAAAGCGGATCAGTAGAGAGCTGCGCTGCTCCGGCCGCCACCGCCGCCTGCCAATTTGCTGTCAACAAGTCGCCGCGCACCGGGTTGGCGTTGATCGGCCGATTCAGATGGCGTCCGCCGTTGAAGTTGTAGGCCAGGTTCAGAGAAAAGCCATCGCCCAAGTCGCGTTCGATGGAGAGGTTGGCTTGCTCCGCATAGGCGTACACGAAGTTCTTTGCCTGTGGATAGCCGAACGGCTGTTGAATCAGCGGAAATCCAGTGGCAGGCGACAGATAGCCCTGGTTGAGGAACGGAGAATTCGGAAAACACGGATCGAAGCGCTGGAGGTTCGCCTCGCCGTGGCAAGCCGACGACTGCGGCGAAGTGGCCTGGTATCCGAGCGCTCCCGCCAGTCCAGGCGGCAGGCAATCGGGAGTTGCAAGGATGCCCTGGAAGAGATTGGTGGCGCTGATATTGAGCGGGCTGATGCCGGATGCGCTGGTGCCGCACGGCGAGGTTCCGAAGAACAACAACTGGCCGCTCTTGAAGCCATCGGAAGCATCGCCGAGAAAGTAGAGGCCCAGCAGCGGGTGATCAAAGAACATTCCGAAGGAGGCGCGGATCACCGTCTTGCCGTCGCCCTTGGGATCGAACGCCACGCCGATGCGAGGCTGAATGTTCTTCTTGTCCGTCTGAATCCCTTTTTGCAGACCCAACTGGTTGTATCCGGCCAGAGCCAGTCCAGTGGGCGCTGCCAACTGGGGCGGGAACTCTAGGTCATAACGAACGCCGTAGTTCAGAGTAAGGTTTGGGCGCACTCTCCAGGAGTCCTGCCAGAACAGGCCGATGGGCTTGTTGGAGAACGAATCCAGCGGATTTCCGATGCCTTGTGTGGAGGCTTGCGGGAGTCCCAGACCATAGGCCTGTACGGCGTTGAACTGGGGGAAGCTTGAAGGAAAGCCAAACGACGAGGCTGACAGGCCGGAGAAGCTATACACGCCGCCATAGTTGACGGTGAAGGTAGCCTTCAGGGGAATGTAATTGAAGTCGGCGCCGAACTTGGTAGCGTGACGGCCCAGAGTCCAGGAGTAGTTGTCGGTAAATTGGTAGCGTTGTTCTACGCGCTGAACGTAGGAATAGGGTTCGCGGCCGATGTAGGCGAAGCCCGTGATGTCGGAACCTACGTCAGAGCCACCTGGCGCACTGGAATAAAAATAAGCAAGGCCGCGGCGGGCATACTGGAATCGGAATTCGTTGATCCGGTTGTTGCCGATGGTCCACGTGTCTTGAAACATGCCGGCCGCGTCGCGATAGGTCTGCTGCGACGTTCGCGAAAAGGCGTTCTGCCCAAAGACCTGGTTTTCGCCATTGACCTCGATTCCAGTCACCGTGCTCGGACTCACATTCGCGCGCAAAGTGAGGCGATTGTTATTGGTCAGGTTGTGGTCGAGACGGAGCGAGTAGAGACTCGTTCCTTCGAACACCGGGAAATTCCCCCCTTGTGAGTTGAGCGACAGGAATGAGCTGGGCAATCCATTGCAGAGCGTGTTAAGAGAGTTGCAAGAACTGGGGAATTGCGTAAGGGGGCTGGTGCCATTGGAAGGCGTTGGGATCGCGCCCGCTTCCGCCAGCAACCCGAACGACGCCGGGTACGCTCCGGCCAATGCGATGCCCGATGCCCCACCCGCCAGAAAAGCATACTGCTGTGCCACGGCATTGGGCAGGCCCGGAGTCTGGAGGAACGCCGCTTGCTGCGGCGTCACGTCGATGGTGAACGTTCCCGGAGGGGCCGCAGGATCGAAGATGCTGGTGGCGTCAAAAGGCTGCAGCTGATAGTAAGACAATCCTCCGTCGCCAATGCTGGAGAATCCCGTTTCGTGACGCCGGGTGACTTCATAGGAAGCGTAATAGTATGTTTTGTCTTTCTTGATCGCGCCCCCGAAAGCGGCGCCAGCCTGCACGCGGGTGTAGGCCGGGTTGGAGCAAGGCGGCGCGGCGCAGGTCGCGAAGGGGTTAACGGCCTGGAAGTCGCGGTTGCGCAGGTATCCGTAGACGTCGCCGTGGAAGTCGTTCGATCCCGAACGGGTGATGATGTTGACGACGCCGCCGGCGGCGCGTCCATATTCGGCGGCGTAACTGTTGGTGATGATCTGGAATTCCTGCACGGCTTCTTGCGAAACGGTGGAGCGCACGCCATTGGTGGAATTGTCGGTGGCGTCGGCGCCATCGACATTGACGAGGTTGGAACGGCCGCGTTGTCCGCTCATGTTGAGGCCGGAGGTGGGCGCGGCTCCGGTGTTGGGCGCGTTGTCGCGGACGACTTGGGAATCGGTGAGGGTGAAGTTGATGTAATTGCGGCCGTTGATGGGGAGATTGTCAATGCGGCGCTGTCCAACGGTGTCGGTAGTGGAGCTGCGTGAAGTTTCCACCAGCTCGGCTTGCGAGGTGACTTCAACCACTTCCTTGCCGCCGGCGACCGAGAGCGTGACGGGTAGTTCCGTCATCCCGCCGACCGTGATGGCGACTTCGGCGGCTTCCGCTTTGGCGAAGCCCGATGCATCCACGGTGACGGAATACGTGCCGGGAGCCAACTGACGCACGCTGTATCCGCCCTGGCCGTCGCTGCTGCCGGTGCGCTCCAGACCCTTGGCGACATCGCGCACGGTGACGATGGCGTTCGTCACAACGCTGCCTTTGGGATCCTTCACGCTGACGTGGAGATCGCCGGTGGCGGCGCCCTGGGCAAAGGCAGACTGGCGGACGAGGAAGAACACGATCGCAAAACAGAACAGACGCAACGTCGCTGACGTTTTCATAAGGCTCCTGGAAGCTTCCGCGTCATTGAAACTAAGCGGAAAGCGAAAATCAGACTGTGCGGTTTATGGCGAAATGGCTGAACTGCGTGCACGTCGATGAGAAGAGATACCGCTGATATGTACATCACGCGAGGGGGCTAAGGCAAGCGGCAAGGTGGATTACCGACCCTTGCCGCCAGCCTTTGCGTCGACTTCCGGGCGTTGGGTTGGCGCCGGCATTGCGTTTGCGGCTGCCTTTCTTTAGATTCTGGGAGCGAGAGATTGCTGGAGCGGGGCGTTGGGCGCGCGAATGTCTCGCCTTCTACATGGGTGTTGAATATGGGTGTTGAAAATCTCAACGATTGTTCTTCCGCTGGTCCTTCCTTCAACGGTCATTCGTTGACTGGAGAATTACTGCGGGTGATGGTGTGTCCGCCAGCCAATGCTGGGTGGGGCGACTCGCGGAAAGCATCCGCTTGGCGCGAGCTTGGGTTTCAACGTGCTCCTGAATTTGCCACGGCAGAGCGGCAGCACGAGACTCTGTGCCGGTTGCTGCGCGATAGCGGCGCGGAGATTGTCAGTTTGCCGGCGGCGGATTCGCTGACACTCGACGCCGTCTATACCCACGACGCGTCGCTGGCTACGGATTATGGTTTGGTGCTGATGAATCCAGGGAAAAAGAGCCGCGTGGCGGAGGCGCGGGCGCACGCCGATTTTTGCGGAGGGCTCGGAATCCCGGTGTTTGGCGAAGTTGGGTTGCCGGGGACTTCGGAGGCTGGCGACATCGTGTGGCTCGACTCGCGGACTTTGCTGATCGGCGAGGGCTATCGGACCAACAAGGCGGGGATCGAGCAGATGCGGACCTTGTTATCGGCGAAGGGTGTTGAGGTTTTGTCGGCTCCGCTGCCTTACGGAGCGGGGCCATCGGCGTGTCTGCATTTGATGTCGCTGATGAGCATGCTGGATGAGCGGACGATGCTGGTCGATCTGCCCTGGCTGGCGGTGGAGACGGTGGAACTGCTGAAGGGGCGCGGATTTCGGCTGATTGAGATTGAGTACTCCGAGCGGGAAACGCTGGCTTGCAATGTGCTGGCGTTGGGCAAAGGCCGCTTGGTCGCGATTGAAGAAAACTCGAAGACAAATCAGCGCATGCGCGACGCGGGGTTCGACGTGCGCACATTTCCGGGTTCGGAGATTTGCATCAACGGGGCGGGCGGTCCGACTTGTTTGACGCGCCCGCTGCTGCGCGGATAGTTGGTTCACTTCGCAGACAGATCCGGTTCTTGCCGCTACCCGAGTCTGCCTTGGTAGAATCAAAGAGAAATGCTTTTGCCCTTCGTCCGCGAAATTTTCGCGGAGGTGGAACTCTTACCTGCTTTCACGCGTGCGGCCTCCCATCTGCGGGAGAGCGCGGGGCGGATTCGTGTCACTGGACTTTCTCCGGCAGCCAGAGCGTTGATTGTGGTTTTGTTGCGGCGGACGGTGGAGCGTCCGTTTGTGCTGGTGGTGGCCGACAATCGCGCCGCGGAAGAATTGCTGCCGGTGTTGCGCGCGTTCTGCGAGTTGACGGGCGCAGCCGATCCGGATTCGGTCGTCAGCTTACCGGCGCGTGATGTGCTTCCCTTTCAGAATTTGTCGCCGCATCCGGAAATTCAGGAAGAACGCGCCACGGCGTTGTGGAAGATCGCCACCGGGCGGGCGGCGATTGTGGTTTCTCCGGTGACGGCGACGACCATTCTGCTTCGACCTGCCGAATACTATGCGGACCTGGCGCGCGTCCTGCGGCGGGGTGAAACTTTCGATCTCGAAAAATTGCTGGAGCATTTGAACACAGTCGGCTATAGCTCGACCGATGTGGTGGAAATGCCAGGGCAGTATGCGGCGCGGGGCGGCATTCTCGATGTGTACTCGCCGGAATCGGATCGCCCGGTGCGGGTCGAATTTTTCGGCGATGAGATCGAGTCGATGCGGAAGTTCGATCCGGCGAGCCAGCGGTCGTCGAACCCGGTGGATGAGGCGCTGCTGCTGCCGCTGACGGAGACTCCCGTCACCGAAGAACTGTTGGGTTCGATCAATGCGCGGCTTTCGGGGAAACGCATTACGGGATCGCCGGAAGCGGTGGAGCAGGCGATGCGCGACTCGGGCGCGGGAGTTTTTCCGGGGTGGGAGTTTTACGCTCCGGTGGCGGGCGCCGACCGCAGCGTTTTCGGGTTGCTTCCCGACGCGCGGGTGATTCTGGATGAGCCCGAAGCGCTGGCGCTGGAACTGGACAAAGTTTGGGCGCGCATTGAAGAGGCGCACGAACGGAGCGAGGTCGGGAACTTGGTTCGTCCGGCGGATCTTTACTTGACGCCGGAGAGTTGGCGGGAAAAGACGGCGGCGTTGGCGGGGGCGGACCTCGAGTATCTGGCTTTGGCGCGCGAGGGGGAGACGGAAGCAGCGTTCCTTTCGCAGCCGGCGACGCGCTTTCATGGCGCGGTGCCCGCGATGATCGAGGAAGTGCAGAAGATGGTGGGCGGCGGCACTCAGGTGGTTCTGGCCGTGCCGAATACGGGAGAAGTTGAGCGCCTCGCCGATATGTTCACCGAGTACAACGCTTCCTATCGCCTGGGCAGCCGCACGCGCAGCGGGGAAAGCTATGCTGACGAGACTTCGTACTTTGCCGGCGATGTGCTGACTACGACGCTGCTGAAGGCTTACCTTCCCGACGGTTTTGTTTTGCCGGAAGCGCATCTGGCGATTTTTGGGGCGCGCGACCTGTTTGACGAGTCGGACCTGGTGGCGGCGCGTCCGCAACGATCGAAGTCGAAGGTGTCGGCGTTTCTTTCGGACTTCCGCGATTTGCAGGTGGGCGACTATGTGGTCCACGTCGAGCATGGGATCGGGCAATACCACGGCTTAAAGGAGATTAACCAGGGCGACGGCGTTGCGGAATTCATGGTGCTGGAATATGCGGACGCGGCGCGGCTCTATGTTCCGCTGACTCGGCTTGATCTGGTGCAGAAATATCGCTCGGCAGAGGGCGCGAAGCCAGTTCTGAATCACCTCGGCTCGCAAGCTTGGGGAAAGACCAAGGCGCGTGTGCGCAAGGCGATGAAGGACATGACCGACGAACTGGTCAAACTTTATGCGCAGCGCCAGGCCGCACGCGGGCACGTTTTTCCAGCCGATACCGAATGGATGAAGGAGTTTGAGGACTCGTTCGAATACAACGAGACCGGTGACCAAGCGCAAGCCATCGCCGACGTGAAGCGCGACATGGAATCGCAGCTTCCGATGGATCGGCTGCTGTGCGGCGACGTTGGTTACGGCAAAACGGAAGTGGCGATGCGCGCGGCTTTCAAGGCGCTGAGCGACAACAAGCAGGTCGCGGTGCTGGCGCCGACTACGGTGCTCGCGTTCCAGCATTACGAAACTTTCAAGCAGCGGTTTGCGCCGTTCCCGCTGACGGTGGAAATGATCAGCCGCTTCCGTACGCCAAAGCAGGTCAAGGAAATTTTGGGGCGCGTGGCCGTGGGCAAAGTCGACATTCTGATCGGCACGCATCGGCTGCTCTCGAAAGACGTGATTTTCGCCGATCTCGGTTTGCTGGTGGTGGATGAGGAACAGCGCTTCGGCGTGCGGCATAAGGAACGCATCAAGCAGATGCGCACGTCGGTGGATGTGCTGACGATGTCGGCGACGCCGATTCCGCGCACGCTGCATATGTCGATGGTGGGACTGCGCGACATGAGCGTGATTGAGACTCCGCCGAAGGACCGCATGGCGATTCAGACGGTGGTGGCGAACTGGGATGAAAAGCTCATCCAGTCGGCGATTGAGCAGGAACTGGACCGCGGCGGCCAGGTTTATTTCGTCCACAACCGCATCGATACGATTTGGGAGATTGCGGCCAAGATTCAAACCATGGCTCCAAAGGCGCGCGTTGCTGTGGGGCATGGGCAGATGGGTGAAGGGGAGTTGGAAAAAGTGATGCTGAAATTCATGCATCACGAAGCCGACATTCTGGTCTCGACGACGATTATCGAAAACGGCCTCGACATTCCGCTGTGCAATACAATCCTGATCAATCGGGCCGACCGGCTGGGCTTGTCGGAGCTTTATCAGTTGCGCGGGCGAGTGGGGCGGTCGAATCGGAGAGCGTATGCATACTTACTTTTGCCGTCGGAGATTGAATTGACTCCGATTGCACGGCGGCGGCTGGCGGCTTTGAAAGAATTCTCCGACTTAGGCGCTGGGTTTAAGATTGCCGCGCTTGATCTTGAATTACGCGGCGCGGGGAATCTCTTGGGCGGCGAGCAGAGCGGTCACATCGAAGCGGTGGGATTCGAGCTTTATACGCAGATGCTGGAACGCGCCGTGCGTGAGATGAAAGGCGAGGCGGGCGTTGAGGTCACGGAGATCCAGCTCAATCTCGGGCTGAATATTCGTATTCCGTCCGACTATATAAAGGAAGAAAACCAGCGGCTGCGGATGTACAAGCGCGTCGCTGGCGTCGAGACCGAATCGCAATTGCACGACGTTCGATCAGAGCTGATCGATCGCTATGGCGAAACGCCTCGCGCAGTTCGCAACCTGCTGGAGTATGCTGCGCTGAAGCTGCAGGCGATGCGCGTCGGAGCGAACGCCATTGAGCGCAAGCGCGAGTTCGTGAGCATCAAATTCAGCCAAACGGCTGCGATTGACGCGGAGAAGCTGGCGCGTTTTGTAGCGTCGCAAAAGGGGACGCAGTTTACTCCGGATGGCACGCTGAAGTTCACGATCAAGATCGACAGTGCCGAAGGGATATTGCAAACGTTGCGGGACTTGTTGGAAGAGTTGGAAACGCGGGAAGAAGCAATGCGTCAGGTATGAGCGCCAGTTAGAATGATTCTGCAATGAAACCGACGAACGAACGACGAACGAATGGCGAGCGCCGCAAGAACCGGATCGTCCGCAAAGCCATCTTCCCCGCTGCCGGATTAGGCACTCGCTTTCTCCCGGCCACCAAGGCGCAGCCGAAAGAAATGCTGCCGCTGGTCGACAAACCCATCATTCAATATGGCGTGGAAGAGGCCGTGGCGGCGGGCTGCGACCAGATCATTATTATTACCGGACGCGGCAAAAGCGCGATTGAAGACCATTTCGACGTCAGCTACGAACTGGAGAAGATGCTCGAAGAAAAAGGCAAGCACGACCTGCTCAAGATCGTGCGCCAGATCTCGGACATGATTTATGTGTCGTACGTCCGGCAGAAAGAAGCGCTGGGC
>Ga0187855_10003389_pt1 | contig 11730 bp, 12 predicted proteins | sample June2016WEW_8_10_2_FD_132969 | JGI IMG/M metagenome (GOLD analysis project Ga0187855, IMG submission 132969) | Peatland microbial communities from SPRUCE experiment site at the Marcell Experimental Forest, Minnesota, USA - June2016WEW_8_10 | ecosystem: Environmental > Terrestrial > Soil >...
CTCCGCGTTCTCGAAGAGCGCAGTTTCGAACGGCTCGGCGGCACGGAAACGCTGCGCATGGAAGCCCGATTGATGGCGCTGACAAATACGGACATAGCCAAAGCTGTGGAGACCGGCCGCTTTCGCGAGGACCTTTTTTTCCGGCTGAATGTCTTGGCCATTCATGTTCCGCCACTGCGCGAACGCCGTGCCGACATCGTTCCGCTGGCTTCGCATTTTCTCGCGCGGCTGACGCCGGTGCATGGCCGGGCAGAAGCGTCCTTCGATCCTGAATCGCTGAATGTGTTGCAGGCCTACGCCTGGCCAGGAAACGTCCGCGAGCTGAAAAACGCGGTCGAGCACGCGCTGGTATTTGCTAAGCAGCCGCTGCTGTCTCCCGAAGATTTCCCCGAGATTCTGCGCGCAGCCGGAAACGAGCACGGACTCACGGGAGTGATGCATTCGCTGGAAGATCTCGAACGCGAGGCCATCAAACTGACGCTCGAGGGAACGCACTACAAAATCGGCCGCGCCGCGGATATCCTCGGCATCAGCCGCAAGACCCTGCTTGAGAAGCGCAAAAAATATGGACTCATCTGAACGCGCTCCCGAAGCCGCAACATCGTGAAAATTCGTTTAGTCATGCTCGGCAAGACGCGGCGCGAAGAAGTTCACGTTCTGTTCGGTGATTACGTTGGCCGGATCAAGCATTACGCGGAAATCGAGGTTATCGCCTTGCGCGACACCGGCCCTTCCAGCCTCCGGAAATTGAAGATCGATCCTGCTGCAACAGTTGTGTTGTTGGACGCTGGAGGGAAACTATTCACGTCGCAGCAATTCGCGCTCTGGATGGGCGATCTCCGCGATCGCGGCACGCGAGAACTAGTTTTTCTGTGCGGCGACGCGACAGGCTTCCCTGACGACATTCGTGCCAAAGCGAAACAGAAAATCTCGCTCTCGACTCTTACGATGCCCCACGAATTCGCTCGCGTCATTCTGGCCGAGCAAATCTACCGCGCCTTCGCGATTCTGGCAGGCCACCCCTACCCGAAGTAGGCTTGCTGGCAATATCGGCAGTGTTGAATATTGCTGAGAATAATGTGTAAGAATACGAGCCACATGACTGTTAAAATTTCACACGATGCCGGAAAGCCCACCTCTTCGATCGAATGGATGATTACGAAACCGCTGCCAGACTACGACCTCGAAGTAGTCGAGGCGCCTGTTCCGCGCGAGGTAGATCCGATGCTCGCGTCGCAGGGGTTCAAGGACTTGCTTGACGAAGCGCGTATTCTGCTAGATCGTGAACTTGCAGGCAGCAACTTAGAAATTGCCCAGCTCACGGGCGCCATTTGCCACGACAAAAATGTCCATCGACCCGGCATCTGGCTCGTGCTGCGTGAGGGCGGAACCGGCGAAGACCGGGAAATGTCAATGGCAGCGCGCGACCGCATAGCCGCGATAGCGAAGTCCTTGCCCAAGCTCCTGGAATTGTCCTAACTTTTATTTCTTATCCGAAATTTCGATCGAAGCTCGCGTCGTTTCCCAATCCAGATTCATCACGCATCCGGAACCTGACTTATCAAACGAGATGGTGAAGTTCTCGACCGGCGAACTGAGCTTGGAAGCTTTCATATCCACCCGTGCGAAGTCTCCCTCTTCGCCCGGATACGGAACGCCCCACAATGGACCGCCTTTGGCGTTCTTTGTCGTCTTGTTGAGGATCAGCGTCCACTTGTCCTCGTTCGGAATCGTGAAGATTGTGTAGGTGCCTGCGGGTACTGCTTTGCCGCCGATCATCACGTCGGTATCGATTGCAATCGTGGTGGCTTCGTTCGCCCCTGCGCGCCATACTTTGCCATAAGGAACCAAACCACCGTAAATCTTGCGGCCCTTCGCGCGCGGGCTCGAATAGGCCACAGTCACAGTTTTGCCGTCTGCGAAGCTGCAATTTGCGTTCGTTGACGGGCTAGGGCGCTGGCTCGCATCCTGTGCGTAACCAGGAACGGCCAGAATGGTGCCTCCTAGAAGAACCACGATGAGAAATGCAAAATGTTTCAGCACATTATCTCCTTGAAGAGAATTTAGATTGCATGGTCGCGCCGCGAATCCATGGAGGCCATCTACTTTGTGCCTCTAAGCCTGATTTCGCTCGGAGTATATCTCATTATCATGACAAGGGTCCTTCCTGAACCCTGGCCTGGTGAAGGCGTTAGCCGACGACGTGGCGGCTTGACGTTTCGCCGGAGGGCGGCCAGTATTGTAAATCGCTCTCGCGAGACGCTAACCCATGCCGGAAGGTAAAGGACTCTTGATTGTTTACACCGGGCCTGGCAAGGGCAAGACGACTTGCGCTCTAGGGACGGCTTTCCGAGCCGTCGGGCAAGGCCTGCGCGTGCTGATGGTACAGTTCATCAAAGGCTCGTGGCATTATGGCGAGCTGGATGCAGCAAAAATGCTTGGGGACGACAAGTTCGAAATCCGGCCCATGGGGCGGGGTTTCGTCAAGGTGGGCGGCGCCGAAACGGATCCCGAAGACGTCCGCTTGTGCGAGCAGGCCTGGGAATATGGCCGCGCGCAGATATATAGCGAGAAATACGACCTGGTTGTACTCGACGAGATCAATTATGTAATAAGCTATAAAATGCTCGATCCTGAGCGGGTAGTAGAATCACTCACAAAACGCCCCGAGCGCGTTCATGTGATTTGCACCGGGCGAAATGCGCATCCGAAGCTGGTCGAAGCCGCCGACCTCGTCACCGAGATGCGCGAAGTGAAACATCCCTACACGAAAGGAATCCTCGCGCAGCGGGGGATCGATTACTAGCTATGGCCTGGTTCAAACGCGAAAAAAAACCGATCGAGAACCCCACTCCGGTGGAGGAACGTCGTGTGCGCACCGAAGGCATGTGGACAAAGTGCGGCTCCTGCCGCGCCATCATCTGGAAAAAAGACCTGGAGGCAAACTGGGAAGTTTGCTCGAAGTGCGACCACCATTTCCGTTTGGGTGCGCGCAAGAGGCTCGAACTCCTGCTCGATGACGAACCCTGGTCGGAACTCGACAGCGAACTCGCATCCAGCGATCCTCTCCATTTTACCGACACGAAACCCTACGCACAGCGTCTGAAAGACGCGCAGCATAAATTGGGCATGAAAGACGCGATCCTTACTGCCGAAGGACATTTGAACGGCCGGCCCGTGATTTGCTGCTCGATGGAGTTCGGATTTATTGGCGGCTCGATGGGCGCTGTGGTCGGCGAAAAAGTGGCGCGCGCCATCGAGCGTTCGCTGGCCCGGAAAATTCCGCTGATTATCGTTTCGTGCTCGGGCGGCGCCCGCATGATGGAGGGTGTAGTCAGCTTGATGCAGCTAGCCAAGGTCTCCGCAGCTCTCGCGCGCTTGGACGAGGCCGGGCTTCCTTTCATTTCCATTCTCACCGACCCGACTACCGGTGGCGTTACCGCCAGCTATGCCATGCTTGGCGATTTGAATATTGCGGAACCTGGCGCTCTCATTGGATTTGCAGGTCCGCGAGTGATTGAGCAGACCATTCGCCAGAAACTGCCAGAGGGTTTTCAAACCGCTGAGTTTCTCTTGGAGCACGGATTCCTCGATGCGGTGGTTTCGCGCAAAGAGCTGAAGCCCTATATCTCCCAGGCGCTCAACTTCTTCCTCGCGTAATATTCAGCCGCAAATATGAACTACGAAGAATCCGTTCGAGCGCTTCTGTCACTTGGAAAAGAACTGGCGGCGCCGAGGCAGCCTGCTAGAATCCCCTCCACTTCGCTCGCTGCGCCCTTCACGACCGCAATGCCGGTGCAGAAATTTGGTATTGAAAACATCAGCATCCTTGCCGAAGATTTGGGCCAACCCCATCGCGCTATGCCCTGCGCACACATTGCCGGCACAAACGGCAAAGGCTCCACAGCTGCGATGCTCGAATCCATCCTGCGCGCGGCCGGCCTGCGAACGGGCCTTTACACTTCGCCGCATCTCGAACTCGTCAACGAACGCATCCGCATCGATGGCGAGAATATCTCGGACCAAGATTTCGCCGAGGCTTGGACTCGAGTGCACGCCTCCATCGAATCGCTTATGGCTTCGGGCGAGCTCTTAGCACATCCAACTTTCTTCGAATGCGTCACGGCCATGGCTTTTCTAGCTTTTGCCGCGCACCACGTTGATTTCGCAATTTACGAGGTCGGTATGGGAGGACGCTTCGATGCCACGAACACCGTCACGCCTGAGGTCGCCGTAATCACGCCAATCGATTTCGACCACGAGAATTATCTGGGTCATTCCATTGAAGAAATTGCGGCGGAAAAGGCAGGAATCATTAAAGCTAACGCCTGGGTGGCCAGCGCGAATCAACGGCCCGAAGCGCGCGCAGTTATCGTTCGCCGCTCCGCGGAAATGGACGCCAGACTGGTGGAAGTTGACGAATCTTGGCGCATCGAGGATTTGAAAGTGTCGGGTGGTTTCTATAGCGCAGCCGCGACGTTCGCGCATACGTCCCAAAAACTGGCCATCGCACCGGCGCTTTCTGGCCGCTTCCAAATTCAAAATGCGTTGACCGCTGCCACCGCTGCCCGCCTTCTTGGGGAACGAGGGTTTCCGATCGGCGATGAAGCAATCGAACGCGGAGTCGCGACCGTGCGTTGGCCCGGCCGTCTTGAACGCATTTCTGAACGGCCCGATGTGTATCTGGACGGCACGCACAACCCGGCTGGCGCCCGGGAGCTTCTAAGGTTTTGGGAAGAGAATTTTTCAGGCCGCCGCATATTCCTGGTCTACGGCGCGATGCGCGACAAAGCCGTTGACGAGATATCGGGTCTGCTTTTTCCGCGTGCTGAAGCCGTGATTCTTACGATGCCGCGCCAGTCGCGCGCAATCTCCGCTTCGCTGCTCTCGGAAATCACGGGCCATTTTGCGAAGCATTCTTTGATCGTTCCCGACCCGGCCGAAGCGCTTCAGCGCGTGATGGAACTCGCCGATCCTGCTGATGTTGTGTTTGTGACCGGTTCGCTCTATCTCGTCGGCGATATTCGTACTTTCTGGCGCACGCGTGGTGCAAGATTGGCATCTGCTGAGGACCCAAATGCCAAGCCCCCCGGCAGTCTCTAGTCCGCTCGTGTATTTCGCATAAATCATTTTCACAATTGCGGATGTCTACGCGAAATTGCATGCAAAACGAGAATTAGGATGTTTTTTGAAATTGAGGCGTGGATACTCGTCCCATCCCCGAACACGGTTTTCCCTAAGTCGGACGCTCCCTGGTGCAGTTTGCGAACAATTACGTTTGTGTTGGAACAATCAACGCAATTTATTCGTTTATTTACACAGCTCCTGGCAGCGGAAGTGCAGCTAAGTGCGTCTAAAGAATAATGCAGGAGGTGTGTATGAACCGCGAAGTGAGACGACAACAATTGGAATCGTTCGGCCGCGCACCGGCCCTGCTATCGATCGCGTTGAGGCAGTTTCCCAAGAAGATGTGGCTTTATAAGCCCGTACCCGAGCGCTGGAGCATCCACGAAATTATTCTGCATCTTGCCGACAGCGAAGCCAGCGCCTACATCCGTTGCCGCCGTTTTATCGCAGAGCCGGAAAGCCCTGCCCTCAAATTTGATCCCGCACGCTGGGCCGGCACTCTTGGCTATTTTCATCAAAGCACGCATGAGGCACTCGAAATAATTCGTCGACTTCGTAGGGCTACGTATCAATTGCTCGTCGCGCTGCCCGAACCTGTTTGGGAACACCGCGTGAATCATCCGACCGACGGGCTCTTGAGCCTTGCCGGCTGGATTGCGATCCAGGAACGCCACATTCCGCATCACATTGAGCAGATGAAACAGAGTTACGACACGTGGCTGAAGACACATCCTCCTAGGAAACCCGCCTCGACATCCCGGAAGTCAAATTCGTCGCAGCCGATGATGAGAATGAGCCTAAGCACGTTCTAACAACGCTTCATTTCCCTCGTTATGGCCGCATTGCCTTACTTCGTCTCGCCTGCGCTCTCGAGCCGCATCTTTCTGCTGGTTGCCGGGGCGGACGCTCGATGGTAGGATGGGCGTTCCATGCTATCCGAATTCAGCCAGAAACCGCGAGTTGGCATCCCCTATCGCACACGAAAAGAAGAACTTACAGGAGAGCGCGACAAGTACGAAAGGTACTGCGACGGCGTCCGACGCGCTGGTGGCGATCCAGTCGAAGTATCGCTCGCACTCTCGCCGGACGAGCTGAAAGAAACGGCGTGTTCGCTCGATGCTTTTGTGCTGCCGGGAAGTCCAGCGGATGTTGAGCCTTCGCGCTTTCATGCTGCGCGGAATCCGGAATGCGGAGACCCGGATCCCAGTCGCGAACAAACGGATTTCGCGCTTCTCAAACATGCTTTCGCAGAGCACAAACCCGTTCTCGCCATTTGCTTCGGCGTACAGAGCCTGAACGTTTTCCTGGGAGGTTCGTTGATTCAGGACATCCCGAGCGAAGTTCGAAGCGGAATCCAACATGTATGGAAGAAAGACGCGACCGAGCCGTTTCATCCCATCCGAATTGAACCAGGATCGCGTCTCGATCAATTAGCGGGAAAAAGCGAAGTACAGGTGAACAGCTCGCATCACCAGTCGGTCCTCGAGCTAGGCCGGGGTCTTCGCGTCACCGCGCGCGCCCCCGATGAAGTTGTTGAAGCCGTCGAGTGGGTGGGCGACTCAATTTGGGTCACCGGCGTGCAATGGCATCCCGAGCGAATGATTGATTCGGATTCACTGGCACAAGCCTTATTTAGTGAACTCGTGAAGGCCGCGCACAAAGCGCCGGTGCATTCGTAGCCCGACGAAATTCCGCACTAGCTTGACACGTAACCTTGCTTTGCTGAGGCTTTCAACAGTTTCTGATTTGCTAAGAATGTTTGGGGGAACCAATGATTTCGCTGGCAGGGAAGGCCGCACTTATAACCGGAGGCTCGCGCGGAATCGGCGCCGCTTCCGTGAAGCTTTTCGCACAAGCCGGAGCCGACGTAGTCTTCAACTATCATCGCAATCGCGAAGCAGCCGAACAGGTGGAACAGGAAGCGCGCAAGCACAGCACGCGTGTGGAATCGTTCAAAGCCGATTTGGGGAAAATGGCAGACGCGAAAAAACTCGTCGACTTCGCTCGTGATCGGCTCGGCCGTTTGGATATCGTTGTCGCAAACGCCGGCATCTGGAACGAGCAGGATACGTCCATTGAAAAGCTCACCGAACGCGAGTGGGATGAGATGATCCGCGTTAATCTAAAAAGTGTCTATGCCGTAATTCATTACGCGGTGCCGCACATGATCGCGCAGAAAGGCGGGCGCATCGTGGCCATCAGTTCCACCGCCGGGCAGCGTGGCGAAGCCTTTCATTCTCACTATGGCGCTAGCAAAGGCGCAATTATCAGTTTTGTGAAGGGATTAGCTTCCGAACTCGCCGGTCACAACATCCTGGTAAATTGCGTCGCACCGGGCTGGGTAGATACCGACATGTCCGCTTCCGTGCTGAACAAAAAAGCGGGCATGAAATCAGCTCTGGCTCCCATCGCCTTGAAACGTGTGGCCACCGCGGAGGAAATTGCCGGCCCCATCCTTTTTGCCGCATCGGACTTGGCAACCTTCATCACTGGAGAAGTAATCAACGTAAATGGAGGTTCCGTCCTTTGCGGATAATCGCGCGCAGGATTCGAGCAGCGGCCGTCCTAGTGTTTGCCTTCCTTGCAGTTGTCTCTGTTTCACCCGCGCAACAAACCGAAGTGATGATGCCGGCGCAGAGCGCGGCGAAAGCTAAAGAAATCTTGCAGCAGGCGATCGAGGGGTTGGGCGGCGCCGCGTACTTGAGCGTTCATGACGTCACTTGCAGCGGACGCGCAGGCCAGTTCGGACATTCGGGTGAACTCGGTAGTTTCGGACACTTCGAGGACTACACGATCCCAATTCCGCCGTTTAGAGATCGTACAGAAAATATTCCCAAGCGCAATATCATCGAGGTGAGAAACGGAGACAAAGGCTGGGATCTGGATCGCGGTGGCGTTAGCGAAGCACGTACTAGCGAGCTCGCGCAGTACCAGGAAGACATGAAGACGGACATCGACAATATTCTCCGGCATAGAATCCACGAGTCGGATATGATTTTCCGCTATGGCGGATCCGACGTCGTGGATCTGCACGAATCAGAATGGGTCGAGCTGGTGGACAGCGACAATCGCACCATCCGTATCGCGATTGCGAATTCATCGCATCTGCCTATTCGCATGGTTATAGACACTCGCAATGCCAATACGCGTATGCGTACAGAAGAAATTGAGTACTTCTCAAACTATCATCCGCTGTCGGGCATCCAAACGCCGTTTCAAATCACTCGTGATCGCAACGGAATTAAGGTCTTCCAGGTATTCCTCGATAAGTGCGAATACAACACGAATCTTTCCGATTCCCTCTTCACCAAAGAGTCCCTCGACGAACGCTGGGACAAAGTCGGCAAAAAACCAAAAGATAAGAAGTCAAAGGATGCCGCGGCCAGCGACACCGACAAATAATTCGGCTGCTCCGTTTCGTTCCATCGATTTGTTCTTGGGCTTCGCCAGACCTCAGCCGCCCTTCTCTTTCTACATTGACCCAGTAGCAGAATCGGCACGCTCAGGAGCATAATTCCATCCGCCAAACACAGGGAGATTCTCATGCTTCCTCGACGCGATTTCATTCGCCGTGCAGCAGCGGCGGCAGCATTTTTGGGCATGCCGTTCCAGCGGGCCGAGCAAATTCTCTGCACGCCATCCGTTCCACTCCCGCCCGGTGATCTTCTTTCAAGTGATCCCTCGCGCTACTGGGCTGGTTTGCGCGCCCAGTGGCTGCTCGCGCCGGATCATATCAACCTCAATTGCGGCTCCGTCGGCTGCTCGCCTCTGCCGGTTCTCCGCGCGATGATTGACCATATTCTTTCCGCCGAGGAGTACCGCGAGCCGGCTTATCCCTGGTTCGGGTACGAAGAAAATGCACGTCTGCACGAATTGCGTGATGTGCTGGCCTCCTATCTCCACGTAAATCGCGACGAGCTCGCGCTGGTTCGCAACGCTACAGAAGCCAACAACGTGGTAGTTAACGGCATTGATCTGAAGCCGGGTGACGAGGTTCTGCTAACCGACCAAGAACATCCCGGCGGCCGTTGCCCCTGGGAACAGAAGGCCGCGCGTTTTGGCGTGAAATTAAATACAGTCGTGATTCCGAAGCCGCCGGCCAGCGCGGAGGAGATCGTTGAGCGCTTTCAAAACGCCCTCACCCCAAAGACCCGCGTTATATTTTTCAGCCACATCACAACCGTGACCGGTGTGATTCTCCCGGCAAAGGAAATCTGCGCACTGGCACGAAGCCGCGGAGTCCTCTCGCAGGTGGATGGCGCACACGCCATCGGCCAGATCCCGCTCGATCTCCACGATATCGGCTGCGATTTTTACGCTACGAGTCCGCACAAGTGGCTAATGGCGCCGAAGGGCACCGGCACGCTTTACATTCGTGACGAGCGTCTGAAGGATCTGTGGGTAAACATCGCGACCGCTAATTGGAATAATTACGATATGAAAGCTTACCGCTTTTCCTGGTTTGGCACTTCCAACCTGTCGGTGATGGTCGGATTGAAAGCGGCTCTCGATTTCCACCAGCAACTCGGACCCGATGTTGTGTACGCTCGCATTCATGAGCTCGCATCGCAAGTACGCGAACGGGTCGCGCGCTATCCGCAACTTTCCATCACCAATGCGAGCGCCGACCGTTTCTACGGCGGTCTCGTCACCTTCGAGCCGAATCAGGGGAAAGGAAAGCTCGACCTCAAGCCCGTGATGGATCAGTGCGCGTCACGAAATATCCGCATCGCCGGGGGGCCTGACCATATTCGCATTGCCACGCACATTTTTACCCAGCCGGCCGAGCTCGATGCATTCTATGCAGCGCTGGAAGCCGGTCTGGCGTAGGCTATCCACGTTAAGTGCATACTTCGATGCAATCATGCCCAAAAACAGCGAGGTGTGCACTCGATTGGCCGATGCGGCGCGCGAGGGGTATAATCATCGGATGCCCATGAAGCGAAATAGTGAACCGATGCACGGCACAACGGTGCTATGCGTGCGGAAAGACAACAAAGTTGTGCTCACCGCCGACGGCCAAGTGACGCTTGGCGAAGGCGTGATCAAGCACAACGCTAAAAAAACACGCCGCCTTTACAATGACAAGATCATTGCCGGCTTCGCCGGAAGCACCGCGGACGCTCTGTCGCTTTTCTCACGTTTCGAAAATAAGCTGCAGGAGTTTCACGGCAACCTGCCGCGAGCTGCGGTGGAATTATCCAAAGACTGGCGCACGGACCGTTCTCTGCGCCATCTCGAAGCGCTCTTAATTGTCGCGGACACGAAGTCCACATTCCTGCTTTCGGGCAGCGGCGACGTGATCGAGCCGGACGACGGCATCTGCGCAATCGGTTCGGGTGGCTCTTACGCGCTTGCCGCCGCTCGGGCGCTTTCGAAGTTCACGAAACTCAGCGCAAAGGATATTTCGCAGGAGGCCATGCGCATCGCCAGCGAAATTTGTATTTTCACTAACGCGAATTTCAGCATCGAAGAACTATGACCGGAAAGTCGGAGAAAGACATGGTGATTTACTTGGCAGGTGAATCGCAGGCAGCCGAGCCCGAGCCGCTTCCCTCGTTTGACGAGCTGACCCCACGAGAAATCGTTATCGAGCTCGACAAATATATCGTGGGGCAAAATCTTGCCAAAAAAGCCGTTGCCATTGCGTTGCGCAATCGCGTGCGGCGGCAGAAGCTCACTCCTGAGCTCGCCGAAGAAATTCTTCCCAAAAATATTCTAATGATCGGCCCTACCGGCGTCGGAAAGACGGAAATTGCGCGTCGCCTCGCGCGGCTGGCAGGCTGCCCGTTCGTGAAAGTGGAAGCGTCGAAGTACACAGAAGTGGGATACGTGGGCCGTGATGTGGAATCCATGGTGCGCGACCTGGTGGAAACCTCCATCGACATGGTCCGCGAAGAAAAGCTCGACGAAGTAGCCGAGCGCGCCGAGCAATCCGCGGAGGAGCGCCTGCTGGATTTGCTGCTGCCCGCGTCGCCCATGCCTACGGATGCAAATCCCGCCGCGGAAGCCCAGCGCCGCGAGCAATTGCAGCGCACCCGCGACAAACTACGCGCCCAGCTTCGCGAAGGAAAGCTCGATCAGCGCATGGTGGAAGTGGAAGTGCGCGAACGCGCGATGCCCGCCTTCGAAATCGTCACAAACCAGGGCGTCGAGGAAATGGATATCAACGTCAAGGATATGCTCTCCGGGTTCTTCGGCCAGCAAAAAAAGAAACGCAAGATGACCGTGGCGGAGGCCTTTGATTACCTAATTCAAGAAGAAGAAAACCGCCTTATTGACATGGACCAGGTCACTCGCCTTGCCGTCGATCGCGTCGAACAAATGGGGATTCTCTTCATCGATGAGATTGACAAGATTGCCGGCCGCGAAGCCGGACACGGCCCGGACGTTTCGCGAGAAGGCGTCCAGCGGGATATCCTGCCGATCGTCGAAGGCACCACGGTTAATACGCGCTACGGCATGGTTCGCACCGACCATGTTCTTTTTATCGCGGCAGGCGCATTCCACACCACCAAGCCTTCAGATTTGATCCCCGAGCTGCAAGGCCGCTTTCCGATTCGAGTCGAGCTCAATTCGCTTACCGAAGCCGATTTCGTTCGC
>Ga0187855_10003390_pt1 | contig 11723 bp, 10 predicted proteins | sample June2016WEW_8_10_2_FD_132969 | JGI IMG/M metagenome (GOLD analysis project Ga0187855, IMG submission 132969) | Peatland microbial communities from SPRUCE experiment site at the Marcell Experimental Forest, Minnesota, USA - June2016WEW_8_10 | ecosystem: Environmental > Terrestrial > Soil >...
CCCACATCGACTGGAAACAGTGGCTGGGCGCGGCTACGGAGCGCCCCTTCGATGCCGACCGCTTCTTCCGCTTCCGGAAGTACTGGGATTATTCCGGAGGCATCGCCACCGATCTGCATTATCACATCGTGGCGCCTTTCCATCTTGCGCTTGAAAACGAACATCCGGTGCGCGTTTCCGGCATGGGCGGATTGTGGGTATACAATGACGGACGAGAAGTGCCGGACACATTTCTCACTGCCGCCGATTATCCCGGCAAGTATTCCATGCTGGTGCAATCGTCACAGGTGAACGAAATTGGCCCGACGTTGCTGCTGCGTGGAACCCGCGCCACGGTGCATCTGGGCGACGAGTGGGAAGGTCCGCAGGGCCGCGATACCAACTTCGCGCGCGTGGTTCCGGAAACTCCATTCAAGGAAGAATTCCGCAAGAAGTGGGGCAAGGACGAAATCGTGGTCGAAAACGTCGGCAACGAAGGCGATCAGAAACACGTCGACAACTTCTTCGATTGCGTCCGCTCCCGGCAGCAGCCCAATTGTCCCGCGGACCTGGGGCACAAGGTAATGAGCACCATCGATCTATCAGTGCGCTCGTATCGCGAAAACAAAGTGTTCGTTGTTGACCGGTCCAACGGGCGCATTCTGAATTCATAAACAATCCAAGAAAGAGGAGCTATGGCAACTGGCAGAGTGAAGGTTGGAATCATCGGATCGCAATTTGAAGCCGATATACACGCGGCATCGTTTCAGATCATGCCGGAAGAAGCGGAAGTAGTGGCAGTGGCATCGCCCACCTCGGGGCATGCCCAAGAATTGGCCACCCGTTACGGCATTCCGCGTGTTTTCTCGGATTACCGCGACATGCTGAAGGAAAGCGATATCGAGATGGTTACCATCACCGCGCCCAACTCGCTGCACAAGCAGATGACCTGTGACATCGCGCGCTCGGGCAAGCACGCGGTTTGCGAAAAGCCTCTCTGCATGACGCTGGAGGAGGCCGACGAGATGATCGACGTCTGCCGCGCGCAAGGTGTGCTGCTGATGTACGCGGAGGAATTGTTCTTCACGCCGAAATACGTAAAGGCCAAAGAAATGGCGGACCAGGGCGCGTTCGGCAAAGTACATCTGATAAAGCAGAGCGAAAAACATTTCGGCCCGCACGCGGCCTGGTTCTGGGATGTGGAACGCTCCGGCGGCGGAGTGTGGATGGATATGGGCTGCCACGGTATCGCGTTCTGCTACTGGTTTCTGGGGCGTCCGAAAGTGGAATCGGTTTATTGCCAGATGGGCACGTATGTTCACAAAGATAAAACCATCGGGGACGATGAAACCATCGGCATCATCGAATTCGCCAATGGCGCGGTTGGAATGGTAGAGAATAGTTGGGCCAAGCGCGGCGGAATGGACGATCGCATCGAAATCTATGGCGATCAGGGCGTGAGCTACGGCAATCTGCATATGGGCAATGCGCTGCCCACGTATAGCGAGCGCGGATACGGCTACGCCGTCGAGAAAGCGCCGTCCACCAGCGGCTGGAGCTATCCGGTTTTCGACGAGCTTTGGAATTATGGTTTCCCGCATGAGATGCGGCACTTCGCGCGTTGCGTGCGCGGCAAGGAAACATCGCAGGCTACCGGCGAAGACGGACGCGTGGTGCTCGAGATCATCTGCGCGGGCTACGCGTCGGCGGGCAAAGGATCGAAGATTGCGTTGCCTTATCATCCCGCCGGATTGAAAAAGCCGATTGACGGATGGCGCGGAGTTGGGCAGGCGAAATGAAGTCTTCGGTGATGCTCGACAATATCCGCAACCAGCCTTTCTCGCTGGGCTGCGTTGCGGATTACCATTTTGGAGAAGGCGCGGAAGAATTGCACGCCGCTGCCGCAGCCATCCGATCTGCCGGAAGTGTCGTATTCACGGGCATGGGCAGCTCCATGTCAGCGGCCATCCCGGCCGCCTATTATCTGGATTCCCAGGGCTTCCCCGCCGAAGTTGTGGAGACATCCGAGTGGCTTCATTTCGGAGCTGGGTGGCCACGGCCCGGCGCCGCAGTGCTGGTATCGCGCTCGGGCGAGACCATCGAAATCGTAAAGCTACTGCCACGCTTCAATGCGCCCTCGATCGGTGTCACCAATGTTCGCGAGAGCCTGCTGGCTCGCGAAACAAAGTACTCTATCTTTATAAACAGCGAACCCGACCGCATGGTGGCCATTCAAACGTACACCGGAACAATGGCCACGCTGCTGTTGCTGGCCGCTGCCGTGCTCAAGGAGCCCGACGACAAATGGCGGACGGCTCTCGCCGGCGCAACGGATGCACTCGCGAAAACAATCGAGGAAGAGCAATCCCGAAGCGACGACTGGAACGAATTTCTGGCAGGCGCGGAAGTTGTCCACTTGCTGGGACGCGGCCCATCTCTCGCTTCAGCTCGAGAAGGCGCACTTCTCTTCAACGAAGCTGCCCGTACGCCGTCCGCCGGCTTATCCGCCGCGCTCTTCCGGCACGGCCCGGTTGAAATAGTGGATCAGAAGTTCCGCGCTATTGTATTTGCATCGCAAGCCCCAACGCGCGATATCGATCTGGCGTTGGCCAGCGATATCGAGGGCATGGGCGGCAAGGTGCGCGTGTGCCAAACTCGCGGCGTTCCATCGCCATTCGAGCCGATGATTGAAATCGTTTTCCCTCAAATCGCGTCCTGCTGTCTGGCGGAATCGAAAGGCATCGATCCCGGCGATTTCCGCTACGCGACGTTGGTGACAACCGCCGAAACCGGTTTCGCGAAGCCGTGACCGAGTTCGCGCTGGGCGTCGACATCGGCGGCACCAACACCAAAGTCGCGCTAGTAAGCGATAGCGGAGACGTAGCGGAAATCGAAACATTCCCCACTGGTCACGACCAAGTGGCATTGATCGCCAACATCCGCGAAGCGGCGCGCCGATGCCGAGGCACGACAACCCTTCGAGGCGCTGGAGTAGCCGTTGCAGGATTCATCAATCCCGCACGCGACCGGCTCAGCTACAACCCCAACCTTCAGTGGCTGGAGCGGCTCCCACTGCGCGACGCGATAGCCGATGCGCTGGGCGTAACAGTCGCCCTCGAAGTAGATTCGAATGCTTCGTGCCTAGGCGAATATCGCTTTGGCGCAGGTCGCGGCTCCGAACGTTTCCTGTGCCTGGTGGCGGGCACGGGGCTTGGCGTCGGAATGATCTTCGGAGGCGCGCTGGTCCGCTTCATGGGCGAGTGCATCGGCGATGCCGGACACGTGGTAGTGGATGCGAACGGTCCCGAATGCCCCTGCGGCGGACGCGGCTGCGCGGAAGTCATGGTCTCCGAGCGCACCATCGTTCAAAAAGCGCAACGCGGCGCGACACTTCGGGATGTAATGGAGAGCGCGCGCCAGGGCGACGATCGGGCGATAACCGAACTCGCGGCCGCAGGGCGAGCGCTTGGAATCGCGATGGCCTCGCTCTCGCAAATCTTTTTTCCTGACCGTATCGCGCTCGCGGGTGGTTTAGCCGAAGCCGAACACCTGTTGATTCCGGCGGCCGAAGCAGAGTTCCGGCGGACAGTGAATGCCGAGGCGCGCGCGCATGTCTCAGTGGTGAAGGCCGCGCTAGGCTGGCGCGCGACCGTAATCGGCGCGGCAGCGCCTCTGCTTACGGATATAATTTCCTTACGCGCAACTTAACCCTGATATTCGTTTTCTACACAGCGGCCACCGCGCAAGTGATCGCCATCAAGGCCGGCCGCCTGATCGATCCTGATCGCGGCGCCGTTCTCACGGATCAAGTGATCCTGATTCGCGCCAACAAAGTGGAAGCCGTCGGTCCCGGTCTCCCGATCCCCGCAGGGGCCAGTGTCATCGATCTTTCCAGAATGACCGTGCTGCCCGGCTTGATCGATTGCCACACCCATCTCGCCGACGGGGCGCACGGTGAAGGCGACCCGATTTCTCAACTCAAGAAAAGCGCCTCCCGCGTTGTCCTGGAATCGGTGCCCAACGCGCGAGTCACCTTGGAGGCTGGGTTCACCACCGTACGTGATGTCGGCGTGTATCGCGCGTTAAACGATGTAGCTCTGCGCGATGCCATCAATCGCGGCGATATCATCGGACCGCGCATGTTTGTGGCAGGCGCTTACATCACCATCACAGGCGGCGCAGGCGCGATGACCGGCTACTCGCCCGACATCCAGCTTCCCTGGGATTTCCATTACGGAGAAGCCAACAGTCCCTGGGAGGTTCGGCAGAAAGTCCGCTTGCTGGCGCACCAGGGCGCCGATCACATCAAGGTGCTTTCCTCGGGCGCCGTGTTGACGCATGGCAGCAATCCGAATTCCCAGGAGTTCACACTCGAAGAACTCGAAGCCGCGGTCGACGAAGCCAGCCATTTCGGCCTGCGTGTGGAAGCTCACGCCCACTCCCCATCGGGAATCAAGAATGCCATCCGCGCCGGCATAGCGTCCGTGGAACATGCCACCATGATCGACCCCGAGGGTATCGCACTGGCCAAACAGCATGGCACTTATCTCGACATGGATATCTACGACGAAGAGTGCATCCAGGAAGATGGGCGGAATGGGAAGATGCCGAAAGATTTTCTCGAGCACGACCGGGAACTGGGCCAGATCCAACGTGAGAATTTCCGGAAGGCGGTGCAAGCTGGCGTCAAGATGTCATTCGGCACCGATGCCGGAGTGTGCGTCTACGGGCAGAACGCGAAGCAGTTCGCGTGGATGGTCAAGTTCGGGATGACACCGATGCAGGCCATTCAATCGGCAACATCGTCAGCTGCGGATCTATTGGGGCGCAGCAACGAGCTTGGATCCATCAAGCCCGGCAAGTATGCGGATGTGATCGCCGTGTCCGGCGACCCACTTGAGAACGTCAGTCTTCTGGAGAGTGTGCAGTTCGTGATGAAGGATGGCAAGGTGTACAAGCAATGAGCGCCGCTGTAAAAGTGCCCAAACTCGCACGCGTTTCTTGCGTAATAGCATTCGTGTGGTCCGGAATCGCCGCAATATCCGCGCTCGTAGGACCGATAATCGTCCTTCCTTTTGCTTTGATTCCACTGATGGCAGGCATCGGCATCCTGCGCAAGCGGGCATGGAGCGCCTGGGGCTTCGCTCTGTACCAATTTGCACAGCTTCTTGTCGTACCGATCGTGCTATTCCGGTCCGGCAACTCCGCGAGACTGCCCCTCGACTTGGTTGTGGCCGCAGCGATGTTGGTGGTTATGATTCCCCTATTTCTTCTTGCGGGCAGATCACTCGCCATCACAGGGATTGAACGCGGTCGGGCATGGCCATGGATCGCGGTTTCAGTTCTGACGACAGCGCCTCTCATCTTCGTTCAACCCTTTGTGATTCCGAACGGCAGCATGGAAAACACGCTTCTGGTTGGAGATCGCATTCTGGCACAACGCCTCCCAAAACCGAGCCCGATGCGTGGGGACCTGATTATTTTCAGCTACCCTATCGATCGAGATCAGACCATGATCAAGCGTATCGCCGGCATTCCTGGAGACCGCATCAGGATCTCCAAGACAGTCGTCTATCGAAACGGTGTTGCACTCGAAGAGCCCTATGTGATTCATAAGAACCACTACCCCGATTTCTACCGCGACAATCTTCCCAGCGAACCCGAAGCCGGCGCACGCTTCGTCGCGGACGCCGCGCGCGAAATGCTCAAGAATCATGTGGTGAACGGCGAAGTTGTCGTGCCCACAGGCAAGTATTTCGTTTTGGGTGACAATCGCGACAACTCGTTCGATAGCAGATATTGGGGCTTCATTAGCTCCAGCGATGTGATTGGCAAGCCTCTACTGATCTATGACTCCGTGGATCAGACTACCGAAGATATCTCCAAGCCAAAGCCGGCCGGGCTCCATCGAAGACGGTGGGAGCGCCTGTTCAGATTTATTTGACTCTTCAATCTCAATTCTTGCCCGACAGTTTCCCCCGAACGATCTCCAACTCCTTCCGGCACTGCGCGGCTTCCGGAGCGAGCCGACAGGCCGCTTCGAGATGCTCCTCAGCTTCCTTCCAGGACCCCAGATGTTCATCGGCAATCCCGAGCTCGTATTGGGACACATAATCATCCGGCGCGGCAGCGAGCACCTTTTGGAAATTCGTCCGTGCTTGCGCATATTCGTGCTGTTCGAGATAACAGTCGCCCAGATCGCGCCTGGCCAGCGTGTTGTGCGGATCTCGAACTAGAAGTTGCCGTAACGCAGCCGAAGCTTCGCTCAAGCGTCGTTCATACAAAAACACCATGGCCTGCTCGTAAAGCTGAAATTCGGGAAGCCGGTCTTTGGGATCCGCGCCCAACCCTTGAAGGTTCGCGCCTGGGCCCGGAGCAAGATAGCCGAGCGAACCGAGCAGCCTACGGGTTTCTGGCGAGAGGCCGCTCGGCGGAGCCGGCTGCTTCGTGCTGTATTGCGCCAACAACTTTCCCAGTTCCCCGCGCAGCCGGCGCACTTCCGCCGGATTCTTGTCCACAATATTGACCCGCTCCCCCGGGTCCTCACGCAGATTATAAAGCTCCGGCTTGGGAGCCTCGATATATTTGAAGTTACCTGCACGAACGCTCCTGAGCGGCGACCAACCGAACGAATCATGGGCGTGCAGGCTTTCCGCGTAAATCGGCCGCGCAGTCCCGCTCAACAGACTCGCGCCCTCGAACGACGGCGGAGCGGGTAGATGCAGAAAATCGAGAACCGTCGGCCCGACATCGATCAGTCCCGCAGGTTGCTCCTCCCGCGGATGTAATTGCCGGCTCCCGCCCGGCCAATGAAAAATCAGCGGCACCGCCAGCGTGCTCTGATAAATGAAGTATCCGTGGCTCGCCTCGCCATGGTCGCCCAAGCTCTCGCCGTGATCCGACAGCAGAACCACCAGCGACTGGTCCCACCACCCACCCGCTATCAGCGCTTTCCGGAATGTGCCGAGCACCTGATCTGTATATCGAACTTCCGCATCATAGCTTGAAAGCCGGTACGGCTTATGCAAATCGTACAGGTGCACAAAAACGAATACCGGCTGATCGCGATTTGCCGCCAACCACTCCAGCGCCGCGCGTACCGCCAGTGCTCCATCGCGACGATCCCTGGCCGCAATACGATTGTGGGACGCGCCGCCAAAAAACATCGAACCCGACAGTGGTGAGAACGCCTCGAACTGGAACGGGCTGTCGTAGAAGTCGAACCCCTGATCGAGGCCCATCTCGCGCTCCAGAAAAACGCTCGCGACAAACGCCGCTGTCTTGTAGCCATGCGATTTCAGAACGGACGCCAGCGTCGCCGCCCCCGGCGCAACGCGCTCGGCGTTCTCTTCAATCCTGTTTTGAAACGGATAGGTAGAAGTGAAAAGAGAAGTGTGCGACGGCAGCGTTAAGGGGATCTGCGAATCGGCATGCGCGAAAAGAGTTCCCTGTTCGGCGAAAGCGTCGATATTCGGTGTCTGAACGGCCCGGTATCCATACGCACTCAAGTGATCGGCGCGCAATGTGTCGATCGAAATCAGAATCACCGGCGCCGGCGTCGCGCCACAAATATTTCCGAGCGCGGCCAACGCTACAAGTCGAGCAGCAATCCTCTGGAACCCGGTGAGCCAGCGCATCCGTCTAGAATAGATTGTAGCTTTCGGTTGATCTGACGACATCGTGCCTGCTATCAAACTCGATCGCATTTTCATTGAGATTCGCCTTCACTTTAAGGAAGCGCAGAACGAAAGCCAACACCCTCACAGCACGCGGCTACAGGAATCTGATTGACGGTGAAGCAAGGCTATGTTACTCTAGGGTTGTTCAACATATGCCTACGCCGAGCAAGCAACCCGAGCAGCGCGACCTGTTTCGCGGAGCGCTCGAAATGATGATCCTGCGGTCGCTACGCCGCCAACCCATGCACGGCTACGCGCTGGTCCAACACATCAAACAGCGCTCCAATGACCTGCTGCAGGTGGAGGAAGGCTCGCTCTACCCGGCCTTGCAGCGAATGCTGCGCGACAACCTGGTCAAAGCAGAATGGGAGATTTCGGCCAGTAATCGCAAGGTACGCACCTATCGGATTACCCCGGCCGGCGTCAAGCACTTGGAACATGAGGTATCCAGCTTCGAGCAGATGCTGAAAGGGATCAACCTGGTTCTTTCACCTGCCGATTCTTAGGAGTCGATTCATGCAATGGCTCAAACAGCTCTTCACGCGCCGCCAGATTTATAGCGATCTGTCGGATGAGATTCAACAGCACTTAGCGGAAAAAATCGCCGCGCTCGTCGCAGATGGGATGAGCCCGAAAGAAGCGGCCTACACCGCCAGGCGGGAGTTTGGCAATGTGACCGGCATCGAGGAGTCTGGCCGCGAAGCCTGGACGTGGCCAAGAGCCGAAAGCATCCTTTCCGACGTGAAATTCGCCATCCGAAAACTAAAGAAATCGCCCGGATTCGCGACAACCGCCGTCCTGACGCTCGCGCTCGGGATCGGGGCGAATGTCGTGGTTTCGAGCGTGTTGAACGGCTTGATTCTCCGGCCGCTGGATGTGCCCGAGCCGGCGAGTCTATTCCAGGTAGTGCATGGCAAAGACTTTTTCAACACGCAGTCTTACCGCGACTATCTCGACTATCGCGATCGCGATCCCTCATTCAGCGGCATGCTGGCGTACGGCTTCATGCGTGCCGGATTGCGCGCCGGCAAAACAGCGGTCCAAGGCTGGGGGCATGCCGTGTCCGGCAACTATTTCGACGTACTCGGCGTCCAGCCCGCGTTCGGCCATTTCTTTCACGCTGCCGATGAGCACGGACCAGCCTCCGCACCCTACATCGTGCTGAGCTACGATTTCTGGCGGCTGCATTTCGATTCCAACCCCCATGTGCTGGGCGAAACAATCGAACTCAATCAACATCCGTTCACGGTGATCGGTGTCGCCCGGAAGGATTTTCACGGGACGGAAGTCTTCTTTGTGGCCGATTACTGGATCCCGCTAGTCAACGAGTCGCAAGTCACCGGGTTCGAAGATTTACCGTACCGGGATCACTACGCGTTCACTGTTCTCGGCAGATTGAAGCCTGGCGTCACGCCGCAGCAGGCCACCCATAGCTTGAACGCCCTAGCCGCTCAGATGGCAAAGGAGGATCCCAAGGATGACGGGTTAACGGCGCTCGTGCGAAAGCCCGGACCGGCAGGAGACGAACAAGATCCCACTAAAAAAGCACTTCTGGGCATCCTGTTGCTAGCGATTCTTGTTTTGCTCGCCAGTTGCGCAAATCTTGCCAGCATCTTCGCGGCTCGCGCTACCGATCGCGGCGGCGAGTTAGCCATCCGTTTGGCCATTGGCGCCAGCCGCTGGATGATCTTGCGTCAACTGCTCACGGAAGCGGTCATCGTTTCCATTGTGGGCGCCGCGGTTGGGCCCTCTCCATCGCCAGTGGCATTTTGTTCGGCTTGCTTCCGGCCCGGCAAGTATGGAGAACCGATGTCGTGCAGGCCATCAAAACCGGCTGCCTCGAAACCGAATCCTTCCAACGCTTTGCGCTGCGCGATGTCTTGCTGGCTGTCCAGATTGTGGTCTGTACGCTCCTGGTCACAGCCTCGCTGGTTAGCGTGCGCGGGTTGATACTCGCGCTGCATGTGCCGCTCGCGTTTCAACCTGAACAGGTCACGCTGGCGCAGGCCGACCTGCGCACCGTTGGTTACTCTGGCGAGCAAGCCCTCCCCGTCCAGAAACGATTGCTGGACGCGGCAGCATCCATCCCCGGCGTATCCGCGGCCGCAGTCTCCGATGGCGTGCCATTTCTTGGCGGAGCCGGATGGTTTGTCTATCGCTGGGGGACCACGGAGTTCCTTCCTTCTCACAGGGCCTTTGGCGCCTACTCCTTCTTAGTTACGCCCAACTATCTCAACGCCGCCGGGACGAGATTGCTCGCCGGCCGCGATTTCACCTGGCACGACGATGGCGGCTCGCCCCGGGTAGCAATCGTCAATCAGACTTTCGCCCACAAATTGTACGGCGACAAGCCGCCGGTCGGACAACGTTTCGCGTTGTGGGCTACGGCCAAGTATGAAGTTATTGGAGTAGTAGAAGACGGCAAATACGGTTCCGTTAATGAGGACCCGCAGCCGGCCATGTTCATCCCCCTTGCGCAGGGCGTCGGTGAAGTGATGTCCACTAGCGCAACCATACTCATCCGTTCCAGGTTGCCTCAAGATCAGATCGCGGCCGCGTTGCGCCAGAAGCTGGCTGCAATCGAACCAGGCGCTCCTTTCACACTCCGGTCCTGGGCAGACGCCATCGATCTTTCCATGATCACGACACGCGCCGCAGTCACGGCTCTCGGCGTCATGGGTCTGCTGGCCGCCATGCTGGCAGTCACCGGCGTATTTGGAATGGCCTCCTACTCCGTGTCCAAGCGCATGAAGGAGCAAGGCATACGCATGGCTCTTGGCGCGCAGCCCGTGGACATCTTGCGTTCCACCCTGCACCGGCCACTACTTCTTTTGATCGGCGGATCTTGCCTCGGGTTATTAGGTGGCGTGCTGACCAGCAGTCTATGGGCGCACTTAGTTTCCTTCGCCACGCCTCGCGATCCGCTGGTTCTAGCTGGAGTGCTGTTCGTCATGACGCTTCTGGGCTTCATGGCTACCTGGGTACCAGCGCGGCGCGCCCTCGGCATCGATCCGGCGCGGCTTTTACGCGAGTAGCCATTGTGACCGCCGTAAGAATAGACAAATGGCTCTGGGCCGCCCGCTTCTTCAAGACGCGCTCGCTCTCCGCCAAAGCCTGCGAGCTAGGCCGGATTGAATCCAACGGACAGCCAGTCAAGCCCTCGCGCGAAATCCATGTGGGCGACCTGTTGCAAGTGAAAAACCCCAGCGGAACATTTCAGGTTGAAGTCCTCGGCCTGAGCGAGATGCGCGGCCCAGCGCCGGTCGCGCGAAACCTGTACCGTGAGACAGAGGCCAGCCAGGAAGCACGTCTTAAACTGGCGGAAGAGCGTAAGTCGATGCCGCATTTCGAAACCATGCGCGAAGGCAAACCCTCCAAGCGCGACCGCCGCCAGCTAGGCCGACTCCGCGGCGAATTGTAGCCACGCGCGTCAGCAAGGGGACCAGCCGCTACGCCAGCGCCAGATTCAAATTCTCAATCGCCTCGTCAACTTCCGCCGTATTCTTGAAACCCACCGTCACCGAATCAACGCCCGCATTGTTGAACGCGAACCGCATCGCCGCCTGCCGGTCTTCGCGCGATGTAAACGCGCCCTCCCCCACCAGTTTCATGCTGATCACGCCCATACCCTCCGAGCGAACCTGCTTCACATGCGTGACAACTTCGCTCACGTTTCCAGGGCCGCCCGTGTTGTACTCCTCAGCGTCCATGTGGGTACCCTTATGGTTCATCCGGATCATGGCAACTTCCAGCCACTTGTTCCCCGGAAACTGACGCAGCGCCGGTAGCCCATGCACGGACGCGCCATAACCCACCACAGCTTTCTTCGATTTCGCTTCCAGAATTCCATCCTGCCAGCGCACAGTGTCCGTCGGCCAGCTCGCCACGTGCTGGTAATGCATCAGCATGACGTCGAAATAATCGGTATTCGCCAGCTTGCGCAGCTCATCGATTTTTTCCTGCGGATCCACACCCTGCCGCGTCGTCACCTTCGACATCAACCGGTAGGAATCGCGCGGCACACCTTCCAGCGCCACCCCCAGCATCCGGTGCATGTCGCCGTAA
>Ga0187855_10003391_pt1 | contig 11722 bp, 13 predicted proteins | sample June2016WEW_8_10_2_FD_132969 | JGI IMG/M metagenome (GOLD analysis project Ga0187855, IMG submission 132969) | Peatland microbial communities from SPRUCE experiment site at the Marcell Experimental Forest, Minnesota, USA - June2016WEW_8_10 | ecosystem: Environmental > Terrestrial > Soil >...
GCCGGCCGATGTGCACCAGCTCGTCGAGTTCGTAGGCGGCAAAATCGAGGTGATGAGCGATCCGTGAGCTCATCCCGGGATTTGACCCGAAGAACTCATCCATCCGGTCCTTGTAGCCGGCCAGGATGACGACGAGCTTGTCGCGCTCGTTCTCCATCACCTGGAGCAGGATGTCGACCACTTCCTGGCCGTAGTCCTTCGAATCCGCCCCCCGGTAGAGGTAGTACGCCTCGTCGATGAACAGCACCCCGCCCACGCGCGGTCCAGGACCCGCTTGGTCTTCGATATGTCCCGGGCGGCCCGGTGAAGCACATGTGCAGGTTGGGCCGGGGCGCGGAAACGTCGTCGACGTCGGCCGCCCTCCGCTCAGCCGCGAAGGTGACGGTAGCGTCCGCCGACAACAGTTCGATCTCGCCGCGGTCCTTCCTGCGCCGGGCCGGCCGGCCGGGTGGCACGCGAGGTGGCACGGTGCGCACGGGCACCGGGGCTTCGTTCGCCATCACCGGGGTGGCCTTACTGAGAGACCGGATTGCGTGGACCACCATCACCATCAGGATGAAGAAGACCACCGAGGCCACGACGCTGACGGCCAGCGTCGTGGCGGCGTGTGCGCTCATCTGCCACCACCCGGCACGGCGCCCTCCCGCAGTGCTTTCACCGACGGTACCTGAGCGCTGGGCTGCGGCCCAAAGCTACCGGGCGGATGAGGCCTTGACCTCAACGGCGCTTGAGCTACTAGCCTGCCGTATGGGAAAAGTTGTGCAGGTGACCCGGTTCGGCCCCCCGGAGGTGCTCGCCACCATTGCCGTTCCTGACCTGGTGCCCGGACCTGGCGAGGTGATCATCGCCGTGTCTGCGGCCGACGTCCTCCTCCTCGACGCGGTCATCCGGTCCGGGCTGGCGGCCGCCTGGTTTCCCCTCATTACCCCGCCCTACGTGCCGGGCAATGGCGTGGCCGGGCGGGTCAGCGCGGTGGGCGAGGGGGTCGACCGGGGCTGGACCGGGCGGGCCGTGATCGCGCGCACCGGCGGGAGCGGCGGTTCGGGCGGCTACCTGGAGCAGGCCAGGGTCCAGGCGGGCCAGCTCGTCGCGGTGCCTGACGGAGTGGGCCTGCCGGAGGCGGCCGCGGTCCTGCACGACGGGGCCACCGCGCTCGGGCTCGCGGACAGCACCGGCATCCGGCCCGGCGAGCAGGTGCTGATCCTGGGGGCCGCCGGTGGCCTGGGCATCCTGATCGGCCAGCTCGCCCGCGCCGCCGGGGCCCGGGTCATCGCGGCCGCGCGCGGGAAACCCAAGCTGGACCTGCTGGCCGAGCTGGGCGCCGGCGCGGTCGTGGACTACAGCGAGCCGGACTGGCCCGGCCAGGTTGCCCGCCTGACCGGGGGCGCCGGGCCGGACGTGGTCTTCGACGGGGTCGGCGGCGAACTCGGCGCCGCGGCCTTCGAGATGATCGCCGACGGGGGCCGGTTCTCCGCGCACGGGGCCGCGAGCGGCGGCTTCGCCCCGATCGGCGCGGACCAGGCCGCCCGCCGCGGGGTAACGGTGCGCGGCATCGAGCAGGTCCAGTTCGGGCCGGGCGAGCACGAGCGGCTGGCCGGGCAGGCCCTGGCCGCGCTGGCGGCGGGGCGCATCCGCCCCGTCATCGGGCAGGTCTTCCCGCTGCCGCAGGCCGCGGACGCGCACCTGGCACTGGAGACCCGGTCGGCGGTCGGGAAGACCCTGCTCACCGTCGCGTAATCGAGCGTTATGACCGTGCGCGGTGACGGCGGTCCAGCGGGCGGCGGCCGGCGGCCAGGTTGGCCCAGATCCGCTGGGACACGCCCTGGATGGTGCTGATCCCGTAGTCGAGCCCGGCGGTGCCGGGGCCCGCGGGGTCGTCAGTGGTGAGCACGGCCAGGACGTAGTTGCGGCCCTTGCCCCGGACCCAGCCGATGCTGTTGACCTGCCAGGGGCATGAGTCGTCCTGCTTGGCGCAGGTGGGGAGGTACTTCCAGCCGTTCTTGAGGGCCACGGTCACGTCCGGGTCGGGCGTGGCGTAGTCGGGGGCGGCGCACTTGGTGCCCCACGGGCCGCAGGTGATGCCCCAGCGCTGGGTCGGCTCCACGCTCTCCATCAGGTGCAGGCCATACTCCCTCGCGTCGCGGGCCAGCGTGGCGTTGCGGTAGGCGAGGGTGCGGACGATCGCGACCTGGTCCTTGGCCGTGGTCGTGGTGTTGCCCCACCCGTAGTAGGTGGGCGTCTCACAGGCGACCACGGTGTGCCGGGTCGGGATCAGCGTGTTGAACAGGGTGAGAGTGGTGCAGCCCCCGGAGAAGTAGAACAGCGAGGTCGCGGCCACGTTGTCGCTCATCGTGATCATGTTCTGCAGCAGGTACCTGATGGAGTACGGCATGCTGTCCGGGATGATGCCGGGCCGGGACTGGTACCGCCACAGCCACAAGGACATGATGTCGGCCTTCACGATGCTGGCCGTGTACTGCGTGTTCCGGCCGCCCGAGAGCAGGTACGTCCGGCCGGTGAGCTTGTTGAACAACGCCACCTGCGCGACGCCGTGCCGGGTGCGCAGGTAGCGCGCGACCCCGTGCAGCGGCCTGGGCAGCCGGGAGGCGCTGGCCATGTCCTTCACCGGGAGCGCGCCGGCCAGCGGCAGCGTCCCTGCCGCGCGGCGGGCGGCTCCGGCCGGCCGCGCTGCGCCGTGGCGGGTTCCGGCGGTGAGAACCGCCGCGCTGACCTGTGGCCCATGACCCGGGCTCCCGCCGGCTAGCAGGCCGGCACCGGCTAGGGCCGCCACGCCGAGCGTCAGGAAGGAAAGCCGTACCACACGCGAGGATCTGACTGCCTGCACCATGTCCCCCTCTGGCATCACAGGCACCGCCGCTCTGCGCTGGAACGTATCAGCGACGGCATGAGGTAGTCGCGTAACTGCGTTCCGTCAGCGCGTCGCTGCAGCGGGCCCACACCCGCGCTCCCGGCAGGCCCGCGCCGCACCCGCGCTCTCGGCGGGATGCCGTCCGCCCAGCGCCCGCCGCGGCCGGCGTAGGGTCGGTTCCATGGCGCTGGCCGGACGGAAGGTCCTCCTCCTCGCGGCGGACCTGTTCGAGGACATGGAGCTGCTGTATCCGCTGTACCGTCTCCGGGAGGAGGAAGTCACGGTGACCGTGGCCGGCCTCGATGATCACCCCGTCATGGGCAAGAAGGGGCACGGCCCGGTGCCGGTGGACACTGTCGTGGACCAGCTCACCGCGCAGGAATTCGACGGGCTGGTCATCCCGGGCGGATACGCGCCGGACAAGCTGCGGCGCTCCGCGGCCGTCCTGGGCCTGGTGCGCGACTTCGACGAGGCGGGCAAGCCGGTCGCGTTCATCTGCCACGCCGGCTGGGTGCCGATCTCCGCAAAGATCCTCAAGGGCCGCCGGGCGACCAGCGTGGCGGCGATCCGCGACGACATGATCAACGCGGGGACGGACTGGGTGGACGAGGCCACCGTGGTGGACGGCAACCTCATCTCGGCCCGCACCCCGGATGATCTCGGCCCGTGGATGAAGGCGCTGCTCCAGGCGCTGGACAGCGCCGGATAGCGCCTCTTACCGGCCGCGGACCCAGCGGGGCTTGCGCTTCTCCAGGAAGGCCCGGGTCCATTCGCGCGCGTCCGGCAGCTGGCTGGTCGAGGCCATGACCTCGACGGCGTATGCGTACGCCTTCGGCTGGTCCAGGTCGATCTGGGCGTACAGCGCCTGCTTGCCGATGCCCTTGCTCTCAGCCGAGCCCCGGGTGACGCGCTCCAGCAAGTCCTGGACCGCAGAGTCGAGCTGCCCCGCGGGCACGACCTGGTTGACCAGGCCCCAGTCGAGGGCGGTCCGCGCGTCGATCACGTCGCCGGACATGGCCAGCTCCAGGGCCCGCTTCCGGCCGACGTTCCGGGCCACGGCCACCATCGGGGTGTGGCAGAACCAGCCGCCCTTGCCGCCGGGCGTGGCGAAGCCGGCGTCCTCACTGGCCACGGCGAGGTCGGCGCTGGCGACCAGCTGGCAGCCGGCCGCGGTGGCCAGCCCGTGGACCCGGGCCACGACCGGCTGCGGCACCTGCTGCATCACCGTCATGAGCTCGGTGCAGGTGCCGAGCAGCTTGCGGATCGCCGGGAGGTCGGTCCCGGCCACCTCGGCGAGATCGTGCCCGGAGCTGAACACCGCGCCGTTACCGGCCAGGACCACGCCCGCGGCATCGCCGTCCCCGATGTCGCGGAACGCGGCGATCAGCTCGCGCATGTGCGCCAGGGACAGGGCGTTGCGCCGCTGCGGCCGGTTCATCGTGATGGTGGCGAAGTCCCCGGACCTCTCCACCAGGATGTGCTCGTACCCCATACCTATCGCCTCCTGACCGCAGCCTACGTCGGCCTTGGGCAGGAGCCCAGGCGTGAATCACACGGCGGCCCTACGCCGGTGCGATCCATTCGACCGAGGGGAAATAGGCACGGCAATGTCAGCCGCGGGTGATCGGGCCGGCAGGGGAGGCGGGTCCGGCTGGGCCTGCCTGGCTACGCGGGAACAATTCTGGCCGGGAGTTCACTGGACCTAGGCAAGGAAGCAGCAGGGGCGGCCCGAGGACAAGGAACATGCAGCCATGAAGCGCAGGATTCTCGGTGGTACGGGCATGTCGGTCAGCGAGTTCGCGCTCGGGGCGATGATGTTCGGGGCCATGGGCAACACCGACCATGACGAATCGGTCCGCATGATCCACGCGGCGCTGGACGCCGGGATCAACTTCGTGGACACCGCGGACGTGTACTCTCGCGGCGAGTCGGAGGAGATCGTCGGACGGGCTCTCAAGGGCCGCCGCGACGGGGTCGTGCTCGCGACGAAGTTCGCGATGCCCATGGGCGCGGACGACAACCAGCGCGGGGGCTCACCCCGGTGGATCAAGCGCGCGGCCGAGGACAGCCTCCGGCGGCTCGGCACCGACTACATCGATCTGTACCAGATGCACCGCCGGACTACGCCACGGACATCGGTGAAACCCTGGCGGCCCTCTCCGACCTCGTCCGCGAGGGCAAGGTACGGGCGATCGGCAGCTCGACGTTTCCGGCTGAGCTGATCGTGGAGTCGCACTGGGCCGCGGCCCGGGCTGGACTGCACCGCTTCCGCACCGAGCAGCCGCGGTACTCGATCGTCAACCGGACCATCGAAGGCAGCGTGCTGCCCGTCGCGCAGCGCTATGGCATGGGGGTCCTCACCTACGGGCCGCTAGCCAGCGGCTGGCTGTCCGGGCGCATGGACCCGGCGCAGAGCCACCGCGCGACGCTCGCACCGCAGGCTTTCGACCTGGCCGTCCCGGCCAACCAGGCCCGGCAGGAGGCCGTCCGCCAGCTCACCAAGCTCGCCGCCGACGCGGGACTTCCCCTCACCCATCTGGCCATCGCGTTCGTCCGGTCCCACCCGGCGGTGACCTCCGTGCTGATCGGCCCCCGCCGGCCGGAGCAGCTCGATGACCTGCTGGCGGGCGCGGAGGTGGAGCTGAGCGAGGACGTGCTGGACCGGATCGACGAGATCGTGCCACCCGGCACCGAGATCAACCCGGCCGACAACTACATGGCCGCGCATCCCGCCCTGCAAGACAAGCGCCTGCGGCGCCGCTGACCCGACCGGGGCCGCGCGCCCGGTCAGCCACGGACCCGGAAGTAGCCGACGGCGCCCAGGTAGGCGACCCCGCCGACCGCGCCGACCGCGCCGACGAGGGCGTAGGGCGCTCCGTCGTGGACGCGCGCCACCTCGATCACGAAGCCGGCCAGCACCGCGAGGATCATGACCACCGCGGTCACGGCCGTGGCCCGCAGGTCGATCCCGGCCAGTGGCTCGTCACGGTGGTCGAGCAGTCCGCGCACCGTCTCGCTGCGCCGCCCCACGAGCGCGATCGCCGCGCTGAACGCGACCATGACGCTCAGGGCGATCAGCCCGAAGCCCGGCTTCCCGCCGACCGTGAACGCGATGAGATGGATGAGGCCGCAAGCCACCCCGACGGCCGGCGTGACCCAGTAGGTGCGGCTGGTCTTAGTCGTGATCTGCATGGAATATCTCCTCGACGGTGGTCCCGAAGAACCGGGCCATGGCCATGGCCAGGGGGAGGGACGGGGTGTAGCGGCCGGTCTCGATGGAGTTGATCGTCTGCCGTGAGACGGCCAGCTCGCGGGCCAGTTCGGCCTGGGCGAGTCCCTTGGCGGTGCGGCGTTCCCGCACGTCGTTCCTCACTGCGCGGCCCCCGCCGCGGGCCGGGCACCCGGCCCTATGTAAAGCCTGCTTGTCACACCCCCAGAATTGCGTGCCCGGGCGGCAATGTCAAGCGCGCTTGTCACCGTCGGCTGGGGACGGGCCCGTTAACAGCGCATTGCGGACGTAACGGTTCCATGTCGGAAGCTCGCGCGGCCGGGCCAGGAGTGGTTAGCTGTTCAAATCGAGATCTGAGATCCTATTTCCGTGCCGATCGGGGAGTCGATGGCCGGTACGAGCGGTTCGCCCGCAGCCAAGGGTGTTCCCCTGCAGGAGGACGCGCGCACGGGCGCGCCCGCCCCTGGCGCGCCCCTCAACGGGCCGGGCGCGGGTGCACCAGCCACCGGCCCCGCAGGTGCCAGCCCGGCTGCCCCGCTGGCCAGCGGTACCGGCCTGCGGCTGTCCGGCGTGGCCCGGGTCTTCGGCCAGGTGGTCGCGGTGTCCGGGGTGGACCTGGAGGTCCCGCTGCACAGCCGCCTGTCCATCGTCGGGCCCAGCGGCTGCGGGAAATCTACCCTGCTGGGCCTGATCTCCGGGCTGGACGAGCCCAGCGAGGGCACGATCGACGTGCTGGGCGCCACCAGCTCGGCCGAGCGGCTGCGCCGCTGCGCCTGGATGCCCCAGCGCGACCTGCTGCTGCCCTGGCGCGACGTCCTCGGCAACGCCGCGCTGGCCCTGGAGAACCAGGGCGTCCGCCGGCGCGCCGCCCGCCAGCGGGTCGGCCACCTGGTCGAGCGGTTCGGGCTGGCCGGGTTCGAGGAGAAGCTGCCCTACCAGCTGTCTGGCGGCATGCGGCAGCGGGTCTCGTTCCTGCGCACCCTGGTGGCAGGCAAGGAAGTCCTCCTCCTCGACGAGCCGTTCGGCGCCCTGGACTCGATTACCCGTGCCGACCTGCAGGAATGGCTGCGTACCGCGCTCGACGCCGAGCCGAGGACGACGGTGCTGGTCACTCACGACGTGGAGGAGGCCCTGCTGATCGGCGAGCGCGTCGTGGTCATGTCGGCCCGGCCGGGCCGGATCCGCGCCCAGTTCGAGGTGCACCTGCCGGCCGCCGGCAGCCGCCGCGAGCTGATCCGGCACCCCGAGTTCGCCGAACTCCGGGACGAGATCCTCTCCCTGCTCGAGGCGGTGACATGAGCACGACAGTCACCCGTCCGGACGAATCGGAAGTGACCGCCCCGGAGAAGTCGGGGCGCACGTCCGCGGGCATCCGCCGGGCGCTGCCCGCAGCCGCCATCCTGGTCGCGATCGGCCTGATCTGGGAGGCCGTCAGCCACTGGTTCGGCGTCCCCAATTACGTGCTGCCCTCCCTGGACAGCATCTGGTCCACCGGGGTTTCCGAGTGGTCCGGCACGCTGGCCAGTGCGACCTGGGTGACGACCGAGGAAGTCGTGCTGGGCTTCCTGCTCTCGATCGTGGTCGCGCTGGTCGTCGCCTTTGCGCTGCACAGCTCGCGGGTGGTCCGCAACGCCGTCTACCCGCTGCTGATCGGCTCGCAGGCGGTCCCCGTCGTGGTGATCGCGCCGGTGCTGGCCATCATCTTCGGCTACACCATCACCCCGAAGCTGATCGTGGTCACGCTGATCTGCTTCTTCCCCATCGTGGTGAACACCATCGACGGCCTGGCCTCGGTGGACCCTGAGCTGCTGCGGGTGATGCGCACCCTGGACGGCAACCGGTGGGCCACGCTGCGCCGGGTGGAGGCACCGGCCGCGCTGCCCTCGATCTTCTCCGGACTACGGATCGCGGCCACGTATGCTCCGATCGGCGCGGTGTTCGGTGAGTACGCCGGCTCGCAGAATGGCCTGGGTTATGTGATGATCCAGGCCATCCCGCAGCTGGAGACCGCCCTGGTCTTCGCCGCGATCTTCATCCTCACTGCTGAGGCAATCCTGTTGTTCATCGCCGTCTCGGTAGCCGAGCGGATCATCTGCCCATGGGCACGAGAAGGGAAACGGTGACTTCCATGACCGCAGTGCGGAGCGGCCGCAGACGCGGTGCGCTGATCCTGGGGGCCGCGGCCGTGATGTCGGCCGCCGTCGCGTGTGGTTCGTCGTCTTCGTCGTCGTCTGGCTCCAGTTCCAGTTCCAGCGGCGCACCGGCCACGACCAGCACCACGGTGCTGCTGGACTGGTTCCCGAACCCGGATCACATCGCGCTGTACCTGGCCCAGAAGGACGGCGACTTCACCAAGCAGCACCTGAACGTGACCTTCCAGTCGCCGTCCAACAGCACGGACGCGCTGAAGCTGGTCAGCCTGGGCCAGGTGCCGCTGGCCATCTCCTACGAGCCCGAGACGATCACTGCGGCTACGGACGGCCTGAACGTCGCGGCGGTCGCCGCGATGATTCCGACCTCGCTGAACTCGCTGATCATCTCGGGTAAGAGCGGGGTCAGCAGCCCGGCCGGGCTGTCCGGTAAGACGGTCGGCACCGACGGGGACCCGGTCTCGGCGGAGATGCTCAAGGCGGTGCTGAAGAAGTACAACATGTCGCTGAACCAGATCAAGCTGGTCACGGTCAACGAGGGCCTGGTCCCGGCCATGGTGTCCAACAAGGTGGCCGCGATCATCAGCGGCTACCGGAACGTCGAGGCCATCCAGCTCGCCTCGCTGGGGCTGAATCCCAAGGTCTACCCGGTGGACACCCAGGGCGTGCCCAACTACGACGAGCTGGTCATCATCGCCAACAAGTCCAAGCTGGCCAGCGACCCCGCTTACCGGACGATGGTCAAGGAGTTCCTGGCCGGGCTGGGCCAGGGGGCCGCCGCCGCGCAGGCCAATCCGGCCGCCGCGCTGGCCGCGCTGACCCCGGTGGCCAAGGGCTACAGTCCGGCCCTGCTGAAGAAGATGGTCTACGCGACCGCACCGCTGCTGCACAACCCGGACGGGTTCGGGGCGATGAGCGTCAGCGAGTGGCAGAGCTTCGCCAACTGGATGAAGAGCGAAGGGCTGATCACCAAGCCGGTCCAGGCGTCCTCGGTGGTGAACACGGCACAGCTGCCGAAGAGCTGACGGACGAGGTTTCTGACCAGAGAAACAGAGCTGCCTGAGATAGAATCTGAGATCTCAGATTGCTCGTAGTGCGGACTGGCCGCCCGGTGGCAACCCCACCGGGCGGCGCCGTCCCGCCATGGAGGCGGTTATGACCAGCGCGCCCGTCGACGGCGTCGAACATCGCCAGCTGAAGGACTCGGTCTACCTGAAGCTGCGGCAGGAGATCGTGTCCGCCAAGCTGCCGCCCGGGTACCTGCTCCGCGAGGCCGAGCTGGCCGCCCGGTTCGGGGTCAGCAAGACCCCGCTCCGCGAGGCGTTCGTCCGGCTGGAGAAGGACGGCTTCGTCCAGATCGCGCCGTACCGCAGCGCAGTCGTCGCCGGGTACAGCCGCCAGGACCTGCGCGAGATCTATGAGGTCCGGGAATTGCTGGAGGGGTTGTGCGCGCGGGAGGCCGCGCTGAACATCGCGACCGAGGACCTGGCCGCCCTGTCCCGCATCGTCCGGGACAGTGCGGGGGCCTTCGGGGCCGGTGACTCCGACCGGCTCGCGGCGCTGCTGGACGAGTTCGACGTGGTCCTCTACGCCCAGTCCAAGAACAGCAGGATCACCGCCATGCTGAACAACATCCGGGACCACGTGACCCGCATCGGCCGCCTGACCGTGGCCATCCCCGGGCGGATGGGCACGTCGGTCCAGGAGCACCAGGGCATTTACGACGCCATCGTGCAGCGTGACGGGCAGCGCGCCGAGACCCTGATGCGCCAGCACATCCTCTCGGTCATGGCTGACCAGCTGGCCAACCTCGACCCGGAATCGGCCGCGATCCGCCCGTGAACGGCCGCCCGGACGTCCTCATCATCGGGGCCGGTGCGGCCGGCCTGTTCTGCGCGCTCGGCCTGAAGGACTCTGCCTCCGTCACCCTGGTCGAGGCCGGCCCGGACCCGGGCACGCCGCCGCCGCGCTGGATGCTCTATGACTACCTGCTGCCCGACGAGTGCTACTACCACTACACCGACGCCGACACCGGGCTCGACCTGCCCCAGGGCCGCGGCACCGGGGGCGGGTCCACGGTCAACTCGGCCGCGGCCCTGCGCGGCCAGCCGTGGGACTTCGACGGCTGGGCGGTGCCCGGCTGGTCCTGGCGGGACTGCCTGGACGGCTTCCGGGCCATCGAGTCCGACCAGCAGTTCGGCGACGCGGGCTATCACGGCTCCGACGGTCCCATCCCGGTCACCCGGCTCACCCCCGGGCCGCTCGACGAGGCGCTCATCGCGCTGTGCGCCCAGCGCGGCTACCCGGCCGCCGCGGACCACAACGCGCCGGGAGCGCTCGGCATCGGGGTGTGGCCCACCAACCGACGGGACGAGGGACGGTGGGGCACCCACGCCGCCGTCCTCCCGATGGTTCGCCCGGCCGTGGACGTGCGGACCGGCACGCGGGCGGGAAAACTTCTCTTCAACGGAACCCGGTGCGTGGGCGCCGAGGTTCTCGGCCCGGAGGGTCATGAGCGCCTCTACGCCGGTCGTGTGGTGGTGTGCGCGGGCGCGTTCGGGTCTTCGTTGCTGCTCATGAACTCCGGCATTGGCCCGGAGGCGATGCTGCGGCGGGCGGGCATCGGGCTGCTGTCACCCCGGGACGGGGTGGGCGCGAACCTCCAGGACCACCCGTGGTGCCTGCTGGACGTGGACGTGACCGACGTGGCCGCGATCGAGGCCCGGCCGGTGAGCGGCGCGCTGCTGCGCTATGAGCTGCCCGGTGACCACGTCGAGGCCGAGATCTTCCCGTGGCAGACCCGGCCTTACGTCCCGTCCGTGCCGGCCACCCAGGTCTCCTTCACCGCGGCGCTGATGACGCCGTTCAGCCGCGGCCAGGTCACCCTGACCCCGGACGGCGGGACCGAGGTCCGCGTCCGCCACCTGGCGGACGCGCAGGACGCGGCCCGGATGGCGGAGATTGTCACCACCACCGCGGAGCTCGTCGACGAGCTGGCCGCCCGCGGCCTGGTCCGCGTGCCCGAGGATGCCTGGTGGCGGGCGGATGACCTGGTGGCGGCGGGCCGGCGGGTGGCGGGGACGTACAACCACCACTGCGGGACGTGCCGGATGGGCGACCCGTCCGACCCCGGCACCGTGGTCGGCCCCGGGCTGGACGTGCTCGGCGTCTCGGGACTGTCCGTGGCGGACTCGTCGATCCTGCCGGTCATCCCGCGGGCCAACACCAACCTGACGTCGATGATGATCGGCCACCGCGCCGCCCAGCTCCTGCTGGCCGCCTTGTCCGCCAGCGCCCCGGCGTGTTCATGATCAACCCTTCGTGATCAACCGATAGGTGTCGTTCCAGCAGCACCGATCAGTTGATCACGAGGGAGACCGATGGGGGGGCGGACGTGGGGTGAGGCGGTGGGCGGCTACCCACGCGTGGCGACGCCGGGCTCCGCCCGGAAGGCCGCCCGGAAGGCCGCCCGGA
>Ga0187855_10003393_pt1 | contig 11718 bp, 6 predicted proteins | sample June2016WEW_8_10_2_FD_132969 | JGI IMG/M metagenome (GOLD analysis project Ga0187855, IMG submission 132969) | Peatland microbial communities from SPRUCE experiment site at the Marcell Experimental Forest, Minnesota, USA - June2016WEW_8_10 | ecosystem: Environmental > Terrestrial > Soil >...
CGCACCCACTGCCGGCCGGCGTAGACTAGCGCGGTGGCGGCCACCAGCGCCCACAGGAACGGCTCCAGGCGCGGGAACGAGACGCGCAGTCCCAGTTCCTCGGGGTGGTGAATGAAGAAGCGGTGGAACGGGGGGAAGACCAGCATCACGCCCAGAAACCAGCGGTCGAGAGAGTTGTCCAGCTTGGCGAGGTCGCGGTTCTTAACCTTGTATAGGACCATAAAGCCGTAGTGCTGCCGGATCACGTGGTAGTAAGCCCACACGGCCACGATCATGGCGAGTATGGCCTTGCCGCCCAGCAATACCATTACGGGTCCCAAGGCGAAGAAGAACGCCGCGCTGCCGAACAGCAGAGTGCGGTGGCTATGGCGCGCCTCGCGATCGAAGAACGTGCGCGAGGCCGTGCCGAAGATGTGGGTGCCATCGAAGCCCACCGACCAGAACCACCACAGCAGCGAAATCGGGACGTGCAGCGCCACGTTCGCCGCCAGGTATGCGTATCCGGCCAGGGAACTGCCGATGAGGAACGCCAAGTCTATGCCGGGCGCGATGATCCAGCGGTGCGCCAGGCGTGGAGCGGGCGGCGCGAGCATCGGAGCGGCTTGGGTGGCGGCGGCCAATTCATATAGTGTACAACTACGGGGGAGCGTGGCCGGTGGCCGGTGGTGCGGTAGAATGGAACCCTCATGACCTGCTGCTCCGAGTTCGACAAGCTCATGGACCTCGAACTGGCGCGCCATGCGCAGCCCTACCAGCTCACCAATGGCAGGATCATCACGGAGATCGACACGGAATATTACTTCGTTTTTGGCGAGGAGCGCCACAGTTTCGTGGGGATTAACTACTGCCCGTTTTGCGGCCGCGTGCTTTCGCGCGGGCTTTGGAACCTGGAGAAGAAGAAGCAGGGGTAGCGGATCGGTCCTTCGATTCGAGCAACGCCGCCAACTCCGCGGCGTCTTCCAGGATTACCAGCGCGAGCGGTTCGGACTCATCGGGAATCGGCGCCACGGTGATGAGGAAGTCCACGTCAGCCGTCTTCCCATTTCTGATCAGGCGCAGTCGCCCGGTGTTGCGGAGACCGTTGGCTTGGCCGAAAACCTCCCGCAGGAAGTTTTTGCCGATGCATTCCGGGCACGCTTCGGTGGCGGCGTCCCCCTCGGTGTCGATGGAATGCACGCATTGCACCTGGTTGCCCCTGCGCAGACGCAGAACGGCGAAGGGGACCTGGTCCAACAATCTGGCTCCTGCAAGGTTGAAGTCTATGATGTTGAAATCCCGGTCCACGACGAAAGCCGGCAAGGGCAGTACGTCGAACACGTTAGCGATCAGGTCGGTATTGGGTGCGGGCAACGCCGCGGGGCTCGCGCTCATACCATTTTGGTGCGGCGCAGGGGCCAGATTTCTCAGGAAACAATGACCTAGCAGGATGCTGAATAAGGCCCTCACAGGCTGAAGCCTGTGCCACCATGGCTATTTCCGCGTTTCCGGCTGCAGGAAAGTCCCCTCCCGGAGTTCTCGAAACGCCTGCTGAAGCTGCTCCTGCGTATTCATCACAATCGGGCCGTACCACGCCACGGGCTCCTCCAGCGGCTGCCCCGAAACCAGGAGGAAGCGTATCCCGTCCTCTCCGGCCTGCACCGTGAGTTCGTCGCCGCGGTCGAACAGCACCAGGGAGCGGTTATCCGCTTCCGCGGGAGGCGCCGTGTCCGCCCATCCGACTGCCTCGGTCGGTACGGCCAGGGGGCCGGAGGCGTTGCAGAACTTCCCGCTTCCCGCGAAAACGTATGCGAAGGCGTGGCGCGTCGTCTCTACCGGAAGCGTCTTCCGGCGGCCGGGAGCCACCGACACATCCAGATACATCGGGTCGGCGGCGATGCCGTCCACGGGACCGGCCTTCCCCCAAAACTTGCCGCAGACCACGCGCACGTGGGTACCGTCGTCGTCGGTGATCTCCGGAACGTCGCCAGTTTTCACTTCCTGGTAACGCGGCGTCGTCATTTTAAGCGCGGATGGAAGGTTGGCCCACAGTTGGAACCCATGCATGCGGCCGGCGGGGTCGCCCTTGGGCATCTCCTGATGGATGATGCCGCTGCCCGCCGTCATCCACTGCACGTCGCCCGCGCCGATGGCGCCATGGTTCCCCATGCTATCGCCATGCTCGACGGTCCCGGCGAGGACGTACGTGATGGTCTCGATGCCGCGGTGGGGATGCCACGGGAAGCCCGCCAGGTAATCCTCCGGAACGTCATTGCGGAAGTCGTCGAGGAGCAGGAAGGGGTCGAAGTCGGAAGTGTTGCCGAAGCCGAACGCGCGGCGCAGGTGCACTCCCGCGCCTTCCAGGGTGGGCTTGGACTTGATGAGCCGTTTAACTGGTCGAAGGGACATATTCGAGTCTACCTTGTGGAACGCCGCGCTGTACAGCAGATTAGCTGTGGGGCAGGCCAGCGTTTTTCGTGGCCTGCCGAGTTCGAGCACGGTGCCACGCCGGGCGCTAGCTTGGCATCAGCCGCAGCTTGCGCAGAACCAGGAAGCCTTCGATGCGGGTAGTGCCCAGGGCGCGCCGATAGGCGAGCGTCAGGCGCACGAGTCCCTCGCCGGCCGGGGCGGCGAAAGCAAGCCCGTCTTCTTTATCGCCCTCCGACGCCAGGCTCCTCCCCTGCGCAATGATGCTGGCCCCATGGAGATCCGTAATCCGCCAGGCAAGTCCCGTCTCCGGCTGGATCCCGCTGGTACGGTACCAAAACCGCAACTGATAGGAGGAGTTCTTCGTGACCGGCAGGATTTGGGTGAGAACGTCGCAGTTCTCCGGCTGCCGGCCGGAGAACGAAATGCGCAGGCCCGCGGGCTGCTCCTCGAGCAGCGTAGTGACCCCGGCGGCATCGGGCAAGCGCCACGCAAAGCCTTGCGAGGTGGGCGACACGGTGAAATCGCCGTCGGTCAGAGACCGACCCGAGGCAGGCGCCAGCGCCGCATAAGGGATTCTGCGCAGTTCCGCGAGTTGGTTCCAGATCTGGATCGCCGGCTGGGCGCGGTCGTCCGCGATCAACCGGTCGCAAACCGCCAACAGCACCGGCGCGTCGGCTTCCCGGTTCCATGCGAGCAACCGCGTAGCGGCCTGCGTCATCGCCTCGGTCTGGTTCTGGCCGGTCAGGTAGGCCAGATAGTTGGCTTCCTGATCGGCTTTCCGGATGTCCAACTCTCTCGCGATGAGAGCGCCGTCATTGGTGACCTTCCAGCACAACACGAACAACGGCGTCAGATCGCCGTAAGCCATCTGGGCCGCTTCCCGCGCCCAAAGCCAGAACTTGTCTGGGTTGCCGCGCCGGAAATAGTAGTTCGCCAGAGACCATTTGGGAAAGTATTGCTGGTCGACACTGGCAGCGCGCAGCAGGCTGTGCTCGGCGTCGGCCAAGTCCGCGTCCGCTTCGTCGCGCAACCCGAGTTCCACCCAGCCTACGGAGTCCCACGGGTTCAACGCCACCGCGCGCTGGAGGGCCTGTGTGGATCGAGCCGGATCGCTGTCCTGAGTGAGGGCCGCCAGCCGGACATAGTAGGCGGCGTTGCCGGGTTCCAGGCGGAGCGCTTCTTGGGTTCCAGGCACCGTTAGCTGCCGAAACCAGTAATCCGCCAGGGCCATGCGGAGGCTCCAGAAGCTCGCGACCGTGAACACCACAGACATAGCGACGACCGCCGCAAACCAAGCCAGCCGGATTGGCGTCGATTGCCGCAAAGCGTCTCCTCTCCTTTGTACAACATCTCTTGCGCGGAGCGCTGGCCCCTACAGCAGATTCGCCGTGGGGCAGGCCATCGTTTTTCGTGGCCTGCCGAGTTCGAGCACAGTGCGCAGACGACAAACAACGACCTTCTGCGCCATACTACACTAGCCCGTCAATTGATCGTCGTTGGGTTGGATGCGCTGGCCGGCGCGGACTTGCCTCCGGACGCCGTCACGGTGTTAGTGACTTGTGACGGGGCGTTCGCGGCTACGTCCACCGTGACGGTGATGACGGGATAGCTCTTGCCGGTCGCGAGCGAGTCGCTGCGGTTGCAGGCGTTGGCCGTGCAAACCCATCCGGTGCCCGCCATGGAAACCAAGGTCAGACCGGACGGAATGGTATCGGTCACCGTGACCTTGCCGGATGTGGGCCCGGTGCTGGTGGCCGCATTGGTAACGGTCACGGTATAAGTGGCGTTGCTCTGCCCCTTGGTGAAGTTGCCCGTGTGCGACTTAGCGATCTTCAGCACAGGAGTGCCGTAGGTGTTCTTTACCAAGACCTGAGTGAATGCATAAGCCCCGCAGGACGGAGTGGTACTGCTGAAATTGCTGACTTGCAGCAATTGGGCGCCCGCGGCGGAGAGGTCGCCCGCATTCAGTTGAATGGTCGCCTGGGTGGGCGTGACGTTGGTGGTGGTGCGGTAAGCGTTATTCCAGTAAGCGTAAAAACTGCCGTTGACGAACCCGGCGCCGGTGACGGTCAACGGCGAGGCGCTGGACGTCTTTACCGGGGTCGCGGGGCTCACGGTGGCCGCATTGATGACGGTTGGCACGATGTTGAAGTTGGCGACGGGCAGGAACTCATCGTGGACCGTGGTGGTGTACGGATTGGTGGTCCCGGTCAGGTCACCGGTCCAACCGGCGAACACCATGCCGTTGCCCGCGGCGGGTGTCGCTGTCATGGTGAGCAATGTCCCGTCGGGGAAGCTGCAATAGTTGTTCGGGCAGGATTGCGAATACGCCACCGTGCCGCAATCGTTTTCCGCATAGGTGTAACTGACATACACGGGAGTAAACGACGCGGCGATGTTTTTGACGCCGGAACTGGAAGCCGTGATGTTATGAGTCTGGGAGCCCGCATCGCTCCAGTTGTTCCAGGAGTAAGATACGTTGGTAGTGACAGGGGCCTCGGGCGAGATCACACCGATCGAGTGACTGGAGCCGGCGGACCACGCGGCGCCGGATTGGTCCTGCGAATAACCTTGCGGCAGGGGCACGTTAGTGTCGCTATCGACGGTGCCGTACATCGGCGGATTCCAGGTATTTGGCCCGGTGATGGTTTCGCCGATGGTGGTTACCGGGAAGGTGGTAAACGCGCCGTATGCACCCGATTCCGGCGACTGGATCAGGGACGCAGAAGGGTTGGCGCCTTGGGGATATGCGGGCACGAAAGGCGCTTCAAACCAGCCGTAGAAGTTATAGCCCGCGTTGGGAGTGGCGCTGACCGCGATCTGCTGGCGATCCACGAAGAAGCTGCCGCTGAAGACGGATTGCGGCGGCGGGGAGACGCTCACCGATCCCGATCCAGCGGGAGAGGCCGAGATCGCGAAAGGCCATAGCCGGACGTAATTGGCCTCGTAAACCGTGGTGGCGGGCTTGCCGGCGGGCGAAGTGAGTTCGCCCGTCCCTCCGGTGACGGTAATGGTGTGGGAGCGCGTGCCACCGTCGTTCCATTTGGCGAATTCATAAGTGGCGCCATCGTTAGGATTGGTCAGTTGCGGATCGGGCGGGAGGTTCAGCGTATGCCGGGTGTTGATGGTCCAAGTAAACGCCTGCGGCGCGGTATAAGTAGTGCTGTCGACGATGATCTCGAGGCCCGGCGGGTTGGTAACAATAGTTACAGTGGAGGGGGCAAATCCGTAGAGCCGCTTGATGGCGTCCACGTCGCCGGCCGAATAGCCGATCGTGTTACTCAGCGGAATGCCGGCTGGAATGGATTCGAGCACCGGCAGATTGTTCTTGGTGAAGGAAAACGCCGGGTAATGCATTACGGATGCGTAATCGTAAAGACCGAGGGTCTGATAGTTGTCGGTGAACAAATCGAAGTTGCCCAAGAGGTAGGGCTTGTCGGAGTTGGCGGAATTGAGCACGACATACGAATTGCGGTCGGGGCGCTGGTGTTCGTGCAGCAGGCCGATGGCATGGCCGATCTCGTGACAGATGCCGGTGAAGGAGCAGTTGATCGAGCCCCCGATGAACTGCTGTCCGCCGGCCATGCCCTCGGTGGCTTCGCAGTAGCCGCTCGTATCGGTGGGGTCGAAGTTAAAGGTGACGTAGTTGGTCTGCGTGGTTTGGGGGACCAACTGGATGACGCCGGTCAGAGTGCTGTTGACGTAACTGATGGCGGAAGCCAGGATGGGGGTGCCGGTCTCGATGGTGTAGGGGATCTGATAGACTCCCGAAACGGCGGGCCAGAGTTGCGAGACGTAGCCGATGGCCAAGCCACGGGGTCTGAAGCCCGGCTCAGAGGGCATCCTGGGTGGCGCGGACGCCGCGAGTTCCGCGGCTGTACCCAGGATGATGTCTCCTTCGACAATAGCCTGCCCGCCGATCACGGCGTAGTCGATCGGCAGACCATGCCACCAGCCGGAGCGAACCTCGCTTACCTCCGGCCCATGGGAGCCCTCACCGTGCATGGACAACTGGGCGGAGCCGGACCGGTTGCGGCTATCCACGGCAATCACCGTGAGGCGATTGGCGCCGGGGCGTACGGGCACGCTGGCCGAGAAGGCGATCGGGGTGGATTGGCCGGCAGGGGACGGGGTCCAATCCGCGGGTCCGGTGTGGCCGTGATGGTCGGTCCAGTAGATATTGACGATGGTGGCATCCGCTACGGCCACGCCCTGGAGCAAGACGGTGGGAGCGGAGGTGGCCGAGTGGGTGGATGGTTGCAGGAGTCGCACGACCGGTTGCCCAGAGAGGCATGCCGGGAGGGAGACAACCGCGATGGTGAAAACAGCGTGGAGTGAGTGCCGGGACATCTTGCTAGTGTAGCGCGCGGGGGCAGGGTGCGCTTGGCGCAGAATTGTCCGCGTACCAGTACTGCGGGCCGCTCGGTCAGCCACGCTGGGCGAGAGGCGCGCTTCCCAGCCGCAGACTGTCTCGAAGGCGGGCCGTTTGGACAGGACAATTTTGAGCCGCCGGGTCGCAGCACCTCAGCGTTATAGCCGGCCCTGGCCGCCTAAAACGGCGGCTGCGGCCAAGATTGGCCGCCCCACAGAATTGTCACTGTATTAAGCGAAACTCAATTAATCGTAAAAGTCAGGGCATTGGAAGTTCCGCCGCCTGGAGCGGGGTTCTTCACCGTGACCGTAGCCGTACCAGCCGTGGCAATATCGCTCGCCAGGATCTTGGCCGTGACCTTGCCGCTGTTCACGAAGGTTGTCGAGCGCGCCGCGCCGTTCCATTCCACCAAGCACCCGGAGACCAGACTAGAGCCGTTGACGGTGAGCGTAAAGGCCGCGCCGCCATGCGTGGCGCTGCTGGGTAAGAGCGAGGTCAGTGCAGGCACCGGATTCGGAGTGACCACGTTGACGCTGACCTTGGTCGTCGTGCTGTTGCCTGTGGGATCCACGGCAGCCGCCGTAATGGTCCGCGTTCCGGCCGCCCCGGAGAGCGCCGGGAAGGTCGCTGTGTACGTGTTCGTTCCGCTGGATTTGGCCGTCAGCAGTTCGCTCGGTTCGATGACGCCATCCCCATTCACATCGAAGGAAACCGTCACCGAGGCCACCTGGACATTGTCCGTGGCATCCACCGTCACCCGCAACGGAAGCGTCAGCCCGACCTTGGCATTGGCAGCGGGCGATTGTACGGTAACCGTGGGTGGCGTGGTGTCGGTAGGGCCGTTGGTGTTCACGTAATCGACGAAGCTCAACTCCGGAGGGTTCTGGTCCTCTTCCGAATCGCCCCCCCAGCCCAGCGCCAAGCTGTTGCCCAAGTGCATCATGGAGTCGGGGAAGTTGTGCTGCAGGTTGGCCCAATCGTCGTACGTGGGGTCCGTGGAGCCCGAATAACTCTGCACCGAGGACAACACGTTGCACTGATTCTCCCAACTGTAGCTCATCAAGCTGAGGTAATCGCTGCCTTTATATTCGTTGTTGTCATTCCCCCCGTGTCGCAAGCCCAGCGTGTGCCCCAGTTCGTGCGCCAGCGTTCGCCATTGCAGGCAGGGTGTGCCGGTCAGGCCCGCCGGAGTCACGTCTTTGTCGAATGGAGGTACGTTAGCGGAGCCCATGGTGAGCATGAAGTCGTTTCCGGGCATCGAATTGAAGTTCGGGGAGGCATAAATGTACTCTTCGGCGACACCCATGTTCCCCTTGAAAATGCTGAACGTGCTCGTCGCATCCGGATTGGTAGTCCAGTTACTGTAGGTCTGCAAGGTGGTGGGATTGAGCACGTCCTGTATGGTTTGGTATTGGCCGGCGCCCGTGCCGCTGGTGATCTTTACAATCATCCCATCGCCCGTTTTCCCATCGCTGTCCACGGGGAGAGTCGGAAGCTGACTCTGGGAAGTCAGGGTATTGGGTCCCGCCAGCGAGACGTTCCAACTGTACGTGCCGGCGCTGTCTGGAAAGGCGCCAAAATAATCCGCGAAGACGGCATAATGGAATGCCAGTTCCCGTCCGTCTTTGTCCAGCGAGCCGAAGTAGTTATCCTTGACATCCTGGAAGGCGCGCGTGTTCACGTGGGGTATAGTCAAGGAATTAGGCACGCCGAAGTACATGATCTCGGGCAATCCCGTGTTACTGTTGCCCGTCAAGCCGACCTGGCTGCCGCCGTCCAGAGGACCGGTGCCCATGTTGAGAGAGAACGGGCCGCCATTCTTGTCAGTGCCTTTTCCGCCGTCGATGTGCACGGTGATTCCCTTCGGTATGGCCGCCGGAGCGGCGCCATCGATGCGCGTGCCGTACATGGTTCCCGTCAACGCAGGCGCATTGCCGTACATGTTTACAAATGACGACAGGAGCCCGTCGCCCGGCGCCGGGCTGATCACGCCGGGAGATGGTTGGAAGCTGAAGGGCAGGCCGGACTGATCCGTAATCCAATCGATCTCCAGGAAGATATCCCGCACGTTGGGGTTGGCGCCCATGGCCGGCAGGTCGAGATCCACCACGCCGTCCTGGTCCATATCGATGCCCGTAGTCTCCCAGTGGTCGAGCAGTCCGTCCTGGTCCGAGTCCAGATGGTTGGCCCGGGCGATGAACTGCCCACCGTTGGATGTGGAAGCCCAGAACGCCACGCGATGATCGCCGCGCCGCATGGTGCGGACGCTGTCGTTTTCGTCCTCGGCGGCGTTGGCGAGATCGTCGTAACCACCGATGGTCGATACCACATTCGCGCCGATCCGGTCGCCAATCTGGACCACGGGGATGGGAGTGCGAGGCTGGGAGACATAAGTGTTGGTTCCCGTCCCCAGGAAGGGCTCCACGTCTACGCGCACCGTCCACAGTCCCTGCTGGGCGGAGAAGAAAAGCGGTGTGCCGTTCTTCAGCACGGGGTTCTGGCGGCTGGCCTCGCTGGGAGTTCCGATGAAGGACACCACGAAGGAGTCGTTATAAATACCGGAAGCTCCCAATCCCAGGTTGGTTACGGCCACGCGCGTTCCCACGCCGTATCCGGTGGGGTTGAAGTAGATCACGTTCCCGGCTTCATCGAAACCGAGTTCGGCGGACGGCGTATTGTTTGGCAATAGAGTGTAGCCTGTCACTCTAGTCAGGACCCAACTGCCGCTGGGACTCTTCCAGGCCGCGAAAGTGCCTGGTCCCGCATTGGTCCCGACGGCTGCGGCGCCGGCGGCGTTCATGTTCCCCTGGAACGCGATGACCAGGCCGTCGCGCGAGATCCCGGGCGCCGAATCGATCGCGCTGAAGTAAGTGCCGTCGGCGATCGTGGTAAACGTAGCCAGACCGGCCGGATACAGCACGATCTGGAAATTGCCCGTGGGCGAAGAAGTGTCCGTCCACAGCAGCACCTCGTCGTTATCGTCGATCATCGGCTCGCCCACGCTCACGTTGACGCTGGTTTTGTAAGTCTTACCCGCGGCGGTGTTCACTACCAGATACTTGATCAGGGGATTGCTGGCATTCAGCGCGATGAAGGCCGCGTCGCCTTTCTTGTTGACGCTCGGATAGGGAAAAACAGCCCCGAATTGCTGGCTCGGGCCCCCGCGGCCGGCGTAGCGGTAAGAGTCCGGTGTCGCGGTATTCCAGACCCGGATCGAAGTGGTGGCCGGACTGGTGGTCGTGATGCTGTCCTTGGAAACCAAGGTGATGCCGCTGGTCGGGTAATCAGAACTCAGTTGCACGGCGGCGTCGTAGATCTCGCTGCTGCCCGTCTCGCCCCCGTTAATGGGCGTCGTCGCCGGGTAATTGTGACCGTCGCCGACCCACAGCGCCGGGCCCTGGAACGCCGCACTCTTCGCCATGAAACCCACTTGCCCGAAATCGTTGATTGCGGGGTTGGAGCCCAGAGACGTGAAGGTATTGCCATTGCAGCTTCCGGTCTGAGCAATAATGCAGTACTCATAGAACTTGCCTGGGATTGCAGTATTGTTGCACTGCGCAACGGCAGTGCCAGGAATCGTCGCCAACGCGAACAGAGCCGCGGAGAGACAGAGACGGCGAGAGCGTCGAGTGATCATACAGAGCCCTTGGGACGGTCCAGCCAGGATTTCCGTGTTGCCATCCCGACCGGCACCCATTATACGCCCAACCGCCAATTAGAAAGCCGTTTCTCTGTTTAGATTCGGTTCAGCTCGAATGGCTGCGGAGCCTCTGGTTCGTGTTACCACCCGCCGATGCTGCGGCTCCCACTCGCTGGGCAGTCAGGTCGTTTGCGTGAAGGGAGATACGTACGCGCAGACCTGTCAAGTCATCTAATGATGTAACCCAAACCGGTTGCGATGACGGGGCCCTCAGATTGAGATATAATCTGGGCAGTGCGAGACCGCCGCCCGCAGCATGCGGACGCCGGGCCACATGCGGAGGATGCATGGAGCCGGAACTTCTCGAGCAGGGCCAGAGCACGGTTCTGGTCGTTGCCGACGATGCCGGCATGCTTGGCATACTCCATCAGGTCCTAACGGGGCGAGGGTATCGCGTCTTGCTGGCAAAGGAAGCAGCCAGCGCGGACAGCCTCCTCGATCGGGACCTCGGAATCGACACCGTGATGATTCAGGCGGGCCTGGCCGACGAAGAGCGGATTGAACTCAAGGGCCTCAGGTGCGGTGTGGAGGTCCTCTTCTTGGGCGGAATCGTCGAATCCGGTATCGTCCGGCTCAAGGTGCCGGAGAGACGTGCGGAGTACGCGCCTCGGATTCTGATCGTGGCGGAAGAACCCGCTGTACGCGCTTTGTTCGACCGCCATCTGGCCGAAGACGGCTACCCTGTGACGGCGGTGGAAACCTGGGGGCAAGTCCTGGAAGCGGCGCGTAAGACCAGGTTCGACGTGATCGTAGTCGATCTGAGCCTGCCGGAAAGCGGCGGCATCGAAGCCATCCTCAACTGCCGCTCCGATTTTCCCTGGATGAAGATCCTGGGTGTTTCCGGGGAGCAGGCCGGAAGCTTGCCCGGTTTGGCTCTGGGCGCCGGCGCCGCGGCCATCTTGCGGAAGCCGGCCGCTTCATGGGAATTGCGGGAAGCCGTATATCGCCTCCTCGATCCGGCCGGGAGATGGCGTGAGGTGATGCTCAGCGCCGAGGGATTCCGCGCCGTCTCGGGCAAAGACGGCGCCGAGGAGACCTGGGGTTGGGAAAGCGGCCGTAGCGTCGGCAACCTGGCACAGTTTCTCGTGTAGGTTAGCGGGAATGGCGGTGAAGCTGTTGCGGCACGGCGACGCGGCTCGCGAGCAATCAGCGAAACCGCTGCCCGGAACGACTGACCGGCTTTTCGATGAACAGGCGGCCCTGAAAGCGAAAGTGACTGCGTGGGGCCTTACCCTTGAAG
>Ga0187855_10003395_pt1 | contig 11717 bp, 12 predicted proteins | sample June2016WEW_8_10_2_FD_132969 | JGI IMG/M metagenome (GOLD analysis project Ga0187855, IMG submission 132969) | Peatland microbial communities from SPRUCE experiment site at the Marcell Experimental Forest, Minnesota, USA - June2016WEW_8_10 | ecosystem: Environmental > Terrestrial > Soil >...
GTCCTCAGCTTGACCCAGCCCCAGATCTCACTACAACCCCTGAGCCCGTAATGGTACCTGATGTCAATAAGGCTGAAATAAGCCCTGGTCCTATATCACCCCCTGGGGTTGTTTCACCTCCTGCACCCGCGATGACCTCTGACGCCGCGCATATGTCAGTCGCTTCAACCCCTGAGGTCGTTTCAATCCCTGTGGCTGGCCCGCACCTCAGGATCCGCAGATGTGCCGCCACTCACGACGGCCACTCGCTCGGCGAAGAGGTCCTATATCAAGCTATTTGGAAGGCCGCACGTCAGGAATCCGCCGAAGCCCGCACCATCGTGATAGGCTGGCGCGGCATGTCACAACTCTGCCGTATGACCCCTAAGAACTGCAAAATCAACACGCAACGACTGATGCGCAAGTTGGCGCTGGAAGTTCTGTCGCCTTACAACACGCCTGAATCCATCGGAACGACCTACCGTATTTACTCCGACCAAGCGATCTTTGAACGGCGCCGCGCGGCAGGTCTCGAATGGGTAGTGCGGAGCAGGGGAGTGGAGTTCGTCAATCCAGCCACCGGAGCGAGCATTATGCCCATCTGTGCACATACGTATTAGAGTTTGCTCCCGCTGACATAATCCAAATAATATTGGGATTACTGCCCCAAAACGCCACTTATCTTCCGAAGTGAAGTTCGGGCAGGGCACGGCCCTGCTCCAAGCATGCGCGTTTGCATTGTAGGCGGCATCTTCGATAAGCCGGCGGATTACCGGGTGCAACACTCCATCTCGCCCGAGACGGTGCTGGCGGACGGCCTGCGCCAGCGCGGCTGGCAGGTGACCCCAGCCGGACATTCGGCGTCATTGCCACGGGGAGACTTCGACGTCGTTCATGTGCATCACTTCGGCCGGGCGGCGTTGCGCATGGCCGCGGCCACCGGCCGTCCTCCCTTCGTCCTCACCACCCACGATCCATTTGCCATGAACGGACTGCCGGTCGGCTGGCGGCGGCGCCTGACGGATGGCTTCGTGCTGCGCAAGGCCGACGCCGTCGTCGCGCTCTCCAACGCGGAACGCGATTTCCTCACCCGCCGCCGGGGCCTTCGCCCGGAGCGTATCGCGGTCATTCCCAACGGCATCAGTACGGCGATATTCGACCGCATCTCCGAGCCGGCCGAGCCCGCCACCGACCTGCTGTTCGTCGGCCAGCTCCAGGAGTTCAAAGGTCTGGACTATTTATTGCACGCCTTACCCGCCGTACGCGTCAGCCATCCGCGCGTCAAATTGCGGGTCGTCTACCAGACCGGCGAGTTGCTCGCCCGATACCAGAGGCACGCGGAGCGGCTCGGACTGAACGGGTGCCTGGAGTTCGAGGGGTCCAGGACAGCCGCCGGCCTGGCTCAGCTTTATTCAACCGCAGCCGTAGTCGTCTCGCCCAGTTTAGGTGAATGCCTCTCTACGGTGGTGTTGGAAGCCATGTGCTGCGGCGCGGCCGTGGTCGCCACAGACGTCGGCGGCATACGGGAGCAACTGGATGAGGATACCGGCGTAATCGTCCCGCCGCGCGACAGCGCCGCGCTGGCACAGGCCATTTCAACCTTGCTGGCCGACGCCGGCCGGCGCCGCCAACTGGGCCAGGCGGCCTGGCGAAAAGCGCATGCCCAATTCAATGTGCGCCAGATGATCGAGCGTCACTTGCGGCTTTACGAAGAAGTACTGGAGACCGATGGACGCGCTGCTTAGTTCCTCGGACGCCGAACTGCTTGACCTGGCTCAGACCATCTACGACATTCCGTCGCTGGCCGCCTGGCGGGCGGCCGAGTTGAAAGCTCTACGGCAATGTACCTTCACAGCGCCGGTGCTGGAGATCGGTTGCGGTAACGGACGCTTTGCCGCACTGCTATTGCCGCGGGAGGTGGGACAGGCTTCAGCCTGTCGTGTGGAATGGGGCATCGACCTCAACCCTCGCGAAATAGCCAAGTGTGCCGAGCGCAACGGCCTCTACGGCCATCTCGCGTCGATGGATGCGCGCGCCCTCAAGTTTGCCGATGGCGTCTTCGCCACGGTCTTCGCCAACTGCGTCATGGAGCATATTCCAGACCTGGATCGGGTGCTGGCGGAGTGCCGGCGCGTCCTTCGGCCGGGAGGCGCGTTGATTGCCACCGTTCCGCTGATCGAGATGAACCGGCACCTGCTGCTCGCCAGCGGCTGGTACACGCGCTTGCGCGCCGAACAGTTGCAGCATCGCAATCTGCTTGCAGCGGACGCATGGGTGGCGGCATTGTCGAAAGCCGGCTTCACTACCATCCGGACAACGCCCTATCTGTCGGCCCGCATGTGTGAACTTTGGGATCGTGTGGATGGCCCGTTGTGCATGGGCGCGGGTCCGCTGACGCTAGGCCGGGCCTACAGCTTCGGGCTGCGCCTCCTGCCCACAGCTTGGCGGCGAAAACTGAATGGTCAATGGCAACACTACTTCATAAGGGCGTTCCGGGAGAACTTGCTGGGTCCGGGGGGCGCTCAGCCCTGTGCGATGCTGATCCAGGCCGGCGCCTGACCGCCACGGCCCGCAACATAGGGCTCGTCTTTGGCGGACAGGCCGGCCTCGCGGCGAGCCGCTTTGCCGCGTTGCTGCTGGTGTCGCACCTGGTGACGCCCGCGCAGTTTGCCCAATGCGCCATCTACGCCAGCAGCAGCCTGGTGGTGGGCAACCTTTGCGAGTTGGGTATCAATATCTCCTGCCTGAAATTCGCCGCGGGCGCCACCGGTCCCGGCTGGCTGCGCACCGTTTCGCGATTTCTGCTGCTGCGCCTGGCGCTGACCGCCGGGGTGATCGCAGCCGTATTCCTTCTTGCGCCCCTCGGAAGCGCGAAGTTGCTGCGGCATCCGGAGTACGCTACGGCGCTGCGCCTGGCATGCGGCAGCGCGGCGGTGGCATCGGTATCGTCGTTCACTCTGGTGTTGTTGCAGTCGCGGCTGGAGTTCGCGCGCATGGCGCGACTCAGCACGGTCGCCGCCATCCTCCAGATTCTGCCGGTGCTGCTGGTACTCCGCGGTGGGACAGGCTTCAGCGGTGGGACAGGCTTCAGCCTGTCGTCTGGATGGTCTGGGGTGGCCACCCTTTTTGCGGGCGACGTGCTGAGCCGATTGTGGATCGTCGCCGCTAACGTAAGCCTGCTCGCCGCCGTGCTGGCGGCGGCCCGGCGGCCCGGCCCCCGGCCAGCCTGGAAGCCCATCGCCGTGTTTGCCAACTGGATCACGCTCTCCACTGTGATCGGCTCGCTTTACAACTACATCCCGTCAATCGCGCTTTCGCGCTGGGCGGCGGCCTCGGCGCTCGGAACATATAGCCTGGGCATGTCGCTAACCGGCGGATTTGCGCTCCTGATGAATACCACCAGCACAGTGCTCTTGCCGGAAGCGGTCGCCGCAACCACCCCCGAGCACCGCCGCGGCTACTTGCGCAGCTACTTGCCTGGAGCCGCGCTGCTGGGGGCGGCGCTGCTCGCTCCGACATGGCTCGGCGGGCGGCTCGCGGCGCACCTTTTTCCGGCCGCCATGCCGGACGCCGTGCGCGTCTTCCAACTGCTGGCCACGGCGCAGATTGCGCTGCTGGTAGCCAATCCGGTGCAATTCCTGCTTTACGGCGCGGGACGCCCCCAGTGGTGCACGGCATCCGACGCTCTGATCACGCTGCTGTTCGGCGCGATGGCCGTATGGCTGGCGCCGGCACACGGTGCGGTCGGTGTGGCCTGGGCGCTGCTGATCGCGCAAACGGGAGTCAAGGCAGCGCTGGCCACGGGGCTGTGGAGGTGGGACAGGCTTCAGCCTGTTGTGACATGAGAACCGTTCTCATTGCGGTGCTAGCCCTGGTTGCCGTGGCCGTGCACTTCGCTAACGCATCGCCGGCCGGGGCAAACGCTTATCTGTTCTTCGCCGTGCTGTTGCTTTCCTTTGGCATTTACAGCCGGGGAATGCGACGGCAGAACTACTGGTTGAGCCTGACCGGGCTCGCGGAGGCCTGGTTCCTCTTCGATTACTGCGTGTATGGAACCGCGTTATCCGTGCTTGAGCGGAGCAAGACACCCTTGCCGGCGTCGATGGACGAAGCCTATTCGCGCACCTACCTGGTGGGCGCTCTCGCGTTTGTGGCGTTCGCCTGCGGCGCCCACGCCGGCTTCGCCCGATCACGTCTCAGCCGGGGTGCGCGGTCGGCCGTGCGCTCCTTGATCGCTGCCCTCCGGGCTCGCCGGCACAGGTGGGACAGGCTTCAGCCTGTCGTATCGTTTCGCCGCAACCGGCTGCGGCGCGTGGTGTACATCTTGTTTACCGCCGCGGGAGTGTTGAGCATCGTGGTCCTGCTCGTCGATCCCGAGAGCCGGCAACAGCTTTTCTTCGATCATGTCGGACTTACTCCGCGCCAGGGCATGGGCCGCTACACCGCCTTGCTATTCATGCTCCCTACCACCGCCGTCGGGCTTTGGTATCTCTCTAAGCCAAAGCGGCGGTACTCCCGCGTGCTGACTATGGCGGGCCTGTTTTTGATTGCGACCATCCCCCTGGGTTGCGGTCGGCGATTGATGTGGGCTGGCACTTTGTTAATGGTTTTTCACCTGTCGAAAGTGCGCGGCATCTTCACGCTGCGGGCGCGACACCTGGCGGTGGCGCTGCCGCTGGTGCTGCTGGTGTCGGTTTGGATGGAGGCCACCAAGAACATCGGTTGGTACGCGGCGGCGGACGCCATCGACATCCGGGAACTCAGCGATGGCGACAAGGTCTTTGACATGGTGGACAACTCCGTCGGCCGCTTCGATACCACGGCGGCGTTGATCGTCAATCGCGAGACGCTGCCTTATTACTACGGCGAAACGTTTCTGATGGCGCCCTTGCAGGTGCTGCCGGTCTCGGCGGGATTCGAGCGTTCCCGCGGGGTGCGCGAGGAACTGGGCGAACTGATCTATGGCGCGTTTGACCAGGGACTCGTTTCGCAGGAAGCCTCGCTGGTCGGAGAATTGTACGCCAATTTCAGCTATGGCGGCGTGCTGGCGGGATTTCTGTTAGTGGGGTTCGGCGCGGCGTTTCTGGACGGGCGATGCCATCACAACCGCAATCCGATGGTCGCGCTGGGCTATGGACTGTGCTTGTTTCGCGCCGTGCATCAACTGGCTACCGCATCCACGTCGTGGTTCCCGCTCACCTTTCTGGCATTTGTGCCGTGGCTGTGTGCCATCGCCGTGACGCGGTGGGACAGGCTTCAGCCGGTCGTCAGGTGGGACAGGCTTCAGCCTGTCAGGTCGCGGCAATGATCGTCCACGTGGGGCCTTCCCACCTTCCGCTGCCGGCGCGGCTCGGCGGCGCCATCGAGCGGCGCATGATCGAACTGGCCGAGGCGCAGGCTCGCGGCGGCGAGCGAGTCATCGTGTATTCGGGCGGCCCGGAGACCGGTTGGCGGGAATATCGCGGCGCATCCATCCGTTACCTGAGCGGATCCCGCGCAGAGTTTGCGCTGCGCTTTGTGCAAGATGTTGCACGCCGCACGCCGCGCGTGATTCACATCCACAACCGCCCGGAAATTGCCTGGCTCACCAAGACCGCCCGTCTGGCGCCAACCGTGCTGAGCTGCGATTATCATTTCGAGCCGGGGAGACGCTTTCCATACTTGCGCAGGATCAGCAAAGCCGTGTGGCGCCCCTGCCTGCTGGCGTGCGACCGCATCGCACCGGTCTCGGACTATTGCCGTGAGATGTATCAAACGTATTGGAATTTGCCCGACAGCAAGTTGGCACTGATCCCCAATGGCGTGGATTGCGCGCGCTTCCAGCCCGACGCGGCCCTGCGCAAGGAGTGGCGCGCGCGCCTGGGCATCGATGCGCGCCCCGTGATCCTGTATGTGGGCCGGCTGTGCCGGCAGAAAGGCACCGACCTGCTGATCGCCGCCTATCGCATGTTGCAGCGGCCGGCCGCGCTGGTGGTGGCAGGCCCGTGCGAGTTGTTCGGCGTGACGCAACTCAGCGCGCTGGTTGCTCAAATCCAGGAAGCCGGCGGCATCTACCTACCGCCACTGGACGACGCCGATATGCCGGGAATCTACAACGCCTGCGACATCTTCGCCATGCCCACGCGGGAACTGGAAATGTTCGGCATGGCGGCAGTGGAGGCGCAGGCCTGCGGCAAGCCGGTAGTCGCCAGCGATCACGGAGGACTGCGGGAGACTGTTCCGGAAACCGCCGGAGTGCGTTTTCAGACTGGAGATGTGCCCGCGTTGGCCGCCCGCCTGGAAGCGCTCCTTGCTGCAACGGTGGGACAGGCTTCAGCCTGTCGTTCGCTGAGCGCGCTGGCAGTCGGCGCTCGCGAAAATGCGTCGCGCTACGACTGGCCTCGTATCGCCCAACGGTGCCAGGAGGTCTACGCCACGCTATGAGCACACCGCTGGTAAGCATCGCCATGCCGTTTTACAACGCGGAGCGCACTATGGGCGCCTCCATCCGGTCGATCCTGCTGCAAAGTCATGCGGATTGGGAGCTGCTGCTCTGCGACGACGGTTCCACGGATGCGAGCCGCGAGTTGGCTTGCTCCTTCCACGATCCGCGCATCGTGGTGTGGGGCGACCGGCGGCGCCTCGAACTGGGAGCCCGCTTGAACGAGTGCATAGAGCGTGCCCGCGGGCAGTACGTCGCGCGTATGGATGCCGACGATATTGCATACCCGCGGCGCCTGGAAAAGCAGTTACGCTTTCTCGGCAGTCGTCCGGATGTGGACCTGACCGGCGGTTGGGCCGTGCTGTTCGGTGATGCGGGCACGCCCGTCGGCAAATGCGACTATCCCGCCGCGCACGGCGAAATTGCCCGCAGGCCGCTCCACTTGTTCAAGCTGATGCATCCCACGTTCATGGGAAAAACGTCCTGGTTCCAGCGCTACCTTTACCGCGCCGATGCCATTCGCTGCGAAGACCGCGATCTGCTGTTTCGCGCTTACGCGGGCAGCCGGTTTGCCAACCTGCCGGAGATCGTGCTGGGTTACCGACAGGGTTCCATCGATTTGCGGAAGTGCTTACGCTCGCGCTGGATGTGGTGCCGTTGTGCGGGGCGCTATCTGAATAGCATCGGGCGTCTGCGGGTGGAAACCGTGGAGGCGTTGAAGGGAGGCTGGGACGTTTTAGCGGTGGCGGCGCGTGCGGATGCCGCTTGGCTGCGCTTGCGCTATACGACGCTCACCGAAGCGGAATTGCGGGAATGGCGGCAGGTATGGGACTCGGTGTCGTAAACGCCGCCACAAGAGAGGCTGAAGCCTGTCCCACCGTCTGGCCCGCGCCGGACTACCGCACCGTGGCGGATGCGCCATTCGAAGGCTGCGACTTCGCCCGCTTCCGGCACCAAAGCGGGCTTGCCGAACTGGAGAAGGACTACGCGCGCACACCGGCCGCGTTCCTCGACCTACGGCAACAGTGGGCCGAGATCGAGGATGCCAGCAGTTACGTGCGCCGCGTATATCCACTGGCGGGTGAACCACATGGCTTGGAAGTTCATCTTGCCCGTGAAATGGCCGCCTGCCTCAAGACGGTATGATATGAGCTTTGATTTGATCTACCTGGAACCCTTAACCGGAGGATACCACGAGGGCCACTGTAAGATCTTCATAGAACGCGTTCCGCAGGATCCTCGGGTTCGGTCCCTGCACTGCGTGGTGGGAAGAGGCTTTGTCCAGTACGCTGGTGCGGATCCAGTGCGGCTTTCCGGCTGCTCCGGCAAGGTGACGTTTGAGTACCTTTCGCCGGCATTCTTGGATATTGCTTCCTCGCGCAGCGAAAGTCCGGCCCGTCGGGGTATCGCCACATGGAAGGAAGCTCGACGTTTGGTGACTACGAGGCCAGGGTCGATATGCTTTAGCGACATGTTTGACCTGACCATATTCGGTGCGGTGTTCGACCGCACGCCGATGCCTGGCTTCATCACGGGCATTGTTCACCACCCCCCGTTCAATCTCCCGCTCAGGGAGAATCCCGTCGTCGAACTACGTCGTTGGGGTGTCAAAAACGGCATAAACTACCTCGCGAGCCACGTGGCAATGCCGGTCGTCTTCACGTTTGACCAGTATTACTTGAAGGGGCTGCCGCGCTTTGTTTCTCAATACTGGCATTATGTACCGGACCCAATACCCCTTCGCCGGAACGTCTTGGTTGCCGCCTTTGAAGCACCAAACGGGCCGCGAGAGCGCTGCTCCCGCACCAGATTTTTCATGTTTGGCTCTCTGGGCCGAAGGAAAGGGCTGGTGACGCTCTTGGAAGCGCTACATAGACTCAGTCCGTTGGATCGGCAGAGGATCGACATCACACTGGCCGGAGAGATCCGAGAGGCGTCGCCTGGAGAGCGGAGCGAGCTTCTCTCCTTCGTAGCTGCGGCGAAAGAGCTGAGAGGGCTATCATTTAGGCACGTCGACAGATTCCTATCCGAAGATGAGCTTGTTAGAGAACTGAGGACCTGTGATGTTGTGCTCGCCCCATACCCCGACCACGTGGGCGTGAGTGGCGTCCTGCTATGGGCTGCCGCAGCAGGCAAGCCAATTATCACTCAGAAAACAGGCTGGATCGGACACGTTGTCCAGAAGGAGCAGCTCGGGTTCGTGTGCCAATCCTGTTCGTGCGTCGAACTCGCCAATACGATCATGTATGCGTCCGATCGAGCGATTCGGGGGTATTTCGAAGCATCCCGACTCAAACTGTTCTCATCGGGCCACTCGCTTGACGAGTTTTATGAAGCCATAGTGGACAAGCTGGACGAGATAGCGTCCACATGAGCGAGGTTCGCCAATCCCCTGAGGGAAAACAAATGAAACATGTTCTGGTAAACGGCGCCGGCGGCTTCATCGGTAGCCCTATGGTCGACCGTCTGAAAGCCGAGGGCGGCTGGGTCCGAGCCGTGGATCCTAAGAGGAACGAATTCACTATTCCGCTGGCAGACGAGTTCATCATCGGCGATCTGCGCGCTCGGCGACTGGCGACCGATGCGGGCACGCCTATCGGCAAACGCGCCGATCCCGCCGCGCATGGCGAGATTGCCCGCTGGCCCGCAAGACAGGCCAGCAGGCCTGTCCCACCTGGTTCCGGCGCTACCGCTATCGCCCCGATGCCCTCCGCTCGGAGGACCCCGATCTGCTGTTTCGTGCGTGCGCGGGCAGCCGGCTTGCCAACCTGCCGGAGATCGGGCTGGGCTACCGGCAGGGTTCCATCGACTTGCGGGAGTGTTTGCGCTCGCGCTGGGGGTGGTGGGCCGACGTGGACGTCGGCCGCAGGACTGGAGTCCTGCCCCACACGCGTCTGGTGCACTGAAGCAGTATTGAGCGGCTGCCGCGACGTTTTAGCGGTGGCGGCGCGTGCGGACGCCGCCTGGTTGCGCTTGCGCTACGCCGCGCCCACCGAAGCGGAATTGCGGGAATGGCGGCAGGTATGGGACTCGGTGTCGTAGACGCCGCCACACGACAGGCTGAAGCCTGTCCCACCGTCTGGCCCGCGCCGGACTACGGCACGGTGGCGGCCAGCGTGCGCGAGCTTTTCCGCTTCCTTGGCCTCGACGCCGCCAATCCGCTAGGCCGGTGGATCCGGCCCGGCATGACCGTAGTGGTCAAACCCAACTGGGTGAAACACGAATTCGGCCCGACCGTTGGCCGCAACGTGCTATTCACGCATGCCTCACTCGTGCGCGTTCTCCTCGATGCTGCGTTGGAGGCGCTCGCCGGCAACGGGCGCGTCTTCGTGGCGGATGCGCCCCTGCAAGGCTGCGATTTCGCTCGCTTCCGGCGCCAGAGCGGGCTTGCCGAAATGGAAAAAGACTACGGGGTGGGACAGGCTTCAGCCTGTCGTTTGCCGGTCACATTCCTCGACTTGCGGCGGCAATGGGCCGAGATCGACGATGCCAGCAGTTACGTGCGCGGGGTATACCCGCTCGCGGGCGACCCTCAGGGCTATTCGATGGTAGACCTGGGGGCGCGCAGCCGGCTCGTGTGCTTCGGCGTAAATGCGCGCTTTGGGGTCACCGATTACAACGCGAAGCAGAGCCAGTCCCCGCACTGCTACCCGGTCGGCAATACCGTGCTCAGCGCCGACGTGATCCTGAATGTTCCCAAGCTCAAGACGCACATGAAGACCGGCATGACCGCCGCGCTCAAGAATTTCGTGGGCATCACGGTCGCGAAGGATTTTCTGCCGCATTTTCGCGCCGGTTCTCCCAGCGCCGGCGGCGACGAATACCCGGATCGGAACTGGCTTAGCCACGCCGCGAGTCCCGTACGGAAGCTTTTGCAGACGCGCGCGCCGTTGTGGCTGTGGAAACTGGCGCGCGCGGGCGCGCAGACGGCTTCGTCGCCGCTGATTCACGGCGGCGGCTGGCACGGCAACGATACGCTATGGCGCACCATACACGACCTGGTGGATATCGCGCGCAATTACGGCGTGGGAGGCGCTCCGCGGCCGCAGCCCAGAACCATCCTGACGCTGGTGGATGCCATCGTGGCGGGCGAAGACTGCGGCCCCTTGAAGCCGCGTCCCAAGCCGTGCGGACTGCTGGTATGGGGAGAAGATCCCGGCATGGTGGATGTGACGTGCGCTACCTTGATGGGCTTTGACTGGCGCAGGATTCCGCTGCTGAGCCATTTGTGCGACGTCGAAGCGCGCGCGTTCACGGACTTTCGCGGGGAGACGCCAACTGTCGTTACCAGCACTGGCCCATTCGCCGCGCCGGTGGGCTGGGCAGGGGAGATAGAGGCGGCCCGGAGGGAGTAGACTTAAGTGCATGGCGACGTCGACCAGTGTTCCAGTCGAAGAGTATCTGCGGACTACCTACCGTCCGGATATGGAGTACGTGGACGGGGAACTTGTGGAGCGACACGTGGGCGAACGTAAGCACAGCCGCCTGCAGACACTCGCTGTCGGTGTCCTCTTACCGTTGGAGCGCTCTCGCAGGTTCCACGTCTTCACCGAACAGCGGTTGCGCGTACTGGGAACGAAGCACCGATACCGCATCCCGGATGTCTGCGTGATGGCGCTGCCCTACCACGCGGAGCCTGTGCTGGCCACGCCACCCCACTTGATTGTCGAGATCCTGTCTCCGGACGATGAGACCGCGGACACGCTGGCGCGAGTGGCCGACTATCTGCGGTTCGGCGTTTCGCACATCTGGATAGCAGATCCCTACAGGCGTACCGTGCAGGAAGCCGACCGCGAAGGCATCCGCTATTGCGCCGATCTGGTGTTGGAGACCGAATTGGTTGGTCGCGTGGACTTCAAGGACCTGTTCGCGAGGTTGGACGAATCCACCGAGTGACGCAGGTTAGCCGTGGGGCAGGCCATCGTTTTTCGTGGCCTGCCGAGTTCGAGCACGGTGCGCAGACGACAAAGCTAGCATATCCCGTTGGTGTGGCAGGCCGTAGTCCCTTCCTCACAAGTTTTCCCGTGCCGCAAAACTTCCCACATTTTCAGAGATAAAAGCCGTATCGATCCATACATAGTTATTGAAAAACGCATCCCCTGAAATGCTGCAACAAATCTATTCCGCACTGCCTATTCCCTTGCAGCACGCATGCGCCACGGCCCAGGGCGCCAGATATTACCGTTGGCGCTATGGTGGGATATTCCAGGAATATTTGAGCGCGCTGAAGCGCACCGAGTACCTGCCAGCGGACGAATTGTGCGAACTGCAAACCGCCGGCTTGAAACGGTTGCTCCAATTCGCTGCCACCCACGTA
>Ga0187855_10003398_pt1 | contig 11709 bp, 8 predicted proteins | sample June2016WEW_8_10_2_FD_132969 | JGI IMG/M metagenome (GOLD analysis project Ga0187855, IMG submission 132969) | Peatland microbial communities from SPRUCE experiment site at the Marcell Experimental Forest, Minnesota, USA - June2016WEW_8_10 | ecosystem: Environmental > Terrestrial > Soil >...
AATCGGCCGCAGCTAACCAAGCTGCCCCACAATGGCACCTGCGCCTTGCGTACCACATACGCTCAGATTCCACCCGTGCTGTTGATGAATTGCGCCGGTCTCCACTTTCTTGTCGCGCACCCATCAGGGCAGCCTGGAAACCAAAACGGAAGTCCTTAGGGTAAAATACCAACCAAGGCTTCTTTCCAATTTTCTGGTGAACGAGGGAGGTGCCCACATGCGTGTTTCTTCGTTTCTCATCACAATGTTTTCGCTGGCCGGAGTTTGCTCGGCCCAGGGGGCATTGCCTGGCTGCGAGGCGCCCCCGGAGGTCCGGCAGGTGATCAAGGAAAAACTCCGCTCCCAGGACCTTGACAAGCTGAAGTATATGGACCGGGTCGCCCGCGAGCAGGAAGTTCTGGGCGATCTGATTGCCAAGTATCCGCGAGAGCTGGAACCTTACCAGCGCTTGATCGACTTCGTACACTATGAAACGGACAGCTACCCGGCGCTCCAGTCGCGCTACCGGGAGCAGGCCAAGCAACACCCGGATGATCCTTTGGCCCTGTATCTGGCTAGTGTCGTGCTGTTCCACACCGACACGCCGGAGAGCATCCGACTGGTCGAAGCGGCGAAAGCTAAGGCGCCGGATTTCTCCTGGGCAAACCTCCAACTCGCCGACATCTACTCGTCCGGAAAGCGAGTGGACAAGAAAAAGTCGGCGGAGTATCTGGCGGCGTTTTTCTCGGGTTGCCCCGGATCGACGGAACGCAGGGCACATTGGCTGCTGGCGATGGTAGGCGACACGGCGCTGCAAGCTCGCGCGGCTGCGGATCTGCGTAAGCGGCTGGCCACCCAAACCGACCCGGATGAGTTGAAGCAGTACGAGACACTGTGGGGACTGGAGTTCCGCACGCGCCCGCCTCAGGAACATGCCGCGCTGCGCCAACAGGTCGCCGCAGACCTTAAGAGGGTGGAGTCTCTCAATTCGAAGCCGGACAGCGATTGGATGACGGTTTTGAAAAAAGGTTATAAACAGAGCGATGCTTCCGAGGCGACGCTCAACGCCCTGGACGACCGCATTCTGAAGGAGTTTCCTTCTTCAGAGGCAGCCAATGAGGTCGCCTACGAGCGCTGGAAGAAAGCCCATAAAGAACCGGAGGACCAGAAGGACGCCAAGGCGTGGGCTGCATGGAACGAGGCGTACAAGGAGGCGCTCAAGGGTTGGATCCGGGATTTCACGGACGTAACTTATCTGGCGCGCTCCGCTTGGTTCTACACCATCCTCAATGACTATACGATTCCGGAAAAAGAGGGAATCGCAGCCGCCGACCGTTACCTGAAGTCTGCGCTCGAATACGACCGGCCGAAATCCAATCCGTACGAGAATGTTGCCGGCTATCTGCTCGATCACAAGTGGGAGCCTAAGCGCGCTCTCGATCTGCTGCACAAAGCCCAACCGCTTCTCGCCAAGGAACGCGATGAGGAAACCCGCGATGACAACCGGGCTGCCGACAAGCAAGAAGAGGCGGAAAAGCGTGCGGTCTACAATCAGCAGGAATTTGCTGGGTTGATGCTGCGCGCGGCACGGATGGCGGGCAAGCCGGGAGAAGCCGAGGCACTGCGGGCCTCGATTGAAGGTCCAGCGCCCAAGGCTAAGACGCGCCAATCCGACTACTGGCTGAATCGCGCGCGTTTGGCCGTGCTCGAAAACCGCAAGGCGGACGGTCTCACCTATTATCAATCCGCGTTGCAAACCCGCGTTTCGCCGCCCGCCTGGTGGCGGGGCCTGTTGGAGGACAATCTCATCGACGAGGCTCGCGCGCTGTTTTATGACATGGGAGGCACGGAAGTTGCGTGGAGCGTTTGGACGAAGCCTCCAGCCGCAGAGAAAGCCCAGGAACTGGCTGAAGGACGCTGGGTGATGCCGAAGAAGCCGATTCCATCGTTTGAACTGGCCGATCTTTCGGGCAAGACCTGGAAGCTGACGAAGCTGGAAGGCAAGTCTATCCTGATCAACTTGTGGGCCACCTGGTGCGGTCCTTGCAACGCGGAATTGCCGCACCTCGAAAAGCTGTACGAAAAAGTGAAGGACCGCGCCGACCTCCAGATCCTGACCTTTAATATCGATGAAGACCTGGGCTTGGTGGAGCCTTTCATGAAGGAGAAGGATTACCATTTCCCGGTGCTGCCGGCTTACAGTCTGGTGGTGAGTTTGCTGGACGGTTTCGCCATTCCGCAAAACTGGCTGGTCGACCCGAGCGGTACCTGGCGTTGGACACAAATAGGCTTCGGTGCGGAATCGGATTGGGAGGGCGACATGATCCAGCGCTTGGAGGCGGTCAAGAAGAACGAGGGAGCACCCAAGACGGAGTAGGTCATCAGGATCTCAACACGTTCCAACTCACCGCCACCGTGCCCTCCGGCGTGACCACCGGCGCCGTGGACGTGGCCACGCCAGGCGGCACGCTTTCCAAATGTGGCCTTCCACCTGAATCTGGCGCGCTCTCCGCGACTCAGCCGTGCCGGCCACGGGAGGGCGCCGGACAGCCAATCCCGCGTGAAGTCGCGGCAATTCGCAGGGCGCATCTGCCGTTACGGAACACGGCCGAAAACGTCCAGTCTCGCCCCCGGGAGCGACTATCATAGGTAAAGAACATGGATCTCGACTGGCAGGTATGCTCGCGCGCGCGGCTGTCGCGCGATGCCCGTTTCGACGGCAAATTTTTCATCGGCGTGCTCACCAGCCGGGTCTACTGCCGGTCGATCTGTCCCGCGCCCACGGCGAAAGAGAAAAACGTGCGCTATTATCCAAGCGCGGCCGCGGCAGCGGAGGCGGGCTTTCGTCCCTGTCTGCGCTGCCGTCCGGAATGCTCTCCCGGAACTCCCGCCTGGCTGGGAACTCCGAGCACCGTTTCGCGAGCTTTGCGCCTGATCGCCGAGAGTGGCTTGGCCGACGGCGGCGTGGAAGTTCTCGCGCAACGCCTCGGAGTTGGTTCACGGCATCTTCGCCGCCTGTTTCTCCAACACCTCGGCGCCACGCCTAGTGCGGTGGCTCAAACCCGCCGTCTGGGCTTCGCGAAGAAGCTCATCGACGAGACGAGTTTACCGATGAGTGAAGTCGCCCTCGCCTCGGGCTTCGGCTGCGTGCGGCGGTTCAACGCCACCATTCGCAAAGTCTATCATCGGACGCCGACGCAAATCCGGCGTCTCTCGCGACAGACCGGCGTGCCGCCACAGAATGAGTACTTCTTCCGTCTTCGTTTCCGTCCGCCCTACAACTGGAATGGCATGCTGCGGTTTCTCGCCCCGCGCGCCACGCCCGGCGTTGAAGCGGTGGATTCCGCCAGCTACTGCCGTTCGATTTCCTTGAACGGCAGTCACGGCTGGTTGGAGGTTTCGCTGGACGATGGAAACGACGGCCTCGCCGTGCGTGTTCAATTTGGCGATCCACGGTCCCTCTTCTTGATCATCGAGCGCATACGGGCGATGTTCGATCTGAATGCCGATTGGGCGGCCATCGCGCAAGGTCTGGCAGTGGATCCGGTGTTAGCTATGCACATGAAAGCAAATCCGGGGCTGCGTGTACCGGGCTGCTGGAATGGCTTCGAGCTAGCGATACGCGCCATTCTCGGCCAGCAGATTACCGTAAAGGGCGCCACCGCTCTTGCAGGCCGGCTGGTAAGAGCGCTCGGCCAGCCGTTCTCAGGGCCTGGCGGACTTACGCATCTCTTTCCCCCGCCCGAAGTTCTTGCCGATGCCAACCTCGCCGGCGTAGGACTGACTAGGGCGCGCTCCGAGACTATTCGCGCGCTCGCCCGTGCGGTTTCGGACGGCCGGATCGGCTTTGAGGGGATCTCCGACTCCCAAGATTTCCTAGGCCGCATGTGTGAAATCCCCGGCATCGGAAAATGGACGGCGCAATATGTTGCGATGCGGGCGCTGGGCGAGCCCGATGCCTTCCCGTCCGGCGATCTCGGTCTCCTGCGTGCCCTGGGTTTAAAGAATCCTCGCGAGTTGGAACGGCGTGCCGAAGCTTGGCGGCCTTGGCGAGCATACGCGTCCATGTACCTGTGGACAAGCATCAGCAATAGCAGAATCGGCGGAAATGCGGCTGTTTCATCCGAAGGCCATGAAGCGGTTGCGATGACCGCTTCTCTTCCGCCTTAGCAGGCATTATCGGCTGGCGGGCCATCTCGGTCGCGACCTGGCGGGCGTGGTGGTTTCCGAGTGGGGTAAACGCTAGGCGGTCAGGCGCCGCTTGAAAGCAGTTCTGGTGAGCGCGAAGGCCGCGACTCACCGGTCACTTCGCGTGAGGCCACCGTGATTCGTGCCGAAGTGGCCGCGGAGGTGAAGACGCCAACACAGGGCGATACAGATCGTATCTAATGACTAAATGAGCCTCGCTCAGAAAAGCGAACGGAATCGTGGGCGCCAGCTCCGGGTGTGGCCGGGCGTTGTCGCCGTTGTACTGCAATGGTTAGGCTGGTTTGCCGTACCGATCTTCGGGCCGGAGGCCGCGCTCTACGGAGTGTTTGGCGGGCTCGCGTGCGGATTGGTCGTCCTGCTGTGGTGGGCGTTCTTTAGCCGGGCGCCGCAAATCGAGCGCTGGGGCGCAATCGCTCTGATGATCGTCGCGTCGTTCGCGACGTCGCGCGTGATCGACAAGTCGATTGCCACCGGGATGATGGGTTTCATGTTCCCCATTTGCTCCATCCCGGTCCTGAGCCTCGCGTTGGTGGCCTGGGCGGTGGCCACCCGCCGCCTATCTGATGGGCCTCGGCGCGCGTCTATGGTCGCGGCTATACTGCTCGCCTGCGGTTTCTGGACGCTCCTGCGGACTAATGGGATAAGCGGCGCGGGCCGTGCGGATTTCGCCTGGCGTTGGTCGAAGACACGCGAGGAGCGGCTCCTGACGCAGACCGGCAGCCAACTCCCTGTGCTTCCCGCCCAGCCGTCGCCATTGCCGGTGGCTCCGGCGCCAGCCAAAATTCCCGAGGGACAGCCCGTAGCCCACAAAGCTAAAGACCGGCCGGCTGCGCTTCCACTAGCTCCCGTGCCGGCGGCGACTCACGCCGCAGCGGAAACAGGCGCCAACTGGCCTGGCTTTCGCGGACCCGGCCGCGACAGCATCATCCCCGGTGTGCGGATCAAGACCGACTGGTCCACTTCACCGCCGGTTGAGCTTTGGCGCCGGCAGATCGGACCGGGCTGGTCGTCCTTCGCGGTCCGGGGCGACCTTCTCTACACACAGGAGCAGCGTGGTGAGGACGAGTTCGTCACCTGCTATAACGCGACTACCGGCAATCCTGTGTGGGCACACCGCGACGTAGCCCGGTTCTGGGAGTCGAATGGCGGTGCAGGCCCGCGCGCGACACCGACCCTCCACAACGGCCGCGTGTACACATTTGGTGCAACCGGAATTGTGAACGCGCTCGATGCCGGCGATGGCGCAGTGCTATGGTCGCGGAGCGCTGCATCCGACACTGGCGTGAAGGTTCCAGGCTGGGGGTTCGCGAGCTCGCCGTTGGTGTTTGGCGACATGGTAATTGTGGCAGCCTCCGGCAAGCTGGTCGCCTACGACCTCGCCACTGGCGCTCCGCGCTGGACCGGCCCCGATGGCGGCGATAGCTACAGCTCGCCACATCTCGTGACCATCGACGGAATCCCGCAGATTCTGCTGATGAGTGCGGTCGGCGCCACGAGCGTGGCGCCGGCGGACGGCAAGCTGCTTTGGAAATACTTGTGGAAATCCGATACCCGCATTATGCAGCCGGCCGTCACGGCGGATGGCGACCTTCTATTCACTGCGGGCGATGCAATGGGTGGAGTCGGGATGCGCCGCATCGCGGTTGCCCATGGAACCGCCGGTTGGACCACCGTTGAGCGATGGACGTCGACCGGATTGAAGCCCAGTTTTAACGACTCCGTCGTCCACAATGGCTATGTGTTCGGCTTCAATGGCGGCATTCTCGCGTGCGTCGACGTCAAGGACGGCACGCGCAAGTGGAAGGGCGGACGCTACGGCAACGGCCAACTCGTCCTGTTGCGCGATCAGGACTTGCTATTGGTGATTTCGGAGGAGGGTGAACTCGCGCTGGTGAAGGCGACCCCCGACCAGTTCACGGAGCTGGCGCACTTCCCGGCGCTGGAGGGCAAGACGTGGAACCACCCGGTGCTGGCCGGTGACCGCTTGCTGGTGCGCAACGGCAGCGAGATGGTTGCGTTCCGGCTGTCCCTCGATGGCGTCTGACCACGGCCGCCGCCTGCAAACCGTCAGTAGTAGCTCCAGAGCTGCGTAATCGCTCCCAACCAACGCCGTGGTGTAGAACGAGCCGCTCTACTCCGGAATCGTCGGACGCTTACAGAGGCTCGGAATCGCGTTCCGGAAGGTTTGCCACTCTCGACGGCCGGTTTTCCTGGAGGGTTACCAGGCGGGGGAGTGAACTTTGCTTATGTTGGCAATGCCAATTCAACCGGGTCACTCGTCGCAGGTCGTCAATGCTACAGTTCGAGCCAACTACACTTACACCCTGTAGATGAGAGTGGGACAGCAGCTAGGGTAGGTCTGGGCGGCGACGTCGCGGCGCTAACGACCGGCGCACTCCCGATACAACGGAGATGAATTATCGTCTGGATAAACCGTCGCGTCGCGCCCCAGTCTGGCGCGCCGTTTTTCGAGTGCCAATCTTCCCGCGCCCCGGCCCCTCGTTCCCCCACGGCCCAACTTCCGGGTGCCCGCCGCTTTTTCCGGGCGAAGTGTCCAGTTACACGGCCCCATCCCAGTTTACTTCGTGTCTGTGCAGGCGCCGCCAAGCCACTTGCCAGTGCCATTGACGATCATGTTCATCGGGTGCCCGTCAGCAACTCCAGTGGACACAACGCTGAACTTGCTGGATTCCGAGCTGGACGCTTCGATGGTCACGGTGCTGCTGGACTTGTTATCAGGCGAATCGCAGTCCATCTTAGCTTCCAACTTGCTGCGTGAGGAATTGATCACCGTCATTTTGCAGCTCTTATCCGCATTGCCAAGGGGATTCAGCCTGACCAGGTCTTCCTTCTTGACGCAGTTCTTATTGGTGGTGGTGGTGGGTTTGCCACTGGCCATATTGCCGGCCTGCTTCAAGGCGGCCTCGATTTTGGCGCGCTGCTCAGGCGGGAGCTTGGCGAGCTGATCTGCCGGGATCTGCGGCATCTGCGCGGCGCTCGGTTGGGGCTTACCGCTCATCTGCATGGTTACGGTGTATTCCCATTCGCCAGTCTTGAGATCCAAGGGCGTGGGGTCGGCGGCCCAGACGGCGCTGGTCGCCAGAAGCGGGAGAGCAAAAAAAAGTTTCATGATGTTCCTCCTATCAAGGCCATGACGCCACGGCCAGGAGCGGCCTACATCGTCTCCTGGGCAGGCAGCAGGCACGCGGACGTTCGCTGCCCGCAGAGCTCGCGGCTGTGCTCAACTCTGTATTGGTCGTGTTCCAAATCGAACTGAGGCTGGCGATGCCAGCGCGACAAAAGCCATCAACAGCGTCTACTCGATCAAATCCTGCCCCATCTCATCGCGCATACCTTCTTGCCCTTGCGTTGTCGCGAAAGTGAGCAACGGCCACGATCTTCCGTAGTGTCCTACCAAAGCCGCTTATCGCACAACGCTCTCGTTTGTTAACCATATCGCTTAGCGCGCATTGCCGCGGATGCGAAACCGATGCCCCCGCCAGGAAACTGCCGCCCGACGGGTTCCAGAGGATGTCTAACGGGCCGAATTATAGCGCCCCTCGCGTTGCTCCAGAACAGGGGAATAAACGGCCGGCGCCCTGCGGCCCAACGATCTAAAGCACCGACGGCCCAGCACAAATCGGAGCTACAATTGTGACGTTAAGCACGGGAGCGTAACATTGGAGAAACTGCACGATTGGACCGAGTGCGACCTGTGGAAGGCCCTCGAATCTCGGCAGGACGCCCATTCTCAAGACTGCCGCACTACGCTGTCCCGTATCATGCCCAAGATTCAGGCGGTCCTCGCATCGGGGGGGACCTCGCCCAAAGACTTCACCCTCCACGACGCAGGCCACTCATTTCGCGTGGCGCAGCGCATGCGGGCAATCGCGGGCGACGCCTGTAACATACTCTCATCCTTCGAACTTTCCCTTCTCTTCCTGTCGGCGTACCTGCACGACATCGGTATGACCCCGGAGTTCAAGAAAGTCAACGCGCACTATACCTACCTCCTCACCGGCGACAGACCCCGCTTGGTGGGCGAGCCCGCCGCAGTGGTGAGCCTCCGATTCCTCGCACTTGTTCTCAGAATGGCCGACATTCTTGAGTTTGATCCCGAGCGCACGCCCGATGTTATTCTCCGCCACCGCGACATCGCGCCTGAGAGTCAAATCTATTGGTGGAAGGATAAGGCCATCTCGTTGACCATGGCAGATGGAAGAATAGTGGTCTCAGCCCGGCCTCCGTCAGCCAAAATACATAAGGCAATAGACGACATGGTGGACGCTATTGACACCGAACTGGCCATGTGCCGGACGCTAGCCGATGAGTTCCCGCTCGGGGCGGTACCCGGATTGGCCGAACCACTTCCCTACCAGTGGACACTACTTTCAGGCGTCCACCGGGACATCACTCCCCGCGAAGGCGCGTACGAGTATATCGACGGCGCTTTCCGTCCGGATACCAAGAAACTCCTCTCGCTGCTCTCGGGCACATCCCTTTATCAAGACCCACTCATGGCAGTCCGCGAACTCGTCCAGAACGCGTTCGATGCCGTCTCCGAGCGGATCGCCCACCAGAGGCTCGCCCAGCCTAATCCAGCGAGCCCCAACTTGGCGAGGCAATTAGCGAAGCAGCACCGGGTGTCCCTTCAGCTTGAGACAAGAGGTCCCGATGCGTACTTGGTGTGCACGGACAGCGGCATCGGTATGACAAAGGCAATCATAAGGGACCGCGTCCTCGTAAGTGGGTCCGGCCCCCGCCACGATGTCCAAGCGCTGGATCGTAGGTGTAAGGAAGCCGGATTCCAATTGGGACGGTCCGGCCAGTTCGGTATTGGCATACTCAGTTACTTCATGCTGGCAACGCAGGTGGAAATTGAGACACAGCGCGCGCAGGAAGCAGGCGACTCCGACTCTACCACCTGGTATTTTGAAACCGAGGGCATTGGAAGTTTTGGGGAGCTGAGGAATTCTCGAGCCAAACGCCCGGGCTCACAAGTTCGTCTCCGGCTCAAGCCCGAAATCTCGTCCAATTTGGCGGCATGGTACAGGAGCCTGAGACCGTACCTGCTCCACACCCTCGTCCAATGTCCGTGTCAGTTCTACCTCAGCTCCCCGATCCCCGAATGCGAACCCCTGGAACTTGAACCCGGCTGGTGCCCGCGCGATTACGCCGCGGTAGCGCTCAGCGGTCTCAGAAGGCGCGACGACCGGACGGAGACCCCGATAGATCTCCTTTCTAGTATGGAAAGGGAACTACGACTGGCGACGGAACGTGAAACAGACGACTTGGAAAACGAGTTCCGGTCCCAACTCCGCTGGCACAGCGAACAGGGCACGCTCTCCGACGGCACAGGAGAGTATTTGATCCTTCTCCCCTATTTTGAGCTTGAAGGAGGCCCATCGCTTGCGTTCCTTCGATCTACAAGGCTGCGCAAGAACATCACGGTTTACCGCTTCCTCAACGCCACGCACTATCTTCCCCTGGGGCACCTGGAGGAGGCGTGGAAGGGTATGGCATTTTGGGGGCCGCCGCTCAACTGGCGGCTTCGCAACGTCTTCTGTCGGGATCAACTGGGTTTCGGACACCGCGGGCAGCGTCATGGCCCATCGAAACGCATTCATGGCCGGAGCGGTCGGCGAAGCCGGACTGCGTGAAGCCGCCGCACGCTCGAAAGAGATAGTTACTCGGTTCCTCGACGAGTTTAAGGACTCCGAGTACGCTTGGCTAAACGAACGAGTTGTGGACGCGGTCGACAGCCGCGCTAAGCACTGCCGCTGGCTCGGCTTCGAGGGGACCCAGGATCCAGGAAGCCGAAAGCGTGCCGAAGCGCACTGGGGCGATGTCAAGTTCCCTGCAGCAAGCAGGTCCGCCTTTGGATACGACTTTGAAACCCCCAAAAGGGGGCTTGTTCTCAACGGGAAGCCTGTCCACATCGTGGGCTGGTCAACACCCGCCCCGGGTAGCTCGACCGAACTGGGCGCGATCGGGTGGAATTCGCCAGCTATGCCCCCAGATCATGTGGTTTATTGGAACAGCGGGGCTTCCGCATGGTACCGATCTGGCTTCGGCGCCCCCGAAGCTCTCCCTCTCGGCCATGGCTTGATTCCAAGTACCCGCCCGAGTGGGGTGAACTGTGCGGCGCAAGGTTCCAATGGTACGCTGGACACGACAAACCGGCCCTGGTATGGAACCGCAGTCACCCCGTAGTGAGGCAGGTGAGGCTTTTGGCGTGGGAATGGTGTGCTCGGGCGTTCCACATCTCGGTTGACCCAGTTCCGTACAGGGACAAACTCCTCTCCGAGAGGGCGATGGCTGCGTCCTGGCTTCTCCAGTGCATTGCCCAAGACTCCCAACTTCTATGGAACGGCTTACCGGAACGCGATCCGAAATTCCTCCCTGAGTTATTCAACCTTCTCTTTCGGACCAGAAAGGTGCCCGCAAGCCCGCGCCTGCTGCTATGGGTCGCGGACCCTAAAGGGGAAAAGCTCAGAATCGTTGACTCGCACCAGTGGGGGGTCGTTGAAGACGACAAGATCGTTAGACAACATCTCCCTACACCACCCGCTGCGTGGACGATTGACCAACCCGAACCGCTGCGGCCTCCCGGCCTATAATCGAGCATACCCTCCCCACATTCCGACAAAACTGACCGGGAGAAGTTTCGCCTTGCGATGCCACATAAGGGATAGATTTGTCGGCACGGGTGCCATCCGCCTGGCGCAACGAGACATTACCGAATTGGTTTTGTTTGTTCAAAAAAGTCGATGCCCACCCTAAATGAGCCCGAGGCACGTCGCTGCAATCGAGCGCCATCCACCAAAACCGCTACCCGGAGGCCGTCGGCCCCTAACTCCCTCCCTTGCAGCCAGTTACATCAGTCCGGATCGCCGATTCCTCACCGCCCCACCACCCAGACCACATAAAGAAACCATGTGGAAATTGGCTTCGTTTGTTCAAAAAACAAATTCCGACCAGCCGAAAACACCCCGCCTATCCCTCACCCAACATCCCCTTCAGCCGAGCCTTCACCGCCGGCCATTCCTCATCGATAATGCTGAAATAAACCGAATGCCGAACGCGTCCGCTCTCCGTCACCATGTGCTTGCGAAACGTGCCCTCCTCCACAGCTCCCAGCCGCAGAATCGCGCGCCGCGAGCGCTCGTTCAGCGAGTCTGTCTTCAGCTCCACGCGGTTCGCCCCCAGCGTTTCGAACGCATGCCGCAGCATCAGGTACTTCGCTTCGGTGTTGACCGCAGTTCGCTGCCACAGCCGGCCAATCCACGTCCAGCCGATTTCGACGCGCCGGTGCAGCCGGTCGATGTTGCCAAATCGCGTGCTCCCGATAGCACTCCCGGATGCGCGGTCGATCATAGCGAACGGCAGCGCCGAGCTTTCCGCCTGCGTGCGCAACGCCAGTTCGATGTAAGCGCGCATATCGGCGGGCGTGCGCACCTGGGTCGGAATCCAGCGCCACAATTCCTCGTCCAGACCCACCGCGCACAAATCGGCGTGGTG